>Ga0316625_100000186_pt1 | contig 10831 bp, 6 predicted proteins | sample OWC_Aug_T1_C1_D1_FD_207655 | JGI IMG/M metagenome (GOLD analysis project Ga0316625, IMG submission 207655) | Wetland soil microbial communities from Old Woman Creek delta, Ohio, United States - OWC_Aug_T1_C1_D1_A | ecosystem: Environmental > Terrestrial > Soil > Wetlands | place: USA: Ohio... | reverse complement strand
CTGGGAAAACGCCTCGGCGCGATGCTGACGGTAGCGGAGAAGACCGGTCAGCTGAAGTCCCCGACTCGGGGATCAGCGAAGCGGACCTCACGCTCCTCGGCGGGTTCGCGCGCGCGTTCGACCTCATCGCGCACGAATACGGATGGTGTGACGACACTATTGGTGGACTCACCATCAAACGTCTTCGACAGTGTGTCACCGTCATCCGGGAACGTCTCTTCTACCGACGGTGGGAGCGACAACAATGGCTGACCTGGCAGACACGAACCATCTGCACCTTTGTGGCGGCCACCGTGCCCGTTGAATCCGAAGGCGCCGAAAACCCGCTACTGGCCATCGCCGACCAGATCGGCCAGCCTGCGCCTGAGTCCACAGACACACAAGCGCCGACCGCCACGGTTGAACCAAAACAGGGCTCATATGAGGCATTCATGAGCAGCTTTGGCGCACCCGCGAGGTGGGCCGGGCGTTAGGGAGGTGAGCCGGCGTGCCTGAGGTACGGTATTCGGCCGTTGCCGACTTCTCCCAGCTTCTCGCTGAGGTCGCCGCAGCGCGCGCCGCCCTGAAAGCCCTGCGTGACGACCAGAACCGCACCTTCGGGGGTGGAAGACAAGCATCGGGTGGCACCACTGCGGCCAACACCGCCGCCGCCCGCGCAGCCCACGACGCCAACCTGGCGGAGGTCCGTCTCGCCTCCGCCAGGGACAAGCGGCTGCGTGACTGGGAAGCCGGCCAGGCGCGTCTTGCGGAGGTCGAGGCACGCAACGCGCAGAACACCATTCTGCGTGAACACCGCATCGAGGAAACCTCCGAGCGTCGGATCCGCAACGCCACCCTCGGTGAGGAACGGATCCAGGCGGCAACCGCACGACGCCTGCGTGACGCCTCCCTCGGCGAGGAACGCATCTCCTCCGCCCAGAACCAGCGCATCGCCAGCGCCGCCCGCGCCGAGGGAGTGGAGGAAAGCAACCGGCAACGCGCCATCCTGTTCGAGGAACGCCTGAGGGGCATCCGGGAGCGCAACGCCCGCGCCCGAGCACGAGCGGCGTCCACCACCGTCGCCACGGCGGACCTGGACCTGTTCCGGGAGGCCCGCCGCGCTGAGGAGCAGGCACTCCAGGCCACCAGGGGACGGGCCACCGGCAGTTTCATGACTCGCCTGACCCGGGAGTTCCGCGAGGGATACCGGGTCTTCGACGAGGGCGAAACCCACTTCACCCGCTTCCAGCGCGGCTACGAGAACGCCCGCCGGATCGTCAACCAGAGTTTCTTCGGGCGCCTGCTCCACGAGTTCCGCGAAGGATACCGGGTCTTCGACGGCGGGGAAGGCCGCTTCACCCGTCTCAGTCGGGCATATGACAACGCCCGCCGGGTCATGTCCCAGAGCTTCATGGGCCGTGTCGCCGCTGAATTCCGTGAGGGCTACCGGGTCTTCGACGACGGTGAATCAGTCTTCACCCGGTTCCGACGCGGCCTGAGCAACGTCCACCGGGAGGCCAACACCCGCGTCACCCGGGGCGACGGCGGGATCGTCGGAAGCCTCATCCGGGACTTCAAATTCGGCTACCGGCAGATCGACGACTTCGAGCACCGCCTCACCCGGCTGCGCCGAGGTATCGCCTCCGTCATCCACTCCGGCCCCAGCTCCGGTGGTGGCGGGGCATGGAACAACTTCTTCTCGTCCTTCGCCAACGCCGGGAACGCGGCGGCCAACACCCTCACCCGCCTGGGTAAGGGCATGCTCAGCTGGCGGGGGCTGATTGTTCTCCTCATCGCCGCCATCGGCCCCCTCGTCGCCATGGTCGATGCCCTCGGCGCGGTTCTCCTCGGACTGACCAACACCGTGGTCTCCATGGGCGGAGCCATCGCGGCGGTTCCTGGTCTGCTGCTCACCCTGGCCTCCGCGTTCGGCGCCGTCGTCGTCGCCGTCCTGCCCCTGGTCAACCTGTTCAAGCTGTACCAGGCCCAGCAGAAAGCGATGGCCGGCGGAACCCGGGAGATCGCCCAGGCCCACGCCGACGCCGCCAACAAGACCCGGTCAGCCGAACGCGCCTACCGGTCCGCCGCCAAAGGCATGGCCGACGCCCTGTTCCAGGAGCACCAGTCCCAGGTGGACCTCAACGAGGCCCGCCGGGACGCCCTGCGTGGCCTCCAGGACCTGCGGGCGGAGGTGGAACGCTCCAGCCTCAACGAGAAATCCGCGACCCTCGCCCTGGCCCGCGCCCAGGAGGACTACAAGAAAGCCCTCGCCGACCCCACCGCGAGTCTCCTGGACAGGGAAGAGGCCCTCCTGCGGGTCCAGGAGGCCGAATACGACCTCCGCGACGTTCAGCAGCGCAACAAACGCAACCAGGAAGACCTTCTCGTCGCCGAACGCCGGGGTGTTGAGGGCTCCCAGGGGGTTGTCAACGCCCGCCGCGCGGCGGCACAGGCCACCACGGCGGTCACCGACGCCAGTGAGCGGCTCGCCGACGCCACCCTCGACCTCGCCCAGGCCCAGAAGGAGCAGGCCGCCGGTGGTTCCGCCGCCCTGAAGGCCCAGCAGGCGTTCCAGGATGCCCTGGACAAGCTCTCCCCATCGACGAAGGCGTTCGTCCTCGGCCTGCTCGACATGAAAGGCGGGTTCAAGCAGCTCCAGAACGCTGTGTCCGAGCGACTGTTCGGGCCCCTCGTGGGGCAGCTCGGCAACCTCAAAGGCATGCTCCCCACGGTCTCGATGCTCCTGGAGGACGCCGCCGGGGCCCTCGGGGATGTCGCGTCCAGAGGTATCGCCATGGCCACCTCCGGGCCGTGGAAAGCAGACTTCGCGACCCTCAGCAAAGCCAACACCGACCAGCTCACCAACCTCGGTGACGCAGGCATCGCCGTCGCCGACGCGTTCCGTAACATCGCCGTCGCCGCGATCCCGTTCACGACCTGGTTGACCGCAGGGATCAGAAACGCCGCCAAGGCATTCCAGGAGTGGTCGGAGAAATCCCGGGCCACGGGAAGCCTCGCCAAGTTCCTGGAGACCACCAGAGACCGCCTCCAGCAGGTCGGCCGGATCTTCGGCGACATCTTCCACACCATCGCCGGGCTGTCCGCGGCATCGAAAGACTTCACCGACTGGTGGCTCGACCGCCTGGAGGTGATGACCCAGGCATGGGCAGACAACGCCGATGAGCAGCAGAAAGCCGGCTCCGCGCTGAAGACGTGGCTGGAGGATGTCAAGCCGCTGCTCAGCTCCATGCACCACTTCATCCAACGTCTCGCGGTGTTCTTCGAGGAACTGGGCACCGGCAACGCCGCCATGGGTGAGGCCCAACGGATCCTCGCCGCCCTGTCGGACGATGTGCTGCCCGAACTGCAAAAGCTGTTCGAGTCCCTGTCGGAGCACCAGGCCCTCGCCGGGCTGTTCAAGGCCATCGGTACCGGCATCGCCGCGATCAACGAATTTGTTGAGGCCGGTGGTGGCACCTCCATGAAGATCTTCGTCGCCGGTCTTCAGGCCATCGCGGACTTCTGGCTGTTCATCCTCGGCAACCCGATCCTCGGCCCGCTCATCGCCGGTCTGGCGGTGGCACTGACGGCGTTTGTCACGGCAGCGGCGGTCGCGAAACTCACCGGTCTCCTGAAGGTCTGGGAGATCCTGAAATGGATCGTCGCCGCCAAGTTCCCGACCAGCCTGTTTGCCAAGATCTTCGGCCCCATGCCGACAGCGGCGGCGGCGACTCAGGCCGCCGGTAAAGCCGCCTCAACCGCAGCTACCGCTCAACTGGAGGTCCTCAACCTCATCCTGGCCCAGCTCCAGTTGGCCAATACCACCCTGCGCAGCATCGCCGTCATCCTGGAGCGCTGCTGCGCGGCGATGGCCCTCGGTGCCCGGGGCGGGGCCGCGCGGACCGCAGCAGGCGCTGGTGGGGCCGCTGTCGCCGGCCCAGCCGCTGGCCGCTACGCCACTGTGGCCACCCCCGGGGCGGTCAGTGCCGCAGAGCAGGCCGCTGTCGCCCGTAACCTGCGCTGGGCCTCCGCTGCACCGGTCGGTGCCATCAGCGCCGCAGAGCTGGCTCTGGTCAACCGCAACCTGCGGTTGAGCCGGTCCGTGGCTGCCCAGGGCGGGGGCAGTGTGGTCACTGCCGCAGAGCAGGCCGCTGTCGCCCGTAACCTGCGCCTCGCCGGTGGGGTCGGTGCGGCGGGTGCGGTCAGCGCGTCGGAGATGGCCCTGGTCGGCCGGAACCTGCGTCTCGCCGGGGCGGCACCTGCGGGCACGGTCAGTGCTGTCGAGCGGGCACTTGTCGCCCACAATCTGCGTCTCGCGGCGGGTGGTACCGGTGCGGCGGGCTCGGCTGCTGCCGCAGCGGGTGCGGGTTCGGCCGTTGCCGGTGGGGCGGGCCTCGCGGCCCGTCTGGGGAGGCTCGCCGGTCCCGCAGCGATCGTCGGGCTGATCTCCAGCCTCGCCGCCGACTCGGGGGCTTTCGGTGGGCGTGGCTCCGCAGGTAAGCAGGCGGGGCAGGCGGGCGGCGCGATTCTCAGTGGCGTGGGCCTGGGCGCCATGATCGGAAGCGTCGTCCCCGGTATCGGCACCGGCATCGGTGCCGCCGTCGGTGGTGTCGCGGGTGCCGGGTACAGCCTGTACAGGGACAAGGGCCTGCGAAACAGGATCGCAGACTTCGGGGACGACCTTGTCAAGCTGTTCAGTGTCACCCTTCCCAAGGAACTCAAGAAGCTCCCCGGGCAGGTCACCAGAGCCCTGGCCGCGTTCTACCCCATGATGCTCGACTTCTGGACCGAGAAGGTGCCCTTCATTCTCGGCAAGTTCTATGGCATCATGTACCGGTTCTGGACGGAGACCGTGCCGCAGGCCCTCGGCGCGTTCTACACGTTCATGTGGTCTTTCTGGACCGAGACCGTACCCAAGGCTCTCGGCGCGTTCTACGGTTTCATGTTTGATTTCTGGACCCAGACCGTGCCCAAGGCCCTGGGTGCGTTCTACGCCTTCATGTGGTCTTTCTGGTCGGAGACCGTTCCGAAAGCCGTCGGCGCGTTCTACACCTACATGTGGTCCTTCTGGACGGAGAAGGTCCCCGCCGCGCTGGCCGCGTTCTACACCACCATGTGGGCGTTCTGGACGGAGAAGGTTCCGGCGGCGGTCGCCGCGTTCTACACCTTCATGTGGAAGTTCTGGACCGAGACCGTCCCCGGGGCTGTCAGCGCGTTCTACACCACCATGTGGAAGTTCTGGACCTCGGATGTACCCGACGCGGTGAAACGCGGCCTGGAGATCATCTGGGAGCACATCAAGGGCATCCCCGGGTGGTTCAAGAAAGGCTTCGACGAGGGTACCAACACCACCAGGGGTCTTCAGAGCGTGCCCGGACGGCAGTCCGGTGACCTGATCAGCGGACCGCGTGACGGGCTGATCCGTGGCACCCCGGACGGCAGGGTCGACACCCAGCCGATCATGGCCACGATCGGTGAGTTCATGGTCCGCAAACGGGTCGTGGACAAGCCCGGTGCGAAGAACCTTCTCCGGGATCTGAATGAGGAACGCCTCGACCCGGCGGTCCTGTACGCCGCCCTCGACCTGGCCGTGCGGGGCAATACCACACCGTCCCGGGTGCCGGCCCGCGCCATGGCGGGGGCGACACAGGTCGTCAACACCACCAGCAACAGTAGGGGATTCCACATCGGTGACGTGACCATCAACAACCCGGTGCGGGAGCGGGCGGGCAAGTCGATCCGCAGCACCTTGCAGACCCTCGTCTATCTCAACGATCGGTAGGACGAGATGACACCGCTCGCAAGCGAGGTTTCAGACCAAATTTACAATCGCGCGCATGACTACCGATCGTTGCTGCTCGAAATGCGGCGAGATGCAGCCCTTAGAAGTGTTTTACTACGACAAGAAGAACGTCCGCTACTCATCATGGTGCAACAAGTGCAGAGCGAAAAATGCTGTACTCCGCTGGCGAAAGGCTCATCCGGCCCCCCCGCCGGCAAAGGATCGCTCGTGTTGGCGGTGTCACGAACGCAAGCCAGTCGAGCAGTTCCACAGGAATTCGTGGACGTGCAAGCCGTGCTCTGTAGTGGACGCAAGAGCCCGGCGGGCAGCAGATCCGACACTAGCGGCGAGAGCGGCTCTCAAGTCTCGTTACGGTCTGACGTTAGAGCGGTACGAGGAGATTTTGGCAGCCCAGGGCGGTGGCTGTGCGATCTGCGGTTCGCCTCCAAAGAGAGCGCGTCTGCATGTCGATCACGATCACACATGTTGTCCAGGCAAGCGCACGTGTGGTCAGTGTATTCGCGGCCTAGTTTGTTATCCCTGCAACGGCAAGCTGTCAGTACTGGAGTCGACCGCTCCGCATGCACGGCAGCTGAGGGCATATCTCGGAGCGACGGTGATTTTCGGTGAACACAACCGAAGAATGGTGGGACATTAACGGCACGTCCCTGAACCAGCACGGCTGGAACATCGTCACTGTCGGGGGTGCCCGTTATGATTTGCCCACCCGGCGTGGCGACAACATGGTGTTCGCCTACCGGCCCGGTAGTGTCCACCGTGCCAAGCTCCCCGACGCGCGGACCATCACCCTCGTCATGTGGGTCGCGGGGGTCGAACCGTCGTCGGGCACCAACTACGACAACGCGATCCTCCGGTGGAACGACAACTGGGATTTTCTGCGACGTAGTGTGTGGCGGGCCGACGGATCCCAGCTGGATCTCACCCGCAGATGGAACCTGACCGTCTCCGGGACCCCGACCCTGGTCACGGCCACCGCCAAGGCGGAGATCGCCGACGCCATGGAACCCACCATGACCGGTCGGACCCGCGCGGACTTCGCGATGACGTTTCTCCTCGCGGATCCCTACTTCTACGGGACCACCGTCACAGAGACCTGTGTCCTGAGCACACCGAAGAGTGTGGTCAACCCCGGTCATGACTTCGCGATGCACAACAACGTCACGGTGACCCTCACCGGGCCGTTGACCAATCCGCGTCTGACCAACACCACCGCCACCCCGGATGTGTGGGTCCAGTACACCGGCAGCATCCCCACCGGGGACACCGTCGTCCTCACCGTGGGCACGTTTGTCGCGGTCACCAACCACGGGGTGAACGTCATCAACAACATCAGCCACTCCGGGGCGAGGTTCTGGATGGGTCTGCTACCCGGCACCAACAGCCTCACGTTGACCGCCACCGCCGGCACCGGCAGCGCCACTGTCGCCTTTCAGCCCCCATACGTGTGAGGGACGACCATGGCAGACGCTCTCGCCCTGTGGCAGACATCCGTGGACGCGCAGACGGCGTCCACCTACTTCAACTGGGGCACCGTCAACCAGAAGAGCACTGGTGATCTGCTCTTCCGTGTCCACAACTCATCGACGGTGTACTCGGCGATCAGTGTGGTCGTGTCCCTGGCCGATGTAGGAACCCCGGCGACCCCCTCACAGGCCGCCACCCACCTGCTGTCAACAGACGGACTGCTGTTCGCCGCGACCGTGACCATCGACGTGATCCCACCACTGTCCACGACAGCGCCCATCATCCTGCGGCGGGTGACCCCGGCGGCGGCCACCCTCGGCGCGTTCACCTACTCCGTCACCGCAACCGCGACCAGCTGGCTCTAGGAGCACACATGACTGTCACCGCCACACCGTACGGGCAGGCGATCCTCGCCCTGGGTACCGGCGACTGGGACTTCTCCAGCGCCACCCTCAAATGCATGATCGTCACCGCGTCCTACACCCCTGACATCGACGCTCACGACTTCCGGGCCGATATCACCAACGAGGTCTCCGGTGACGGCTACACCACCCTCGGGGAGACACTGACCACGGTCACCTGGACCTACGACTCGGCCAACAACCGCTGTGTGCTGGGTGCCGACGCCCTGGTGTGGAGCACGGTGACGTTCACCGCCGGCCGGTACGGGATCATCTACCAGAACGTGGGCAGCGCCGCCACCGACCGGCTCCTGGGTTATGTGGACTTCGGGGCGGACCAGAGCCCGGCGGCTGTCGATTTCACCCTGGACTGGTCGACCAACGGGATCCTGCGCGTGTCGATCGTCTGATGACATGGCGTACTTCGAGAACACCGCCCAGGGCGGTAGTCAGGGCACCACCCCCACGGTAGGTAACACCGGGGGGGACTCCGGCGACGCCTTCTACTCGGTCGGAATCGACTCGCCGTGTGTCTGCACGTTCGACGACACCCACGGTGCCTACGCCTACAAGGCCGTCCACAGTGTCTCCGGTGGCGCGGTTTCCCTGACCTTCAGCTTCGGGGAGGAGAAACTCACCTGCAACGGCCGCGTCGAGCTGTACATGCCCGCGTACACCGCCGAGGGTGTCGACATCCTCACCGTCGCTCTGGTGTTCCGGTGGGGCAGTGGCACGATCCGGTTCAACCTCGACCACGACGGCATGCTCAGCGTCACAGAGCAGGGTGTCGGAACGATCTGCGCGTTCACCACCGCCTTGCCCCTGAACCAGTGGTGCCGCCTCGAATACACCTTCAACCACACCGCCGGCACCTACGCGGTGTCCATCTTCGACACCGCACAGGGAACCTCGCCGTCCCAGGCCCTGTCCGGCAGTCACACCTTCAGCACCGGCGGGTTCTTCTCCGGTGCGGCGGGTGTCGACGCCGCCGTCGAGGACATCACCGTCTGGTACGACAACCTGTACTACGGTGACGGAACCACCCTGCCCGGCCGGTGGATGCCCACCCTGAACGTCCCCCCGGCCGCAGCGGAGGTCACCGGCCCGGGTCTGCCCGACCCGATCCCCAACAACAACCTGTTCGCCCTGAAGACAGTTGTGGGTATCCCCGCCGGTGACACCTACACCTCAGACGAGACCAGCAACCTCACCTACGACCTGGAGGTCGGTGAGGACGACAGCTACGGCTACCGCAGTGCGTGGTGGACCTACACCCCGTATGTCAGTGGTACCGCGACGTTCGACACCCAACAGACCGTGGACACCGGTGACGGGGTTGACACCGTCCTGGTCGTTTTCACCGGGTCCAGTCTCGGCACCCTCGTCTACGTTGCCGACGACGATGAGAGCGGCACCCCGGAGCACACCTCGATCCTGAGCACCGCCGTCACCGGGGGTGTCACCTACCAGATCGCCGTGTACGCCTACTACCCCGATGAGGTCATGGGGTACGTCCTGCACATCGACGGGCCCACCACAGAGTCCGCCGTCGTACTGTTCCCCACCCCGGCCGAGGTTCAGGCCCAGTTCCCGATCCCGACCAACGACTTCCCCCTCTACCCACCACCTGCGGCGGCCACCGCCGTATCCCCCGCCCCCCGGGTGGTGCTCACGGTCATCGTCCCCCCGGCGTCGGCGACAGCGACGCTCCCGGCCCCCAGCTTCTACTCCCTGACCCGGATCACCCCGTCCGGGTGTGTCGTGCCCAGCCCCACACCCATATTCCTGGTCGCCTTCAACCGGGACGGGCCGGGGGCGTTCCTGCTGCGGGTCACGGTCACCAACGGGGTCATGACCCCGGTCACCGCCACCGCCACACCCCTGGGCCTGGCCGGTAACATCCCCACCCCCATCCCGATCACCACCGCCCTGGCCGACGGCCTCTACCAGTGGCAGATCGAGTTTTTCGACGGGGTCACCTGGGCCGGTCCGTCGGACACCTGGCCCATCACCGTCTACGCCGCAGGGGGCGCGGTCACCGCCAGCGGGACCCTCACCGTCGCGGCCGGGACCACCACACCCACCCTGTGGCACGTGGCCCCCGCCGGGGCCCTGGTCGGTGCGACAGCCACCTGCCTCGGGGTCGCCCTGCCCACCGCCTCGGCCCACATCAGCCTCGCCGGCACCACGGTCCCGATCACCGCGTACCGGTCTGTCGCCGCCGACGCGGACGCCTACACCGCCGACCGGCAGATCGACGTGCTCAACGGTGTCACCGATCCCGAGCATGTCGAACTCGACTTCGTGGTCCCCGACCTCCCCGGACCGGGGGGCGCGCTGCTCGTGGTGGAGGACTGATTTGTGACAGACAGCAACAGTGTGTTCTTCTCCACCTACCACACCGCCGCGTTCCCGTCCGTCGGCTGGCAGGTGACCGTCAAGTCCTACTCCGACTTCGACACCGTGGTCGCCGAGGTCGCCGAGTTCCTCGACCTCACGGTGTCCATCGAGATCAACGCCCCCGGGGCGGGATCCATCACCCTGGACAGCGGGTCCCCGTTCTGGGCCACCACCCTCGGCGACGGCAACCCGGCCACCCACCTGAAGGAACACGAGTACCTCTGGGAAGCCTACGAGGACGGTGTGCTGCGCGCCCAGTGGTTGGGCACCAACTGTGAGGACACCATCGTCTCCGAGGACGGCACCCAGGGTGTTGTCATCTCCGGCGCCGGCCCCGGTAAGGTCCTCACCTGGGCCAAGGTCTTCGCCCCCGGCTACCCCACGGAACTGACCACCGTCAACTGGCCGTTTCTGACGACCACCCCGGCGATGGAGATCTTCCTGTATCTCCTGGCCGCCGCCCAGTCCCGGGGCACGATCCCCTGGGTGACCCCCATGTTCACGAAACTCGTGGACTCCGGTGGGGTGCCCTGGGCCGATGTGGCACACCCCTTCACCTCCCTCGTGGCGTACGTCCCGGAGATGGGCGGTGATCTCCTCACCGAACTGGACATCGCCACCGGCCAGGACCTGTCCAAATACGTTGGTCTGCGCGCCGAATGGGTCATGTGGCCAGATTTCCAGCTGGATGTGCGCCCGGAGATCGGCACCCACCGGGAAAAGGAGGTCATCTTCTACGAGGCCGCTGTCTACGGCACCCAGCGCAGTGTGGTCCGCGACGACA
>Ga0316625_100000185_pt1 | contig 10834 bp, 10 predicted proteins | sample OWC_Aug_T1_C1_D1_FD_207655 | JGI IMG/M metagenome (GOLD analysis project Ga0316625, IMG submission 207655) | Wetland soil microbial communities from Old Woman Creek delta, Ohio, United States - OWC_Aug_T1_C1_D1_A | ecosystem: Environmental > Terrestrial > Soil > Wetlands | place: USA: Ohio... | reverse complement strand
CGCTGCACCAGCGCACGGTCTCCCAGTTGCGTGTCCAGGCCTTGCGCCAGCTCTTGGGGCGGCCGCAGACCGCGCAGGGCTTGCTGGGCAGCGTGGACTTGCTGCACTTGTGGGTGCGCGTGCCCGTCAAGCGCTGTGCAGCGGCGAGGCCAGTTGCGGCATGGTGCCTGAGCGGTCTTCGGGCAGGCGTGGGCCGCATTTGCGCCGGACGAGGATGGCAGACATGGCGGCGCATTCTGTGCGGCTGTCGTGTACAACGCAGGCGGTCGAGTCCATGCCCACGCAGGCGGCGGTGGGCTTGACCGCAGTCAACGGGCCGCGCCTGCGTCGGCCTCAGCATCGGCCTTCGACACGCCTGACGGAGACGAACATGAAGATCCTCTTGCCTATCGACGGAAGCAAGTACACCCGGCGCATGCTGAGCTACATCGCGGCGCATGACGAGTTGCTGGGCAAGGGCCATCAGTACCTGCTCTTCACCGCGGTGCCGCAGCTGTCGGCGCGGGCTGCGGCCTTCTTCGACCGCGCCACGCTGGACGGCTACTACCGCGACGAGGCCGAGAAAGTGTTGCGCGCCCCCCGCGCCTTTGCCGAGAAGCAGGGCTGGAGCCTGCGCACCGCACATGCCGCCGGGCACGCGCCGGAGCTGATCGCCCGGCAGGTGCAGCGCGAACGGCCCGACCTGGTGGTAATGGGCACGCACGGCCACACCGCGTTGGGTAATGCGCTGCTCGGCTCGGTGGCGCAGGGGGTGCTGGCGCGCAGCAAGGTGCCGGTGCTGCTGGTGCGGTAAGCCAGGCTGTCACCGCGGCGATGGCGCGGTGGCGGGCCACGACCTACACTTTGGCTTTCGATCCAGAAGCACCCGCCACCAGGAGACCGCCATGCACATCGCCTCGCTCAAGGAAGTCGTCAGCGCTGAAGAATGGAAGCTGCGTTGCGACCTCGCCGCCTGCTACCGGCTGGTGGCGGCCTACGGCTGGAGCGATCTGATCTTCACGCACATCAGCGCGCGCATTCCCGGGCCGGAGCATCATTTCCTGATCAATCCGTACGGGCTGACCTTCGACGAGATCACCGCCTCCTCGCTGGTCAAGGTCGACCAGCAGTGCAACAAGCTGCACGACACGCCGTTCCCGGTCAACCCGGCTGGCTTCGTGATCCACAGCGCGATCCATGCGGTGCGCGAGGACGCCGGTTGTGTGCTGCACACCCATTCGCGCGCGGGTGTGGCGGTCAGCGCGCAGAAGTGCGGCGTGCTGCCGATCAGCCAGCAGAGCACCTTCGTGCTGGCCTCGCTGGCCTATCACGAGTACGAAGGCGTGGCGATCCGCGACGACGAGAAGACCCGCCTGCAGGCCGACCTGGGCGAGGCCAAGTACCTGATGCTGCGCAACCACGGCCTGCTGACAGTGGGCAAGTCGGTGGCCGAGGCCTTCCTGAACATGTACACCTTCGAAAACACCTGCCGCATCCAGATCGATGCGCAGGCCGGCGGCGAACTGGTGCAGGTCAACCCGGCAATCCTGCAGGGCCTGGCGCAGGTGATGAAGACCGTCACCGTCGGCCAAGGTGCGGACCTGGCCTGGCCGGCGCTGCTGCGCAAGTGCGACCGGCTCGACCCGGGCTACAAGACCTGAGTCACTTCTTCTCGCGCGGCACGCGGCCCATCATGTAGAACGTATCGTTCGGCCGCATGCCGGTCAGGTTGGCCATGCGGTTGCTCAGGCCGAAGAAGGCCGTGATGGCGCCGATGTCCCAGATGTCCTCGTCGTCGAAACCATGGGCCCGAAGCGCGGCGAAGTCGGCTTCCTCGACGGCGGCCGAGTTCGTGCAGACCTTCATCGCGAAGTCGAGCATCGCACGCTGCCGCGGCGTGATGTCGGCCTTGCGGTAGTTCGTCGCCAGCTGGTCGGCGATCGGCGGCTTCTTCTCGTAGATGCGCAGGATGGCGCCGTGTGCCACCACGCAGTACAGGCACTGGTTGGCCGACGAGGTGGTGACGATGATCATCTCGCGCTCCCCCTTGCTCAGCGAGCCGGTCTCCTTCAGCAGCAGCGCGTCGTGATACGCCATGAACGCGCGCCACTCGGCCGGTCGGTGGGCCAGTACCAGGAAAACGTTGGGCACGAAGCCGGCCTTCTCCTGCACCTCGAGGATGCGCGTACGCAGGTCTTCAGGCAGGTCCTTCAGTTCAGGCACGGGGTAGCGGCTGATCGGTCTTGGGTTCGGGCTCATAGCATGACCTCGTCGACAAGGAGCGATTGGAAATGGTGCCAGGCACGCAGCCAGGCGGAGTCGCCGGGTTCCTCGGAGCGGATCTCGACGCGGCCATTGGCGTCGATCTCGCGCCACTGCAGGGTCCGGCCGTCCTCGGCAAGGGTGACACGGTACATCGTGGGCCAGGGTTCGCGCCCCAGCGCGGCCAGGGCATCGGACGCCAGCGCCGGACAGTCGATGCTGACCGCGAGTTCGGTGTTCAGGATGGCCGAACGCCCATCGAGGTTGACCGAGCCCACGAGCAGCCAGCGCCGATCCACGGCCGCGCCCTTCACATGCAACCGGCCGATCGCGCTGCCGAAGTCGCCGAAATCGCCGCCGCGCGCGGGCTGCACCGGCTTCATCTCGTACAGCTGCATGCCCAGGCGCAGCATGTCGCGGCGGTAGCGCGCGTAGGCGCGATGGGCCAGTGGCTCGTCGGTCGAGCCTAACGAATTGGTGAAGATGAGGCCTCGCACTTGGTGACGTGCGGCCTCAGCCATCATGCGCATGCCAGGCTCATCCGGAATGAAGTACGGATTGACGATGACCACCTCGTCGCGTGCTTGGCCGATGATGTCGAGCTTGGCACGCATCGCCGGTGTGGGCTGGTACAGGACCACGGGTTCGGTCACCTTGGTCGGCGGGTCGGCGTGCACCGTGGCGCTGCCCCAGCGCAATTGCAGCATGCCCGCGTGCAGCTGCGCGCGCACCGGTGACTGGCCAAGCGGGTCGGTTGGCGCCACAGCTGTCACCGGCGGCAGCGCGGCGATGCGCCGTTCGAACAGGATTCGTTCGTCCGAGGTGCTGCGCCCGGCGCCGGGCACGCGGTCTGCCGGCCAGGCCAGATCGCTGTTCCAGTAGGCATCGAAGCTGAGCGACACCGTGGGCACCACCGGGCCGATGGCCAACACGTCCAGGTCGATGAAGTTGGCCTGGCCATGCCGCCAGAAGTATTCGTCGGCGACATTGCGTCCACCGAAGATGGCCACCGTGTTGTCGACCACGAAGAGCTTGTTGTGCATGCGCCGGTGCGCGCGGTCGAAGTCCTGCCAGGACCACAGCAGCCGCACCATCGGCGAACCGCTGCGTCGCAACAACGGGTTGAACAGGCGCACCTCGGCCCCGGGTTCCGAGTGGAGCGCGATCAGCAGGTCGAACACATCCCCCGCGTGATAGTCGTCGACGAGCAGGCGCACGCGCACCCCGCGGCGCGCCGCATCGCGCAGGCTGTGAAGGAAGGCCACACCGGCGGTGTCGTCGTGCACGTGGTAGTACTGCGCGTCGATCGAACGCTGCGCCGCCTCGGCCAGTGCCGCGCGTGCATCGAACGCGTACTCCCCCGTGGGCAGGAGCCGGAAGCCGGATCGCCCCTGTTCCACGGCCGGCGTGCTGGCCACGGCAATGCGCGACAGGGTGGTCGTGGTGACTTCGTCTGGAGACAGCGCATGCGTCACCGGCACCGGCTCGCGTGCGGGCAAGCTGCCGCATCCGGCCAGCAGAAGCAACAGGCTCAGGAGGCAAGCGCCGGTCAGCCGCAGCATCGGCGCCTCAGCTGCGGAACTGCATGGAATGCAGCCTGGCATAGAGCCCGCCCCTGGCCAGAAGCTCGGCGTGCGTGCCCTGTTCCACCACCCGGCCAGCGTCCAGCGCCACCACGCGGTCGGCGTGTTCGATGGTCGACAGCCGGTGGGCGATGACCAGCGTGGTGCGGTCCTTCATTAGCCGGTCCAGCGCCTCCTGCACGGCGCGCTCCGATTCACTGTCCAGCGCCGAAGTGGCTTCGTCCAGGATCAGGATTGGCGCGTCCTTGTAGATGGCCCGGGCGATAGCCATGCGCTGCCGCTGGCCGCCCGACAGCTGGCTGCCGTTGTGGCCGATGACGGAGTCCAGGCCCTCCGGCAGCGTCTCGACGAACTCCAGCAGGTTGGCACTGCGCAGCGCACTGCGCACGCGCTCACGGTCGATGTCCGCGCCGCGCTGCGCGCCCAGCGCCACGTTGGCCGCCACGCTGTCGTTGAACAGCACCACGTCCTGGCTGACCAGCGCGAACTGCCGGCGCAGCGCGTCGATGTTCCAGTCCTGGATCGGCCGGCCGTCCAGCAGCACGCTGCCGCTGCTCGGGTCGATGAAGCGCGGCAGCAGATGCACCAGCGTCGACTTGCCCGCACCCGACGGTCCGACCAGCGCCACGGTCTCGCCCGCGTGTACGCGCAGGTTCAGGCGGTCCAGCGCGGGCGCCTGGTCTTCGCGATAGCGCAGCGTGACGTCGCGCAGCTCGATCTCGCCCAGGACCTCGGCCGGGGCGTGCGTGCCGCAATGCTGCGTCGGGCTGTCGTCGACCAGCGCCATGCCGCGTTCCAGCGCGGCCATGCCGCGGGTGATCTGCCCGCTCACGTCGGACAGCTTCTTGATCGGCGCCAGCAGCAGCAGCATGGCGGTGATGAAGGAGGCAAAGCCGCCCACCGTGGTGCCGCCGCTGCGGCTTTGCCACAAGGCCACCACGACCACGCCCGAGATGGCGAAGGCCGTCAGCGTCTGCGTCACCGGCGTCATCAGCGCCGACGCCGCCACCGACTTCATCACCAGCCGGCGCAGCAGGTTGCTCTGCTTGAGAAAGCGATCGGTCTGGTGCTTGGCCGCGTCGTGCAACCGCACGATGCGCCAGGCCAGCACGTTCTCCTCGATCACGTAGGCCAGCTCGTCGGTGGCCTTCTGGCTGGCCAGCGTGATGCGGCGCATGCGCCGGCTGATCAGCCGCACCGCCGTGGCCACCAGCGGGAACATCACGCCAACAAACAGCGTGAGCTTCCAGTTCAGCCAGATCAGGTAGCCCAACAGCGCCACCAGCGTCAGGCTTTCGCGCAGCGAGGTCAGCAGCGCGCTGACCAGCAGATGCGCGCCTTGGTTGACCTCATAGACCACGATGTTGGTCAGCTTGCTGGTCGTGTGCCGCGTGAAAAGGTCGGGGTGGGCGCTCAGCACCCGCTCGAACATGGCCTGGCGCAAATTGAGCACGCCCTCGTTGGCGGACCAGGCCAGCGCGTACTGGGCCAAGAAGGCGGTCACCGCACGCACCAGGAACAGGCCCATGATCACCACTGGCACCAGCCACAGCGGCACGCTGCTGTTGCCGAAGCCGCTGTCGAGCAGCGGCTTCATCAGCGCAGGTAGCACCGGCTCGGTGGCCGCGGCAATCAGCGACGCGACGATGGCCACCACAATGCCACGGTGGCCGGACTTGAAGTACGGCCTCAGGCGGGCAAATCGCTGCAGCGGAGAGCTCATGGACAGGACGGCAGGCCGCAGGGTGCAGCTCGGGCCGCGGCGATTATCGCGTTGCGGCCCGGGCAGGGCACCCGGCTTGCCTACAATCCTCTTCCATCTGCCCGCGGGGCCGGGCTTCGATGGAACTGTGCCGCCGTGGCGCGCTCTATGCAGCAGGCCCCCGAACCAACCACCGCCGTTTCAGTGATCCGACGCACGCGCCCCGCCAACAGCCCCTCGTCCTGGCCGCGCCGCCGCTTTGTCGGGGCACTGGCTGCCGCAGCCGCCGCGCCGGCATCCGCGCAGTTCCGGGTGGAGATCACCGGCATCGGCGGCACGCAGATCCCGGTGGCCATCGCCACCTTCCGCGACGAAGACAAGGCCCCGGTGCCGGTGGCGGCCATCGTGCGCGCCGATCTGCAGCGCAGCGGCCTGTTCCGCCTGGTCGACGCGCCGGCCGGCCTGGACGAAAACAGCCGTATCAACGTCGCCGAGTACCGCGGCCGCGGCGCCGACGCGCTGGCCGTGGGTTCGGTCTCGCGGCTGGCCGATGGCCGCAACGACGTGCGCTTCAAGCTGTGGGACCTGGTCAAGGGCGAAGAGCTGGTCGGCCAGAGCCATGCGGCGCTGCCGGCCGACATGCGCCTGGCCGCGCACCGCGTGGCCGATTCGATCTATCAGAACCTGACGGGCGAGCGCGGCGTGTTCTCCACGCGCATCGCCTATGTCACCAAGGCCGGCAACCGATACCAGTTGCATGTCACCGACGCCGATGGCGAAGGCGGACAGATCGCCCTGGCCAGCCCCGACCCGATCATCTCGCCGGCCTGGTCGCCCAGCGGCAAGGAGCTGGCCTACGTATCCTTCGAAAGCCAGAAGGCCGTGGTCTGGGTGCAGGACGTGGCCACCGGCCAGCGCCGCATGCTGGCCAACTTTCGCGGCTCGAACAGCGCGCCGGCCTGGTCGCCCGATGGCCGCGACCTGGCGTTGACGCTGTCGCGCGATGCGGTGGCGCAGCTTTACCTGATGTCGCGCGACGGCGGCACGCCGCGGCGCATCACCCAGAGTTCGGCCATCGATACCGAGCCGGCGTTCTCGCCCGACGGCCGCCAGATCTACTTCGTCAGCGACCGCGGCGGCGGCCCGCAGATCTACCGCATGCCGGTGGGCGGGGGCAATGCCGAGCGCGTCACGTTCTCGGGCAGCTACAACATCAGCCCGGCGATCAGCCCCGATGGCCGCATGCTGGCCTTCATCACCCGCCAGGGCGGCGCCTTCAAGGTGATGGTGCAGGAGCTGGCCGGCGGTGCCGCCACCGCCATCACCGACACGAGCGACGACGAGAGCCCGAGCTTTGCGCCCAACGGCCGCTTGCTGGTGTATGCCAGTCGCGCGCAGGGGCGCGACGTGCTGATGACCACCACGCTGGACGGCAAGAACAAGAGCCGCCTGCTCACCACCGGCGCCGACATGCGCGAGCCCGCCTGGGGTCCCTTCGGGCGCTGACCTTTCCCATCACCGGAGACGCACGATGCAACATCCCAAGCGAATTCTTGGCACCGCCCTCATGGCACTGGCCCTGGGTGGCCTGTTCGCCGGTTGCAGCAGCACCAAGCTGGACGAGGCCCCGGTCGAGAGCCGCAACGTGCCGGCCGACGGCGCCAGTGCCGGGGCGGCCGGCAAGGCCGGTGGCAGCGGCACCGCGCAGTCCAGCGTGGCCACGGTGGACCTGTCCAAGCAGGGCGCCGCAACCAGCGGCCCTCTGTCGCAGCGCGTGCTGTACTTCGACTTCGACAGCTTCGTCGTCAAGGACGAATACCGGCCGATGCTCGAAGCCCATGCCAAGGTGCTCAGCGCCAACCGCAGCAAGCGCATGACGCTCGAGGGCCACACCGACGAGCGCGGCGGCCGCGAATACAACCTGGCGCTGGGCCAGAAGCGCGCCGAGGCGGTGCTGAAGTCGATGGTGCTGCTGGGCGTGCAGGACAGCCAGCTCGAGGCGGTGAGCTTCGGCGAGGAAAAGCCCGCGGTGCAGGGCAACGACGAAGCCGCCTGGGCCAAGAATCGCCGCGTCGAGTTGAAGGACAAGTGACATGCGTGCGGCCGTGGCGGCATGGGTCCTGGCGCTGGCGGCCGGCGCGGCCCAGGCGCAGCTGTTTGCCGACGACGATGCGCGCAAGGCCATCCTCGACCTGCGCGCCAAGCTCGCGGCCAGCGAAGAGCAGGCGCGCACCCGCAGTGCCGAGCTCAACGACCAGCTGCAGGCCCTGCGCCGCAGCCTGCTCGACCTGAACGGTCAGCTCGAGGCGCTGCGCGCCGAGACCGCCAAGCTGCGCGGCAGCAACGAACAGCTGCTGCGCGACGTGTCCGAGTTGCAGCGCAAGCAGCGTGACCTGGGGCAGGCGGTGGACGACCGGCTGCGCAAGGTCGAGCCGCAGAAGGTCTCGCTCGACGGCCGCGAGTTCAATGCCGACCCCGAAGAAAAGCGCCAGTACGACGAGGCCATTGCCCTGCTGCGCGCTGGCGACTTCGACAAGGCCAACCAGGCCTTCATTGCCTTCCAGGCGCGCTGGCCGGCCAGTGGCTACGGCCCGTCGGCGCGCTACTGGCAGGGCAACGCGCTGTATGGCAAGCGTGACTACAAGGAAGCCATCGCCGCCTTCCGCGCCTTCCTGGCCAAGGCACCGGACAGCGAGCGCGCCAGCGAGGCGATGCTGGCCATTGCCAACAGCCAGGCCGAGATGAAGGACAAGGCCGGCGCGCGCAAGACGTTGGACGATCTGATCAAGGCCTACCCCAAATCGGAAGCGGCCGTCGCCGGCAAGGAACGCCTGGCCGCCTTGCGCTGAGCCGGGCCCGCCGCGGCTTCGTGCCATGATGCCGCCGCTTCAGCGGCAGCCCCCACGACAACAGCATGCAGGAATCCGACGTGCCCGGCCTGACGGCGACCGTGCTGTGGGCCGCCTTTGCGCTGGGCGTGGCCTTCGGCGGCATCGCGCAGCGCACCCACTTCTGCACCATGGGCGCGGTGGCCGACATCGTCAACCTGGGCGACTGGACACGCATGCGCATGTGGGTGCTGGCCATCGCCGTGGCGATGATCGGCTTCAACGCCATGGTGGGCGCCGGCTGGATCGAGGCCGCCGACAGCATCTATGCCGGGCCGGCGTTGCTGTGGCTGTCGCACCTGGTGGGCGGGTTGCTCTTCGGCATCGGCATGGTGCTGGCCTCCGGCTGCGGCAGCAAGACGCTGGTGCGTGTGGGCGGTGGCAACCTCAAGGCGGTGGTGGTGGTATTCGTGCTGGCCGTATCGGCCTACGCCACGATGCGCGGCCTGCTGGCGGTGGCGCGCGTCGCCACGCTGGACGCGGTGGCAGTGACGCTGCCCACCGGGCAGGACTTGCCTTCGCTGCTGGCCCATGCCAGTGGCCTGCCGCGGCAAGCAGCGGCCCTGTGGCTGGGCGGTGGCCTCGGCGGGGTGCTGTTGGCCTGGGTGCTGTACCGGCCCGAAGGGCGCAGCGCCGAGGTGCTGGTTGCCGGCCTGGGCGTCGGCGCGGTCATCATTGGCGTGTGGTGGGTGTCGGGGCGGTTGGGCTACCTGCCCGAGCACCCGGTGACGCTGGAAGAGAGCTTCTTGGCCACCAACTCGCGGCGCATGGAAAGCCTGAGCTTCGTGGCACCGGTGGCCTACACCATGGACTGGTTGATCCTGTTCAGCGACGCCAGCCGAGTGCTCACGCTGGGCATCGTCACCACCTTCGGCGTGGTGCTCGGCTCAGCGGCGGTGGCACTGCCCAGCGGCACTTTTCGCTGGGAAGGCTTTGCAGGCGCCGAAGACACGGCCAACCACATCGTCGGTGCGCTGCTGATGGGCGCCGGCGGCGTGACGGCCCTGGGCTGCACCGTGGGCCAGGGCCTGAGCGGCGTGAGCACGCTGGCGCTGGGCAGCTTCATCGCGCTGGCCGGCATCCTGGCCGGCGGTGTGTTGGGTGTGCGCTACCAGGCCTGGCGCGTGGAGCGCAGCCTTTGACGGCGCCGGCATGGCTTGACGCCGACCTGGAGCGGCGCTTTGGCGCGCTGCGGCGGCTGTATGGCGAGGCCGGCTACACCCGCCTGCGCGGTGCGCGCGTGGCCGTGGTGGGCGTCGGTGGCGTCGGCTCGTGGGCCGCCGAGGCGCTGGCGCGCAGCGGCGTCGCCTCGCTGGTGTTGATCGACCTGGACCACGTGGCCGAGAGCAACATCAACCGCCAGGTGCAGGCCACCGGGCAGACGCTGGGCCAGGCCAAGGTGCTGGCGCTGCGCGAGCGCGTGGCCGACATCCACCCGGGCTGCGAGGTGCTGGCCATCGAGGAGTTCGTCGACGCGCAGAACTGGCCGGCACTGCTGCCGCCGGACGTGGACGCCGTTATCGACGCCTGCGACGAGGTGCGGGCCAAGCTGGCGATGGCGGCCTGGGTCCTGGGCTCGGGACGGCCCTTCGTGACGGTGGGCGCGGCCGGCGGCAAGCGACTGGCGCACATGGTCGACGTCGAAGACCTGGCGCAGGTCACGCACGACCCGTTGCTGGCCGCGCTGCGCCAGCGCCTGCGCCGCGAACATGGCGCCGCGCGCCAAGGCCGCATCGGCGTGCGTTGCGTGTTCTCGCGCGAGGGGGTGACGCGGCCTGACGCCGTCTGCGCCACCGGCGAAGGCAACGATGGCAGCCTTAACTGCCACGGCTACGGCTCCAGCGTCACGGTCACGGCCACCTTCGGCATGGCGGCCGCCGGCGAGGCCGTGGCCCAGCTGCTGTCGGCCCCCGCGCAGGGGGCCTGACGGGCTTGGCTATAATGCGCGCCTCTACTGCACGGGTTGTTAGCTCAGTCGGTAGAGCAGCGGACTTTTAATCCGTTGGTCGCAGGTTCGAATCCTGCACAACCCACCACTCGTTCAGCGAGCGGGTCCTTAGCTCAGTTGGTAGAGCAGCGGACTCTTAATCCGTTGGTCGAAGGTTCGAATCCTTCAGGGCCCACCAATCAAATCAACGGCTTAGCAGCAATGCTAGGCCGTTGTCGTTTGGTGACCGTGACGAAAACGTGACATCTCGGTCACGTCTGCAGTCACGACCCTCTCGATCCGAGACGCCGCAGCCAACAGGTTCTCTGTCGCAAACTTGGCATAGCGGTCGACCATCTGCCGCGACTTCCAGCCGCCCAGGTCCTTGAGCTCGTCGCAGGACGTTCCCGCCTGCCGATGCCAAGACGCCCAGGTATGCCGCAGGTCGTGAAAGCGGAAGTCCTTGATCCCCGCTCGCTCCAGCGCCGAGTGC
>Ga0316625_100000182_pt1 | contig 10859 bp, 12 predicted proteins | sample OWC_Aug_T1_C1_D1_FD_207655 | JGI IMG/M metagenome (GOLD analysis project Ga0316625, IMG submission 207655) | Wetland soil microbial communities from Old Woman Creek delta, Ohio, United States - OWC_Aug_T1_C1_D1_A | ecosystem: Environmental > Terrestrial > Soil > Wetlands | place: USA: Ohio... | reverse complement strand
GTGGCGAAGGCCGCGTCGATCTCGGCCTCGCTGCGCGCCTGCAGCACCCGCAGTTGCACGCCCGCGGCGCGCGCGGCCGCCTCGACCCCGCGTCGCTGATCGCCGGCCGAAGGCGTGTTCGGGTTCAGCACCAGCGCCACCCGCGTCGCCTTCGGCAACAGCTGCAGCAGCAGCTCGAAGCGCTTGGGCAGCAGCTCAGCAGTGAGGAAGCTGACGCCGGTGGCGTTGCCGCCGGGCCGGCTCATGCTTTGCACCAGCCCCAGCCTGACCGGGTCGCCACCGTGGATGAAGACGATGGGCAGCGTCGTGCTGGCAGCGCGCGCGGCCTGGGCCGCGCGCGGGCCGCCCGTGGCGACCAGCAGGTCGACCGGTCGGCCTGCCAGCTCAACGGCCATCGCCTTCAGCCGGTCATAGTCGCCATCGGCCCAACGGGTTTCGATGGCGACATTGCGCCCGTCGACATAGCCGGCCTGCGCCAGCCCGCGCCGGAAGGCCATCAGGCGGTCTTCGGATTCGATGCGCGATGCGCCGCTGAGATAGCCGATCACCGGCAGCGAGGGCCGCTGGGCCCGTGCCGGGCGCGCCGCAGCCAGCGACCAGCCGGCTGCGATCAGCGCAAGGCGGCGCCGCCTCATTCGATCACCTCGTCGGCACGCAACAAAAGTGACTGCGGAAGGGTCAGCCCCAGTGCCCTGGCCGTCTTCAGGTTGAGGATGAGCTCGAACTGCGTCGGTTGCTCGACGGGCAGGTCCGCGGGCTTTGCACCCTTGAGAATGCGGTCGACAAACCCGGCGGCGCTGCGCCAATGCCAGGCGTCGGCCGATAGGTAGGACATCAGGCCACCCGCGACCGCATAGGGGCGCCCGCCAAAGATGGCCGGCACCTGGACACGCAGCGTCTGCGCCACGATTTGCTCTCGATAGCGGGCGAACATCGGGTCGCCCAGCACCACCAGGCCAGCACCCCTGGCGCGTTCAATGGCCGCCTCCAGCTCGCCCGGTGTGCTGACCTCGATGCGCTCGAGTTGCAGGCCCAGCGCCTTGGCCCGAGTGGCCAGCGCGCCGAAGAAGAAACCGTTGGCCGGATTCGCGGTGTTCATCAATATGGCCATGCGCCTGAGCCTCGGCGCTGTAGCGTTCAGCAACTCCAGTTGTTTGGCAAGGATCTCCTCGCCCGCGGCCGAGGTGCCTGTCAGGTTGCCGCCCGGTCGCGACAGGCTTTCAACGAAACCGGCTCCCAAAGGATCGCCTGCATTGATCATCACCACCGGCAGGCCCGGGGCACCGTCCCGTGCCGCCCGAACGGTGATCGTGCCGGTGGCGACGATCAATGCCACGGGCAGCGCCTTGAGTTCGCCCGCGAGTTCACGCTGGCGTTGCGGGTTCAGCCCCGCATAGCGCACCTCGATGTGCAGATTGCGGCCCTCCACCCAGCCCAGATCACGCAGCGCCGAGCGCAGCAGGTCCAGGCGCACCAGGTCCACAGGCTGCTGCTCTGAGGTGGGTGTCAGCAAGCCGATGGTCAGCGCCTTGTCTGCAGGCTGCGCCTGCAGACGAGAGGCGGCGGGCAGAGCGGCTGCCAACGCGGCAATGAAGTCCCTGCGCTGCGTCATTCGATCACCTCGTCGGCGCGCAGCAGCAGACTCTGCGGGATGACAATGCCAAGTGCCTTGGCCGTCTTCAGGTTGATCACCAGCTCGAACTTGGTGGGCTGCTCCACCGGCATGTCCGCCGGCTTCGCTCCTTTCAGGATCTGCTCGACCATGACGGCCGCCTGGCGGTATTGGCTGGGAACGTTCGTGCCGTAGGACACCAGCCCACCGGCCTGAACATCTTCGCGCGACGGGTAGATCATCGGCAGCCGGTACTGGATGGCCAGCGCAGCCGTCTGTTCGCGCAGCATGAACACCAGCGGGTCGATCATGCGGATGCCCGCCTGGGCTCGCGCCTGGGCCGCCGAACTGAAGGCGCGCTCCAGGTCCTCGGCGCGGCGCAACTCCAGCACCGGCCGCAACTCCACGCCCAGCGTGCGTGCCGCCGCCGCGGCGCTGCGCAGCTGCAGCGGCGCGTTCTGCGAATCCGGGTTCACGAACACCGCGATCCGCGAAGCGCCGGGCACCAGCTCCTTGAGCAGTTCCAGACGCTTGCCGGCCAGCTCGGCCACGATGTTGGTGACGCCGGTGATGTTGCCGCCAGGGCGGGCCAGGCTTTGCACGATGCCGGCACCCACCGGATCGGCCACCAGCACCACGACGATCGGCACGCTGGTGGTGGCGGCCTTGGCGGCTAATGCGGCCGGTGTGGTGGACACCAGCAACACGTCGGGCGTGTTCGCAACCAGCTCTAGCGCCAGTACGGCCAGCCGCTCGACGCGGCCCTCGGCGTAACGTTGCTCGAGCACATAGCCTTTGCCCTCGACCAGGCCCAATGCACGCAGGCCGTCGCGAAACGCGTCGAGGAAAGGCCGGCTCGCCCACTCACCACTGCCCGATAGATGGGCGATGCGGCGCGGCTGGGCGCTGCCCTGGGCTTGGACCCCGATCGGCGCAGCCAGGCCCGCGGCCGCAGCCCACAGCAGCTTGCGGCGCTCAATCACGGTCACTCGATCACCTCGTCGGCCCGAAGCAGCAGCCCTTGGGGCACCTTCACGCCGATGGCCCGGGCCGTCCTCTGGTTGATCACCATCTCGAAGCGGTCGGGCCCTTCGATCGGCACGTCGCCCGGCCGGGCGCCGCGCAGGATCTTGTCGGCCACGCCCACCGCCCGCGGGAAATAGGCCTCCTGGACCGGGCCGTAGGACAGCAGCATGCCGGCCTGCGCGTAGATGCGCAGGAAGCCGATGGTCGGCAGGCGGTGCTTCTGCGCGGCTGCGGCAACGCTACCGGCCACGACCTGCAGGCCCGGCTGCGTCATCGTCACGATGCCGGTGCGCGGCTTGCCGGCCAGGCCGCGCAGCCCCGCGTCGAAGTCGCCGATCGCGCCCATCTCCAGCACGCGGGCATCAAAGCCGCGGTTGCGCGCCACGGACCGGGCCACTTCCAACTGGTCGACGCCGGTGCCGCGGTCCCACAACAGCGCCAGGCGCTCCACCTCCGGTGCGGCTTCGAGCAGCAAGTCGATCCACTTGCCGGCCAGCGCGGGCTGGTCCAGGAACAGCCCGGTCACGTTGCCGCCGGGCCGCGCGAAGCTGGCCGCATACCCTGCGTTCACCGGATCGGTTTCCAGGTCGATGGCGACGATGGGCACGGTCTTCGTCGCCTGGCTGGCCGCGCGCACCGCGGCCGCGCCGACGACGATGATCACGCCCGCACCGCGCGCGACGACATCGTTCACCAGGCCCGGCACGCGCGACGTGTCGCCGTCGGCCGAGCGCAGCAGCACGCTTTCGCCTTCGACGTAGCCGAGCCGCGTCCACGCCGGGCGCAGCAGGCTCAGCGTGGCATGGTTCGGCGCGATGGTGCGCGGATGTAGGTAGGCGATCTTGCCCGCCGGCCGCGGCGTCTGGGCGCGAACATCAACGCCTGCGCCCAACAGGCCGCAGGCGGCTGCGGCCAAGTCACGCCGCTTCATGCGATCGACTCGGTGACTTGCACTTTCGCTACCTGCGTCACGTGGAGGGCGCGGACCCGAGCGGCGCTCGGGCCGATCGCCCGCCCGACCCGCGTCGAGCGCCGCGCGCGCAGCGGCGCTTTCATGATACGCATGCGCGGCCCACGCTCGGCTGGCACGACGCCGACCGTCGAGCGCGCGTGGCCCGCGTCGGCGCCAAGCTTGCCGCTCGCCGGCGCGCGCACGACGGGCAGGCCGAGCGTGGCCACGCCCAGCGCGGCGGCTGCGGCGCGCCGTCCGGTCACTCGATCACCTCGGTTGCCTGCAGCAGCAGCGATTGCGGCATCGTCAGCTCCAGCGCCCTGGCCGTCTTCAGGTTCAAGGCGAGTTGATAACGCGTCGGTTGCGCCACCGGCAGATCGGCGGGCTTGGCGCCACGCAGGATCTTGTCGACGTCGCTGGCCGCGTCGCGGTAGTTCTGCGCAAAGTCGGCAGCATAGCTGAGCAGCCCGCCGGCCACCACGCGCAGCGGCACCAGGCCGAGCGCGGCGCACGCCGCTTGCGCCGCCTCCCAGAAGGCGCGATGCGACGGGTTGCTCTCGTTCACCAGCACCGCGATGCGGCGCGCCAGCGGCGCGGCGGCACGCAACTGCTCGATGAGCTTGCCCAGCACCACCTCGTTCTGCGCCGTGATGCCGGTGATGTTGCCGCCGGGGCGCGCCAGGCTGGCGATGAAGCGGTTGCCCACCGCATTGGAGACGTTGGCCATGACGATCGGTACGGTGGCGGTTGCCTTCTGCAACGCGCGCAATGCCTGCGGCGGGCCGACGACGACGACATCGATGGGTTGCGCCAGCAACTCGGCGGCCAGCGCATCCAGCCGCTCGGCGTGGCCGTCGGCGAAAAAGAAACGGTATCCGATGTTCTTTCCCTGCGCCCTACTGAGTTCGCGCATGCCGTCGATGAAGGCGTCGTAGAAAGGCACGGTGGCGTCGCGCGAAGCCACCGACAGGCTGCCCACAGCGAGAAGCGTCTACGGATCATGAAATCACCTCTCGGGCGCACAGCAGCACCATTGGCCGGACATGCGTGCCGCCGGCCTGCGCCGGCTCCAGCCGGGAGCATGCGTTCCACCATGCGACTCGACGGCCACGTTCCGGCTGAAGCCAGGAAGCTTGCGCCGAAGCCCGGCGCTCACTGGATCACCTCGTCAGCGCGCAACAGCAAGGACTGCGGGATGACGATGCCCAGCGCCCTGGCGGTCTTCAGGTTGACGATCAGCTCGAAGCGCGTCGGCTGCTCGATCGGCAGCTCGGCCGCCTTCGCGCCGCCGAGGATGCGCGCCGCATGGCCGGCGAGCTGCCGGAACATGGCGGGCAGGCTGGGCCCGTAGCCCATGAGCCCACCTTCGGCCGCCGACTCCGGCCACTGGTAGATCGCCGGCAATCGGGCGGCAGCCGCCAGGGCGATGATGCGGGCATGCTCGGCCGACAGGAAGGGCGAGTTGAGCACGTTCACGCCGGCCAGGCGCTGCTGGCGTGCGTCGGCGAAGGCCGCTTCGATCTGCGCTGGCGTCCTGACATAGGCCGCATGCAGCTGCAGGCCGAGCAGCCGCCCGGCAGCTTCGACCGACCGCATGCCGACCACCGAGTCGGGGTCGCCGAGGTTGAGCACCGCGCTGCCCTTGGGCAGCACGCCGGCCAGCAGTTCCAGCCGCTTGGCGTTCAGCGGCCCGGGCAGGAAGCTGACCCCGGTGACCCGGCCGCCGGGGCGGCCCAGCTGCGCCGCGTGTCCAGCGGCCACCAGGTCGCCCAGCGCGACGACCGGCACGTCGGGGGTCGCGGCCAGCGCTGCGTCGGTGGCCAACGCGCCGGTGGCGATGAACACGGCCGGCTTCAGCGCCGCCAGTTCGGCGGCCAGGCGCGGCAGCTCCTGCGCGCGACCGCCGGCATAGCGCACATCGATCGCCACGTTGCCACCGGCTGCAAGTCCACGCTCGCGCAGCCCGTCGCCAAGGGCCTGCAGCGACGTGGCGAAGCCGGCTTCGGCCGACACCGTCAGCACCGCCACCCGGGGTCTCGCCGGGCCCGCCTGCGCGAACGCGCGCGTCGCGGCGAACGGGCCAAGCAGGGCGGCTCCACCCATCGCCAGCACGGCGCGGCGCCGTTGCATCATGCGATCACCTCGTCGGCGCGCAGCAGCATCGAATTCGGCAGCGCGATCCCCAACAGCCTTGCGGTGCCGGCATTCACCACCAGCTCGAAGCGGGTCGGCTGTTGCACGGGCAGCTCGGCCGGCCTGGCGCCCTTGAGGATGCGGTCGACGTAGCTGGCGGTACTGCGGAACAGGTCTCGGTCACTGCTGCCGTAGGACATCAGCGCGCCCGCATCCGGGTAGCGGCGCTCCTCGGCGATGGTGGCCAGGCCGATGTCGCGGCTGCTGCGTGCAATGGCCACGTGCAACGACGAGGTGAGGAAATCGCGCACGACCACCACCGCCTCGACGCCGCGCGCACGGCCGTCGCGCAACGTGCGCTGCATCGCCTCGGGCGACGGCGAGCCCAGGCCCAGACGCACGGCCGTCAGGCCCTGGGCACGGATCTCGGCTTCGGTTTCTTCGCCCCACTGCCGGAACACCGGATCGGTGGTGTTGTGCAGCACGCCCACGGTGGCCAGCTTGGGCAGCACCTCGCGCAGCAGTTGCACGCGTTTGGCGGCCAGTTCCTCACCGAAGTTCGACACGCCCGTGACCATGCCCCCGGGCCGCGCCAGGCTGGCAAACAGGTCGGTCTGCCCGCCGCGCGGGTGCAGCCCGGCCGAGACGATGGGCACCGACTGGGTATTGCGCAGGATCAGCCGCACGGCCGCGGCGCCGGGCGTGAGGAACACAGTCACTCCCAACGCCAACTGCTCGCGCAACTGCCGCTCGGCGCGCGCCAGGTCGCCTTCGGCATAGTGCTCGACGAGCGTGTAGCTCCGCCCCTCCACCTGGCCCAGGTCGCGCATGCCTTCGCGGAACGCGGCCACGCTGCGCGCGTCGGACTGGCGCGTGGCCAGCGCCAGGAAGCAAACCACCGGCACGGCCGCCTGCGCGGCCAGCCGCGGCATCGCCGCCGCCGCGGCAAGGCCGCTCATCAGGTGCCGACGTCGCATCATGGAATCACCTCCTGGGCGCTCAGCGGCAACGATAGCGCGCCAGGCCTGCCGAGGTCCTTGGCAGGCTGGACGCGGAGCACCGCCACGCCGAGCGTTGCCGCCAGCGCCACACCCCGTTGCTTCATGCTCGAGCCAGCGGCTTGACACTGTGATAGAGCACCCACTCGAAGCCGAGGTAGAAGAAGAACGGATAGCCCGCCCCCACGGCGGCGGCAGCCAGGAGCTCGTGGATCGTCTGGGGCGGCGTCCAGAGTGCGCGCGCCACGGCCAGCACCACCAGCACCGTGTAGCCCGCCAAGGCGATGTAGGCGACGCCGAACGCCAGCGCGCACAACAGCGGGCAGCGCGGATCGATGAGGGCGCGACCTGCCTGCAGGTCGCGCGGCAGCTGCACCAGCCGGAACACCGACATGCCCAGCACGCCGGGCAACAGGAGCAGCAGCACGGCCGTGAGCATGTGGCTTCGAGCCCAAACTCAACCGCCGCCCCGCGGGGTCGGCCGGCGCGATGGTGGGCCTGAGGCGCAAGCGGCCCGAGGCCGGTACGACGCATCCATGCGGCACCGGCCTGCGTGCGAGCAGGCACGCCACCGGTCGGCTCGACGCGCGCTCATTCGACCACCTCGTCGGCGCGCAACAGCAGCGATGGCGGGATGACGATGCCCAGCGCCTGCGCCGTCTTCAGGTTGATGACCAGCTCGAACTTCGTCGGCTGCGCGATGGGCAGCTCGCCGGCCCGGGCGCCGATGGGCACTTCCGCATCGGCCGCCAGCGCCGCCCGCTTGGCCTGCGGGCCCGACGTGACGATCACCGCCGGCTTCAGCGCGGCCAGCTCAGCGGCCAGCTCGGTCAGGTCCTCGGTGCGGCCGCCGCCCCAGCGCGTGTTGAGCACGACGTCGCAGCCCTGCACGTAGCCCTGTGCACGCAGCCCGTCGCTCAGCGCCTGTTCGACGGAGGAGGCGCCGGCGACGTTGCCGATGCCGAGCACACCGATGCGCCTGGGATTGCCGCCGCCTTGCGTCCGCGCGCGGGGCAGCGCGAACGTGGCCACGCCGGCCAGCACGAACCGGCGCCGCGCCGTGCCCCGCCGGCACGCCGCAGCCGGCCAGGGACTGGCGACCCGGCCGCCGCCCAGGCACCCACTTCGTGTGCTCACCGCTCACCTTCGCGCCATGCAGCAGCAGGATTGCGGGGCGGCCAGGGCGAGCGCCCGGGCCACCTCGCGAGAGGCGCCGCGCTGCGGCGGCGTCGGCTCGCTACTGATGGCCGCTTATACGCCGTTTGCAAAGGCGCGCGACCCTGATCCGGAGCTTTGCAAGGCGGGCGGGTCGTGGCAAGCGCAGCCTTGCCTGCTGGAGCCGGCGGCGGCTGCTCACGGCGCGTCAGCGCAGCACTTCGCTCGCCGCAGCCAGCAACGCCGGCGGCAGCACCAGGCCCAGCTGTTCCGCCGCACGCAGGTTCAGCACCTGGCGGAACTGCGTCGGCAGGCTCAGCGGCAGGTCGCCGGCGTGCGCGCCCGTCAGGATCCTTTCGACGAAGACGGCCGTGCGCAGGTAGAAGTCCTTCACATCGGGGCCATAGGACATCAGACCGCCGGCCTGCGGGAATTCGCTGAAGGGCGAAAGCGCCGGCAACCGGTGGCGCATGCAGAACTCGGCGATGGCCTTCGAGCGCGCGCGCGCCAGCGGCGACGACAGCAGCAGCAGCGCCTGCGGCTTGCGCCCCAGGCCGTCGGCCAGTTCGCGTTCGAATTCGCTCTCGTCGCGCACCACCAGCGTGTCGGCGTCGAAACGCTGCTTCTGCGCCGCGGCCTTGGCGGCGGCCAGCTGCCACGGGCCGGTGCTGGCATCCCACAGCAGGTTGACGCGCTGCGCCTGCGGCAGCACCTGGCGCAGCAGCTCGAACCAGCGCGCGGCGATGGCCGGCTGGTCCAGGAACAGCCCGGTGACGTTGGTGCGCGGGTGTTCCACCGAGCGCACCAGCCCGCTGCGCAGCGGGTCGGTCTCGAGGTCGAGCGCGACGATGGGCACGCTGCTGGTGGCATGCACCGCCGCGTCCAGCGCCGCCGGGCCGGCACAGAACAGCACGGCGGGCTTCAGGCCGGCCAGGTGGCGCGCCAGGCCGGGCAGGTCGCGCGGGTTGCCGTCGGCCGAGCGGAAGGCGAAAGCCACGTCCTTTCCTTCGACGAAACCCAGTTCGCGCAGCCCCTGGCGCAGATAGTCCAGGGCATGCAGGCCCGTCGACACGAGCACGCCGACCAGCGGCGGGGCTTGGGATTGCGCCTGCCCCCGATGCGGCAGGCCGGCAGCCCCGAGCAGCAGGCCGCCGACGAGCCGGCGTCGATTCAGTCCTTCGCACACCGCGCCCCGGCCCTCGGCCATCCGTCGCCGCGTCGGCGCGGCGGCCGTGTCTTGCGCAGGCGTCGCGGGAAACCGCGAAAAAGGGTTGACGAACCTGTTCATGTCCCCTCCCCTTCATGCGCCGCAGCCGCTGGCGCCGGCCCGCGACGCGGCGAAGCCAAGACTACTCCGGCCGACCCCGGCTCGCAAACCCCCAATCGCCGACATCCTCAATGCTGTGGAGGCGCGGGCACGTCGCTGCCGCTGAAGCGCTTCTCGATGCGACGAACGTCCTGCGACAAGCGCCCCGCCACCAGGCCGATCAGGTGGAATCCGAACGACGGATTCTGGAAGTACAGCTGCTTCAGCGTCGCCTCGTCCACCACCAGCACGGTGCATTCGCCGACGCAGCGTGCGGTATGCGTGCGCCGCTTGTCAGGCGCGAAGAAGGCGATCTCGCCGAAGATCTTGCCCGGCTCGAGCCGCAGGCCGATGTCGTCGAGCTCGATCACCCCGTCGACCAGGCAGTACAGGTGGTCGGCGAGGTCGCCCTTGCGGAACAGCACCGTGCCGGCCGTCAGCTTGCGCAGCTTCATGTAAGGACGCAGCCACAGGCCGCTCTGGTCACTGGCCACCTCGGCCGCCTTGACGCGGCGCGTCAGCCGCATCATCTGCAGCGCGCGGCGCAGGTTGATCGGCAGCAGCACCGCCGACACCAGCAGCGTCAGGTACTGCGGCTGCAGCAGCCCGAAGATGACGAAACCCAGGTTGCCGGCCACCGCCAGCCAGCGCAGCGGGATCATCGTGTGCACGAAGGCCGCGCCGATGACGAAGGACGCGGCCAGGCCGCCGGCCGCATAGGCCACCAGCTCGCGCGGCGAGGCCAGCACGGTCGCCACGTGCTGCTGAAGCTGCGCCAGCATCTCGGCGATCGGCATGTGGTGGCTCCAGCACCCGCTGCGCCGCGCGGGCTTCGGCTATGGAATGACCTCGTCGGCGCGCAGCAGCACCGCGGGCGGCAGCACGATGCCCAGCTGGCGGGCGGTCCTGGCGTTGACGATGAGCCTGAAGCGGCGCGGCTCTTCGATCGCCATGTCGGCCGGCTTCTCGCCCTTGAGGATGCGCGCCACGTAGTGGCCCGCGCGGCGGTAGATGTCCTCGAAATCGGGGCCGTACACCGCCAGTGCATCACCGGCCAGCTGCGGCACGTCGTGCACGAAGGGCATGCGCTGCAGCGCGGCCTGCTCGGCCAGGCGGTCGGTGATGTCCTGGTTACTGGTCATCGGCGCGCTCACCACCGCCTGCAGCTGCGCCGCCACCGCGCGCTGCATGGCCGCCTGAATGTCGATGTCCTTGCCGGAGCGCACGTCGATGCGCACCAGGCTCAGGCCCAGCGCCTTGGCCGATCGCTCCATCAACTCCACCTCCTCGGCGCAGCTGGCCAGCAGCGCCGGGTCGATGAAGGTGCCGACGCGCTTGAGGCCCGGCACCATGTCGGTCAGCAGTTGCAGGCGTTTGCCGATCAGTTCGGCGTTGGCGGTGGTCACGCCGGTGATGTGCTTGCCCGGCCGCGCCAGCGACACCGCGTAGTCCACGCGCACCGGGTCGGTGACGGTGGCAATGACGGTGGGGATGCGCCGGCTGGCATACCAGGCGGCGTCGGCCATCGGCTTGGCCGGCGCGAAGATCACGTCCACCCGGGCCGCGACGATCTCCTTGGCCAGCGGGCCCAGGCGGCTCAAATCGCCGTCGGCCGATCGCTTGACGAACTCCAGGTTGCGGCCTTCGACGAAGCCGGCCTCGCGCAAGCCGGTGACG
>Ga0316625_100000179_pt1 | contig 10963 bp, 8 predicted proteins | sample OWC_Aug_T1_C1_D1_FD_207655 | JGI IMG/M metagenome (GOLD analysis project Ga0316625, IMG submission 207655) | Wetland soil microbial communities from Old Woman Creek delta, Ohio, United States - OWC_Aug_T1_C1_D1_A | ecosystem: Environmental > Terrestrial > Soil > Wetlands | place: USA: Ohio... | reverse complement strand
GGCGTGGCCGACGATTTTGCTGGAAACACTGCCGAAGAGAAACTCCTCCTTGCGGGACAGCCCCTGCCGGCCGACCACGATGGTTCCGCACTCTGTCGATTCAAGCTCCTTGAGGATGCACTCGGCGATGGAGGGGCAATACCGCTGGGGCGCGCGTGTCTGGACCATCGCCTCGGGAAACCCGGCGCCGATCAGGTCGCGGCGGTATTCCGCCAGGAGAGATTCTATCTTCCGCCGGTAGTCCTCCAACCATTTTTCCTTTTCTTCGACCCGCGCGAAATAGTCCTCTTCCGGCACCGAGATCACGTGCAGCAAAGTCACCCGGAACCCTTCCAGCCCCCCGAGCATGAACCCCACGTAGGCTACGGCACGACGCGCGTTCGCGGAGTCGTCCACGGCAAGCAGGACGTTGCGGTTGAACCGGATGTCGCTTGAGGTGTCCATTCATCCCCTCCCCGGCCGGGCCGCGCATGCATGTCAGCGGATCTCGGCCATGGCCTGTTGCAGGTCCTGAATCAGTTGGGTGGTGTGCTCGTAAAACCAGTTGGCCCCCCTTGAAAAATGCAGCAGGACCCGGTTCAGGGAGTCCGGGATGTAGGGGAAGACCTTCTTGAGGTTCGCCACCCGGTTGTGAAAAACGATGTTCAGGTCCCCGTCCGCCAGCCGGGTCAGCACGTCGGGGTCCCGCAGCCGGAGATCCGGCAGCAGCACGTCGCCCTTGCCGACCAGGTAGATCAGGACGTTGCCCAACCCGAACAGGTCGTAGCCGTAGATGTTTTCACGGTGGCGGTAGTTGTAGTCGAAGTCGATCCAGCGGTAATGCCCGCTGTCGGCGTCGATCAGGATGTGGTCCCGCCGGATGTCGCCGTGCTTTTCGCCGTGTTCGTGCAGGAAACGGACGGCCTCCACACAATGGAGGTAGTTGGCCATGAGCCCGGGCAGTGTTTCAAAGAAATACGCCTCGTGATCTTGACCGATGCCTGCCACGCGACCGGCCAGCGAATCCCCGTAGATGTAATCCAGCACCCGGACGAGGTTGCCGCGATCATCCGGCACCGTTACGCCGTGCATGAAGTTCGGGTGGTCGTTCACCAGCTCTAAAATGCGGGCTTCCTTGCGCGGGCTGCGGAAGCACTCGAACACGATGCCGCCGATGGTGGCGGTGAACTGCTCGTAGAAAACGAGCTTGACGATTTTCGTCTGCCCGGTGACGAGATCGATCGCCCGTTTCACCCAGTGCTTGACCTCGTCGTCCAGCCCGAAGCGCGCTTCCCGCACGCTGCTGCGCATCAGGTAGGGGTTGCCCCCCAGGAGGAGGACGTCCCCGGTCTCCAGGCGGAAAAAATCGGAAGTGTCGGTGATGACCCGCAGCGCGCCCGCCTCCGGCGGCCGGGCCATCCAACGGCTGGCCATTTCATGGATTTGTTCGCGCGAAAATGCCCCGTTCACGTCGAAGCCTTTTATTTCCCTTCCTTGGCCTTGGCTTCCCTGAAACCGTCCTGAATGGCTTTGAGTCTCTCGGGCTTTGTCAGCATGTCGTAGGCCGACAGGGCAACGGCCTTTCCGGCGGTCACGGTGGCCTTCCAGGCATCGTCCGTGTTGGCGGCCTCGCGCAGGGCATCGCTGTGCAAGGCTGTGCCCTCAGGGGCGATCTTGAACCAGAGATTGACCGTGGGGTAGCTGTAGCTCACCATCCCGAGATCGGATGAGGCCAGCTCGTCGAAGTCCTTGAACTGGTTGGCGGGGACACCGAGACCCTTCAAGTTGGCCTGAACCGCATCGAGCAGCGGGGCCACGACGATGGCCGCTTTCAGGGCAACCCGCGGCTCTTTGAATTCCAGGGTGGTGCCGGTTCCAAGCTCCCCGGCCTGGGCGCACTTGACGATCTTGCCGTAAGCATCCTCCATGGTGGCGGTGTCGAGCGCGCGGCAGGCAAACTCGGCCTGGGCCAGCTCCGGCACAATGTTCACCGGACCGCCGCCTTTGGCAACGATGCCGTGAATTCGCACGTCCTGGCGCAGGTGCTCGCGCAATTGGTCGACGCAGTTGAAGGTCAGCAGCACCCCTCGCAGCGCGTTGATGCCCTTGTGGGGTGCGGCGGCGGCATGTGCCGATTTGCCCTTGAAGGTGAAGTTGGCCCGCTTCATCGCCAGCAAGCGCTGGTCGAGGCTCCAGCGGTCTGACCCGTGGGTGATGAACACAACATCCGAGCCTTCGAAGTAACCGCCCTCCAGGATCGCCACCTTGCCGCCGCCCATGGAACCGCGCTCTTCATCCGGCGTGCCGATGACGAAGACCCGGCCGGGGGTCTCTTTCATCACCTTGGCAAGCCCTGCCGCCGCCAGCAGGCCAGAGGTGGCGATCAGGTTGTGCCCGCAGGCGTGGCCGATGGCCAGCGCATCGTACTCCAGCATGATGGTGACCGTGGGCCCGGGCCCCTTGCCGGCCATCTCGGCTTTGAAGGCGGTCTTGGCGATGCCGTCCTTGACCAGGTCTTCGGGAACCTTCAGATCGCCCGTCACCTTGTAGCCGAGCTTGGCCAGTTCCTCCTTCAGCAGCGCGGAGCTCTTGAACTCCTGCTGGCCGGGCTCCTTGAACTCCCAGATCTGCCGGGAGACTCCCCGGCAGCTTTGGCTCGCCTCGTCGATCGCGGCGGTGATCTTCTTGGAATCCGCCCAGAGAGGGTGAACAATGAAAACAGATAGAACGAAGAGGATGAGGGTCAGGACAACGGGTTTCGATTTCGACATTGCTCCTCCTTCCGGGATGGGCCCGCCTCGAGCATCAGCCGCTGCGCATTCTAGAACAAATCGAGCTGATCGCGCTTGGGTTTGGCGGGCGGTGATGGGGTGACTGACGTTTCTCTCTTTCCGGTACGGGCAGCAGGTGACTGGCTTTGCAACATCAGCAGGGCCATGCACACGCCCCTGGTGAAACCTTGGTGGTACGCGTCGCCGCGATCGTCGGCTTTCCTCTTGAGAAGATCAATGCGCTCTTCCAGCCTTTGCAGCGACTCTTCAAGGTCCATCACGGTCCCCGCTTTCCGTGCTTCCGGCTATTGTCCGGCCCAACCCTGGGACGCCTTGCGGCAAGGTGTGGACGACGGTTTATCTTAGCCGATCCTGGAAACCCGGGCAAGGGGTCTCCATCGTCGGGGTTTCCATCGTCGGCTCATACCAGAACCTCCGGCCCGAACAACAGCGGCTAATGTCTTGACCCGATTGTGCCGATAGGGGACACAGACAACTATCGCCGGAGGAGGCCCCGATCCCATGAAGGAAAAACGACCCCAGTTCGTCAGGATGAATGCCCAGCGCGAGGAAAACCCGCCGCTGCGGGAGGTCTGCTGCCCGGACTACCGGAGCTGCCTCGCCGAGGCCGCTTTCAAGAACTTCTGCCTTGACTGCAGCCAGTGCGCCGCCGTCGACGCGGAAGATCACGGGCCGACCCCCAAAAGGGAAATCCGCCTGCACGCAACCCGCAAAACCCCTGCCCCTTTCGGCCTGACCGGTTGACCCCCATGAACTTCCGGTTGACAGGCAACGGGGCCTGGTGTATGTGGAATCATTCTCGATCATAAGTATTTCCAGGCAGTTACAAAACAACCCGATGCCCCTGACCGATACCCCCAGCAGCCGTGAGCGGTTCGCACGCCTTTTTCTCTGCCTGATCCCCGTCGCATTCGGGGCGAGCATCCTGTGGCTCGGCCAGGATGTCTCCTGGGACTTGCGCAACTATCACTTCTATAACCCCTTCGCATTCCTCACCGGGCGCATGGGACACGACGTCGCGGTGTCGCACGTGGCGACTTATTACAACCCGCTGATGTACGTCCCTTTCTATTGCGCCGTGAAGGCGCTGCCGCCGAAGGCGGTGGGGTTCATGCTGGGTTTTATTCCCGGGCTGAACGCCTTTATCATCTACGGCATCACCCGGCAGGTGGTCGACCTCGGCCGGCCGGGAAAAACCGCCTGGTGTTGCCTGGGGCTGACCATGGTCGCCATGCTGGGAGCGATCAACCTCGCTGAAATCGGAACGAGCTTCGGCGACAACGTTCTGAGCCTGCCGTTGCTCATGGCGGTCTGGCTGATCGTGCGCCATCGGGCGCGCCTCTGCGCCTCGGTCGGCTCCGGCTGGCCGGTCGCCGCGGCGGCGGGAGTGCTGGCCGGGTCCACCCTCGGCCTTAAACTGCCCTTCGCCGTTTACTGCGTGGGGCTCTGCGCGGCCTTTTTCGGCCTCGCGGCACCGTTCGGGCGGCGGTTTGTCCTGGCTTTCATCTTCGGCCTGGGCGTGCTGGCCGGGGCGGCCCTGACCGGTGGGTTCTGGCTGCTGGAGATGTGGCAGCGCTTCCAAAACCCGCTCTTTCCCTACTTCAACGAGTTTTTCAAATCCCCGTGGGGTGCGATCGGCTCCTACCGCGACGAACGCTTCATCCCCAAGAACCTGGCGATGTGGCTGCTCTTCCCCTTCTGGTTCAACGTCGACCCGACCCAGGTAAGCGAGGTGGGCTTCCGCGACCTGCGTTTCCCGCTGCTGTATGTCCTGCTGCTGGCGCTGCTGGTCCTTGCCATCCGGCGAATGCTGCAGCGGCGCAGCGGCGCGAACGCCCCTGCCGGCGACGGCGACGCCCGGGCCATGACCCGGTTCTTCGTCATCTTCATGGTGGTCTCGTTCTTCCTTTGGATGAAGATGTTCGCCGTGTATCGCTATGCGGTCGTGTGCGAGTTCCTGGTGCCACTCACCATTTTCATGGCACTGGGAACACTCCTGCACAGCCCGCGCCGCCGGCTGCAGGCCGCCTTGGCCTGCATGCTCTTGCTGCTCGTCACGCTCGATCCCGGCCACTGGGGACGGCGGCCCTGGACCTCGGACTATTTCGACGTGCGCCTGCCCGCGCTGGCCGGCGAACGGGACGCGATCGTGCTGGTGACCGGCCACGACCCCATCGCCTACATGATCCCGTATTTCCCGCCGCAAGTGCGGTTTCTGCGCATCCAGGGCTACATGACCGGCCCCTCGCCGACCCTGAACGAAACCGACCGCCTGATGATGCGGGCCCTGGTCGACCACACCGGTCCGGTGCTGATCCTGTTTCGAGTCTACGAGGAGTGGCACGCCTTGAACGCCCTTGAGTTCTACGGTCTGGAGATCGACCGCGCCGGCTGCCAAAGCTTCGTGCCGGGGATCGAGCCCCAGCAGGAGCACCTGTTCTACCTGTGCCGGGTGACCCCGAAACCTTCCCATTGAGAGGGAACGCCCCATGACGACCGTGAACACCCAGAGCTATCGCGTGGCGGTGATTCTGCCCTGCTACAACGAGGAGGCGGCCATCGCCGGCGTCGTGCGCGACTTCCGCGCGGCGCTCCCGCAGGCCGTGGTTTACGCCTACGACAACAACTCCAAAGATCGAACGGTCGAAATCGCCCGCACGGCCGGAGCCGTCGTGCGCCGTGAAACCCGCCAGGGCAAGGGGCATGTGGTGCGCCGCATGTTCGCCGACGTGGAAGCCGACATCTACGTGCTGGCCGACGGCGACGGCACTTACGACGCCGCCAGCGCGCCGGCCATGGTGGAAAAGCTCGTCGGGGAACAGCTGGACATGGTAGTCGGCTCGCGGCTCACGACCTACGAGGGCGAGGCTTTCCGCCGCGGCCACCGCTTCGGCAACGACCTGCTCACCGGGTTTCTCGGGATGTGCTTCGGACGCACCTTCACCGACATCCTCTCCGGCTACCGCGTGTTCTCGCGGCGGTTCGTGAAATCGTTCCCGGCGCTTTCCGCGGGGTTCGAGACCGAGACCGAACTTTCGGTGCACGCGCTCGAGCTGCGCATGCCCATCGCCGAGGTCGTCACCTCCTACAAAGCCCGGCCGGCGGGCTCGGCGAGCAAGCTGCGCACCTACCGCGACGGCTTCCGCATCCTGATGATGATCCTCAACCTCTTCAAGGAGGAGCGGCCCTTGGCCTTCTTCTCCATCATTGCCGGGGTTCTGGCCCTGGCCGCCGTGGTCCTTTCCTACCCGGTCTTCGTCACCTACATCGAAACCGGCCTCGTGCCGCGCTTCCCCACGGCGATCCTGTCCACCGGGCTCATGATCCTGGCCTCTCTGAGCCTCACCTGCGGTTTCGTGCTGGACACGGTCACCCACGGCCGGCGCGAGATGAAGCGTCTGGCCTACCTGGCTATCCCCCCGATCGGGAACTGAGCCGCGGCACCCGGCCCGCCGGCGCAATCCGGCCGGGAACAACGCCTGTTTGACAGCCTGGGGGCGCGGTCCTAAATTACTCCTTATGAATAAGGCCTGTTACCGGGCCCTATCCACCTCAGCGGATTGAACCCGATTGAACGCACTGCGTTCCTATTCTTCCAAATCCAAGCAGGGAGGCGTCGACGATGAAAAGGGTCATTTCAATGTGGGCCGCCGTATTTTCTCTTGCGACCGCAGCCATGGCGGCCGCAGAAGAGCCGGTGCTGCGGGTGGAGCCGCTGGTGCAGGAGGCCATCGCAAAGAACCCGAAAATCCTCGCCGCCCGCGAAAGACACTCCGCGCTGAAAGAGAAAATCCCGCAGGCCGGCGCCCTGGATGACCCCATGCTGGGTTTCGGCGTGGTCAACCTGCCCAACAACTTCGATTTCAACGAAGAAGACATGACCGCCAAGGAGGTTTCCGTATCCCAGAAATTCCCGTTCCCCGGCAAGAGGGGCCTGAGCGAGGAGGCCGCTGCCAAGGAGGCCGACGCGGGTGCGGCCGAGGCCGACGACGTCGCCAACCAAGTGGCCAAAGAGGTCAAGACCGCATACTACGATCTCTCGCACGTTTACCGCACCTTGGAGGTTACGCAGCGCAGCAAGAGCCTGCTGGAGGAGCTCGCCAGGATCGCCCAGACCCGCTACTCCCTGGGGCAGGCCATCCAGGAGGACGTCATCCGCAACCAGGTGGAGATCTCCAAGATGGTGGACGACCTGGTCATGCTCGAGCAGAAGAAACGGGCGCTGACGGCCAGGCTGAACTACCTCATCAACCGGCCGCCGAACAGCCCGCTCGGGCGGCCCGCGGAGGTCGATTTCCGGCCGGTTGCCTTTTCCATCGAGGAGCTCCAGCAGCAGGCTGCCGCCAATAACCCCATGCTCAGGGCCCTGAAGCAGGACATCGCCGCCCGGGGCAAGAGCGTGGATTTGGCGCGGCGGGATTATTTTCCGGACTTCAGCCTGAAGTTTGCCTACGGCCAGCGGGATGACCGCTTGGACATGTACACCGGCATGGTCGAAATGAACCTGCCCATATTCTACAAATCCAAGCAGGAGCGCAAGGTGGCGGAGGCTTATGCGGAGGTCCGTTCCTCCCAGGCCAAATTCGACGGCGCCCAAAACGAAATTTTCTACATGATCGCCGACATGGGGTCGATGGCCCAGCGCCTGGAGCGCAAGATCGAGCTCTACCGCACGGGGATCATCCCCCAGTCCCGGCTGCAGATCGACACCGCCCTGAGCGCCTACATGGTCAACAAGGCCGACTTCATGACGCTGCTCGACAGCCGCATGCGCCTTTACCGCTACGAGCTGGACTACCACGACGCCTTGACCGAGTACGAGAAGAGCCTGGCGGCCTTGGAGGCCGCCGTGGGGACGACATTCTCCCGGGAGGTGCTGAGATGAATCGCCTGGTGGGGGCCATCCTGCTGCTGGCCGCGCTGGCGGCCGGGGCTGCGTCCGGCCAGGCCCAGCACCCGCCCGGTCACGGCGCGAGTGCTCCCCCGGCGGCGCAGAAGGCGGACGACCTCGATGAACTGAAGGGGCTCACCATGGAGTCCATCCGAAAGGAGGGCAAGGTCCAGGAGATCGCTCCGGGCACCGTTCAGATCTCTCCGGAACGCCAGCAGCTCATCGGGGTGCGCTTCGGGACGGTGGAGAAGCGCGCGCTTACGAAAGTCATCCGCACCGTGGGCCGGATCGACTACGACGAAAAGCGCATCGGCATCGTTTCGCCCAAAATCAGCGGCTGGATCGAGGAGCTCTACGTGGATTTCACGGGGCAGTTCGTCCGCAAGGGGGCGCCGCTGCTCACCATCTACAGCCCGGAGCTCGTCTCCACCCAGGAAGAATACCTCCTGGCCCTCAAGGCCAGGCAGGACTGGTCGAAAAGCCCGTTTTCCGAAGTGACCGAGGGCGGCAACCTGCTGGCCGAATCCGCGCGCCGGCGCCTGAAGCTCTGGGACATCAGCGATGCCCAGATCAAGGCGCTCGAGGAAAACCGCGAGCCGAAAAAGACCCTGACGCTTTACAGCCCTTTCACGGGCCACGTGCTTGAGAAAATGGTCAACAAGGGCCAGTTTGTGGATGCCGGGATGGCGCTTTACAAGATCGCCGATCTCTCGGTCGTCTGGCTCATCGCCGACATCTACGAATCCGAGCTGTCGGCCATCCGCGTGGGGCAGCAGGCGGCCATCCAGATGTCCTACTACCCCGGCGAAACCTTCACCGGCAAAGCCATATACATTTACCCTTACATGGACGCTCAGACCCGGACCGCCAAGGTGAGGTATGAGTTCGCCAACCCCCACGGCAAGCTCAAGCCGGGAATGTTCGCCGACGTGGAGATCACCGTGCGCCTCGGCGACAAACTGGCGGTGCCGGAGGGCGCGGTCATCGACACCGGGGTCCGCAAGGTGGTCATCGTCGACCGGGGTTCCGGCTATTTCGAGCCGCGCGAAGTCCGGCTGGGGGCGAAGGCGGGCGACGTCTTTGAAGTCCTCGACGGCCTCAAGGCCGGGGAGCGGGTGGTCACCAGCGCCAACTTCCTCATCGACTCGGAATCCAAGCTCAAAGAGGCCGTCGGCGGCATGGGCATGTAGAACGAAGGTCTCTTGCAGGGTCGCCGATTGGGCAGTTCCTCTCCGCGCAAGCCAAAGGACGCGAACATGATCGAGAAAATCATCGCCAGCTGCGCCCGGAATCGTTTCCTGGTGTTCGCGGCAGTGCTGCTGCTGACCCTGGGCGGCGTGTACGCGCTGCAGCACATCCCCCTCGACGCCTTGCCGGACATTTCCGATGTGCAGGTCATCGTCTACACACCGTGGGAAGGCCGCAGCCCGGACCTGATCGAGGATCAGGTCACCTATCCCATCGTCACCGCCCTCATCTCGGCCCCCCGGGTCAAGACCGTGCGCGGGTTTTCGGATTTCGGCTTTTCCTACGTCTACGCCATCTTCGAAGACGGAACCGACATCTACTGGGCGCGGTCGCGCGTGCTGGAGTACCTGCAGCAGATATCGGGGCGACTGCCAGGGGGGGCGGCGCCCGTGCTCGGTCCGGACGCAACGGGCGTAGGCTGGGTGTTCACTTACGCCCTGGTGGATGAAAGCGGCAAGCATGATCTCGCTTTTTTGCGCACCCTGCAGGACTGGTACATCCGCTACGCCCTGGCGAGCGTCGAGGGGGTGGCCGAGGTTGCCAGCGTGGGCGGTTTCGTCAAGCAGTACCAGGTCAACATCGACCCCAATAGCCTGTCGGCTTACGGGCTGTCCATCCGCGAGGTGATGGACCGCATCAAGATGTCCAACAACGACGTGGAAGGCCGCCTGATAGAGATGTCGGGCCGGGAATACATGGTGCGCGGCCGGGGCTATATCAAGTCGCCGGCGGACATCCAGTCGATCGTGGTGGGCAGCAAGGCCGGGACGCCGGTGCTGCTGCGCGACATAGCCAACGTCGCCTTCGGGCCCGATATCCGCCGCGGCATCATTGAGCTGGACGGACAGGGGGAGGTGGCCGGCGGCATCGTGGTCATGCGCTACGGCGAGAATGCCCTCAATGTGATCAACGCCGTCAAGGCCAAGATCGCGGAAATTTCACCGGGCCTGCCGGAGGGCGTCAAGATCGTCCCGACCTACGACCGTTCCGAACTGATCCACCTGTCCATCGAAAACCTGCAGAGGACGCTCATCGAAGAAATCGTGGTGGTCAGCCTGGTGGTCATCGTCTTTCTCCTGCATTTCCGCTCCGCCCTCGTGCCGATCATCGGTCTGCCGATCGCCGTGGTGATCTCGTTCATTCCAATGTACTTTTTGCAGCTCACCTCCAACGTCATGTCCCTGGGAGGCATCGCCCTGTCCATCGGGGTTGTGGTGGACGCCGCCATCGTCATGGTGGAAAACGGTTATCGTCATCTTTCCGAAGGGAGCGAGGAGGACCGCAGGGATACCACCGCCACCGTTATCCGCTCTTGTCAGCAGGTCGGGCGAGGCGTTTTCTTCGCCCTGGTCATCATCATCATCTCCTTTATACCGGTCTTCATGCTGGAAGCCCAGGAGGGCCGGCTGTTCCGGCCGCTCGCCTTCACCAAGACCTTTGCCATGGCCGCCTCCTCTCTTCTGGCCATCACGCTGGTGCCGGTGTTGATGACGATTTTTCTCAAAAGCAAGGCTCTCAAGCCGGAATCGGCCAATCCGATTTCACGTTTCATGCGATGGATCTATGAACCGCTCATCCACTGGGCGCTGCGGTACAAGAAAACCGCCCTGTTCATAAACTTCTTACTGATCCCTCTCAGCATCGTTTTGGTGCTTGAGATCGGCAGCGAGTTCATGCCGCCGCTCTATGAGGGCACCATTTTTTACATGCCCGTCACCAGCCCCGGCATCTCCGTGACTGAGGCCGGCAGGATCATGGCCATGCAGGACAAGATCCTGAAAAGCTTTCCCGAGGTCCATACGGTGCTGGGAAAAGCCGGCCGAGCCGAAACCGCCACGGATCCGGCACCGTTCAGCATGTTCGAAACCACGGTCCACCTTAAGCCCAAGGGCGAGTGGCGAAAGGTTAAGAAAGATTACTCCCACCTTCCCGAGTGGCTGCGCCCCGTAGCTGAAAAGATTTTCGGGGCCGAGCGCAGCCTGACCTACGACGAGTTGGTGGAACAGATGGATCGGCAAATGCAGTTCCCGGGGTTTCAAAATGCCTGGACCAT
>Ga0316625_100000177_pt1 | contig 11040 bp, 10 predicted proteins | sample OWC_Aug_T1_C1_D1_FD_207655 | JGI IMG/M metagenome (GOLD analysis project Ga0316625, IMG submission 207655) | Wetland soil microbial communities from Old Woman Creek delta, Ohio, United States - OWC_Aug_T1_C1_D1_A | ecosystem: Environmental > Terrestrial > Soil > Wetlands | place: USA: Ohio... | reverse complement strand
CTCCATCGCGTCGGCGACACGGCCCTTCCGACCCCATGCTCTATCAGGCCTACCAGCTGCAGTACGAATGGCTCGGACCGCTTCAGGACGCGGCCCGCTTCGGCGCCTCGCTGCTGGGCAACCCGCTGTATGCCCCGCTGCAGTTGCCGGCCACGCGCAAGCTGGCCGCCGCCTGGGAGGTGTTCTCAAGGCTGCGGCTGACGCACCAGAGACCGTCGTTCGGCATCGAATCGGTGCGTGTGGGCGAGCGCGAGGTGCCGGTGTGCGAGGTGGCGGTGCACCACGAACCCTTCTGCACGCTGCAGCGCTTCGTCCGCGACGACCTGGGCGACGCGGTCGACACCGGCCGGCCCAAGGTGCTGATCGTGGCACCGCTTTCGGGCCACTTCGCCACGCTGCTGAGCGACACCGCCCGTACCCTGCTGGCCGACCACGACGTCTACATCACCGACTGGCACAACGCCCGCGAGGTGCCACTGTCCGAAGGCCGCTTTGGGCTGGACGAATACGTCGAGCATGTCATCGCCTTCATTGAACTGCTTGGCCCCGGCACCCACGTGGTGGCGGTGTGCCAACCCTGCGTGCCGACGCTGGCCGCGGTGGCCTTGATGGCACAGCACAACCATCCGGCCCAGCCGCGCAGCATGACGCTGATGGCCGGGCCGATCGACTGCCGCGTCAATCCGACCAAGGTCAACGACCTGGCCACCGCCAAGCCGATCGAATGGTTCGAGGACAACCTGATCAGCCGCGTGCCCTGGCGCTACCCCGGCGCATTGCGCCGCGTATACCCGGGCTTCCTGCAGCTGACGGCCTTCATGAGCATGAACCTGGACCGGCACAAGCAGGCGTTCCGCGACCTGTACCGTCATTTGCACCAGGGCGAGCACGAGACGGCGGAAGCCACCAAGCGCTTCTACGACGAGTACTTCGCCGTCAACGACCTGCCCGCAGAGTTCTACCTGGAGACGGTGGCGCAGGTGTTCCAGGAGTACAAACTGGCCAAGGGCGAGTTCCTGGTGCGCGGCGAGCGCGTCGACCCTGCCGCCATCCGCCGCACCGCGCTGTTCACCGTGGAAGGCGAGCGCGACGACATCTGCAGCATCGGCCAGACGGTGGCCGCACACGACCTGTGCTCAGGCATCCGCCCCTACATGAAGAGCCACCACGTGCAGGTCGGTGTGGGCCACTACGGCGTGTTCAGTGGCCGTCGCTGGCAGACGCAGATCTATCCGCGCGTGCGCGAGATGATCCACGACATGCACTGATCACGCGCTGCGCGGCCACGACGCCGCACGCAGCGTGGCCAGCGTGGCACGCGTGCTGATGACATCGACGTTCAGCTTCGTATGGATGAGTGTCGGCCCGTCGGCCGCCAGCGCCGCCACGAAGGTCGGCTCGAAGGCCGCGGTGTCGTCGACCCGATGCGCGTTCCAGCCATAGGCCCGGGCCAGCGCCGCGAAGTCGGGATTGAACAGGTCGCTGCCACTGACGCGGCCCGGGTACTCGCGCTCCTGGTGCATGCGGATCGTGCCGTAGCTGCCGTTGTCGACGACGATGCTCACCAGCTTGCCGGCACCGCGCCCGGCGCCGTAGCCGGTGGCCGTGGCCAGCTCCTGGCCGGTCATCAGGAAGTCGCCGTCGCCAGCAATGTTGACCACGGTGCGCTGCGGGTACAGCAGCGATGCGGCCACCGCGGCCGGTACGCCGTAGCCCATGGCGCCGGAGGTCGGCGCCAGCTGGGTGCGGCCGTGGTGCTGCAGCCCGAAGTAGCGCACGTAGCGGTGCAGCCAGCCGCTGTAGTTGCCGGCGCCGTTGGTGTAGACGGTGTCGGCAGGCGCCAGGCGCTGCACGGTCTTCATCACCACCGCCAAGTCGAGCGGCTCGACCGACGGTGCCACGTGGTTGGCCTCGTAGTCGGCATGCGCTCCTTGGACCCAGGCGGTCCATGGCAGGCTGACTGGCGCGGCCAGCGTCTCCAGCGCCTTGGCGGCGCAGGCCATCGAGGCCTGCAGAATCAGGTCGGCAGCATAGACGCGGCCCAGTTCCTCTGCGCCGGCATGCACGTGCACCAGCTTCTGCAGCGGCCGCGGTACCTGCAGCAGCGTGTAGCCGCCGGTGGTCATCTCGCCCAGGCGCACGCCCAAAGCGATGATCAGGTCGGCCTCGCGCACCCGCGCCGCCAGTTTCGGATTGATGCCGATGCCCACGTCGCCGGCATACAGCGCGTGGCGGTTGTCGAAGGTGTCCTGGAAGCGGAAGCCGCAGCCCACCGGCAGCTGCCAGTTTTCGGCAAAGCGCTGCAGTGCATGGGCGGCCTCGGCATCCCAGCCGCTGCCGCCGGCGATAAGCAGCGGGCGCTGCGCGGACATCAACAGTGCACGCAGGTCGCGCATCGCACCCGGCGCCGGCCAGGCATGCGCCGGCTGCACGCGCGGCATCACCGCGGCGGCGGTGGCCTGCGTCAACATGTCCTCGGGCAGCACCAGCACCACCGGGCCGGGACGGCCCTGCAGCGCGGTGTGGAAGGCGCGCGCGACATACTCCGGCAACCGGTCGGCGTCCTGCACCTCGCCCACCCACTTGGCCATGCCCAGCGTACCGGGGCCGAACATCTGCCGGTAGTCCACCTCCTGGAAGGCCTCTCGATCGCGCTGATCGCTGGCCACCTGGCCAACGAACAGGATCATCGGCGTCGAATCCTGAAAGGCCGTGTGCAGCCCGATGCTGGCGTTGGTGGCGCCCGGACCGCGCGTGACGAAGCAGATGCCGGGGCGGCCCGACAGCTTGCCCTGCGCCTCGGCCATGAAGGCGGCGCCGCCCTCCTGCCGGCAGCCGATGAAGCGGATCTTGTCGCGGTGCTCATGGAAGCCGTCCAGCACCGCCAGGTAGCTTTCGCCGGGCACGCCGAAGGCGGTGTGCACACCCTGGGCGATCAGCGCTTCGACCAGGGCGTGGCCGGCGGGGCGGGTGCTCATGCGCATCTCCTGTGAACGGGGCACCGATTATGCGAAGCCCCCGGGAAGGGTTTCTGCGGTACCTCGCAATTAAACAAACAGTGAATCATCCGCCATGGCCAAAGCCAATGCCACCGAATCCCGCCCGCGCGACGCCGACCGTTCGCAGAAGGACATCCTCGATGCGGCGCTGGCGGAGTTTGCCGAATTCGGCCTGGGCGGTGCGCGCATGGACCGCATCGCCGAACGCGCCGGCGTCAACAAGCGGCTCATCTACTACTACTTCGAAAACAAGGAAAGCCTGTTTCTGGCGGTGCTGGAGCGCGCCTACGAGGGCATCCGCGGCGAAGAGCAGCAGCTCAATCTGACCCAGGTGGAACCGGTGGAGGCGATACGCCGGCTGATTGCCTTCACCTGGAACTACTACATCGAGCACCCCGAGTTCCTGACGCTGCTGAACAGCGAAAACCTGCATCGCGCGCGCCACCTGAAGCAATCGACCAAGATCCCGGCGATGCACTCACCGCTGGTGCAGACGCTGGCCGACGTGCTGGAGCGCGGCCACAAGGCGGGCCTCTTCCGCGCCGGGGTGGACCCGGTGCAGCTGTACATCTCGATCGCCGGGCTGTCCTACTTCTACCTGGGCAACAACCACACACTGTCGACCATCTTCAACCGGCCGCTGCTGGGCCCGAAAGCCAAGCTGGAGCGGCTGTCGCACATGAACGACCTGGTGCTGGGCTATCTGGTGCGGGACTGAAACGCTCCGGGTCTGTACCGTGGTCTGGCGCGGCAGCTGACCATAGAGTTCACCGTTCAGTTAACAACCGGAGACCGCGATGAAGCTTGCCACCTTGTCGATGTTGCTGGCCACCGCCTGCCTGGCCCCTGCGCTGGCCCATGCGCAATGGAAGCCGACCAAGCCGGTGACCATCATCGTGCCCTGGGCCGCCGGCGGCGCCACCGACCAGGTGACGCGGCTGGCCGCGTCGGAGCTGGAAGCCGGCCTCGGCCAGAAGATTGTCGTCGTCAACCAGCCCGGCGGCGCCGGCTCCATCGGCACCAAGGCCGCGATGGATGCGCCCAAGGACGGCTACACCTGGACGGCGGGCGCGGCCAAGCAGCTGGGCACCTATCCGGTGCTAGGCATGATCAACAGCAAGGTCGACGACTTCAACCTGTACCTGGCGGTGACCAACGTGTCGATCGTCAGCGTCAACCCGAACTCGCCGTACCAGACCTTCCCGCAGCTGCTGGAGGCGATGAAGGCCAAGCAGGTGTCGGTGGCCACTGCGGGCAACAGTTCGTCGGGCCACTTTGCGATGGAGGCCATCGCCAAGTCCACCGGCGCCAAGTACCGGCACGTCACCTACGACGGCGGCAACCCGGCGGTGGTGGCCACCGTGGCCGGCGAGACCGAGGTGACCACGCAGCTGGCGCCCGAGCAGGCCGAGATGATCAAGGCCAAGCGCCTGCGCCCGCTGGCGGTGGTAGCCGACCAGCCGCTGACCATCGAAGGCGTGGGCACGATCCCGCCGATCACCGACTTCATCAAGGACTTCCCCAAGGTGACCACCGGTTTCGGCATCTTCATCCCCAAGGGCGTGCCGCCCGAGGTGGTGGCCACGGTAGACAAGCTGTGGGCCGAGAAGATCGCCACCTCGGACAAGCTGAAGAAGTACGCCGCCGACAAGGGCGCGCTGTTCACGCCGCTGTACGGCAAGGCCGCGTACGACGCGGTGTGGCCGACGGTGGTGACCGACGCCTACCTGCTGCAAGACGCCGGACTGGCGAAGGTCTCGCCCGAGTCGCTGGGCATCAAGCGCTGATCTGCGCGATGGCGCGTCGCGATGAGCTGCTGAGCGCGGGGGTGTTCGCCGCCGCGGGCGCGGCGATCCTGATCGCGTCGCTGCGCATGGACCGGCTCACCGACCGCGGCATCGAGGCCTGGTCGGTGCCTGGGCTGACGCCGGGCGTGGTCGGCGCGCTGATGATCGTGCTGTCGCTGGTGCTGGGCCTGCAGGCGCTGCGTGTGCCGGCACAGGCCGCGGACGCAGAGCCGCCCATGCCCGGCGCGATGCGCCGTGCCGGCCTGGCGCTGCTGCTGTGCGTGCTCTTCGCCGGCGTCACGCTGGGCCACGGCCTGCCCTTCGTGGTCGAAGGCGCGGTCTTCATCTTCGTCTTCACCACGCTGTTCAGCTGGGCCGAATGGCGCGCCGCGGGGCGCGTCGCACGCGGCCTGGCGCAGACCCTGGCCGTGGCCGTGGGCGCATCGGCCTTCATCGCATGGCTGTTCGAATCGGTCTTTCTCGTGCGTCTTCCCTGACAACCCGATGGACGGCCTGAGTCACCTGGGTGCGGCATTGGCCGCGCTGGCCGGCCCCTGGCAGATTGCCTATGCGCTGGGCGCCACGCTGTCCGGCATCGTCATCGGCCTGCTGCCGGGCCTGTCGGCCACGCTGGGCGTGGCGCTGTTCACCACGCTGACGCTGAAGATGGCACCAGCCGATGCCATCCTGGTGCTGGTGTGCGTCTATGTGGGCGCCATCTACGGCGGCAGCCGCACGGCGATCCTGCTCAACATCCCGGGCACCGCGGCCAACGCCGCCGCCTGCCTGGACGGCAACATGCTCGCGCGCCAGGGCCAGGCCGGCCGCGCGATGGGCATCGCCACCACCGGCTCGGTGGCCGGCTCGCTGTTCGGCGTGGTCTGCCTGGCGATGTTCACGCCGGTGCTGGCCGAAACCGCGCTGAAGTTCGGCGCCTTCGAGTTCTTCTGGCTCGGCATGGTCGGCGTGATGATGTCCGGCAGCCTGACCGGATCGAACCCGATCAAGGGCTGGTTGATGGGCCTGCTGGGCATCTTCGTCGCCACCATCGGGCTGGACCCGATCCATGCGCACCCGCGCTTCACCTTCGACAGCAACGCACTGAGCGGCGGCATCGGCCTGATCCCCGCGCTGGTGGGTGCCTTCGGCTTTGCCGAGATCCTGACGGTGATGAGCCAGTCGAAGCTGAAGGGCATGGTCAACTCGGTGGACTCAGTGCTGCCGAAGATCGCGGACCTGCTGCGCTATTGGCGCACCATCATCCGCTCCGGCCTGATCGGCGTGTTCATCGGCATCCTGCCCGGCGTGGGCGAGGACATGGCGGCCTGGTCGTCCTATGCCGCGGCCAAGCGCGCCAGCAAGGAGCGCGAGAAGTTCGGCAAGGGCTCGGTCGACGGGCTGATCGCCGCCGAGACCGGCGACAACGCCGCCATCCCCGGCGCGCTGATCCCGGCGCTGGCCCTCGGCATCCCCGGCTCGGCGCCGGCCGCGGTGCTGATGGCTGCCATGATCATCCACGGCGCGCAGCCCGGCCCGATGCTGATGGTCAACCAGCCGCAGTTCGTCTACGACGTGGTCGGCATCACGCTCGTGGCCACGCTGGCGATCCTGGTCTTCGGGCTGGTGCTGGTGCGGCCGATCCTGTGGGTGCTGAAGGTGCCGCGCGAAATCATCATGCCCATCGTCTTCGTGCTGTGCGTGCTGGGCTCGTACTCGATCACGCAGCGCCTGTTCGACGTGTGGGTGATGCTGGGCGTGGGCATCGCTTGCTTCTGGCTGCGCCGGCGCGGTTTTCCGGTGGCGCCCTTCGTGCTGGGCCTGGTGCTGGGCGACATCGTCGACAAGTCGCTGCGCCGCGGGCTGGTGCTGTCCGACGGCAGCCTGCTGCCCTTCTTCACGCGGCCCATCAGCGCCGCGCTGGCCGCGCTGGTGGGGGTGATGCTGCTGATGCAGCTGCCGATGGTGCAGCGCTGGTTCACGCCGAGGAGCAGGACATGATCGATCGGCTGGCGCTGTGCAACGAGGTGCTCGCGCCCTGGGGCTTTGCCGAGCAATGCGCCTATGCGGCCAAGCTCGGCTACCGCGCGCTCGAGGTCGCGCCCTTCACGCTGGCCGACGACCCGATGCGCATCACCGACGCGCAGGCCGCACACTGGGCCACGGTCGCACGCGACCATGGCTTGGCCATCAGCGGCCTGCACTGGCTGCTGGTGGCGCCGAAGGGCCTGTCGATCAGCCACCCCGACGCGGCGGTGCGCCAGCGCAGCGATGCGGTGCTGGCAAGGCTGGTGGAGCTGTGCGCGCAGTTGGGCGGCAGCTACCTGGTGCACGGCTCGCCGGCACAGCGCCACCCGCAACCCGGCCAGAGCGCGGCAGATGCCCTGGCGCGCGCCACCGAGGCCTGGGTCAAGGCCGGTGAACACGCGGGCCGCCTCGGGCTGCATTACTGCATCGAGCCGCTGTCGCGCGAGCAGACCTCGGTGCTGAACACTGTCGACGAGGCGATCGCCATCGTCGATGCGGCAGCGCTGCCCGGGCTGAAGACCATGCTCGATACCAGCTCAGCAGGCGCCACCGAGGCCGAGCCCCTGCCCGCACTGATCGACCGGGTCTGGCCCGGCGGCCAGCTGGTGCACGTGCAGCTGAACGACCGAAACCGCCGCGGCCCAGGACAGGGTAAGGACCGCTTCGCGCCGATCCTGGCGGCGCTGCAGCGCCAGAGCTACACGGGATGGCTGGCGATGGAGCCCTTCGACTACCTGCCCGATGGGCCAGGCTGCGCGGCCTGGTGCATCGGCTATGTGCGCGGGTTGCTGGACCCAAGCGCTGCGGCCTGAACTGGCCGTCGTCCGAGTTGCCAACCGCCTCAGCGACGAGCCAGATATCCACCGCAGCCGCATCTCAGCACGTGGACATCGCCTTCATGGCCTGCCAGTCGGGGCTCGCGCCGCTGGCAAAACCGGGGCCGCGGTGCAGCGAGCCGATGGCCAGCTCGCCTCCGGCGATGCGCAGCCGCACCGCGCCGTGGCTGCGTTCATACAGATCGGGGTGCGCCTCCAGAAAGGCCTGCTGCTCGCCCTGCCCAAGCGCCGCCATGCCGTTGACGTAGTGGTGGCCGTTGCGCTCGACATGCGTGACGCCCAGCAGCGACACCAGTGCCAGGTCTTGCTGCAGCGCCAGGCCGGCCTGGATGGTCAGGTCTTCGGCGCTCATCAGGTAGCGCTCGGCGCCGGCCTCGGCATTCCACTTGGCGCAGCGGGCCCGGTTCAGGATCGACTTGTACAAGCCCTTGCAGGTCTTCGACGACACGCCGAGGTAGCCGCGCTCGCGGCCGCGCACGAAGGCATCGAGCGAGTCGTCCGACTCGTCCAGGATCACCGGCTTCTGCGTCGAAAGCGCGCCCACGTCCTGCGCCAGCGCGGCCGCACGCTTGATCGGCTGCTCGATGAAGATCACGCTGTCGCACAGGCGCTTCAGCCCCGGTTCGGTGCGCATGCGCTGCCACAGCTGCAGCGCGCCGTCGATGCTGTCGTACTGCTCGTTGCCGTCCAGCGTGCTGCGGTAGCCACCGTCGATGCGGTCCAGCACCGAGGCGATGCGCAGCAACCGCGCCACGTCGGCATCGACGTTGCCGGCGACCTTGAGCTTGAACCAGCGGTGGCCGTAGGTGGAGACCACTTCCTCCAGCGTCTCGGGCAGGCCGTCAGCCACACGCTCGCTCTGGTCGGCCGCGGTGATCGGGTCGACCAGGCCGACCGTGTGGCGCGCGGCGATGTGTTCCGCCGGCCGCAGGCCGGCGAGGAAGGCGTCGAGGTCGTAGCCCTTCAGGTCGGGCGTCAGCGGTGTCACGCGGATGCCGGTGCGATTGGCGCCGATCACTTCGTGGAACGGCTGTCCCAGCGCGCGGCACAGCGCATCGAGCAGCGCCCGGTCGACCAGCGCCGGGCCGTAGTTGGCGACCAGGCTGTTCAGCCCCTGCTTGGCGCCGCGCTCAATCTGCTCGCGGTAGTGGCGCTCGAAATGCCCGAAGGCGCTGTCGGCCTGACCGTCCAGGTACAGACCCCGGGCGATGCGCAGCGCCTGACGCAACTGCTCGAAGTTGTCCTCGTTGCTGAGTTCGGGGTTCTTGTCGAACCACTTCGGCGCCATCAGCTCGGCCGCCATGCCCTCGGCCCGCGTGCCGTCGGCCAGCCGGATGTGCGCGCGCACGAAGGCCTGGGGCGCGGCGGTCAGCGTGACCACACCGAAGCGGAAGGGCATGCGCAGCGTGACGTCGCGCTCGAACAGTTCGACGGACTCGACGGTGAAGACCGGTGCGGTGCTCATTCCATGCCCAGCAGCTTGTAGATGCGACGCGTGTAGACGCCAAAGCTTTCCTGCGTCTTCATGTCCAGCGTGCGCGGGTGCGGCAGGTCGATCTGGAAGTTGTCGGCCATGCGCGCCGGCCCGGCCGTCATCACCACCACGCGCGTGCCCAGGAACACCGCCTCGGAGATGCCGTGCGTGACGAAGACGATGGTTTTGCCCGATTCCTTCCAGATGCGCAGCAGCTCCAGGTTCATCTTCTCGCGCGTCAGCGCGTCCAGCGCGCCGAAGGGCTCGTCCATCAGCACCAGCTTCGGGTCGTGTACCAGCGAGCGTGCGATGGCCGCGCGCTGCTGCATGCCGCCGGACAGCTCGTACGGGTACTTCTCTTCGTAGCCCTGCAGCCCGACCATCGCCATCAGGCCGCGCGCACGCTCGCGCGCCGCCGCCATCGGCAGGCCCAGAATCTCGGCCGGCAGCAGGATGTTGTCGAGGATGCGCCGCCATTTCAGCAGCAGCGGCGCCTGGAACACCATGCCGATGTCGCGCGCCGGGTCGAAGGGGTGCTTGGCCGAGCCGATGCGCACCGTGCCGCCGTCGTGCGTGTGCAGCCCGGCCAGGATCTTCAGCAGCGTGCTCTTGCCGCAGCCCGAAGGGCCGACCAGTGCCACCAGCTCGCCGGGCATGACATCGAAGCTGGCGTCGGAGATGGCCAGATGCTGCTTGCGCCCGGCCTTGTAGGTCTTGCTGACTCCGGACAGATGGATGAAAGCTTCGTCGGTCATGAGACCCGCGCGTCCTTGGCCACGAGCAGCCGTTCCAGCAGCAGCACCAGTCCGTACAGCAGCATGCCCAGCAGCGTGATGAGGATCACCGCCATGAACATCGCCGGCGTGTCCAGCGTCACCTGCACCTGCAGCATCAGGTAGCCCAGGCCGCGGTCGGAGCCGAGGAACTCACCGACGATGGCGCCGGCCACCGCCAGGATGGCTGCCACCTTCATGCCGGCAAACACATAGGGCAAGGCGCCGGGCAACTGGATCTTGGTGAACAGCTGCCAGCGCGAGCCACGCAGCGAGCGCACCAGGTCCAGCAGATCCGGCTCGACCTCGCGCAGGCCGCGCGCCGTGGTCAGCAGGATCGGGAACACCGCGATCGAAAACGCCATCATCGCGTTGGGGAACACGCCGTACTTGAACCACACGATGATCAGCGGCCCTAGTGCCACCTTGGGGATCATGTTCAACGTCACCAGCAGTGGCAGCATCAGCGATTCGAGCGTCTTCGACCAGGTGAACAGCAGCGCCAGCAGCACGCCGACGGCCAGCGCCAGCGCATAGCCGCCGAAGATCTCGGTGGCGGTGACCGCGGTGTTGGACCACCAGCCGTAGTCGGGCACGAACAGCGCACGCAGCGTGTCGCCCGGCGACGGCATCACGAACTTGGGCACCTCGCCCAGGCGCACGAACAGGTACCAGGCGAGCAGCAGCAGCAGGTGGGCCAGCACGCCCAGCGAATACTGCTTCAGCTTCGATTCGTCAGCGTACATCGGCCGTCAATCCAGCCAGCGGGCCAGGTGCTCGGCGACGAAGGCGTCGTCGGACAGGTCGGGATGCTCGCGACAGACGCGATCGATCTCGTCGGCCTGGCCCGGCGACAGCGTCTCCTGCGGGTCCAGGCACCAGATGCCCTGCAGCAGCCCCTGGCGACGCAGCACCTCGTGGCAGCCGGGGATGCAGCCGGCAAAGCCGTGGGCCACGTCGAAGAAGGCGCTGTTGCAGTCGGTGACGCGCGAGTCCAGCGCCAGCAGCGACGCGTCCACCGTCCCTGCCGCGATGGCGGCATGGATGCGCTCGAGTTGCTGCACCGCACGCTGCGTCCACACGCTCCAGTGGCCGAGCAGCCCGCCGCGGATGCGCACCGTGACCTCGGCATCGTCGCGCTTGACC
>Ga0316625_100000176_pt1 | contig 11061 bp, 22 predicted proteins | sample OWC_Aug_T1_C1_D1_FD_207655 | JGI IMG/M metagenome (GOLD analysis project Ga0316625, IMG submission 207655) | Wetland soil microbial communities from Old Woman Creek delta, Ohio, United States - OWC_Aug_T1_C1_D1_A | ecosystem: Environmental > Terrestrial > Soil > Wetlands | place: USA: Ohio... | reverse complement strand
GTCGCCGACCTACATAAGCGTTTTTTTGCCAAAATCGGGGTTGTTTGGCCAGGGACTTAGCAGAAAGACCAATTAAACCATGGCAGAATATGGCCCTATGGGGCAGAATGAGGCAGAACGTCAGTTACGATGACCGATAAATTACGTGCAGGCGACCGTTCGCCCACCAACCGCCGACCAATCAGTTCTGATGAACTTGACACGCGCGTCAAGTTAGGTAGTCCTAACCCTGTTTTGGTTGAATCCTCAACCGATTTCTCGACCGCCAGATCGGAGCAAAAATGACGACCGACAACCCCTCGACCGGGCTCTTCGCCATGCTGGAGGCAGCCCTCCCCGGCAGCACCACACCCGGTTACGGACGCGCCTCGCACGGCACGAGCCACTGGACGCCCATCTGCATCTGCGGGCACCAGGGCTCACTGCACGGCGAGGAGTACGGGGGCGACCGACCGTTCGACGAGTACAACGCCGTCAACATCGTGCTCCCCTGCTGCACCGGACCGCTGTTCCGCCGACCGCAGCGCAAGAACCCGGCTCTCGCCAGCTCAACGTTCACCGACGGTGTGCGAATCGCCCTCGACGCCGATGGCAACCAGGTCCCGGCGATGGTCTACTCGACCAAGTGCTTCTGCGAGAAGTTCACCCCGGTCGCCGAGGTCGACCGTCCAGGTGTGGCGTTCCGCCGCGTGGGTGCCATGGGCGACCACGCCCTCTCGGCGGGCATCCGCGCGCTGGCCTCCACCATCCGCAACCGCGGGATCCAAGATCCGGATGCGCCCCCGGTGCCGAAACGACGGATCACCCCCACCAACGAGCAGCTGGAGCAGATCGTCGAGGCCCGGTTCCGCTGGCTTGTCTCTGATGACGAAAGGCGCTGCGCCAAGTGCGGGGCCTCCGCTACGACTAAGCCGCCGCTGTTCCTCGTCTACTCCGATCTCCCCGTCGGTCAGCACTCCGAGTTTAGGTGTACAGACTGCCAACCGTGACCCCACCCCAGACCGCGATGACGCTGTCGGAGCTGCTGGCCCAGCTCCGACGGCGTCGTCTTTCGTCATCAACCGCCCCGCTATCCAGCTAGCTCGATAGCCTAGACCAGCTGGAGATCTGTACGTACGAGCTGGCCCGCCGGACCGGCCGTAACGTCAACAACGGCTTAGATCTAAAGCCCACTAAACTTCCTAAAACTTCAAGATTTCTACGATTAGCATCGCCGCAGGTCAGAGGCATGATCAACTGGTTAATCCATGCTTCGAGGTCCTCGGACATCAACCGCAACGTCAACAGGGCCGACCGCCAGCTAGTCGTAGCCAGCTGGTCCGCCGGATCACTGAGCTGGACCTGGATTGGACCGAGCTGATCGACGGCGGCCGCCCAGCTGCGCAAACGTCAACAGCGTCCGCGCTCAACGCAGCTCTTCAGAACTTATGGTTCTTAGTTGAAGAACTCCTCACTCATGTTGAAGAACGCACTCCTCACTCACTCAGGCGACCGTCAACCGCCGACCGCTGGTTCTGGAAACAGGCGACCGTTTGCTCTTACACTGGGGCCATGACGGAGAACGAGCAGACCGAGGTGCTCAACCGACTCACGTCCACGGTCGAGACCGCGATCTCACAGGCGGCCAACCGCTCGGACCACATCCGGCTGGTCCAGATCCGCTCGGACATCGAGCTCCTTACTCACTCACTCGACCGTCGACCGTCGACCGTCTAGCTCTCACACGGCAAAGAGAATCCCCCGCATCCGCTAGGGACCGGGGGATTCTCTCGACCGCTGGGTCTTACGCGACCTCTAACCCGAGGTCTTCGTACATCAGGGTGCGACGGATGTCGCTCCACCGACCGAGACGGTTGAGCACCAACGGCGCGCTCGGGACGGTGCCCGCGAACGACCGGCACCACTCGGTGAACCCGACGACCGTCGGCCTCTCACCCGTGGCGACCGTGTGGTCGAGGTACTCACGCGCCGCCTCCCAGCACTGGTCGTCGGAGTACGTCTTGGAGTAGTCCGACCGTACCGCGCGACCGGGCCTCACCCGAGCGGCCTTGCACGCGTCCGTCCAGGACCCGAAGGTCTGCACGAGGTGGGCGGTCGACGGGTCGACCGTCCTGATCCGGTGGATGTCGTAGAGCTCACGCGACATCCCCTTCTTGCGCTCAACGTCATCAAGGTTCTCCTTGAAGACCCGCTGGAGCGAGCGCTTCATATCCGCCTTGGTGTACTGCGCCTCCCGGCTGTTGCGGGAGATGATCAGCTTCTCCTCGTCGGAGCCGGTGACGTATCCGGCGACGGTGTGCGTGTTGAGGCCGGTCCAGTCGGAGAGGTCCTTCAGCGAGCAGCCGGGGTTGTCCCGGATCAACTGGAGCACCTCCTCCCGGCGGGCGATGCGGTCCTCACTGCGCTTGTTCGGTCGGCCGATGCCGTTGTCTCGAAGCACCGTCGAGACCACGTGCCGGTTGAGGTGGAGCCGGGCGGCGATCTCCATCGCGGTGAGCCCCTCCTCGGCCAGGCTGACGATCGACGTCGTCATCTCAACAGCCCGCTGGTGCTGGGTCTGGGTCACTTCTGCTCCTTGTTCTTCTTCGCCTCAGCAGCGTTGTGCTGGGCCATGGTCTTGCTGTGCTTGTGCCGCAGGTGCTGGGCCAGCCCTGCGTTGGACTTCTTGTACTCGCCGCAGTAGAAGCAGACGCGGGACTTGTCGACGAAGCTGGGCAGCGGGGCGTCCAGCTTCGGGACGTCAGCAGCAGTCGACTTAGTCTCCTGCCCAGTGGCTCCAGGGCCGGTGAACGTCACTGACGTTTGCACGGACTTAGGGGCCGCCGCCTTCTTGGTCGGCGACTTGCGCTTCTTCTTCTCCACCGCCGGGACCCCGCGGTCCAGCGCGGTGTCGAGGGTGATGGCGAAGTCCTCGTAGTGCATGGCGCAGAGGTCCACCGTCACCGACTTGCCTGCGAAGGCGAGCTGGACGCTCTCACGCGCCACCTCGTTCCGGCAGTCATCGCTTCCGTCGCACGTGGTGATGAACGTCATTTCCTTCATGGTGCTGTCTCTCCTTCTTGAGGTGTCTTCCGTCACTGATAACTTACAGGATCTCACACGTTATGACAAGTCCTCACTCACCACCCGCCCTTGCATCGACGGCAGTTCACACTGCTCCAGTCCGCTCCGGCGGTGACGACGGTTGCGGGCCCTAACAGCACTCCGCACCAGGTCGACCGACCGTCTGCTCGAACCGCGTGGATCGACGTGCCCGTCGCGGTGAACTCGGCGAGCGCGACCGTGCCCTCACGCGACCTCATGCGCACGACCAGGGCTGCCAACCGCGTGCCAGCCATCCGCGGTACGCGACCTCATCCTGCTGGGCCTCACTCGCGTACTGCGGATCAGAGGCGAACGCCAGGCCGCCGTAAGACGCCCAGAACCGGTCATCCATTTGCCACTTGCCTTGGTACTTGCCCGTTCGGCTCACGACCGTCGGGTTCCCGCCGGACTCGCACTTCGCCACTGCGATGGCTTTCGGAGATGCAGCCCAGGCGGCCGAGCTCGCAAATGACGTTTGCGCAGCTGGCGTCTTCTTCTTGGGAGCAGCAGCTGTCGCAGCAGCTCGAGCTGCCGAGCGCGATGCCTCTTCAGCAGCGGCCTTCCGTTGACGTTCTGCCTCAGCGGCCGCGGCAGCTCGCTCTCCTTCGACGAGCTTCGACGAGAGGAGGCTCTCAGCTCGGCGCTGGTCGGCGACCTGCCCGTCGGAGACCAGCTCCGCGTATTGACGTTCGGTGGCGGCCGCGGCTTCTTTCTTGATCTCGTACGGTTCGTACGCAGCGCTGGATGTCCCCGCCATGGAGATCATTCCGACGATGGCGAACAACGCGACTCCGGCGGCGATCTCGGGGTGCCTCACTCGGTACCTCATAGGTGCTCCTTCTCGGTGGTCGGACTCAGGGGTTGGCGCGCACGAGCGTGACGTGAAACGCGCTCGACCCGTTATGGGCCACAAAACTCGCCTTGTACGGGGTGACCTCGGTGCGCTCGTCTCTGCCGTAGGTGAGCAGCACCTGCGATGTAAGGGAGTCCACGATATCAAAGCGCCTGATGCCGTTGGGCGCTCCGTGCATATTGACGTAGACCTCGGCGGACCTCTCCTCGAAGATAGTGAAGGTGTCTCCCTCGTCGTCGGCCCCGTCGTACTTGACGATGACAGGCGCGGTGAACACGGCCTTCTCTCCGCGCACCGTCTTAGAGTTTAGGTACGCGCGCAACTCCAGCCCGCTGCTCATGGGATCGACCTGATCTGGATGCGCGCTATCGCCGTCCTGATCCCCACCACAGCCGTACCGACTCCCACCCCAGATGCCGCGAAGATGTCGCGCTCGAAGCGCACGAGCAGCCGCGGACCGCGCTCGTGCTCTAGGGCGTCGAAGACTCCGAAGTACGAGGCGTCTTCTGGGATGTCGAACATCTGCACAGGTGAGACTCCGTCTTCGCTGCTGACGAAGTCGACGAGCGTTTCTCCATCGAGCGAATCAGTGGTCATGGCCACTGGGACCGGTTTCGTCAACAGGACCCGGTCTCCGAACTGGTCGTACTTGAATCCCACGAGGTACAGCGTGCTCTCACCCGGTATGTGCTTAGCGGTACTCATCGGCGACCTGCGCGCTCGTCGAGGCCCTCATAGAGGTCGCCCCACACACGCATGTACGCCTCGTAGCGCTCGGTGTCCCGAGTGCCGTCGGCCCAGAGCGACATCTCCTCCTTCGCGTGGCTGGTGTAGTCGATGCCGTCGATCTGCTTGGCCATCCACAGCGCCACACGGGTCCGCGCGACGGGCGCTCGGTACATGTAGTCGGCGTCACGGTCCACTTGGATCTCGTCGGGTCTGACGAGTGTGAGCAGGTCGTCCTCTCTCCGCGCCCGTGCGAGCAGCATCGTCGGGTCGTGCTTGTACTCGACGAGCGAGATGAAACCATCTCTGGTGATAAGCCACATATCAGACCTCCGTCTTCAGTCGTTCGATGCGTGCGCAAACGTCACTTGACCTCAAGAACTCCTCGAAGTCCGGGTTGAACAGCGCGCTGGGGGAGCGCTTCTTTCGGATCAGGTTGATCGCACGAGTCGGCGTGTAGCCGTCGATCATCAGGACCAGCGCGAGTAGCATAGCACTTCGGTTGATACCGCGGCGGCAGCGAATCAGCGTGGTGTCTCCAGACTTCCAACGTCGATAAGCCCAGGCGGCCGCCTCGAACAGCTCGTTGATGTCCTCGTCCTCGATCGGCCCGTCGGCGAACCCATAGCGGTACTCGGTCGTCCACCAGGGCACCGGGTGCGCCAGCGGGTAGAGCGTCAGGGTGGCCTCGAACGGCCACACCTCGGTGTGGCGCTGCCCCTTGATCGGAGTGGACAGCACCGCCTTCGGGTCCACTCCGCCGATCCAGAGGTTCTTCAGGATTTTGCTCCAGACGTCGCGCCCCTTTTCGTCAACAGGGATGTCGAAGTCTGGGCTTCTAGCGGTACTCATCGGCGACCTCCTCGCACGCGGTGATGTAGTCGATCGACGCGATGTGCTGGTCGGCGTCGATGAGGCCCTCCTCGATCAACTCCGACAGCGTGCGGTCGACTCCCAGCAAGGTGGTCATGGCCACGATGCGCAGGGCTGTGGTGCTGTCCATCAGTCCTCCTCCAACTCACTGAAGTCGACGAAGTAGCCGAGGTGCGATCGCGGCCCCTTGCGGAACTGGGCGTCGCGCGGTGAGAACTCGCGGGCCGCCAGCAGGATGCGCTCGACCTCCTTCGCCGCGTACTCGCGGATTTCGTCATTAGTCCATCCGCCCTCCTCGTCCTCGTCGACGTACGCGGTGATGCCCACCCGGACGACAAACTCCAGTGCCACCTCGTTGCCGCTCACTCGAACACCACCTCGATCTCCTTCAGCGTGATCTCCTTGTCGATGAGTGCTTGTGCTGTTGACGACATGACCCCGTCCAGCAGGTGCTGATCCCAGTCCTTCAGCCGCCGCGGGACCTGGACGCTGTACGGCCACTCGGGTCCCTCGACCTCGATCTCGATCACCACGCGGTAGGTGGTCATCAACTGTTCCTGTTCTTATCGCCGCACAGATCGCAAGACCCATCAGTGACTTGGTGGATTCCGGATGGTGACTCGGGGCAGGGGAAGTCTTTACCTGCGAGGTAGAGGTCCCACCACCAGAAGAAGGTGTCCACGTTATCGCCGTCGAATCGCTCCCAAGCACTGACGACATCAGAGGTGCTGACGGCCTTGTCGCTCATTAGAACACCTCGTACTTCACTCGGCCGGAGTCCACCGCGGCGTTGATCGCCAGGTACTCCTCCTCGGTCGCGGGCGGGAACTCGGCGTCCTGCTCGGGCACCCCGCTCGCCTCGGTCGCGCCGTCTCCGGCCTCGGAGAGGTCCACCCAGACGGTCACCGACCCGTCGTCCTCAAGGGTCACCGACACTGGCAGCCCCACCAGCCATGACTTGCTCATTGCCTGTCCCTTCGTCGTTGGTGTCTCTAGTGTATCACACACGTGCAGAAGGCGAGAGGATGTCAATGGCCTTCGCCACTCCGGTGTAGGCGTCGTAGAGCACGGTGACCACCGCCCATGCGCCCTCGGCTCCAGACGCCTCCTTGTTGGAGGTGACTCCGTGGCTTCCGATGAACCGGCTGAGGTAGTAGTCCCCGTGCCCAACCATCTGCCCTTGGACCTCGACCCCGTAGATTTCGCCCTCGGAGTCGCAGACAAGTTCTAGGATCATCTTCTCGCATCCCGGTGCGGCGTCCACGTCGCCGTTCCCGCGCATGATCTGGGAGATGTTCGCCACGTCACCGAGGAAATCTGAGTTCTTGTATGACGTCACCAGCGGGTCGTCGTTCATCGTGTAGTAGTCGCAGACCGCGTCGAACCAGCCGCGCAACTCGGAGTGCCTCTCCTCCACGGGCAGTGGCTCGCTCATGACTTCTTCTCCAACTCGGCCTCAACCTCTGCGAGCCGCTTGCGCAGACGCTCGGCCTCGGCCTTGCGTGCGCGCCTGCGGTTGACCTTGTTCTTCTTCTCCCACTCAGCCATCTCGTCTGCGCTCAGCGTGCGGGTGCCCTCCACCGATGTCTCGATGGTGACCTCGTCGTAACTGACGTAGGAGTCCGTGACGAGCCGAACCGTGGTCGGGTCTGCGCCCTCCGCGATCACCGCGTCGCGCGCGTCCTCCAACCGCTTGATGAACAGGTCGAGATGCGAACTCTCGGGGTGGACGATCGGCACGCTGTACGACATCGTCGTCGCGTACAGGTTCTTGCTCACTGCTGGCATGGTGCGTCCCTTCGTCGTTGGTAGGTCTAGTGTATCACATGTGGTCGTCGGAGTGGTCCTCGATGACCTCGCCGCAGTCCGGGCACTTCGTCCCCACGTCGCCCCACTCCCACTCGACGTAGGGGCAGAACCCGTACGTGTCCATGTACCAAGCGTGGTCGCACTCGCCCTCGTTCCGTTCGACTTCAGCACCGTTGTCGTAGATGACGTTTCCCCAGAAGGACGCGCCCTCTTCAGAGAACTCGTGCTTGATGCGCAGCATGGGGTACTGCTCGGCGATCGCCGCGATCACGGGGGTCGGAGGTGCCCACGCCGACTCGAAGGTGATGCTGACGCGTGTCACGTCAGGGAAACTCATGGCCGTGATGTCGGGATCAACGTCCCACTTCGTGCCCCAGTGCTCGGCGTTCCAGTCGTACCAGTGGCCGGTCGGGTGCTCGCCGTGGACGTTGCTGCCCCAGTAGTGCTCGGGGTTCTGGATGCTGGCAGGCGGGGTGACGAAGTTCCAGAAGAAGCCCGTGTCCTCGACCCAGCCCTCGGCCACCTCTGCCGCGTCCCACGCCTCCTTCTTGTTCCAGCGCAGGTGCTTCTGCCCGGCTTGGAACAGGAACCGCTCCACGTCAGCGGGCGGCCCGCTCACGTTCACTGTGTTCGAGCACCAGTTCGGCATGTCCATGTCCCTTCGTCGTCGGCTGATGAAGTTAGTGTATCACACATCTCTGACAGGTAGCGCACCTCTGCGCAAACGTCACTTGTCGTCCACCTCTGAATCGCAGATCGCGCAGAGTGTGATGCCCTTGGCGTACTCGGAGATGTCGGCCCCGCACGATTCGCAGTTGAGTCCCGCTAATGACGTTACCTCGCGCAGCTCGCCCTCCAGCTGGATGTAGGACTGCGCTGCCATCTCCAGCGCAGCACGCAGCGTCGCCACCTCGGCGGCCAGCGTGTTGGCCTCCTCGTTCTGCCCGGTCGCGTAGCCCATCCAGTGCTGGACCTGTGCCTTGAGCCGGTCCACCTCGGCTCGCGCCTCGTCGCGCTGCTCGACAGCAGCATCCAGCAGGTTCTCGTGATGCCCGCAGCCGATCCTCCAGAAGATGTTGCCGTCCTCCTTCTCGGCAGCGAGGTACTCGTCTAGCGGAGGGGTCGCGGCTTGCGGGTCGGTCACCCACTCGGGCAGCGTGCCAGTCATCTCAGACTCCTTCAGCATCTACGAAGGCGCGCAGTTCAAGGCGCACGGCGAGTCCCCGCAGGAAGTCCTGAACCTCGTGGTCTTCCGGTGGGACGCCCATCTCGCGGTCGGCTATGTCAAGGTAGTCAGCCACGTAGCGCAGTTGGTCGCTGTCGCTCGCGGCAAGCGGGTCGCGGGCGATGCGCTCGGATCGCTCGTTCGGTGTCTCGCGGGCGATGCGCTCAGCGTGCTTGAGCGGTGTCTCGGTCACGGTGTCTCCTTCTCGTCGTAGTCGGTCCCGAGCACGGCCTCGTCAATAGCGGCGAGGAAGCCCCGGCCTCCGTTGTCGAGAATGTGCTGCCACTCGGCGTCCACCTCGGCCGCGAGTGCCTCGAAGTTCTCGGGGGTCACCTCGTCCCATCCCTCTGCTGGCGTGGTCACCACGCGCTCCGGTCTGATGCGATGCCGTACTCCTTGCGGCTGAGTTCGGTGCCGTCAGGCGCGTGCCGGGTGAGCACGGCGTGCCCGACCCCGTGCCGCGCGGCCCAGCCCAAGAGGTAGAACCCAAGGTCTTGCGCGAGTGTGGCGAGAACCTTCATTGCTTGCTCCTTCGTTGTCGTTGTGTCGTTGTCCCTGTTGACGTTGGTGGAGCGGTGACCCCGCGCTCGACCTGGAAGGGACGGGACCAGGGAGCGCAGGGCCACCGGCTTGCTACCGCCGCTGTGATACGCGGCGGAGTTCCTCGACGGCAGCCCGGCCGACAATCTCAGCGACCTCGGCCGGGGACTTGCCGCCCGTGACCAGCACCGTGCCGTATCCGTAGGTGCTGTGGATACCTCCGGTGAAGTCCAGCCAGAGCACGGCCACCCCATGCGAGCGGCACATGCCCATGATCTTCTCGGCGTACCTCTGCTGGGGCGCGTGGACGAAGTAGGCGTCAGAGGCGATGACCAGCAGCCGCGCCCCGTCGCCGTCCAGCAGCCGCAGTTCCCGGTCAAGGGCCAGGAAGCCCTCGCGGGGAGTCTCGTGGCCGTCGTAGGCGTTGTATTCCATGACCTGCGGCATCTTCATCCCCACCGGGGCCACGCCGTAGGCGGCGACCCCGAAGTGGACTGAGGCCACGTGCGCGTCAATGTGCTGGCCCGCCGTGGACAGGACCCATTGAGTGCTCGCCATGGGGCGCGTCGCGGAGGACATAGACCCCGACACATCGAGCATGAGTCCCACGGTCAGCGGGGGCGAGTCCACGACCTTGCGCCGCTTGCCGGTGAACAGGTGCGGGTCCATCGGCGCGCCCCGGTCAAGGGCCGAAGTGGCAGCCACGGCAGCCCGCGTGCGCAGGCGTCCGGGGGGAACGTCGCTGGCGATCTTGGTCACGGCGCGGTCGCGGTAGTCCACCTTTTCCAGCACCTTGGCAAGCCGCACGGCAGCGGCCCGTTCCTCCGATGTAGGCGGGCGCGATCCGGCGAAGTGGAACCAGCCCTCGGGCGAGTAGCCGTGGGCACCGAACGCGGCCTCGCGCTCCTTCTCGCCCGACGCGGCCCGCTCGGCAGCGGCCTTGCGAGCCTCGCGCATACGCTTGCCGCGCTCCCCGCTGCGCTTCTCCACCATGGCCTCGTCAGCCTCGGTCGCGGCGATAGCAGCGGCCTTGGCGATTGCCTTAGCCAGCGATCCGGCCTTGCCGTCGCCCTCGCCGTCACCAGAGCCGTCGCCCTCGCCGTCCTCGCCCTCGCCCTCGGTCAGCCCGCCAGCGGCCAGACCCTCGGTGCTGTCGTCGTCGGGGTCCTCGCCCAGCGCCTCTAGCCACGCGCGGGCGATCTGGACCTGCTCGGCGTGGTCCTCGTCTCCCGACGCCAGGAACCGACGCCAGAGGTTGCCCAGCGTTTCCAGCAGCGTGGCCCCGAGAACATCTTGGATCGGGCCGACGAACGCGGAGACGTCAGCAGCCTTGAGCGTTCCGCCGTCCACGCGGGCCAGCAGCAGCGCGGCAGCAGCAGCCGCGCCGTACTTCGTGTCAGCCAGGGTGAAGTCCTTGACGATGATATCCATGGCCGTCGCGTGGAGGTACGGGCGGAAGGCTGACTTCTCGGCCAGCAACTTGTGCTCGATACGCGGTTCCTCTAGCAGCACGATCACGTCAATGATCTTCGGCGTCGCGCCGTGGTCTGCCGTCAGCACCTTCGGGTCGAACCGGGTGTGCGCCGCGTGCGCGCACTCATGGGCCATGGCCCCGTAGAACGCCGGGTGCGAGAGTCGCCACAGTTCGTCGTTCACGTCCACCGTCTCGGGCTTGACCCCTGGCAGGCACACATCGGTGTCCACCTGTAGTTCGGCCCGTGCCGGGATGAAGCACGCGGGCGCGCCCATCCCGGCCCCCGGCATCGTGACCACCGAGATATCGGTGCGCTTCGCCACGCCGTTAGCGTGAGTGGATACGGTGCTGGCGGTCGCCAGCCACTCGTCCGGAACGCTCACCATGCCGCGCGTCCCGCTGTAGTCGATGTGTCCCATGATCCTGTCCCTTCGTCGTTGTCCCTACAGGTAGTGTATCACACTCAGCCGAGAGCAA
>Ga0316625_100000168_pt1 | contig 11154 bp, 8 predicted proteins | sample OWC_Aug_T1_C1_D1_FD_207655 | JGI IMG/M metagenome (GOLD analysis project Ga0316625, IMG submission 207655) | Wetland soil microbial communities from Old Woman Creek delta, Ohio, United States - OWC_Aug_T1_C1_D1_A | ecosystem: Environmental > Terrestrial > Soil > Wetlands | place: USA: Ohio... | reverse complement strand
CGATCGACAGGCGCACGAAGTCATTGGTGTCCAGCGAGATGCTGACTTCCAGCCCCTCGGGCATGCGCGCCTTCATCTCCTGCAGCGTCTTGCGCACCGCGTTCGACACCAGCAGGCCGTTGGCGCCGGGCTGCTGGTAGATGGCGATGAAGGTCGCCGGCTCACGGTTGAGCCGGCTGTCGACGATGTACTGGCGCAGCCCGATCTCGGCACGAGCCACGTCGCCCAGCCGCACGATGGCGCTGCCATCGGGGTTGGCGCGCAGGATGATGCGCTCGTATTCACGCGGCTCGGTGAACTGGCCCTGCGTGACCACCGGGAAGGTCAGCTGCACGTCGCCGGGGCTCGGCTGCTGGCCCACCTGGCCGGCGCCGAACAGCGCGTTCTGCTGGTTCACCGCGTTGGCGATGTCGGTGGTGGTGATGCCCAGCGAGGCCATGCGGTCCGGGTTCATCCAGATGCGCATCGCCTGGTCGGGCACGCCCATGATCTGCGCCTGGCCGGCGCCGTTGACGCGCTTGAGCGCATCGAGCACGTAGACGTTGGCGTAGTTGGCGACGTAGTTCGGGCTGTAGCGCCCGTCCTTGCCGGTCACCGCCACCAGCATCATGATCGACGAGCTCTTCTTCTGCACCGACACGCCCTGCTGCTGCACCACTTCGGGCAGCGCCGGCAGCGCCAGGTTGACGCGGTTCTGGACCTGCACTTGCGCGATGTCGGGGTCGGTGTCGAGCGCGAAGTACACGGTCAGCACCAGCTGGCCGTTGGCCGAGCTGGTGCTGCTCATGTAGAGCATGTTGTCCACGCCGTTGATCTGCGCCTCGATCGGCGAGGCCACGCTGTCGGCCAGCGTCTTGCTGTCGGCGCCGGGGTAGGTGGCCTGCACCGTCACCTGCACCGGTGTGATCGCCGGGTACTGCTGCACCGGCAGCACCGTCATCGACACCAGCCCCGCCAGGCACAGCAGGATCGCGACCACCGCCGCGAAGATCGGCCTTTCGATGAAGAAGCGGGAGAACATGCGCGCGCCGTCGCCGGCGTCAGGGGCGCGTTGCGCTGCTGGCTGCGGCGGCGGCGCTGGCTGCCGCGCCCGCGGCAGTAGCCACGCCGTCGGTCTGGACCACGATGACGGCGGCGCCCGGCGCCAGGCGCATGCCGCCGTCGACCACCACCTGGTCGCCGGGGCGCAGGCCTTCGTTGATGAACCAGCCGTCGCCGTACCAGTCACCGACCACCAGCGGGCGCTGCTCGGCCTTGCCGTCCTTGTTGACCACCCAGGCGAAGTGGCCCTTCGCGCCTTGCTGCACCGCACGCTGCGGCAGCAGGATGGCGTCAGGCCGCACCGCGCCCTTGAGCCGCGCGCGCACATACTGGTTCGGGCGCAGCACACCCTTCGGGTTGTCCACCGTGGCACGGATCAGGAAGGTGCCGGTCTGAGGGTTGTAGGACGGGTCGGCGAAGGTGATCTTGCCCTTGAAGGGGAAGACGCTGCCATCGGGCTGCACGACCTCGACCACCATGTTGCCGTCGGCCGGCAGGCGCACCCGCCCGGCGGCGATGTCGTTCTGGATGCGCAGGAACTCGTTTTCCGACAGGCTGAAGTTGACCCACATCGGCGTCAGCACCGACACCGTGGTCAGCTGCGCGTTCTGCGGGCTCAGGTAGGTGCCGTCGGCCACGGCCGCGTAGCTGCTGACCCCGTTGACGGGCGAGGTGATGACCGTGTAGCCCAGGTCCAGCTGCGCCGAGGTGACCTGCGCCTTCGATTGCTCCACCGCCGCCGCGGACTGTTCGTACTGGCCCGTCGCATCGTCCAGGTCCTTCTGCGACAGCGCGTTCTTCGCCGCCAGCGGCTTGGTACGGTTGAGGTTGGCGGTGGCCACCTGCAAGGCGGCCTGGTTGCGCTGCAGCGCCGCGTTGGCCGCGTCGAGCTGGGCCTGGAACGGTTTCTGGTCCATGCGGAACAGCACCTGCCCGGCCTTGACCACCGAGCCCTCGGTGTACACCCGCTTGTCGAGAAAGCCCGAGACCCGCGCCTGGATGTTCACTGCCTGCGAGCTCTGTGTCTGCGCCACGTACTCGGCCGAGATCTCGATGCTGCGCGGCTTGACGGTGACCGTGCTCACCTCCAGCGGTGGCGGGGGCAGTTTGGGAGCCTCCTTTCCGCAGCCGGCGAGCAGGGCCAGGCCGAGGACGACGGCGGGCAGGATGTTGCGGCGGGGCGGGGCGTGCATGGAGTCCGGGCGCTGGGCAGCCAGGGGCCCGATGCTGGCGATTCTGCCGCAGGCGGGCATGGCCCTCAGACGCGTTCGATGATCAGCGCAATGCCCTGGCCGACGCCGATGCACATCGTGCACAGGCCATAGCGGCCGCCGATGGTCTGCAGCTGGTTCAGCGCGGTGGTCGCCAGCCGCGCGCCGCTGGCGCCCAGCGGGTGGCCCAGCGCGATGGCGCCGCCGTTCGGGTTGATCCGCGGGTCGTCGTCGGCCAGGCCCAGGTCGCGCAGCACCGCCAGGCCCTGCGCGGCGAAGGCCTCGTTGAGCTCGATCACGTCCATCTGCTTCAGGGTCAAACCGGTCAGCTCCAGAACCTTGCGCACGGCTGGCGCCGGGCCGAAGCCCATGATGCGCGGCGCCACGCCGGCGGTGGCCATGCCGACCACGCGGGCGCGCGGCTTCAGACCATGGCGCGCGGCGGCGCTTTCGCTGGCCAGCAGCAGCGCGCAGGCGCCGTCGTTCACGCCGCTGGCATTGCCGGCCGTGACCGTGCCCTCGGGCTTGACCACGCCCTTGAGCTTGGCCAGCGCTTCCATCGAGGTCTCGCGCGGGTGTTCGTCCTTGGCGACGATCAGCGGATCGCCCTTCTTCTGCGCGATGCTCACTGAACAGATCTCGCGCTCGAAGAAGCCGTTCTTCTGCGCCGCCACCGCCTTCAGCTGGCTGGCCAGCGCCATGCGGTCCTGGGCCTCGCGCTCGACGCTGAACTGCTCGGCCACGTTCTCGGCCGTCTCGGGCATCGAATCGACGCCGTACTGCGCCTTCATCAGCTTGTTGACGAAGCGCCAGCCGATGGTGGTGTCGTAGACCGCATTGGCGCGCGAAAACGCGCTTTCGGCCTTGGGCATGACGAAGGGCGCGCGGCTCATGCTCTCGACGCCGCCGGCGATCATCAGCTCGGCCTCGCCGCAGCGGATGGCGCGCGCCGCACTGCCCACCGCATCCAGGCCCGAGCCGCACAGGCGATTGATGGTCGCGCCCGGCACCTCCACCGGCAGCCCGGCCAGCAGCGCGGCCATGCGCGCGACGTTGCGGTTGTCCTCGCCGGCCTGGTTGGCGCAGCCGTAGAGCACGTCACCCACCGCCTGCCAGTCGACCTGGGGGTTGCGCTGCATCAGCGCACGGATCGGGATCGCACCCAGGTCGTCGGTGCGCACCGACGACAGTGCGCCGCCGTAGCGGCCGAAGGGCGTGCGGATGGCATCGCAGATGAAGGCGTGGGTCATGGCGGGTTCCTCGGTGTGCGCGGCAGTTCAGGGGGTGGCCGGTGTCGATCAGCCGCCCACCGGCTCCAGGATGTGGATGGTGCGCTGGGCCACGCATTGCTTCACCTTGGCCGAGTAGGCCTTCATGTGCGGCGCGGCGGCATGGGCCTGCAATGCGGCCAGGCTGGCCCATTTCTCGACGACGACGAAACTGTCCGGGCCTACGCTGCCCGGCCCGGCCGGCAGGCCGGCGGCGTCGACGGTGGCGGTGTATTCGATGCAGCCGTCCTCGGCGCGCACCGCGGCAGTGTTGGCCAGGAAGGCGTCCAGCACCTCGGCGCGCTGGCCGGGGTGGGCGGTGATGATGGCGACGACGTGGATCATGCGGGCCTCGGTCGTTGGGGGAGCAAGGCTGCGGATTCTGCGCCCAGCCAGCGGCCGCGGGCGGGCCGGGGTTCGCCGCATGGCCGCTGCAGTACGGGCGTGCTAGCGTGAAGCGGATCTCGATCCACGGAGCCCGACGATGAACCTGACGCTGTCGCATGCCGCCGGCCCGACCGACCCGCCGCTGCGCGAGCTGACGCTGAACCAGCTGCTGGCCTGGGCTGCCGAGACCACCCCCGACCGGCTGGCGCTGATCGAAGGCCTGCCCGATCCGGCCACGCGCCGGCAGTGGACCTATGCCTCGCTGTACCGCGACGTGCAACGCACGGCGCGGGCGCTGCGCGTCCGCTTCCAGCCCGGCGAGCGGGTGGCGGTGTGGGCGCCGAACCGGCCGGAATGGGTGATGCTGGAGTTCGGCTGCGCCATGGCCGGGCTGGTGCTCGTCACCGTCAACCCGGCGTTCCGCGCGCACGAGGTGGAGTACGTGTTGAAGCAGTCGCGCGCGGCCGGCGTGTTCGTCGTCGATGCTTTTCGCGGCAACCCGATGCTCGACACGCTGCGCCAGGTGGCGCCGAACTGCCCCGAACTGCGCGAGCTGATCGTCTTCGGCGAGTGGGAGGCCTTCCTGGCTGGCGGCGACGACCCGGCGATCACGCTGCCCGAGGTGACGCCCGGCGATGCGGTGATGATCCAGTACACCTCGGGCACCACCGGCTTCCCGAAGGGCGCGCTGCTGCACCACCGCGGCCTGGCCAACAACGGCGCGCACACCGCGCAGCGCATGGGCATCCGCGACGGCGCGGTGTGGATCACGACGATGCCTCTGTTCCACACCGGCGGCTGCGTGTGCTGCGTGCTCGGCGCGGTGTCGGTGCGCGCCACGCAGGTGCTGGTCGAGGCCTTCGAGCCCGGCCTGGTGCTGGAGCTGTTCGACACCTACGGCGGCGCGGCCATGGTCGCCGTGCCGACGATGCTGATCGCGATGATGGAGCACCCGTCGTTCGCGGGCACCGACCTGAGCAAGGTGCAGGGCATCTGCTCGGGCGGATCGCTGGTGCCCGAGGCGCTGGTGCGCCGCCTGGAAGAGAAGCTGCGCGCGCCCTTCACCATCGTCTTCGGCCAGACCGAATGCTCGCCGGTGGCGTCGATGACGCGGCCCGACGACCGGGTGGAGGACAAGGCCGGCACCATCGGCACGCCGATGCCGCATGTCGAGGTGAAGATCGTCGACCCGTCCAGCGGCGCCACGCTGCCGGTGGGGCAGGTGGGCGAGTACTGCACCCGCGGCTACCACGTGATGCACGGCTACTTCGAGAACCCCGAGGCCACCGCCGCGGCCATCGACGCCGACGGCTGGCTGCACACCGGCGACCTGTGCGCGATGGACGCGCGCGGCTACTGCACGGTGGAAGGCCGGCTCAAGGACATGATCATCCGCGGCGGCGAGAACATCTACCCGCGCGAGCTGGAGGAGCTGCTGTTCAAGCACCCGATGGTCGGCGAGGTGGCCGTGGTCGGCCTGCCCGATGCCAAGTGGGGCGAGGTGGTGGCGGCCTTCGTGCGGCCCAAGCCGGGCCAGGCCTTCGACAAGGACGCGCTGGTGGCCTACCTGCGCGAGCACCTTGCGCACCACAAGACGCCGAAGCACTGGTTCGTCATCGACGCCTTCCCGCTGACCGGCTCGGGCAAGATCCAGAAGTTCAAGCTGCGCGAGAAGTGGCTGGCCGGGGAGTTCAGCGAGCTTTGAACTGAGCTGCCGACGACGCGCGGACCGCTGGTGCGGCGCAGCGGGCCTTGCGGCCCGCGACGAGTGCGAGGCGTACGGTGTGCAGCAGGCTGACTTCGGCCTGCTCCGGGCGCGTGCCTGCTTCAGACTGGCAAGAACGATACGACTTCTCGATCTGCCTGCTCTATAGCAGTCGTTGAGGGTCCACGCCAGTAGTCAGCGATGTGGCGACGAAATCGAGGGGCTGGGCACCCGGAGCCGGCCATCGAGAGAGTCTGACGCACCCGGGTCTGCAGGCCACGGCTGCGCCGTGGGCACCTCTTGTCCTTCGCGCCGATAAGCACCCCACGCGCCTCACTGGTGACGCGTCGCCCAGGCGGCTTGTTGCAAATCGGCACTCAACATGCCGCTGACCGACTGGTCCTACACCGCGATCAGCGATCTCGGCGCGCAGTCATCCGATCAACGGATTGCGGACTGCAAGCGCTGGAAACCGGGAGAAGTCGCGGTCGGCCGACCACAACTCGGCCACGCCGTGCGAAAGGCAGATCACGGCGATGCGCGCGTCGTGAATCGCCCCCCGTGCGCCTTGGCCGCCAGCGCCAGCGGCTCCAGATGCTGCAAGTAGTCGTCGGCCTCGGCGATGAACACAAGGTTGGCCAGCGTCTGCAAAGCGGCAGCTGAGCGAAAGCCGTGTTGGCGGGCTTGGCGGTCTTGTAGATGCGGGGATGTGTGACGACGGCGAAGAACTCGTGCGCACACGGCCAAGGAATGGCCCACGCCCGGGCCCCGACGGCGAGCGACTCCAGTGTCAGGCGTGCACGGTCGTGGAAGGGCAAGTCCGCGCGGTGCGCGTAGACCAGGATGTCGGTGTCAACCGCGATCACGGTAGATCTCGTCGCGCATCGTCTCCCAGCCGGCACCCGCGAACTCCGGCGACAAGCCGTCACCCAGGAAAGGCTGCAGGGCAAAAGGCGCGGCAGGCTTGCGCCTGCGCGCCCGCAGCGCTAGGCGCAGGCCCTCTTCGATCAGCGCCTTGAGCGTGGAGTTTTCGCGCCGCGCAACAGCTTTGCTACGCTCCAGAAGGTCGTCCGGCAGTTCGATGGTGGTCTTCATATCGGTTACCCATACTTTTGATGCGGGTCGCACGGTAACTGGATTGCGATGGCCGATCAAGCCGCTTCCAGGCTCGCCAGAGCGTAGGTCATTGCTTCGTCCAATGTCATCGCCCGCCTGCGTGCGAGTCCGGGCGGTCGCTTTGGGGCGACGAGATCAGGGCAGCCTATGTCACCCCAGGGTCGCTTGCCGGCCTACACCAACAGCGGCTGACCGGCCCCAGGATTGATGAAACCGGGCCGCCAGAAAGCAGGCACTCGCCACCGGCTCCCGACGCTGCAAAGGGCCCGCGGTCAGCCGCGACGGATGGGTTGGCTCGGGCCTGCAAGTGAAAGGTAATTCCGCTCCGACCGAATCGCCACGAGCTTGGACTCAAGGCGCCACCGGCGACGGCCGAGGCAACGCCATGCCGCGGCGCTGCAGCTCCTGGCGCACCAGGTCGGGCCGGTCGCTGACGATGCCGTCCACGCCCATGTCCATCACCTGCGCGATGCGTGCCGGGTCGTTCACCGTCCAGGCCAGCACCGTCAGCCCCAGGCGCTGCGCCTCCTTCACCTTGGCCGCGTCCAGGTCGCCGTGGAAGCTGGACCAGATGCGCCCGCCGGCGGCATGGATCATCTTCGACACCGAGCCGTGGTCGGCGAAGGCGATGCCCGCGGTCCACGGGGACGCGCCGGGTTGGCCCGCGCCGATGTTGTCGAAGTTGCGCTGCTGGATCGACAGGTACACCGTGCCGATCTCGGGTGCCAGCGTCTGCACCGCCTGCAGCGCGCGCCAGTCGAAGGACAGGATGGTCGTGCGCGGCGCCAGCCCGGCGGCGCGCACCGCCTCGACCAGCTTGCGCGCAAAGGGCTCGGGCGCCATCGTCTCGTCGGGCGCATCGGGCCGCAGCTTGATTTCCAGCGCCAGGCGCAGCTGCGGGTCGCTCGACTTCTTCACCAGCGCGAACAGCTCTTCCAGCGTGGGCAGCCGCGCGCCGTCGTGGGGTTTCTGTTCCGGGAACTGCGCGGCATAACGCGTGCCCGGCTTCAGGCGGCCGACGTCGTAGCGCTGCAGTTCGGCCAGATCGGTGTGCCAGATGACCGGCCCGCGGGCGTTCAGGAACTGGCCGTCCGGCCCGCGCGTGATGTCGGGGTTGAGTGCCGGGTCGTGCGAGATCAGCAGCACGCCGTCGCGGCTGACGGCGATGTCGGTCTCCAGCGTGTTCACGCCGATGCCCAGCGTGCGCGCGAAGCCGGGCAGCGTGTTCTCCGGCGCCAGGCCGCGCGCGCCGCGGTGGCCCTGCAGGTCGAAGGCCTGGGCGTGCAGGCACAACAGGGCCAGCAACGGGGCGGCAAGGCAGGCTTTCATCGCGTCTCCTTTGGCGTGGGGCGAGGACATTGTCGAGGTCTATGACGCTGCGTCGGTGATCGCCATGATCGAGCTGCTTCAGTTCCGCCATTCGCCCTACAACGAAAAGCTGCGCTGGGCGCTGGCTCTGAAGCAGGTTGCGCACCGCCGCCGCAGCCTGCTGCCGGGGCCCGGGCCCATGCATTCGCCCGCGCCCTGCCGCCGTCGAGCCACTGCCTTGGACTTCGCGCGACGGGCGATGCCCGCCGCGACGCCGATGGCCAGCGGCGTCACTCGTACTGCGCGGCGATCCCCCCGCGGTCCGCTCCAGGGCTCTCGCCTTCCACCACACGCGCAAGGTCGGCCGCAAGCCTGGTGTCGAGTCGGCGCAGCGCCTCGAGGTCCTGACGGGCTCGCGACGGGTCACCCTGCTGCATGAACAGCACGCCACGGTACATGTAGGCCTGGGCCAGCGTGGGCTTCAAGGCAATGGCGCGGTCGTAGTGCTTCAGCGACGACTCGAAGTTGTGCCGTCCCTGCATGCGCAGTGCGAAGGCCAGGTTGTTGTGGGCTTCAGCCAACTGCTCGTCGAGCGCGAGTGCAGCCTCGAACTTGCGCTGCGCTTCGTTGTACTTTCGCTCGACCAGCAGCGCGACCCCGTCGTTGTAGAGGCGAATGGCGTTGGCGCCCGCGCCGGTCTTGGGAACCGGCAGCGGGTCGCTTTCGGCAGCGCCGAGCCGGCTCGCAGCGAATGCCAGCCCCGAAGCCAGCAGCACGCGGCGCGCGCGCCTCATCGCGTCACCGATTGCCGCGCGAGCTGCAGCCCCGGAATGCCGACGTCGGCCTTCGCGGTCTGCCGTGAAACCTGGTCGGCGTAGTCGCGCGCCTTCGCCGCATCACCGACGCGTTCGGCAGCCACGGCCACTCCGGCCAGCGCCCGCAGGCGGCCGGGCTCCTTGCGCAGCACGGCCTCGAACTCGCGCAGCGAGTCGGCAGCGTCACCCTTCTGCAGCAGGGCCAGGGCGAGGATTTCGCGCGCCGGCAGCAGCGGCCCGGGCGTCACGGCGTGCTTTTCACTCGCGTCTTCGCGGTCTGCCGCCTGCCGCAGCCCGCTCAGACCGGCCTGCACATTCCCCGCCTCGAAGGCGGCAAAACTGCGAAGCACATCGATCTGGATGTTGATCTGCTCGACCCAGTAGCCGATCTTGAGTTCAATCGCCCGATCGCGCAGGCTGTTCAGCCGGGCCAGTTCGGATTCGACCGCGGGGCCGTCGCGCAGGGCCGCTGCACCCAGGCCACGGGCATATGCGTTGATGGCCTCGGCCTGCGGGTACTTGGCCCACGCGTAGGCATCGGCTGCGGGCTTCAGGCCGAGCTTGGCGGCCGCGGCCCAGTCCCCGCGCTCGAGAGCCAGCCGCGCCGGTATCGCCGCGTAGGCAAATGCAGCCGCGAAGTTGTCGGGGGGCTTGGCGATCGCCGACGCGTTGTCCTTCACGCTGCCCGCCGCGCGATCCTGTCCCATCTGCAGATGGGCATAGACCATGTAGTCGTAGGCGTGCAAGGTGTTCGGCCCGCTGGCGGTGTCGGCCTTGGCGGATGCCGTATTGGCGACGACCGAATCGGTCCATGAGCCCACGCGGGTGAAGATGTGCGAGGGCATGTGCTGGGCATGCGAGGCGGCCGGGGCAATCTTGCTGTAGCGCTGGGCAGCCGGCAGGCCCTGGGCCGCCAGCGGCGGGTAGTCGTAGCTGTGGATCAGGTAGTGCGCAGCTCCCGGATGCTCCGGTTGCTTCACGAAGACCGGCTCCAGCAGCTTGGCCGCGCGCAACTGATTGCTGTACTGCTTGTCCGCGGGGTCGAAGTTGGCGGACAGCACCAGCCCGTAGAGGATGGTCGCTTCCGTGTCCTCAGGGTACTTGGTGGCGACGCTTTCGAGCCCCGATTCCAGCGACTTTGCCCGAGTGCGGTGGTTGAGCTTGTCGGTGTCCTGGAAGAAGACCGCCAGCGCGTCGACATAGTCGCGTTCGCGCTGGGTGGGCAGCCCCGCCTTGCGCGCCTGCTCGACCAGGGAAGCCCCGTCAGCCAGCGTCTTGGCCGACACGTTGCCGGGCCAGACGAAGGGATTGTCGAGCGAGGCCAGCGCACGCAGCCAATGCGCCATGCCGCAGGCGCCGTCCGCCAGCAGCGCCCGGTCCAGCGGGGCCTTGATTTGCTCCCAGGCAAAGGAGTGGTAGTAGGCCATTGCGAGGTCGAACTCCTGCTGCGTGGCAGCACTGCACGACACCTTGAAATGCACCTTGCCGAGCTGCGCGGCAGTGCTGTCGGCATCGTGGGCTGCCAAGGGAAGGGTTGCGCAAAGCGCTGCAAGAGCAACAGCGTTGCGGACGAGATGCACGTTCATGCCGATCTCCTGGTTGACCAACCGGTCCATGGCCGCCTTCGAGCGCCCCAAGAGCTGGGATGCGCCCCGCTCGCTCTCGCGGTTGTCGATGAAACTTGGGACGGCCCGGTACTGCATCGAGAGCGGCAGGCCATTAAGGACCCGAACATCGCCTGCGTCAACAGCATTTCCAGGATGCCAAGGTGGAGGCCTTGCGGATTCACGGACTTGCACTGCGCCCTGGGACACGATCCCCCGGCCCCGCGCCGGAGTGCGTCATGACCCCCAGTGCGCCGGCGATCTGCGGCCGCAGCGGCGGGGCTGCAGCCTCACTTCAGCTCGGCGAAATCCTCTTCCCAGAACTCCAGCGCGCCGCGCTCGTTGCGCGCGCGGCGCTCGTCCTCGGCCTGCCGCAGCTGCACACGGCGGATCTTGCCGGAGATGGTCTTGGGTAGCTCGGCGAACTCGATGCGGCGCACCCGCTTGTAGGCACTGAGCCGGCCGCGCAGGAAGCGCAGGATGTCCAGCGCGGCGTCGCGCGTCGGCGCCTGGCCGGGCTTGAGCACGACGAAGGCCTTGGGCACCGCCAGCTTGATCGCATCGGGGCTGGGCACCACTGCGGCTTCGGCGACCCGCGGGTGTTCGAGCAGAGCGCTTTCCAGTTCGAAGGGGCTGATGCGGTAGTCGCTGGCCTTGAACACGTCGTCGGCGCGGCCGACATACCAGTAGTAGCCGTCG
>Ga0316625_100000162_pt1 | contig 11350 bp, 13 predicted proteins | sample OWC_Aug_T1_C1_D1_FD_207655 | JGI IMG/M metagenome (GOLD analysis project Ga0316625, IMG submission 207655) | Wetland soil microbial communities from Old Woman Creek delta, Ohio, United States - OWC_Aug_T1_C1_D1_A | ecosystem: Environmental > Terrestrial > Soil > Wetlands | place: USA: Ohio... | reverse complement strand
CCAGCGTGCCGTTGAGCTCCGGGCCGCGCACCGTGCCGCCGCCCAGCGGCACGTAGCGGCGCTCGCCGTAGGGCGCTGCTCCGAGCGTGACCAGCGCCTTGACCTCGCAGTCGATGTGCGTCATGGGCAGCAGTGCGGGCGGGGGTGGCAGGTGAGTCATCGGCAGCCTCCTTCGGCCGACGATTGTGCCGCCCGCGGCCTCAATTCCATGCTATGGATGTTGTCTTTCCGATAGTTTCTGCGAAAGAGCTTCTGAGTCCGGAGCATCGCGCGATTTTCCAATCTCGATGGAGCACAAGCGCATGTTGACCCGACGCCATTTTCTCGGCGCCAGCCTGGCCACCACCGCCGCCTACGCCGCCGGCTCCTACGTACCCGCCTGGGCGCAGAACGCGCCCAACCTGGGCACGCCGACCTTGCCGACCACCGGCTTTCGCCGGCTGAAGGTGGGCGACGTGGAGGTGATCTCGCTGCTCGACGGCGTGGCACGCCGGCCGCTGGGCGAGGAGTTCGTGAAGAACGCGCCGCTGGCCGAGGTGCGCGCGCTGTTGGCTTCGCAGAGCCTGCCCACCGAGTACATCGACGTCCCGTTCACGCCTTTCCTGGTGGTCGCCGGCAACCGCCGCATTCTGATGGACACCGGCCTGGGCGAGTTCGGTGGTCCGACCACCGGCAAGCTGCTGGAGCAGTTGCGCGCGGCCGGCTTCCAGCCCGGCGACATCGACACCGTGCTGATCACCCATTACCACGGCGACCACATCGGCGGCCTGCGCAACAAGGCTGGCGAGTACGTGTTCGCCAAGGCCAAGGTGATGGTGCCGGCGCCCGAGCATGCCTTCTGGATGGACGACGCCAAGATGGCCGGCGCGCCCGAAGGCATGAAGGGCGCGTTCAACAACGTGCGCCGCGTCTTTGCGCAGATGCCGGCCGAGATGCTGGTGCGCTTCGAACCGGGTGCGGAACTGGCGCCGGGCATCCGCTCGGTGGCGGCCTTCGGGCACACGCCCGGGCACACGCTGTTCGACCTGCGCTCGGCCGGACAGAACTTCGTCTACGTGGGCGACCTGACCAACGTGCCGGCGCTGTTCGCTCGCAACCCGGACTGGGCAGTGACCTTCGACATGGACGCCGAGGCCGCGCGCAAGGTGCGGCGCGAGACCTTCCAGCGCATCGTCGCCGCCAATGCGATGGTCGGCGGCTTCCACTTCCCATTCCCCGCCATGGGTCGCATGGCGGTGGCGGGCGCGGGCTACGCATTCCAGCCGCTGGCCGGCGATGCCTGAGTTGCCGCGCATCGCCTGGGGCACCCGCCGGCGCGCCTTCGTGGCCGCCGGCTTGGCTTGGCCGCTGTGGCCGGCCGGGGCGGCAGACGACGAGGTGGCGCAGCTGCTGCGCGACGGTGGCGCGATCATCGCCTTCCGCCATGCGCTGGCGCCGGGCACCTTCGACCCGCCGGGCTTCAAGCCCGGCGTGTGCAGCACGCAGCGCAACCTGAGCGACGAGGGCCGCGCGCAGGCGCGGCGCATCGGCCAGTGGTTCAAGGCGCGCGACCTGAGGCCGGCGCGGGTGCGCTCCAGCCCCTGGTGCCGCTGCCTGGACACGGCCACGCTGGCCTTCGGCGCGGCCGAGCCCTGGGCCGCGCTGGGCTCGCCACGCGTCGCCACCGAGACCACCAACGCCGCATCGCTGGCCGAACTGCGCCGCGGGCTGGCCGCCGCCTCCGTGCCGGGTCGACCCTTCGAGGCCTGGATGACCCACATGTTCGTGCTGTCCGATCTGGCAGGCACGAACAGCAGTCCGGGCGAAGGCCTGGTGCTGCGCGCCGAGGCCACTGGCGGGGTGAAGGTGCTGTCGCGGCTGAGGGTGGCCTGATCGCGGATCGGGCCGGCCTACCTGCCGATTGCCACCGTCACCAGTGCGGAGCTGTCTTCGATGGCCAGTACGCTGTGCAGGCTTCCGCCCCGCAGAAACAGCAACTGGCCAGCACGCAGCGTGTGCTCGTTGCCTTCCGCGGCGACCACCATGGCGCCCTCCAGGCACTGGATCGTGATCTCGCCAGGCACCTTGTGCGCGGGCAGCGACCTGCCTGCCCGCAGGACCAGGCGCATCATTTCCAGGTCGGCGGACTTGACCAAGGCGAAACTCTTCTCGGTTGCCAGCCGGGTGCCGAGCGGCGAGATGTCGACCACCTCGCCTGGCAGGATGTGTGGAATGGCCATGGCCGCGAGTATGCGCTCGGGCAGTGCCCACTGCGCCTGCCGAACGGCCCCGCGCACGACCCGGCAATTGGCTGCTCGCAGTCAAGGCTGCGCAAGGCCGCCGTGCATGAGCTCGCGTGCGGGCCTACCCACGGGCTCGCTGGGCGCAACGCTGGCGTTGCGGGGTGATCGACGCAGGGAACGAGCTTTGGCGCGCGCGTCATGAAGCGCCAACGACCATGGAGAGCGGGTCACTGCAGACTTTTTCGATGACGCTGGTGACAAACTCGCTTGCCGGCATTGCGGCGATCTGGTCCGAAGGGGCCGCGAAGAGCGTTTCGAGGCCGGCGAATACCCGCGACGAGTACTCGACGTTGAGCTCACGAGTTCACGCCGATGGCAGGTGATGCCTCGCGAACCGCGCTTGTCCGCCGCCGGGGCGGTGCAGACAGAACGTGCTCTGCGGCTGCGATGCGCAGACCCTACTTCGCCGTCGGCATGACGAACTCGGCGCCCTTGGCGATGGTCTCGGGCCAGCGCTGCATCACGCTCTTTTGCCGGGTGTAGAAACGCACGCCTTCTTCGCCGTAGGCATGCATGTCGCCGAACAGGCTGCGCTTCCAGCCACCGAAGCCGTGCCAGGCCATCGGCACCGGGATCGGCACGTTGATGCCAACCATGCCGATCTGCACACGCCGGGCAAACTCGCGCGCCACGTTGCCGTCGCTGGTGTAGCAGGCCACGCCGTTGCCGAACTCGTGCTCGTTGACCAGCTGCAACGCCTCGGCCAGGTCCTTCACGCGCACGCAGGCGAGCACCGGGCCGAAGATCTCTTCCTTGTAGATGCGCATGGCCGGCATGACATGGTCGAATAGCGTGCCGCCGGTGAAGAAACCACCCTCCAGGCCCGACACCTTGTGGCCGCGGCCGTCGACAACGAGCTTGGCGCCTTCCTTGACGCCGATATCGATGTAGGCCTCGATCCGCTCTTTCGCCTGCCGCGTGACGATCGGGCCCATCTCGGCATCCAGCTCCATCGGGTTCTTGATCTTCAGCGCCTTGGCGCGCTCGGCCAGCTTGGGCACGATCTTGTCGGCGATGTCACCCACCAGCACGGCCACGCTGATGGCCATGCAACGCTCGCCGGCTGATCCATAGCCGGCGCCGATCAGGCCGTCCACGGCCTGGTCGATGTCGGCATCGGGCATGACCACCATGTGGTTCTTGGCACCGCCCAGCGCCTGCACGCGTTTGCCGTGGTGCGCGCCGGTCTCGTAGATGTACTGCGCGATGGGCGTGCTGCCGACGAAGCTCAGCGCCTTGACGTCGGGGTGCGTCAGCAGCGCATCGACCGCCACCTTGTCGCCCTGCAGCACGTTGAACACGCCGTCGGGCAGGCCGGCCTGTTTCAGCAGTTCGGCCATGAACAGGCTGGGGCTGGGGTCGCGCTCGCTGGGCTTCAGGATGAAGGCGTTGCCGCAGGCCAGCGCCACCGGGTACATCCACATCGGCACCATGCACGGGAAGTTGAAGGGCGTGATGCCCGCCACCACGCCCAGCGGCTGGCGCAAGGTCCAGTTGTCGATGCCGGTGCTTACCTGGTCGGTGTAGTCGCCCTTCAGCAGCTGCGGGATGCCGCAGGCGAACTCGACGATGTCGATGCCACGCGTCACCTCGCCCTGGGCGTCGGTGAAGACCTTGCCGTGTTCGGCGGTGATCATCGCGGCCAGCGTGTCGCGGTGCTGCATCAGCAGCTGCAAGAAGGCGTTCATCACGCGCGCGCGGCGGATCGGCGGTGTATCGGCCCAGGCCGGGAACGCCGCCTTGGCGCTGGCGACCGCGGCGTTGACTTCGTCGATCGAGGCCAGCGCCACCTGGCGCGCGACCTTGCCGGTGCTGGGGTTGTAGACCGGCTGCTGCCGGCCGCTGGCGCCGGGCACGGTGCAACCGCCGATGTAGTGGCCGACGTCGGTGGTGGCGGTGAAGGCTTCGGGTGCGCCCATGGTGGTTCTCCGTCAGGTGGGAAGGGTCAGTCTAGGTCTTGGCGCGATCGGCACGCAAGCTGGGCAGGCCGATGCCCACGGCATCGAAGCCACCGTCCACGGCCAGGCACTGGCCATTGACGTAGCTGGCCGCATCGCTGCACAGGAAGCCGATGCCGGCGGCTATTTCTTCCGGCGTGCCGTAGCGGCCGAGCGGAATGCTGTCGTGGTAGTCGCGCCGGATGGCGGCGCTGTGTACCAGCTTGGCCATTGCCGTGTCCACCGGCCCGGGGGCGATGGCATTGACGCGGATGCCGACGTCGCCCAGCTCGGCCGCCTGCTGCCTGGTCAGGTGGATCAGTGCGGCCTTGCTGGTGCCATAGGCCACGCGCAGCGTGCTGGCGCGCAGGCCGGAGATGGAGGCGATGTTGACCACCGCACCGCCGCCGTGCTTGAGCATCAGCGGCGCAGCCGCCTGGGTGCACAGGAAGGGCCCGTCCAGGTTGGTGGCCATCACGTCGCGCCATTCGTCGAAGGCCGTCTCGAGCAGCGGCTTGAAGACCGCGATGCCGGCGTTGTTGACCAGCGCATCCAGCCGGCCGAAGCGCGCCTCGATGGCCGCGACCGCCTGCACCACCTGCGCCGGATCGCGCACGTCGGCATGCAGCACCAGCACCTGCTCGGACAGCGCCAGGGCGGCGGCCGCGGCATCGAGCGTCGGACCGTCGATGTCGAGCAGGGCCACGGCATGGCCGTGCGCCAGGAACCATTGTGCCGTGGCCAAGCCGATGCCGCGCGCGGCGCCGGTGACCAGGGCGACTTTGGGGGGACTGTTCATGAGCTGCAATGCTATAGGCGCCAGCTCAGGCCTTCTTCCGCACGGCAGCACTGCGCAGCAGTTGCGCCAGCTCTGGCAGGCCCATCAGCTGCACGCGCGACTCGCGGGCGAAGTCAATGGCCTTCTCGCTCACGGTGCCGGCCGCCAAATACAGGCTGGCGTCGGCTTCCAGGCGCAGTTGTGCGGCATGCAGCTCGCGCAGGGCCTCGACGCCTACCGTGGCCGCTTTCCAGCGCTTGAAGGCAACCACGGTGCGCCTGGGGCCCAGGGTCAGCTCCAGGTCGGCGCCGGGCACATCGACACGCCGCACCTCGTGGCCCTGCGCACGAAAGGCAAGTTCCAGCGCGTCGCCAAACTCGAACGAGCTCATGGCCTGCAGCCGCTCCAGGGTCTGCGACACCTGCGCCGCGCTGGGCGCACGCAGCTGCTTCCACGCCGCCATGGCGGCGATGACCACGAACGGAAAGCTGCCCAGCATCCCGGCCACCGCGTACTGCTCGGGCAGCAGCAGCCGCATCAGCAGGGCCAGACCCAGGGCAATGCCCAGGCTGGCCCACCACGGCGAGCGCAGCAGGATCGCGAACAACGAGTTCTCGGCCATCTTCAGTTTCAAGAATCACCTCTCATGCAGGAGCCAGCGGTCGCCACGCGTGGCGGGAAATGCTTCTACCATGAGCGTCGGCGCGGCTTGCGCCGTCCCGCCGAACCCCAATCCCCGATCCCATTGAAGCCCAGCCGACGCCACCGCATCGCCCAACTGCTGCTGTGGATCACGCCGGCGCTTTGGTCTTCCAACTACATCATCGCGCGCGCCTCGGACGGCGTGATCGCGCCGCACGCACTGGCGCTGGGCCGCTGGACGCTGGCGCTTGCCTTGCTGCTGCCGCTGTCCGGCGGCGCGCTGGTCACCGGCTTCGCGCAGTGGAAGGGCGAATGGAAGCAGATGCTGCTGCTCGGCGCGCTGGGCATGTGGATCTGCGGCGCCTTCGTGTACCAGGGCGCGCACACCACCAGCGCCACCAACATCGGGCTGATCTATGCCGCCACGCCGGTGGCCATCGCCTTTGCGTCGACCAAGCTGTTGCACGAGCGTTTCAGTGCCTGGCAGCGCGCCGGCATGGCGCTGGCGCTGGGCGGCGTGGTCTTCGTCATCGCCAAGGGCGACCTGGCCAACCTGCGTGCTGTGCGATTCACGGTGGGAGACCTGTGGATTCTGGTGGCCGCCGTCTCCTGGGTGGCCTATACCGTGCTGCTGCAGCGCTGGCCGTCGGCCTTGGGCCCGACACCGCGGCTGGCGGCCATCACCTTCGGCGGTGTGCTGGTGCTGTTGCCCTTTGCTGCGTTCGAAGCAGCGTTCCAGCCGGGCCCGGCCTTCAGCGGCAAGGCGCTGCTGCTGATCGTGCTGGCTGGGCTGCTGCCTGGCTTCTTTTCGTACCAGGCCTATGGTTACATGCTGCGCGAGCTGGGCGCGGCACGCTCGTCGCTGGTGATGTACCTGGCGCCGGTGTATGCCGCCTTCACCGCCTGGGCCCTGCTGGGCGAGGCGCCACGCTGGTACCACGCGGTGGGTGCGGCGCTGATCCTGCCAGCCATCTACCTGGCCACGCGCAAGGGCGCAACCCACTGAGCCAGCAGCGACAATCGGAATCCCGGACACCTGCCGCCCACCGCCGCACCATCCTCATGAGTGTCAAGCACCCCTTCCACCTGGCCTTTCCGGTCGATTCGCTGGCCCAGGCACGCGCCTTCTACGGCGGCCTGCTCGGCTGCCCCGAGGGGCGCTCGTCCGACGCCTGGGTGGACTTCGATTTCTACGGCCACCAGATCGTCGCCCACTTGGCGCCGGGCGAGGCCGGTCACCGCCACACTGGCGAGGTCGACGGCGACGATGTGCCGGTGCGACACTTCGGCGTGGTGCTGTCGATGGACGAATGGGAGTTGCTGGCCGAGCGGCTGCGCGCGGCTCGGACGAGCTTCGTGATCGAGCCTCACGTGCGCTTCAAGGGCCGGGTGGGTGAGCAGGCGACGATGTTCTTCCTGGACCCGTGCGGCAACGCGCTGGAGTTCAAGGCCTTCGCCGACCCGGGGCAACTGTTCGCCAAGTAGCATGCGCGCCGCCGCGGCCTGCGGCGTTCGTTCCACCGTCTTGCCGAAAGAGCCGCCGATGCCCCTGCCTGCCCCATTCCTGCGCCACATGGTGCTGGCTTCATCTCTTTCCTGCGCCTGCGCCGCAGCCCAGGCCCAGGCCTTTGATGCGGTGCGCCTGTTTGCCGTGCCGCTGGAAGACGGCCAGGGGCTGGCCGGGCTGGCGGTGATCGCCGGCCACGAATACCTGGGCTCGGACGAGCGCAAGACGCTGGTGCTGCCGGCGCTGAGCTACCAGTGGGCCAACGGCTGGTTCGCCGGTACCGGCAACGGCGTCGGCTACAAGTTCCATTCTCGGCCCGACATGCAGTACGGGCTGCGCGTCACCCTCGACCTGGGCCGTGACGAGAGTGACGCCAAGGCGCTGGCCGGCATGGGCGACATCGACGTGCGGCCGGAATTCGGCGGCTTCTTCAACTACTTCATCACCACGGAGTGGTTCCTGACCACCTCGTTCCGCTATGGCGCGGGCAACGACCGTGACGGCTCGCAGACCGACATCGGCATCGGCTGGTCCTCGCCGTTCGCGCCGCAATGGCGGCTCGGCCTGGGCGTGGCGGCCACCTACGTCAACAGCAAGTACATGCAGGCCTTCTACGGCGTGACGGCGCAGCAGTCGGCGAGCAGCGGCTATGGCGTGTACACCCCCGGGGCCGGCTGGCGCGACGTGCGCGGCAACGCCTCGCTGACCTACTCTTTCAACGCCGACTGGAGCCTGACTGGCGCGTTCACGGTGCGCTCGCTGCAGGGCGACGTGAAGCGCAGCCCGATCGTCACCGAGGACACCCCTGTGGCCGGCGTGCTGGCGCTGAGCTACAGCTTCTGAATTTGGTCAGTAGGCGTTGCCACGCCAGGCCAGCAGTCGCGCCGAGGCGGCAGCGGCCAGCGCGGACAAGGCCATGCAGGCCCACAGCACCGGCACATAGGTGCCGGAATGGTCGAACACCCAGCCGGCGAGCACGGGACCCAGCAGGTTGCCCAAGGCAGCCCCGCTGTAGAGCGTGCCAATGATGCCGGCCACCGCACGGGCGCCGAACAGGTCCATGCAGATGGCGGGCAGCAGCGAGACGATGCCGCCGTAACTCAGTCCGAACCACAGTGCGAAGAAGACGAGCATCGGATAGCTGCCGGCCGAGAACCAGGCCAGGACGGACAGGCCCATCGAGCCCTGCATCAGCAGCAGCGTCAGCGTGCGGCCCAGCCGGTCGGCCAGCGCGCCGATGACGAAACGGCCGACCAGGCTGCCGATGCCGATCAACCCCACCAGGCCGACGGCGCTGGCCGCTTCGATGCCCATGTCGCGGGCCGCGGCCGACACATGGGCAAAGGGAATGAACATGCTGGGCGCGGCCAGCACGATGCTCAGGTAAAGCCACCAGAAGCGTCGGTCGCGCAGTGCCTCGCGCAGGCTCAGACCTGGGATCTGGCCACTGCGCGCGGCGCTGGCTACCGGCGCCCGGCGCAGCAACCAGGCCGCACACAGGCCGAACAGCAGCACGCCCGCCGCGAGGGCGCGCATGGCGTCGCGCCATTGCAGTGCGGCGATGGCCGCCGTGGCAATCAGCGGCACCGCCACCGTGCCGGCGCCTATGCCGGCGCTGGCCAGACCGGCGGCCAAGCCGCGCCGCCGCGTGAACCAGGGCTGCACGCAGGCGATCGCAGGCGTGTAGACCAGCGCGATGCCCAAGCCGACGCCAACGCCATAGGCCGCGTAGACGGTGTACATCGAGCCGGCAAAGCTGCACAGCACCAGCCCGGTGGCAATCAGCAGCATGCCGGTGCAGGTGACGGCACGAGGCCCGAAACGGTCGGCCAGGATGCCGGCGCCGGCGCCGAAAACAAAATACACGCCGCCTGACAGTCCGAACACCAGCGACACATCGGCCCGCTGCGCATTGAACTCGCCAGCGAAGGAGGCGAAGAAGGCGGCGAAAGAATAGGAGACACCGAAGATGATGGCCAGGGCGGAGAACGTGGCCCACACGACCACCCAGGCATAGGGCGCCTCTTTCATCGATCCAGTTTAGCCGCCAGCCTTGCGGCAAAAAAAAGCCCGCCGGAGACCGGCGGGCTTGTGGAAGTCCTAATGAAAGGACGTCGTTGGGATCGACGCAGGCCCGCCTCTATGCCCTGGGCAGTACCTGGTGCGCCTGGTGCGCAATCCAAGACTCGTGTGACAGCTTATGACGCGGGACTCTAAGCATCGACATGCTTTGGGGCCATCCCTAACTCAAGGTTCGGGCAAGCTTGGCTGTCGGCTGGACGAAGGACGGCGAGAATGAGTGATGGCAAGCGCACCGCCCGAGACTGAAGACGCTGACTCGTTGGACGAGCGGGATCTGCATCAACTGCAAGGCCTTCTGGACCAGGTGCCCGAGCCTCTGTTGCCGTTGGACATCAGTGCGGTGGATGGATTCCTTTGCGGACTGTTGCTTCAGCCCAACAGCATCGACCCAGCGACCTGGTTGCCCTTCATCACGGATGTCGAGGGACGGTCGCTGCCCGTGAGCTTCGACACCCGCGCGTTGCATGCGTTGGTGCTCCGTCGGTACGGCGAACTGCGCAGCTCGATCGGGTCCCGGCAGTGGTTCGACCCGTGGGTGTTCGAATTGGACGCGCAGGCCTCGCCGTCGGAATGCGTACTGCCGTGGGTGGCGGGCTTCGCAGCGGCGCTGGACCGCTTTCCGGAGCTGATGCGCCGCAGCGATGCGCGAAATTTGGAGCCGCTGGCGCTGATCTACATGCACTTCGACCCTCAGGACCTGGACGATGCCGACACGCTGCAACAGATGATCGACACGCTGGAGCCGCCGGCTGACTTGGCCGAGGCCGTGCAGGACCTGGTGCGCAGCGTCATGCTCCTGGCAGACGTGACCCACCCGCTGGCGATCGTTCGTGCTCCGCATCGCGCTGTTGCACGGCGGCGGCGCTGACGCATTCATCGCTTGGCCAGTCGGGGCGAGCTTGCCGCTTCGGCCGCCGCAGTCGGTGGTGTTGCGGACCGGCCGCGACCGGCCTGGGTGGGCTCGATGGGCAACGGTGGTGCCATGGGCATTTCGACACGGTAGCGCGGCGCCGGGTTTTCCAGCCCGGCCAACAGCAGCGCGCTGCCAATGGCACCGGCAATCGTGCCCCAGGTCAGCACTTGCATCGCGACGTAGCGCATGGCTTTCGCCGCCCCCTTTTGCTTCGTATCGCCTTCGCGACCAGTTGACGAATCGTAGTCCACCGGCGAGGTCATGCCATCCTCTCCAAGAGGGAGTGTCGGGAGTAAGTGAGTCCTGATTATTGAGCTTTCCGTAAATGGTGACATCACCACAGACCGGCCTGTACCCAGCACGCGGCAATGATCGACGGCCGTCGCTGAGCACTCTTGAGCTTGGCGCGGGCGGTCGTGTTGAGTTCATCGAGGTTGTTCGGGCAGAAGTTGGCCAGCGCATGGCGCGTGAGCCAGGCCCACAGGTACTCCACCGGGTTCAAGTCCGGCGCGTACGGCGGCAGGAACGCCATATGGATTTCTCCGTCGGTCGAGTCGAGGTACTCGCGCACGAGCCTGCTGCGGTGCGCCTTCAAGCCGTCCCAGATGACCAGCAGCGGCCGCTTCAGGTGCGCCCGCAGCGCCTTGAGGAATTCGACGTGCTACTCCTTCTTGATGCTGCCCTCGTGCAGCCGGAACATGCAGTTCGTGCCGGTCAGGCCGGCAATCACTGAGATGTGGGTCCAGTTGAAGTGGAACTGGATGATCGGTGTCTGGCCCTTGGGCGCCCAGGTGCGCACGCGCGTGGGCCGCTCGCTCAGGCCGGACTCGTCGATGAAGACGATCAGTCGCCCTTGGCGCTTGGCTTTTTTTGAGCGCAGGCCAGGTCTTGCGCTTCCAGACCTGCACGGCGTCCTCGTCGCGCTCGATGGCGCGGCGCTCGGGCTTCTGGACCGAGAAACCCAGGCCGCCGAGGATGCGCCAGATGTGCGTCTGGCTGAACTTGACGCCGTACTGCCGCTCGATGAGTACGCCCACGCGCTTGAGCGTCCACAACTCGGTGCCGAAGCCATGCTCGGTCGGACTTTGCAGCAGCGTGCGGCCCAGCGCCTGCAACTGCGCATCATCTAGACGCACTACTGTCCGGTTAAATGACTTGCCTACAGTCTGAGATCAAGCGCTGGTGCGGGTCGTAGGCCGATTTCGTTTG
>Ga0316625_100000161_pt1 | contig 11433 bp, 15 predicted proteins | sample OWC_Aug_T1_C1_D1_FD_207655 | JGI IMG/M metagenome (GOLD analysis project Ga0316625, IMG submission 207655) | Wetland soil microbial communities from Old Woman Creek delta, Ohio, United States - OWC_Aug_T1_C1_D1_A | ecosystem: Environmental > Terrestrial > Soil > Wetlands | place: USA: Ohio... | reverse complement strand
GCTGTCCGCCCGCCAAGAAGCCGCGAATACGCCGGGTCGCAGGTAATCTGGCGGAAGCCTTCACGTGGCGCACCGTCCCAGTTGCGCGTGATCAGCGCGACCTCGGCGCCCTCGCTGGCGAGCGCACCCAGCGCCCGTTCGACGAAACGCTCGGCACCGCCGTAGGGATTGTAGCGCTGGCGGATGATGGCGATTTTCATGTCCGGCATTCTAACTTCATGCCGCTAACTGTCGACTTCGACTGTCGTCAGCGATCCATACCGGAAAACCAGTCGCGGCCATTCAGCGGGCGACAAGCCGCGCCAATGGGCGAGCAGGACGCGGATGACCCCGGCGTGGGTGACGATGATCGCTTCCGGCACATCCAGGGCGGCGACAAAATCGAGCGCCCGGCGTTGCAGATCGGCCGGCGATTCGCCCTCCGGCGGCGCATAGCCGGCCACATCGGCAGCCCAGGCGTCGAGTTCGTGGCGTGGAATGGCTTCCCACGCTCGACCTTCCCACAACCCGAAATTCATCTCGGCCAGGCGCTCATCGAACGTCGGTCGCGGGTGCAACAGTTCGGCCAGCGACCGGCAACGGCGTAGCGGGCTGCTCCATACCGGCAGGCCCGGTGTCAGTTCGTTGCTCAGCAGCGCGGCGACCATTCCGGCATTTTCGGCCTCCGGATCGAGTCGACCGTAGCAGATGCCTGGCTCGACCAGCGGTTTCGGATGTCGAACGAGATGGAGGATCATGCGGCCTGATCGTTCAGCGCGTCATTCTCAAGCCGCCCAACCCACTAACCCGCCGCCAGGTCACACAACGATTATTGGACGGCATGGCATGGTCCTCGACCAGTTCCAGCCCGCCCAGCGCGGCCAGTTCGTTCACCTTCTCGAAGTCGCGAATTCCCTGATGCGGCACGTTCTTCCTGAGCCAGAGATCAAAGGAGGCGTTGCTCTCGCTGGTGAAGCGGCCGCCGTAGTTGAAGGGGCCATAGATGGTCACCCTGGCCTGTTCGACGAGGATGTCGGCCAACCCGGCGAAGAGGCGCTCGACAGCCGCCCAGGGCATGATGTGCAGGGTGTTGGCGCTGAACACGGCGTCGTAACGTTGCGCCGGCCACGCCCGTTCGACGTCGAATTCTAGTGGCTGCTGGGTGTTGGGCAGCGCAGCTTCGTCCAGCCAGGCGCTGATCCCCGGCAAGTTTTCCGGGCGGTCCGAAGTTTGCCAGACCAGATGCGGCAAGTTGGCAGCAAAGAAGATCGCGTGCTGGCCGGTGCCGCTGCCGATTTCCAGCACCATGCGGCGGTCGTGGAAGTGATCGCGGAGCACTTCGAGAATCGGCTCGCGATTCTTCTCGCAGGAAGGGGCGTGTGGCTTGTCCATAAGCGTCATAGGCGCCCAGTTTAGCGCCTGCCGAGCCGGAAGCCGGCATCAGCTCGGCCAGTGGGCAAGCAGGCCGAGGTAAAAGGCAATCTCGCTGACCTGTTGCACCGCGCCCAGACAATCGCCGGTGTAGCCGCCCAGCCAGCGCTTGAACTTGGCCGCAAGCCAAAGCGTAGCCAGCGCCGCCAGCACACACCCAGCGACCGCCTGATGCAGCGGCAGCAGAGCCAGCGCGGCCAGCACGAAGCCACATGCAAGCAGCATTTCCCCGCCGGACAAACGGGTCGCCAGTGGTTTGGCCTTGCTCAGCAAATCTTCGCGCACGTAGTCCATGGTCGCCAGCAGCATGGTCGAGCAGAAGCGCGACAGCGCATGGCCGGCCAGCAGCGCCCAAGGCACCAGCACCGCATCCAACGAACTCAGCAAAGTGAATTTGCCGAGCAGCGCCAGCACCATCGCCACCACGCCGTAACTGCCGACCCGCGAGTCCTTCATGATTTCGAGAATCCGCAGCTTGTCCCAGCCGCCGCCGAGGCCGTCGACGCTATCCGACAGGCCGTCCTCGTGGAAGGCGCCGGTGGCGTAAATGGTCACCGCCATCGACAGCAGCACGGCGACCGGCTGCGGCCACAACTGCATGGCGCCGAGAAAAACCAGCGCGCCGATGCCGCCGACCAGCAGCCCGACTGCCGGGAAATAGCGCGCCGAGCGGTTCAGCGCCTCCGTCGAATGCCCGACCCAGCCCGGCACCGGCAGGCGGGTAAAGAATCGGAGGGCGCCGAAGAAGTATCCCAGCTCGCGGCGCAGCATCAGATGGCTTCCGACACGCCCGCCGACTCGAAGCTGGCCATGTCATTCAGGAAACCCAGCGCCGCCCGCACCAGCGGGTAAGCCAGCGCTGCCCCCGTGCCCTCGCCCAGACGCAGGCCGAGATCGAGCAACGGCTCGACATCGAGCGCCTGCAATTGCGCCGCGTGGCCGGGCTCGGCCGAGCGGTGGCAGAAGACGCAGTAGTCGAGCAGCGCCGGGGCCAGCCGCGCTGCGCTCAACGCCGCCGCACCGCCGATGAAGCCGTCGATCAGCAAGGTCATCTTTGCTTCCGCCGCGCCCAGCATGGCGCCGACCATCATGGCGATTTCAAAGCCGCCGAATTCGGCCAGCACGTTCAGCGGTTCGTCGTTGCCACCCGCCGCGCGATAACGCTGCAAAGCCTGTTCGAGCAAGGCCTGCTTGCGCGCCAGCCCGGCATCGTCCAGCCCGGTGCCGCGCCCGATGCAGTCGGCCAGCGGCACGCCGGTCAGGCAGTGGGTGAGCAGCGACGCCGACGCCGTATTGCCAATGCCCATTTCGCCAAAGCCGACCAGATTGCAGCCGTTGGCGGCGAGATTGCGGCTGAATTCCGCCCCGCGTTCGATGGCTTGGGCACATTGCTCGGCGGTCATCGCCGGCGCTTCGATGTAGTTGGCCGTACCAGGTGCCACCTTGGCGTTGATCAGCCCGTTGCGCCGACCGAAGTCGTGCGCGACGCCGGCATCGATGATCGCCAGATACATCTCGTTCTGCCGCGCAAACACGTTGATTGCGGCACCGCCGGCCAGGAAGTTTTCGACCATCTGCCAGGTCACATCCTGCGGATAAGCCGAAACGCCAGCCTTCGCCGCCCCGTGGTCGCCGGCGAATACCAGTAAATGCGGCTGCTCAAACCCGGGGTCGAGGCGCTGCTGGATCAGGCCGATCTTCTTGGCGACCTGTTCGAGCTGGCCGAGCGCGCCGAGCGGCTTGGTCTTCTGGTCAATCTTCTGCTGCAAGGCAGCGGCCAGCCCCTGATCGGGGGCAGTGATGTTGAACTTGGAATGCATCCGATTCTTCCCGTCAAAAAACGCAAAAGGGCCTCGCGGCGGCATTCATGGAATGCGGCCGCGAAGCCCTGTCCACAGGCTTCCTGAATCCGGCTTTTAACCTAACTCGATACGTCTTCTGGCTTTCGGATCGTCCGGTTTGCCGCGCCTTCCCGGCTTGCACCAGTGGCATCCTGCGACAACCGTCCCCGATTACAGCGGCGGGCCCGCCCCGGAATGGAGAAAATCTCGGCACCGGGTTCCGTTTCATCGAATCGGGGCGAATTATCCGGCTTGCCGGGAAGCCGCGCAATCACCTAAAGTGCCCGCCATGAAAGAACTTATCCTTGGCGGCGCCCGTTCGGGCAAGAGCCTGCTGGCCGAAAAGCGGGCGACGGAATCCGGCCTGCGCGTCGTCTATCTGGCCACCGCCGAAGCCTGCGACGGCGAAATGGCACGCCGCATCGCCCACCACCGCGAACGCCGCCCGAGCGACTGGGGCTGCGCCGAAGAAAAACTGCAACTGGTCGCCAAACTGCGCGAACTGGCCGCGCCGGATACCTGCGTGCTGGTCGATTGCCTGACGCTGTGGCTGTCCAACTTGCTTTTCGCCAGCCAGGCGGCAACGCAGGCCGAGGCCGGCGATGCAATCGAGTGCCCGTTGCTACAGGGAGAGACCACCGCCCTGATCGAATTGCTCCCCACCCTGCCCGGCCACATCATTCTCGTTTCTAACGAAGTCGGCTGGGGCATCGTGCCGATGCATCCGTTGTCGCGCATTTTCGCCGACGAACAGGGGCGGCTCAATCAACGCGTGGCAGCCGTTTGCGAACAGGTCACCTTGGTCGCCGCCGGCCTGCCGCTGATCCTCAAGACCCCTGCTGACCGCTCAGGAGCAGTCGCTTGAATCCTTCGGTGACTGCACCTTGTTGCGCATGGGAATCCTCATGAAATATGGCCTCTTTTGGGCGTTGACCGCAGCACTCGCCCTGTTACCCGCCGCCCGCGCCGATCTGCTCGTCACGGATGACAGCGGCCAGCAAATCCGCCTCAAGGCGCCGGCCACGCGCATCGTTACCCTCGCCCCGCACGCCACCGAAATCCTCTACGCGGCAGGGGCGGGAGAGCGGCTGGTCGGCACCGTCGAATTCAGCGACTATCCGCCCGCCGCCAAAAAAGTGCCGCGGGTCGGCAGTTACGAGCGTCTCGACCTCGAAGCGATCAGCGCGTTGAAGCCCGACCTGGTAATCGCCTGGGAAACCGGCAATCCGGCCGGGCAAGTGGCGAAGCTGAAAGCGCTCGGGTTGACCGTCTATGCGTCGCAACCCAACCGCATGGAAGATATCGCCGCCCAGCTCGAACGCTTCGGCCAGCTGGCTGGCAGCGAGGCCGCCGCCAACACTGCCGCAAGGCAGTTCCGTCAGCGCCTCGAGAACCTCAGGCGCAACAACGCGCAACAACCGACCGTCCGCGTTTTCTACCAGATCTGGACGCCACCGCTGATGACCGTCGGCGGCCCGCAGATCATCAGTGACGCCATCCGCCTATGCGGCGGCGAGAATGTCTTCGGCCACCTGAACCAGATGTCGCCGACCGTAAGCGTCGAGACGGTTCTCCAGGCCGACCCGGAAGCCATCGTCGCCACCGGAATGGGCGACGCCCGCCCGGAGTGGCTGAACGACTGGAACAAGTGGACGCGGATGACGGCGGTCAAGCGCGGCAACCTGTTCCACATCAACCCGGACATCATGCAGCGCCACACGCCGCGCATACTCGACGGGACCGAACAGCTATGCGCCGCCCTCGACATCGCCCGCAGCCGGCGTGGCGCCGGCGACGGGAAAAGATAGCTGCGCGCGACCCGTGCCCGACATATTTGATCCAGGAGAAAGTCATCGTTCGCCCGCTCGCTATAATTCGAGGCCTGACGACCGGAGACACCCCATGAAATTCGTCCTTTCAACCCTCGCCGCTACACTGTTGAGCCTTTCAGCAGCGCCGGCGTTCGCCGTCGAGGACGGTACCGCCGCCATCGAGGCCATCGGCAAGGTCAATGGAATGGCGCTCGCCTGCCAGCAACCGGCAATCGCCAGCCGTGCGCGCAATGCCGTGCAGACCACCGCCCCGAAAACGCGCGCCAACGGCGAGCTCTTCGAAAACGCCACCAACGCCGCCTTCCTCGAACAAGGCAAGGGTGCCGTCTGCCCTGATACGGCAAGCTTTTCCAAAGCACTCGGCGAAGCGGAAAAGAATCTGCAGGCCGCTTTCCCGGCACCCAAATGATCCGCCTCCTTGCCGCGCTGCTTGCCGCGCTGCTCGTTTGCAGCCCGGCCGCCGCGCAGTCGGCACACGACCTGCTGGTCGGCGAGACCAAAGATATCAACCCGCGCTACCTGCTGCAGGATATCAATGGGCGCTCGGTCACCAACGAGGACTTTCGCGGACGCTTCCAGCTCATCGCCTTCGGCTATACCTATTGCCCCGACATCTGCCCGACCACGCTGGTCGAAATGGCCGCCATCCTCAAGCAGCTCGGCGATCTGGCCGACCGGCTGCAGCCGATCTTCGTCACCGTCGACCCCGAACGCGACAGCGCAAAAGTCCTGAAGACCTACACCGAATTCTTCGACCCCCGCATTCTCGGGCTGACCGGCCCGCCCGCCCTGATCCGCCGTGCTGCCGACAATTTCAGGATCCGCTACGCCAAGGTACTCGAACCGGGGTCCGAGAATTACGCGATGGACCACTCCGCCGGGATGATCCTGCTCGGCCCGGACGGACAGTACCTCCGGAAGTTCGCCTTCGCCACGCCGGTGGAACAGATCACCGCGCAACTGGTAGAGATAATGATCGCCCACCCGGCCGGTCCGGCCCGACGCTGATCCCGGATTGACTTTTCACAATCCCCTCGGTATCGTCCGAGACTCGCTGGCATGCCAGCCGCGCCGATTTGAGCTCTGCTTGCGGGCGCTTCACAAATACTGCTAAAACGGGAACCACCCAGTTCGCGTTTGTTGGCCAACTGGGTTTTTGTTTTCAGGAACAGCATGTCAGGACAATCCGTCGGCGTCGTCGAATCGCAACGCGCCCATTTCGACCAGCCGCTGCACTTGCGCAGCGGCGGGGTGTTGCCCGCCTACGACCTGGTCTATGAAACCTACGGCACGCTCAATGCGGCCAAGTCGAACGCCATCCTCGTCTGTCACGCGCTCTCGGGCAACCATCACGTCGCCGGGCACTATGCCGACGAACCCCAGAACATCGGCTGGTGGGACAACATCGTCGGCCCCGGCCGGCCGCTCGATACCGACCGCTTCTTCATCGTCGGCGTGAACAATCCGGGCGGCTGCCACGGGTCGACCGGGCCTTCCTCGCCGAACCCGGCAACCGGCAAGCCGTGGGGGGCCGATTTCCCGATGGTCGCGGTCATCGACTGGGTCCATGCCCAAGCCCGCCTCGCCGACCTGCTCGGCATCGACAGCTGGGCCGCGGTGATGGGCGGCAGCCTCGGCGGCATGCAGGCGCTGCGCTGGAGCATCACCTACCCGGAGCGCGTCCGCAACACCATCGTCATCGCCGCCGCGCCCAAGCTTTCGGCACAGAACATCGCCTTCAACGATGTCGCCCGCCAGGCCATCCTGACCGACCCCGATTTCCACGGCGGCCATTTCTACGAGTACAACACGCGACCGGTACGCGGGCTGCGGCTGGCGCGCATGCTCGGCCACATCACCTATCTGTCCGACGACCAGATGGGCGAGAAATTCGGCCGCGAACTGCGCAATGACACCTTTTCCTACGGTTTTGGCGTCGAATTCGAGGTCGAGTCCTACCTTCGCTATCAGGGCGACAAATTCGCCGGCTATTTCGACGCCAACACCTACCTGCTGATGACCAAGGCGCTCGATTATTTCGATCCGGCGCGCGAGGATAACGGCGACCTGAACGTCACCATGGCGCGCAGCAAGGCCAATTTCCTGATCGTCTCTTTTTCCACCGACTGGCGGTTCACGCCGGCACGCTCGAAGGAGATCGTCGCCGCCCTGCTCGCCAACGGACGCAACGTCTCCTACGCGGAAATCAGCCTGAATTTCGGCCACGACTCGTTCCTGATGAACGATGCGCACTATCACGGCGTGGTCGACGCCTACCTGCGGAACATCGAGCCATGACGCACACCCTGGGCCGCCCAGATTTCGACCTCATCACCAACTGGATCGAGCCAGGCGACCGCGTGCTCGACCTTGGCTGCGGCGACGGAACGCTGCTACGGCACCTGATCGACACCCGCGGCGTGCACGGCTGGGGCGTCGAAATCGACGATGAAAACGTCCTCGCCGCGATCCGCAACGGCATCAACATCATTCAGGGCAACCTTGAACGCCCGCTCGACGAATTCGCCGATCAGGCCTTCGACCATGTCGTGCTGTCGCGCACGCTGCAGACGGTGCGCCACACTGAGGGCATCCTGCGCGAAATGCTGCGCGTCGGCCGCGAAGCCGTCGTTTCCTTCCCCAACTTCGCCTACTGGAAGAACCTGCGCTCTGTACTCGACGGGCGCATGCCGGTCTCGGAAGACCTGCCCTACCAATGGTACGACTCGCCGAACGTGCGCTTCTTCACGCTGCTCGACTTCGAGGAACTCTGCGACCGGATGGGCCTGGTCATCCGCGAGCGCAATGTCCTGGACGAGGAAGGCAACCTGGTCGAGCATGAAGTCAATTTTCTCGGCAGCCTGGCCGTCTACCGCCTGACCCTGAACCGTTGATGCCGGCCTGGCTTGCGGCGCTGATGACGCGGAAGATGCTGATCTGCGTCTTCACCGGTTTTTCCTCCGGCCTGCCGCTCTACCTGCTGCTGAATCTGCTGCCCGCCTGGCTGCGTAGCGAAGGCGTCGATCTCAAGACCATCGGCTTCTTCGCACTGATCCAGTTCCCCTATACCTGGAAATTTCTCTGGTCGCCGCTGCTCGACCGTTACAGCATCCCGGGATTCGGTCGTCGCCGCGGCTGGATGCTGCTGACCCAGATCGGTCTGCTGCTCGCCATCGGCTTCATGGGCGGCCTCGACCCGAAGGAGAACATCTGGCCGATCCTGTGGCTGGCCGCCCTGCTCGCCTTCCTGTCGGGAACGCAGGACATCGCGGTCGACGCCTTCCGCCGCGAGATTTTGAGCGACAACGAGCTCGGCCTCGGCAACGCGGTGCACGTCAACGCCTACCGCATCGCCGGCCTGATCCCCGGTTCGCTGTCGCTGATCCTCGCCGACCGTCTGCCGTGGAGCGAGGTATTCTGGATTACCGGCGCCTTCATGGTCCCAGGCATGGTCATGGCTTGGCTGGTCAGCGAACCACGCATCGCGGGAACGCCCAAGACGCTGCGCCAGGCGGTGACCGAGCCCTTTCACGAATTCATCGGCCGCCAGGGCTGGCGCGGTGCGGCGCTGGTGCTCGGTTTCATCTTCCTTTACAAGCTAGGCGACAGCCTGAGCACCGCGCTGGCGACGCCGTTCTACCTCGACATGGGCTTCACCAAGACGGACATCGGCCTGATCGCCAAACACGCCGGGCTGTGGCCGGCAGTGATCGGCGCCCTGCTCGGCGGCCTGTGGATGGTCAGGCTCGGCATCAACCGCGCGCTATGGCTGTTCGGCGTGGTGCAACTGGTATCGATCTTCGGTTTTGCCTGGCTGGCGGCGCAGGGTCACTTCGCCAGCATCGGCGCCGGCGAGCGGGTGGCCCTGGCCTTCGTCATCGGACTCGAAGCGCTCGGGGTCGGACTCGGCACCGCCGCATTCGTCGCCTTCATCGCCCGCTCGACGCATCCCGCCTACACGGCGACGCAGATGGCGCTATTCACCAGCTTGGCCGCCGTGCCGCGCACCTTCGTCAATGCCTCGGCCGGCTGGCTGGTGGAAATGCTGGGCTGGACCAGCTTTTTCTGGCTGTGCGCCGCACTTGCCGTTCCCGGCATGCTCCTGCTGTTCAAGGTCGCCCCGTGGAACGCACGAGGCACAAGCCCGGCGAACCGTTCGACCTAGAAGGACGGCGCCGCCTGCTGCACCCCATGGCCGGACACCGCGCCCGAGGCATTTGCGCCGCAGCCCCATTCGCCTGCGGGGCGTGGTCAACGAACCGCGAGAAGCGAATTCCGGACCGCCCGCCAGCCACGCCAGACGAAGAAGGCGCGCCGGGTCCACCGCCAGGCACGTTTCGGACTGACGACAACGCCAACGGCGACCGTGAAGCCGACCACCTCGGGATGTTTCTTCAGCCATTCGACACCCGCCAGTGCCCTGTCGAAATTCCCCAAGGCATTTTCAAGCGGTCCGGCATGGCTGGCGAGCGCGTTGCGTTGCGCAGCAATGCGCTCGCGCAGTGCGCCGTGGCGTAGTGCGAAGTCCACCGCGCGAGCACTCACCGCGTCTCCTCACGGCGCCGTAACTGAGCCATATCCGTCTCCAGCTCGGCAAGGCTGGCGCGGAACATCTTGCTGGGCTGGGACAACTGGCGACGCAGCGACGCGAAAACGAGAACGCCAACGGATAGGAATAACGATGCAGCGACCCCGAAGACCAGTACACGCTGCTCCCAGAAAAGGAGCGCGATACAGCATATCGCCATGACGATGCCGAGAGCGAAAAGCCAAGCCACGCTGAAAGCCTTCGCCCACAGCGACATCAGCCGGAGCTTTTCCTCCTCGACTTCGGTGACAAGAAGCTCTGCCCGCGTCTTGCCGATCGCGAGCAACGTCCCGAGCAGGTTCTTCAAGGCGGAAAAGAGGCCTTCACGGCCAGCCTCGCCGCCCGCTCCCGCGGACATGCGATTAACGGCGGCCGATCAGCACGCCGAGGGCGAGACCCAAGGCAGCAGCAACCCCGACGGCTTTCCACGGCTCCTCATGCACGAAATCGTCGGTCGCCCGAGCCGCCGCCTTGGTCTTGTCGACGAGGGCTGCCTCGAGATCGGCCAGACGCTCCTTGGCATCGCGCAAACGGATGGCGATGCGCTCGCGCAATTCGCCAGCCTTCTCGCCGGCGGCGCCGGCGGTGGCACGCAGCAGTTCTTCGGTATCGGAGATCACGACCCTGAGGTCGGAAACTAGTCGTTCCTTGTTGGCAACAGTCATTTCTTCAGCCATTTTCAATCTCCTGATTGGTGGTTATTCGACAATCAAAGATTATCCCGTTCGGGCGGTTAAAGCAATTCAGGCAATCGGCTCGTAATCGACGATCAGCGGCGCGTGGTCGGAGAAGCGCTCACTTTTGTAGATTTCCGCGCGGCGCGCGGCGCCGGCCAGACCCGGCGTCGCGATCTGGTAGTCGATCCGCCAGCCGACATTCTTGGCCCAAGCCTGGCCGCGATTGCTCCACCACGTATAGGACTCGCCAGTGGTCTCCGGATGCAAGCGGCGATAGACGTCGACCCAGCCCTGTTCATCGAAGACCCTGGTCAGCCATGCCCGCTCCTCGGGCAGGAAGCCCGAATTCTTCTGGTTGGATTTCCAGTTCCTGAGGTCGATTTCCTTGTGCGCGATATTCCAGTCGCCGCACAGCAGCACTTCACGTCCCTCGCCGCGCAAGGAAGCGAGATGCGGCAGGAAGGCGGCGAGAAAGCGGAACTTTGCTTCCTGGCGTTCAGGCGATGACGAACCGGACGGCAGATAAAGCGAAATCACCGAAAGATTGCCGAAATCGGCCCGGATGTAGCGCCCCTCGCCGTCGAACTCCCCACCATCGAATCCTTCGACGACGCGATCAGGCGCTTTCCGGCTCCAGATACCGACACCACTGTAGCCTTTTTTCTCCGCGCAGTGATAGAAGACATTCAGGCCATCCGGCGAGCGCATTTCCGGCGCCAAATCGGGCAATTGTGCCTTCAGTTCCTGGAGACAGACGATGTCGGGCGCCTGCGCGGCGATCCAAGGGAGCAGGTTTTTGCTCCAGGCGCTGCGAATACCATTGAGATTCAGGGAGATGATGCGTAACATTCGGTCGGTTCGCGCCATGTTGCTGCGGCGTCCAGGAATGGAAAAGTATGGACTTTCGTCAGGAATTCATCGAATTTGCCCTCGGCTGCAAGGTACTGCGCTTTGGCGAATTCACGACCAAGGCGGGGAGGCTTTCCCCGTATTTCTTCAATGCCGGGCTGTTCAACGACGGGCAGTCGCTGGCCCGCCTCGCGGAATTCTACGCCAAAGCCGTCGACGCCGGCGGCGTGCACTTC
>Ga0316625_100000157_pt1 | contig 11565 bp, 11 predicted proteins | sample OWC_Aug_T1_C1_D1_FD_207655 | JGI IMG/M metagenome (GOLD analysis project Ga0316625, IMG submission 207655) | Wetland soil microbial communities from Old Woman Creek delta, Ohio, United States - OWC_Aug_T1_C1_D1_A | ecosystem: Environmental > Terrestrial > Soil > Wetlands | place: USA: Ohio... | reverse complement strand
GGCCAGCAGCAGCAGCGTGTGGCCATGTTCGGCCCACAGCCGGCCCGGCTGCACCGGTCCCAGCCAGTCGACGATGCGGCCAAGCATGGCAAACAGCAGCGCCTCGAACACGCCGATGGCAGCGGTGCACAGCGTCATCAGCGCGATGTAGCGACGCAGCCCGAAGCTGCAGGCCCAGACAAAGGGCAGGAAGCCGCGCGGCGGCAGCTGCGGCGCTCCTTCGGGATAGGGCTGGACGAGTCTTTCGAAGGCGGCGAACAACGCGGTCTCCAGGCACGCGGCGAGGCCAGCAAGGGTAGCGGGATTCGCACGACGGCGCGGGCCGCGGGGGCCCCTGCACAATGCCGCGCATGGACATCGGCGCGTGGGTGGCGCAGTACGGCTACGCCTTCGTCTTCCTGGGTGCCCTGGCCGAGGGCGAATCGGTGCTGCTGGTGGCCGGCTGGGCGGCGCACCGCGGGCTGCTCGATCTGCCCATGGTGATGGCCGTGGCTTGGGCCGCCGGCAGCCTGGGCGACCAGATCGCCTTTCATCTGGGACGACGCCATGGCCGCGCGCTGCTGGCCCGTCTGCCCAAGCTGGCGGCGCGGGTCGAGCGCGCGCAGCCGATGCTCAACCGTCACCCGAATGTCGCCATCCTGAGTGTGCGCTTCCTCTACGGCATGCGCACCGCGGGGCCTGTCGCGCTGGGCCTGATGGGCGTGCCGCGCTGGCGCTTTGCACTGCTCAACCTGCTGAGCGCCGCGGTCTGGTCGGTGCTGTTCTGCCTGCTGGGCTATCAGTTCGGCCACGCGCTGCGCTGGCTGCTGGCCGATCTGCGGGCGGTGGAAGAAGGCCTGATCGCCGCCTTGCTGGTCACAGCCGTGGCATGGGCTCTGTGGCAGCGGCTGAATCGGGCCTAGTAGGCTGCGCATGGAGTGCTTCGGCTACACGCTCTTCGATACCGCGCTGGGCTGCTGCGGCGTGGCCTGGGGCGAACGCGGACTGCGTGCGCTGCAGTTGCCCGAAGGCGATACGGCAGCGACACGGCAGCGACTGCTGCGCCGCGCCCCGGGCGCGACGGCCGTGGCCCCTTCGGCGCTGGCGCGCCAGGCCATTGACGGCGTGACGGCGCTGCTGGCCGGCGCGCCGGCCGAATTGAGCGCGCTGCCACTGGACCTGCGCGGCGTGCCCGAGCTGCACGCCCGCATCTACGATCTCGTGCGCCGCATCCCCCGCGGCAGAACCCTGAGCTACGGCCAGGTAGCCGAGCAGCTGGGCGACCGCAGGCTGGCGCGCGCGGTAGGCCAGGCCATGGCGCGCAACCCCTTTGCGCCGGTGGTGCCCTGCCACCGCGTGCTGGGTGTCCACGGCCAGGCCGGTGGCTTCTCGGCGCGCGGCGGGTTGCGCACCAAGCTGCTGCTGCTGACTCTGGAACAGGCTCGCCTGTCCGCCGAGCCCGACTTGTTCGCCGACGAACCCACAAGCGCGCAATAGTTGACGCCTGCGGGGCCGGGGCCGGTGGCATCATCGCCCGTGCGCGCAGGCTTTGTAACCGGTTGCTCCAATCAGCCTCTGCCAGGGCTGCGCAGCAGGGCTTGAAGCGCCTTCGGCCGCGAGGCTGCGGGCACACACGGTGCGAAGCGGGCCGCCATGGCGCAACCCGACGACGCCGCAACCGACAAGGTGCTCTCTTGGGCCTGGGACCACAGCGATGAGCGAGATGGCACGCAGCAGCGGTCAGCCCGGCCGGGCCGGCACCTCCGATCCCGATGAATTCCAGCTGCCGCTGCCCGGCCTGTTCGGCGACCTCGAACTGGGCCGTGGCTCGGTGCTGCTGAACGAGGAGTTCCTGCGCAGCCCCAGCCTCGTCAAGCTGCAGCTGCTGCGCGACTGGCAGCGCTCGCTGGCCGCCTACCGGCACGAGGCGCTGACCCAGTTTGCACGCGAGCTCACCGGCGGCTCGCCCGGCTTGCCGGCCAGCGAGCGCCTGGCCCTGCTGCGCTCGACCTGCGAAAGCCTGCGCATTGAGGTACCCTCGGGCTTCGACGCCCTGACCACCGAGTCGTGAGCGGCACAACCCCTGGCAACCTGCCCATGTCGAGCGCCGAAACGTCCCCGACGTTTCGGCCTTCGCGCTTTGGTGAACGCTTCGGGCTGAAGATCGAGCCGGCGCTGCGCCCCGCAGTCAGCGACGAGCAGCTCAACATGGTGCTCGGCCACACGCGGCTCGGCACTCTGGTGGCCACGGCCTTCGCGGTCTTCATGGCGCTGCAACTGCGGGGCACCACGGTGCCTGCGCTGCTGGTCGACGTCTGGCTGGTGGCCAAGCTCTCGGTGGCCGCGGCGCGCATCTACATCAGCCTGCGCTATGTCAGGCTGGGTCGTCCGGGCGGCGCGCGCTGGAGCCGGATCACCGATGGCTGGCTGCTGGCCGACGGCGCGGTCTGGGGCGTTGCGGGCATGCTGCTGGTGTCGTCGCCCATCCCGCTGACCTCGCTGGTCGGCGCGATCATCGCCTGCGTGTCCTGCGTCGCCACCTTCGGGCTGCAGTTCAGCAAGCGTTCCACCGCCGCCTACGTGATGCCGATGCTGTCGATGACGGCCGTGGGGCTGTTCCTGCGTGGCGACGAGTTCGGCTCGATCGGCGGAACCGGCCTGCTGCTGCTGCTGGGCCTGCTGCTGGCCACCGCCATGGCTTCGGAACGGCGCCTGGTCGACGGGCTGGTGCTGCGCCTGCACGCCCAGTCACTGACGGTTGCCAAGGACGAAGCGTTGAAGCTGGCGCTGCGGCAGAGCGCGGTGAAGACCCAGTTCATCAGCAACGTCAGCCACGAGCTGCGCACGCCGCTGCACGGCATCCTGGGCGTGACCCGGCTGCTGCACCTCGAGGCCACCGACAGCACGGTGCTGCGTCGTCTGGAACTGATCGAGTCTTCGGGCACCCACCTGCTGGGCCTGATCAACGACCTGCTCGACATCTCGCGCATCGAAGCCGGCCAGTTCGCCATGCGCAGCGAACGCTTCGAACTCGGCGCGGTGGTGCAGAACCTTGCCGATCTGTACACCGTGCGCACGATGGACAAGGGGCTCGCCTTCACGCTCGATCTGCAGCTGGAATCACCCTGCTGGGTCACCGGCGACCCGGCGCGCGTGCGGCAGGTGCTGCACAACCTGCTCGGCAATGCGGTCAAGTTCACGCTGAAGGGTTCGATTACGCTGACGCTGATGCGCGATGCCGAAAGCGGCCGTCTTAGCGCCGAGGTGCAGGATACTGGCCCCGGCATCGACCCTGCCGAGCTGGTGCATGTGTTCGAAGCCTTCCGCCAGGTGGGCAATGCCCCGTCGCGGCCCTTCGAGGGCACAGGGCTGGGTCTGACGATCGCTCGCGACGTCGCGCGGGCCATGGGTGGCGACATCAGCATTCGCAGCACGGTCGGTGCCGGCACCTGTGCATTGTTCACGGCGGTGCTGCCCTCGGCCGAGCCGCCCGAGGCAGCGGCCGCATCTGCGCGGCGCGCGGCCCTGCCGGCTGCGACGGGCAGCTGCCGCGTGCTGATTGCCGAAGACGACGACGTCAATGCCGTCATCGCTACGGCCTACCTGGAACACATGGGCGTGATTGCCGAGCGCGTCAAGGACGGTCGCCTCGCCGTGTGGCATGCGCTGCGCGATGTCGACCGGCCCGATCTGGTGCTGATGGACTGCCGCATGCCGACGATGGACGGCATGGCGGCCACGCGGCAGATTCGCGAGCAGGAGCGCAGCCTCGGCCTGCCGCGCGTGCCGGTGATCGCGCTGACCGCGACCACCTCGGACATCAACCGGCAGCTTTGCCTGAACGCGGGCATGGACGACTTCATGTCCAAGCCCTATACGAAGGAAGAACTGAGCTCGGTGCTGGGCCGCTGGCTGCGCCAGCGCGAGCCGGCCGTGCAGTCGGCCTAGCGGCTCAGGCCGCGGCCATCTGGATCAGCGCAGGCCAGGGCAGCGGGCTGGGCAGCGGAAGCGGCAGCGGAAGCGGGGCCGGGGCAATGTGCAGATCCGGATGCTCGGTCTGCACCATGAAGCCGTAGAGCGGGTGCCGAACCGCCGACCAGGTGCGTTCGGCGGAGGCGACGTCGAAGGCCAGGATGCGGTGCAACAGCCCGCCGGTGTGGCCCAGAGGCACCTCTTCGTCGTGCCCCATCGCGTCGACGAAGCCCAGCCGCCGGTAGTTGCGGATCAGCGCGTCGTTGCGCGCCCCGATCACCATCCACTGCACCTGCTTGGCCACGCAATAGAGATAACTGGCCTTCATCAGGCACAACTTGGTCAGCGGGTCGGCGCCGGTGCTGACCGCCAGGCGCGTGATTTCGGCCCGCGGCACGGCCAGCCAGTTGGGCAGCGCCACGCTGCGCTCCATCATCAGCGGCCCGGCATGGCTGGTCTGGATGCGCATGGTGCCAGTGGCCCGCCCGCTGGCCTTGTCGCGGCAGACGAAGACCTTGGTGCCTTCGGCCAGGTCCAGCGCATCGGGCTGCGCCAGATCCAGTCCCAACTCCGGTACATGATGGCCGTAGGCCTGGGCGCGCACGGCGCAGGCGTCCAGCAGGTCATCGTGCGACGCCACCGGCCGGAGCACGAACCCCAACGTGCAACTGCTCATCGATGCATTCCCCAACGAGTGTTCTTGTCATGGCGCCCAGTTGCTGGCGACACGCTGCATCTAGCATAAGTCACAGTCGGCGAGGCAAGGCTCATGCCGGCTCCACGCAGCTCGGCAACCGCCGGGTTGTGTGGTTTGCACGCCGCAATCGCTGCGGCAAAGAGGCTCGGCTACGGGTTTGTGCTAGCGCGCCTTGCGCCGTGGCGCCATCGCCGCCGTCTTGTGGCGCACACCAGCGCCCAGCTCGCGCGGCGGCAGGCCGGTGTGCTGGGTCAGCAGCCGGCCCGGCCGGGGCGTCGCCTCCGGCGCACTCCTGGGCCGTTGCGCGGCACGCGCGCCGCCGGCCGCCACCGGCTGGTAGCTGGGCACCAGGTGCTGCTTGCCGTTGCCGATCAGGTCGGCACGGCCCATCTGGTGCAGGGCTTCGCGCAGCAGCGGCCAGTTGCTGGCGTCGTGGTAGCGCAGGAAGGCCTTGTGCAGCCGGCGGCGGCGCTCGCCGCGCACGATGTCCACCTTCTCGGCGCGCGTGGGGTCGCGGCTGATGCCCTTGAGCGGGTTGCGGCCCGAGTGGTACATCGCGGTGGCCGTGGCCATGGGGCTCGGGTAGAAGGTCTGCACCTGGTCGGCGCGCAAGCCGTTCTTCTTGAGCCACAGCGCCAGGTTCATCATGTCCTCGTCGCTGGTACCCGGGTGCGCGGCGATGAAGTACGGGATCAGGTACTGCTGCTTGCCGGCCTGGGCGCTGAACTTGTCGAACAGCTGCTTGAAGCGGTCGTAGCTGCCGATGCCCGGCTTCATCATCTTGCTCAGCGGGCCGGTTTCGGTGTGCTCCGGGGCGATCTTCAGGTAGCCGCCGACATGGTGCGTGGCCAGCTCCTGGATGTATTCGGGCGACTTCACCGCCAAGTCGTAGCGCAGGCCCGAGGCGATGAGGATCTTCTTGACCCCGCGCAGCGCGCGCGCCTTGCGGTACATGCGCACCAGCGGCGCGTGGTCAGTGTCCAGGTTCGGGCAGATGCCCGGGTACACGCAGCTGGGCTTGCGGCACGCGGCCTCGATCTCGGCGCTCTTGCAGCCCAGGCGGTACATGTTGGCCGTGGGCCCGCCCAGGTCGCTGATGACACCGGTGAAGCCCTTGACCTTGTCGCGGATGTCCTCGATCTCGCGCAGCACCGATTCTTCGGACCGGCTCTGGATGATGCGGCCCTCGTGCTCGGTGATCGAGCAGAAGCTGCAGCCGCCGAAGCAGCCGCGCATGATGTTCACGCTGAAGCGGATCATCTCCCAGGCCGGGATGCGCGCATCGCCGTAGCTCGGGTGCGGGCTGCGCGCATAGGGCAGATCAAAGACATGGTCCATCTCCGACGTGGCCAGCGGGATCGGTGGCGGGTTCAGCCACAGGTCGCGGTCGGCATGGCGCTGCACCAGCGCACGCGCGTTGCCGGGGTTGGTTTCCAGGTGCAGCACGCGGCTGGCATGGGCGTAGAGCACCGGGTCGCTCTTCACCTGCTCGTAGGCCGGCAGGCGGATCACTGTCTTGTCGCGCGGCGGCATCTGCACGCGCCGCCGCACCGGCAGCGCCACCACGGCCGCGCCGTCGACGTCGGCGCAAGCGGCACCCGCATTGCCGGTCTGACCATAGGGATTGATGTGCTCGTCGATGCGCCCGGGCCGGTCGACCTCGGTGCTGTCGATCTCGAACCAGCCCTCGGGCACCGTGCGCACCATGTAGGCCGTGCCGCGCACATCGGTGATCGCAGCGACTGGCTCGCGCCGCGCCAGGCGGTGCGCGATCTCGACGATGGCGCGCTCGGCGTTGCCGTACAGCAGCAGGTCGGCCTTGCTGTCGACCAGGATCGAGCGGCGCACCTTGTCCTGCCAGTAGTCGTAGTGCGCGATGCGTCGCAGGCTGGACTCGATGCCGCCCAGCACGATCGGCACCTCGGCATAGGCCTCGCGGCAGCGCTGCGCATAGACCAGCGAGGCCCGATCCGGCCGGCGGCCGGCGACGTCGCCCGGGGTGTAGGCATCGTCGCTGCGCAGCTTGCGGTCGGCGGTGTAGCGGTTGATCATCGAATCCATGTTCCCGGCGGTCACGCCGTAGAACAGGTTCGGCCTGCCCAACGCCTTGAAGGGCTCGGCACTGTGCCAGGCGGGCTGCGCGATGATGCCGACGCGAAAGCCCTGCGCCTCGAGCACGCGGCCGATCACGGCCATGCCGAAGCTCGGGTGGTCGACGTAGGCGTCGCCGCTGACGATGACGACGTCGCAACTGTCCCAGCCCAGCGCCTCCATCTCGGCGCGGCTCATCGGCAGAAAGGGCGCCGTGCCGAAGCGCTTGGCCCAATGAGGGCGGTAGCCGGTCAGCGGCTTGACGGCGGGAAGTGGGGGGGCGGCAACGCTCACTCGCCGATTGTCCCAGCTTGGCTGCGCGGCCGTGCGCCGCGGGGAATGCTACGCGCGAGGCAGGCACGCTAGGCCGGAGTCTTCGTGCGCGCAGCCACAATCCGGGGGCATTGAAGATCCGGAGCAAAACGATGCTGCAACTCAGGCCCAGCTGCGAACACTGCAACAAGGCCCTCGCGCCGGACTCCACCGACGCGCGCATCTGCAGTTTCGAGTGCACCTTCTGCGCCGATTGCGTGGAGACGGTGTTGCACAACGTCTGCCCCAACTGCGGCGGTGGCTTTGCGCCGCGGCCCATCCGGCCGGCGCGCGACTGGAAGGGTGGCAACTGCCTGGCCAATTACCCGGCGTCGACGACGGCCAAGCACCGGCCCGTGGACCCCCAGGCGCACGCGGCCTTGTGCGCAGCACTGCAGGGGCTGGCGCCCGAGCGGCGATGAAATCCCATCGCTTTGACCACCCACAACCCAGGGACTAGGGTTTTCACCTATTCTTCAACCTGTTTCCACTGACCTGAGTCCCATGTTCTCCCTGATCAAGTTCCTGTCCACGCTGTTCAGCCCTTCGCAGGTGGATTTGCAGGAACGCCATGAAAAGTACCTGTCCCAGGCCGTAGACATGCACGACCTGGAGGTACGCATCCGTCACCTGGACGGGGGTCACCAAAGCATCTACCGCACCGGAGCGTACGGCGTGTTCATGCTCTGAACCCGGCGAGGACTCGGCGTCGCGGCGCTACAGAGCGCGCCGCGTCACGGCGCCGCTCAGACCCCGCAGCAGCCACTTTGGCGTGGCGCGCGAGGCCAGTGTCGAGGCCAGGTTCAGCACGCCCGGCACCCGGATGACCTCGCCACGCAGGCAGGCCCGGTAGCCCTCGGCCGCCACCTGCGCCGCATCGCCGATCAGGAAGCCCGGCAAGTTGCCCAGCTTGTCATTGGCGGCGGCCGCGCGGCTGACCATCTGCGTGGCCGTGATGCCCGGGCACAGCGCGGTGATGCGCACCCCGGTGCCCTTGAGCTCTTCGGACAGCGACTCGGTCAGCGACAACACGTAGGCCTTGGTCGCGGCATAGGTGGCCAGCGTGGGCACGGGCTGGAAGGCGGCGATGGACGCCACGTTGAGCACCCGGCCCCAGCCGCGCTCGCGCATGCCGGGCAGGAAGACCGCCAACATCGCCGTCAGGCCGGAAACGTTCAGGTCGATCAATTCGGCATGCCGCTCGGGTGCGATGTCGCAGAACACGCCCTGCTCCAGCACGCCGGCATTGTTGACCAGCACGTCGACCGTGACCTGCTTGCGCCGCAGCGCCGCGCCCAATCCCGCCGCGGCCGCGCGTTGCGACAGGTCGCTGGGCTGCACGCGCACCGTCACGCCATGCGCCGATTCCAAATCCGCCGCCAGCGCGCGCAGCTTGTCGGCACTGCGCGCGACCAGCACCAGGTCGAATCCGCCCACGGCGAAGCAGCGGGCCAGTTCCTCGCCGATGCCGGAGGATGCGCCGGTGACCAGCGCGGTACGGCCGGCGTGTTTCGGGGATCGGGCCATGGGGTACCTCCTCGTGGGGCCGACACAGCGGGCCGGCGGCCGCACATTGTGAGGGGCGTGCGGGCAACCGCTATGCTGGATGTCTGCGCCCCACTTCCAGGAGCTTGCCCATGGCCTCGTCGGCTGCCGCCATCCAGCAACTGTTGCAACCCCTGCTGCCCGGGCTCATCGGCATGACGCTCACCGAAGTGGGCCCCGAGCGCATCGCGGCCACCCTGCAGGTTCGGCCCGACCTGTGCACCACCGGAGGCATCCTTCATGGCGGGGCGCTCATGGCCTTCGCCGACACGCTGGGGGCCGTGGGCACCTTCGTCAACCTGCCGGAGGGCAAGAGCACCACCACGGTGGAATCCAGCACCAAGTTCATCGGCTCGGCCAAGGTGGGCAGCACGGTCACCGGCGAGAGCACCCCGCTGCACAAGGGCCGCACCACCATGGTCTGGCAGACGACCATCCGCAACGACGCCGGAAAGCTGTGCGCGGTGGTCACACAGACGCAATTGGTGCTGGGCTGATGCCGCTGACTGCGCCCTACGGCAGTTGGCGCTCGCCGCTGAGTGCCGAACGTGCCGTGGCCGCAGGCATCGGCCTGGGCGATGTCGCCTTCGATGGCGACAGCCTGCTCTGGCAGGAGTCGCGGCCCGCCGAGAAGGGCCGCAACGTGATCGTGCGGCTTGGCGCCGACGGCACGCTGCAGGAGCTGAACCCCGCACCGTGGAACGCGCGCACGCGTGTGCACGAGTACGGCGGCAAGGCCTATGCCGTGCACGCCGGCGTGGCCTTCTTCAGCCACGATGCCGACCAGCGCCTGTACCGCGTCGACTCGGGCCAAGCCCCGCGGCCGATCACGCCGCCGGCCGCGCTGCGCTATGCCGACCTGTGCGTGGACGCGCGCCGCGGCCTGCTGTGGTGCGTGCGCGAAGACCACGGCGCCGGCGGCGAACCGCTGAATCTGCTGGTGGCCGTGAGGGCGCAGGGCGACGACGAAGGCGGGCGTGTGGTCGTGCAGGGCCCCGATTTCGTGGCCGCGCCGCGTCTGAGCCCCGACGGCACGCAGTTGGCCTGGCTCGCCTGGCAGCACCCCGACATGCCCTGGGACGGCTGCGAGCTGTGGCTGGCCGAAGTCGATGGCACCGGTGCGCTGCACGGCGCGCGCCGCCTCGCCGGCGGCCGCGACGAAGCGGTGCAGCAGCCGCTGTGGTCGCCCGACGGCCAGCTGCACTTCATCAGCGACCGCAGCGGCTGGTGGAACCTGTACCGCTGGGGCGTTCATGGGGCCGAGGCCCTGTGCCCGATGCAGGCCGAATTCGGCCAGCCGATGTGGAACTTCGGCCTGGCCACCTACGGTTTTGCCTCGGCGACGCAGCTGGTGTGCAGCCTGATCGACCGCGCGGTGTCGCGCCTTGCCGTGCTGGACACGGCGACGCGGGCCCTGCGCACGCTGCACACGCCCTTCAGCAGCATCGGCAGCCTGGCGGTGGCGCCGGGTCGTGTGCTGTTCACCGCGGCCGCGCCGCTGCAGCCCGCGTCGGTGTGCCTGCTGCACCTGGACGACGGTCGCATCGAGACGCTGCGCCGCGGCAGCACGCTGGATGCCGATCCTGGCTACAGCTCGGTGCCCGAGGCCATCGAGTTCCCCACCGCCGGCGGGCTGAGGGCGCATGCCTTCTTCTACCCGCCGCGAAACCGCGACTTCGAGGCGCCGGCGGGCGAGAAGCCGCCGCTGCTGGTGATGGGCCACGGCGGCCCGACCAGCATGGCCAGCAACGCCTACCGCGCCAGCGTGCAGTACTGGACCAGCCGCGGCATCGCCGTGCTCGACGTCAACTACGGCGGCAGCTCGGGCTTCGGCCGGGCCTACCGCGAGCGGCTCGATGGCCAGTGGGGTGTGGTCGACGTGCAGGACTGCATCCAGGGCGCGAAGTACCTGGTCGAGCGCGGCGAGGTCGACGGGGGCCGGCTGATCATCCGCGGCGGCAGCGCCGGGGGTTACACCGTACTGAGCGCACTGGCCTTTCACGATGTCTTCGCCTGCGGCGCCAGCCTGTACGGTATCGGCGACCTGCAGACGCTGGCCGAAGACACCCACAAGTTTGAAGCCCGCTACCTTGACCGCCTGGTCGGCCCCTGGCCGGCCGCGCGGGACACCTACGTCGCGCGCTCGCCGATCCAGCACCTGGACGGTCTGAAGCGGCCGCTGATCCTGCTGCAGGGTGCCGAGGACCCGGTGGTGCCGCCCGCGCAGTCACGCCGCATGCATGCCGCACTGAAGGCGCGCGGCGTGCCGGTGGCCTACCTGGAGTTCGAAGGCGAGCAGCACGGCTTCAGGCAGCTGAAGAACATCGTGCGCGCGCTGGAGGCCGAGGCCTACTTCTACTCGCACATCTTCGGCTTCACGCTGGCCGATGCGGTGCCGCCGTTGGCCATCGACAATCTTTGACTACCAGCTGGCCTCGCGCTCCGGCGTGGCGCCAATGCGGTGGATCGACAGGTCGGCGCCGTCGAACTCCTGCTCCGGCGTCAGCCGCAGCGGCGTGATCAGCCGGATGGCGCCGTAGACCGCGAAGCCGCCGGCCAGCGCCCAGGCCACTCCCACCCCGGTGCCGATCAGCTGCGCGCCCAGGTGCACGCCACCCAGACCGCCCAGCGCCGCGCTGCCGAAGATGCCGCAGGCGATGCCGCCCCAGGCACCGCACAGGCCGTGCAGGGGCCACACGCCGAGCACGTCGTCGATCTTCCAGCGGTTCTGAGTCAGGGTGAACATCGAGACGAAGATGGCGCCCGCGACACCGCCGGTGAGTAGCGCGCCCAGCGGGTGCATCACGTCGGAGCCGGCGCACACCGCCACCAGCCCGGCCAGCGGGCCGTTGTAGACGAATCCCGGGTCGTTGCGGCCCAGCAGCGTGGCCGCCAGCGTGCCGCCGACCATGGCCATCAGCGAGTTGACTGCCACCAGGCCGGAGATCTTGTCGATGGTTTGTGCGCTC
>Ga0316625_100000156_pt1 | contig 11571 bp, 10 predicted proteins | sample OWC_Aug_T1_C1_D1_FD_207655 | JGI IMG/M metagenome (GOLD analysis project Ga0316625, IMG submission 207655) | Wetland soil microbial communities from Old Woman Creek delta, Ohio, United States - OWC_Aug_T1_C1_D1_A | ecosystem: Environmental > Terrestrial > Soil > Wetlands | place: USA: Ohio... | reverse complement strand
TGCAGGCGCGGCTGGAGTCGAACGAGGTGCGCGAGGTCATCCTGGCGACCAACCCCAACGTGGAAGGCGAAGCCACCGCCCTGTATCTCCTGCGGGTCCTCAAGCCGTTCGCGGTGAGAGTGACGCGCATCGCGCGGGGCCTGCCCATGGGGGGGGATCTGGAGTATGCGGACGAGGCCACCTTGGCCCGCGCCCTGGAAGGCCGCCGGGAAATCGGATAGGGGGTCGGCGCCGTGGAGACACCCGCAGGGGACCTGATCCTGTTCGCAGAGGAAGAGCAGCGCCTGGCGGCCTCGCTCGATCGGCTCTGCCAAGAGGCCAAGGCGCGCGCCGCGTTCCTCATCGACCGGAACGGCCGGCTGATTGCCGCATCGGGCCGGGCGGCCGATCTCGACACCACGTCACTCGCCTCGCTGGCGGCCGGAGGCATGGCCGCCACGGGAGGCATCGCGCAACTCGTCGGGGAGCGCGGATTCAGCGGGCTGGTCCTCGAGGGCGAACGCTCGCATCTGTATATCGCCATCGTGAGGGACGACCTCATCCTGGTCGTGCACTTCGACCGGACCTCCTCCGTCGGGCTGGTGCGTTTCCGGGTGAAGTGGGCGAGCGACGAGATCGGCCGAGCGTTTGCGGCCATGGCCGAACAGTCTCCCACGCGCGCCGACCCAGGCCCAACGGACCTGCAGGCCCAGCTGGCGCAGATTACCGACGAGGACATCGAGAACCTGCTCTCGATCTGAGGCGACCCGTGTCCTTCATCAATTACGCGGCTCGGGAGATCAACTGCAAGCTGGTGTACTACGGACCCGGCCTGTGTGGGAAGACCACCAATCTCCAGCAGATCTACGCCCGCATCGAGCCCACCGCCAAGGGAAAGCTGATTTCCCTGTCCACCGAGACGGAGCGGACACTCTTCTTCGACTTCCTGCCCTTGGATCTCGGAAACATCCGGGGGTTCAAGACGCGCTTTCATCTGTACACCGTGCCGGGGCAGGTGTTCTACGATGCCAGCCGCAAGCTCATCCTCAAGGGGGCCGACGGCGTGGTGTTCGTGGCAGACTCCCAGATCGAGCGGATGGAATCCAACCTCGAGAGCTGGGAGAATCTGGAAGGGAATCTGAGCGAACAGGGCCAGACGCTGAGAACCGTGCCCCATGTCATCCAGTACAACAAGCGCGACCTGCCCAACGTCGTCCCGCTGGACGAAATGCAAGCCGCGCTCAACGAACACAACGCCCCCTGGCTCGAGGCCTGCGCGGTCAAGGGGGTCGGCGTGTTCGAAACGCTGAAGGCCTCTGCCAAGCTGGTCCTGACCGACCTCAAAAAGAAGATGGGAGGCTGATTCGGCCGGGGGACCCGGCCCGCGTATCCGACTTGCAGGAGCGGCCGCCTGTTGTTATAATGCGCCGCCTCAGGGAATATTTCCCGGTAGCTCAATGGTGCCCGCCCGCCCGAACAGCCCCGGCGGGTCGGGCGGGGAGCGAGCGGCCGAAGAGATGGGGCGGACCGTATACATTCTCGAGAATCTGAATGGCTCGCACTACATCGGGATGTCAGAAAACGTCCCGCGGCGCCTGAGGGAACACAAAGCGGGGCAAGTGAAATCCACCAAATCCGGACGTCCGTGGGTCATTCTTCTTGAGGAGCGGATTGGAGGCCGGAAAGAAGCGCGGGTTCGCGAGCGCTACTGGAAATCCGGCGCAGGGAGGAGAATCCTAGCAAAGATCCATTCGAGTTTCCCCGGTAGCTCAATGGTGGAGCGAGCGGCTGTTAACCGCTAGGTTGTAGGTTCGAGTCCTACCCGGGGAGCCATTGATAGACGCGGCTGCGGCCCACGTGACAACAAGTTGCGTGGGCCGTGGTATTTGGGGGCCGATACGGTCGCGCGTTTGCAACGTGTCACGCCGGCGTCCGGCCCTGCGCCGCGTTCGCCTTCGCCCGGTGGACCTTGCTGCGGGCCGTGCCCGACTGGAAACAGGGCTGGCAATACTCTCGCTTGCGCTCCCGCCAGAACCACGCCCCGCAGTGCCGACAGCGGCGCAGGCGGTCGCCTCGGGCTTCCAAGAGCTGCAGCAGGCCCTGATCCTGCGCCCTCGCGTCTCGGAACCGTTCGACCGTCAGCCCTCCTGCCGCGGGCGACACCCTCGCCACCACCGGACAGCGAATCGCGAGGCCCTTGTGGAAGAGCCGCAGCACCCGCCGGTGAAAGGCCTGCGTCTCCCGCTCCCGGTCCACGGTTGGCAGGGCGGCCCATTCGGTCCCGCTCAGGGGCCGACTGAAGGCCAGCGTTCGCGTGAGCCCCGCCAGGATCTCCCCGCCTGCCCCGACTGGCTGTTGCAGCAGCCAGCACACCGCTAGCGCTTGCCCCTTGTGGATCGCCAACTGCTGCCTCGCCCTGATCTGCATCACGATAGGATAGCATTGATCGTTGTATCGTCGCAAGGGGCGATGCGAAGAGGCGAGGCAACTGTAGAGAAACAGGCTGGCTGCAGGTGGTCCTCGAATCTTCCGGTGTGGTCATCCGATGAACGAACGCACGGACGGCAGATGGAAATACGGACGGTGCGTTGCGGGCAGTCGCCGGGAGCGCCGGTTCCCGAAGGCCAACCTTGAACGCAAGCAGGTACGGGGCGGTCGACAAAACCGCCTCTGCGTTTCTCCGTTTCACGAGACGGGTAGCGACCAGAGCGATCACCGAGGTAGATTCAAGACCTCAGAGTTCGTCTCCGCCGTGAATTGATGCATTGTGGATGGACTGAGGGTGAACAGGGGTGGTCACGATAGATGTGAAGACATGATTATATCGTCACCGCAACGACGCGACAACCCCTCGTCACTATTGGCCGAACGGAAAGTACCGGACACCTCTTGATGCGTAAGTCGTGGATTTCCTTGTAGCAACAATCAGACTCTTCTCGCGCGAAGCCAGGAGAATGATCCGGCCCATCGTAACCGAAGGATGGCTGATCAGTGTCGGCGCGTCCGCAGGGACTCCGAGCGTGCTGTCCAAAGAAGTCCGACTGGGGCGCCGTAATGGAGTGTTGCCTTCGTGAACGTATCTGATACCTCTCTGTGGACGCGTTGGGCCTCCAGATTCGCCGGACGCTACTGGACTCGCCGGGAAACGACGGACGGCGCCCCGGGGACCGGCGCGGTTCGGGGCCAACGCGGGCTGAGTGTAAGTGAAGGAGCGCAGCACCGTAAGCCGTTGTCAAAGAATGGCTTGACCGGAGAAATTCCGGAAACGGCATAAGGAGCCGTAACGAAATCAAAAATGGCCAAGTTATTTCGTAACGGCTCCTAACAGTCCCGCAACACGGGGGGGACCAGCGACGATATGTGCGGCGCACCGGGCACCGGAGTCCCGGTGGTCTCGCGGACGCTGAAGTCTGCTCCTTGCATGATTGGCCGTCCGCACTGGGCGACCGCAGGGGAGGCGCCAGCCTTGCCCAATGGTTGGCAGTTTCTCCGCGCTCACTTCGCCGGAAGGAGAAGATTGGGCAGCCACATTGCCAGAGACGGAATATAGGTAACCAGGAGGAGCGCAATCGTCAGGGCGATCAGGAACGGCCACACTTCCCGCGAGAACTCGCCGATGCTCACCTTTCCGAGGCCACACACAACGTACATGATCATCCCGACGGGGGGCGTGATCGTCCCGATCATGCTGTTGACCGTGAACACCACCCCGAAGTGCACCGGATCAATCCCCGCCTGCTGGATGATGGGCATGATGACCGGGATGGTCATGACCAGGACGGCGATCCCCTCCATGAAGCAGCCGACGATTAGGAAGAGAAGGTTGAGGATGAGATACAGTTGCCACTGGCTCAGGCTGATGCTCTGGAACAGGGCGAAGAGCGCCTGGGGAGCCTGTTCGAGGGTGAGCACCCACCCGAAGGGCTGTGCGGCGGAGATGATGATTGCCACGGCGGCGGTGCTGAGCGCCGAGTCAACAACGACCTTTCCGAGGTCCCTCAGGGCGAGCTCGTGGTAGACGAAGTACCCCAGGATGAAGGCGTAGGCCGCGCCGGCCGCCGCGGCCTCGGTAGGCGTCATGACGCCGCCGATGATCCCGCCGAGAATGATCGCGGGCATGCCCAGGGGCGGAAGGGCCCGCACGGTTGCGCGCCCGAGCTCTGCGCGGGTCGCGCGGGGCTCACTCGGATAGTGCCGCCGCCTGGCAATGAAATAGACGAAGATCATGAGCATGAGCCCCATCAGCACCCCGGGAATGGCCCCCGCCAGGAGCAGCCGGCCGATGGAGGCGTTGGCGATCGAGCCGTAGATAACGAAGGGGATACTCGGGGGAATGATCGGGCCGATGGTGGACGCCGCGCCTACGATGGCCGCGCCGAACCCCTTGCCGTAACGGGCCTTCTCCATGGCTGGCAGCAGCACGCTCCCGGTGCCGGCGGCGTCCGCCACCCCGGAGCCGGACATGCCCGCCATGATCATGTTGGCGACGACGGAGACGTGCGCGAGGCCGCCCGTGATATGGCCGACGAGGGTCCGGGCGAAGGAAACCAACCGGTCCGTGATGCCGCCGGTGTTCATCAGGTTGCCCGCCAGAATGAAGAACGGGATCGCCAGCAGGGGAAAGGTATCGATCCCCCCGATCATCCGCTGGACCATTCCGTGCAAGGGCACGTGGGCGCCGAAGACCATGTACACGGCAGCGGCAGCGGCCATGGACCACGCGATGGGCGTGCCGAGCGCGAAAAGCACGAGCATGATGACGAAAAGCCAGGCCATCATGCGCGGCCCTCCCTCGCGATGAGGCCGCGGAGGTTGCCCCAGAACCCCCCGAGGGCGTGGAGGAACATCAGCGCGGCAGAGAAGGGCACCACGGCGTACACGACGTATTGCGGGATCTTGAGGGTCGAAGTGGCCTGGGTGGCCATGGTGCACAGGGCGTAGCCGTGATAGGCGATGGCCCCCATCAGGACCAGGACCACCGTTTCCACCACCACGGCGCAGAACGCTCGCGCCCGCGGAGGCAGCAGCGCGGTGATCGCATCGATGACGATGTGCGTCTTGCGCTTGCTGCAGGCGGCGGCGCCCAGGAACACCACCCAGATGAAGGCGTAGCGGGAGAACTCTTCCGCCCACTGGATCGGGCTGTTGAAGACGTACCGCAGCACGACATTCCCGAAGGTCGCCAGGGACATCAGGACCAGGAAGGTGCCGGCAGCGACCTCCTCGAAGTTCTTGCAGACGACCCGCAGTGCACCCATGGCGTCAACCCCTCCAAACATTCACGGGGTGGCACGAGCATGCTCGTGCCACCCCGTGACGCAGGTTGCGGACTAGTACTTGGCGGCGTCCTGGACGATCCTTTCGTACATTCCCTTCCCGAAGCTGGGTTCGAACTCCTTCCAGGCATCTTTGGTCGCTCGGGCGAAATCGGCTCGGTTGACTTCCGCGATGACCATGCCCTTGTCTTTCAGGTCCTGAAGGTTCTTCGTATTGACCTTGATCGTGAGTTCGCTCTGAAAGTCGCCGGCCTCCATGGCGGCCTTGGTCAGGAGCTGCTGCAGCTCGGGGGACAGCTTCTGGTAGAACGTCTCGTTGATGATGATCACCAGGTTCATGGCCATGTGGCCGGTGAGCGTCAGGTACTTCTGCACCTCGAAGAACTTCCGGTTGTAGATGATGTTGAACGGGTTCTCCTGCCCGTCCACGACGCCCATCTGCAACGCGGTATACAGTTCCGCGACGGCCATGGGGACGGTGGACGCCCCGAGGGCCGCCATGGCCGACTTGGCGACGGGCGTGTCCATGGTGCGGACCTTCAGATTCTTGACGTCCTCCGGCTTGGCGATCGCCTTCTTGCTGGTCGTCAGGTGGCGCTCGCCAAACCACCAGCCCATGTCGAGGCAGCGGATGCTGCTCGTCTTGGCCGCCTTCTCCCCGATCTCCGTCACGAAGAGCGGGCTGCGCGTCAACTTGACGAGCTTGCGGGCCAACTCCCCCTCGGACTTCCCCTGGAGGATGTACGGCATGGCCAGGACGCCCGCCGGGCCCCATCCGTCGTAGACGGCGATGTTCATCGGGCCGGTGAGGGCCATCTCGATCACGCCCGTCTTCACCTGCTCGACGAAGTCCTTCTCACTTCCGAGCTGGCTGGCCGGGAAGATCTGCACGGTCACGGCGCCGCCGGTTCGCTCTTTCACCAACTGGGCAAACCGCTCCACCCCTTCATGGAAGGGGATGCCCGCCACGCCCGTGTGGGCGAACCGGATGTTCGTCTTGGGGAAGGTTGCGGCAGCGGCATGCCCGACCAGGAGCCCGACCGCCGCGACAAGGGTAAGGACCGCGAGACCGACCGATCGCGTGCGCATGGGAAACCTCCTCCTTCGCTATGGGTGGATTCCGTTGCTTCAGCGTCCCGGTACCCGTCGACGCCACTCTCGCCGATTGCCGGGCGCTGCGTCAAGAGCCATCTTGCGTCGTGACGGGATTCCGCAGCCCCGTCGCGGGTCGGTGGGTGAGGGCGGGGCTAGCCCGCCGGTGGCGGCGTGAGGCCGACATACTCCCCGGCCCGGACCACGCCCACCGCCACTAGCCCCCGGTCGGTCGTGCGGGTCCGGCCATCCGCATCGCTCAAGCGGAACGTGCCGCGCTTGATCCGCAGGAGGGTCGCAACCCCAACGCCGCCCAACGCGAGGGTCCCGAGCCCGGGATGCCGGAGGACCCTCGATTGTTTTCGGTGAATTCGCCTGGGACGGAGATGTGCGCTCCCCAGCGGAATCTCCTGATCAGCCCCCGCCGGGCAATACTCTCCGGGGCTCTACGCCGCGAGCGCGCCAGCGTTTTTCCTACCCCTTCACCGCACCGGCGGTGATGCCTTGGACGAGGTAGCGCTCCAGAAAGCCGTAGAGGATGAGGACCGGGAGCGTGGCCAGCACGGCGGCGGCCATCATCTCGTTCCAGACCACCTGGTACTCCCCCATCATGTTGGCGATCCCCACCGAGAGCGGGAACATCTTGGGGTCGGTGGTGAGCACCAAGGCGAACACGTAGGCGTTCCAGGCCAGGAGGAAGGTGAAGATGGCCACGGCCACGAGACCCGGGAGGCACAGGGGCAGGATCACGCGCCAGAAGGCCTTGATCCGGCCGCAGCCGTCCACCATGGCGGCCTCGTCCAGTTCCAGTGGGATGGAGCGGAAGAAGCCGATCAGCATCCAGGTCGAGAACGGCAGCGCGAAGGAGGCGTAGGCCAGGATCAGCGCCAGGTAGGTGTTGATCAGCCCGAGATTTGCCATCAGTTGGAAGTAGGGGATGATGAGGAGCGTTCCGGGCAGCATCTGGGTGAAGAGCAGCAGCAGGACGAGCGGCCGTTCCCAGCGCATGCGGAAGCGGGAGAAGCCGTACGCCGCCAGCGCCGAGAGCAGCATGGCCAGCAGTGTGGAGCCGACCGAGACCACGGCGCTGTTCCAGAAGAAGCGGCCCACAGCGCGGGTCGCCAGCACCCGTGCGTATCCCGCCAGGGTCCAGCTCGAGGAGACGAATGTCGGCGGCGACAGGAAGACCTCGCTCTGCGGCTTCAGCGAGGTGTTGAGCATCCAGTAGAACGGGAAGACCGTCACCAGGAGGAGGAGCAGCATCCCCGTCCAGGTGGCCGCCGTGGCCAGGTCGTGTCGCTTCATGGCGCCGTCGCTCCGCTCCGCTCCGACTGCAATACCAGGATGTAGAGGCTGGAGAAAACCAGCAGCAGGGCCAGCAGGATCACGCCGATGGCCGCCGCGGGCCCGAACCGGTTCGCCTGGAACGCCGTGTTGAAGATGAGCACGGGGAGCACCTCGGTGGCGTTGATGGGGCCGCCCCGCGTCATGACCGCCACGATGTCGAAGGTGCGGATGGTGTTGATCACGTCCAGCGTCGTGGCCACCACGAGCAGGTAACGGAGGTGCGGAAGCGTTACGAAGAGGAACCGTTGCAGGGCTCCCGCCCCGTCGATGGAGGCCGCCTCGTACTCCTCCTTGGGCACGGTCTGGAGGCCAGCCAGCAGGATCAGCATGACGAAGGGAAAGCCTCGCCACACGTCCACGGCGATGACGGACCACAGCGCCAGCGCCGGCTCTCCCAGCCAGACCTGGTTGGCCGCGATCAGCCCGACTGATCGCAGCAGGTGGTTCACCACGCCGAAGTGCGGATCCAGCAGCCACACCCAGGCGATGGCCCCGATCACCGGCGTCACCATCCAGGGGGTGAGGAACGCCAGGCGGATGGTGGTCCGCCCGCGGCGCAGAGTGTTGAGGAACAGCGCCACCGGCATGCCGATGGCGAGGTGCAGCCCCACGCAGGCGGCGGTGAAGACGACCGACACGCGGAGCGAGTTCCAGAAGGCGGTGTCGTCCAGAAGGCGCGTGTAGTTCTGAAGGCCCACGAAGCGGACGTTCACCCCGGCTTCGCGGTAGAGGCTGGTGACGAAGGCGTGGGCCAGCGGGAGAATGATGATGCCAAGGAGGAACAGCAGCATGGGGGCGACGAAGAGATACCCCAGCCACCGCTCCCGCCGCAGCCCTCGTCCCAGCCACCCGGCCTGGGGCACCCTACATCTCCTTGAACTTCTTGTTCAGGTCGGCATCCAGCTTGGTGAAGGCGTCCTTGACGGACATCCGCCTCAGCAGGGCTGATTGCGTGGCCGCCACGATGTCGTTGGCCGCGATGTCCGCCCAGAGCGGGTGCGGCAGGGGGTAGGCCCGCGCCACCGTCCCGTACTCCAGGAACTGCACCAGCGTCGGGTCCTTCTTGACCTCGGGGTCGGTGGCCAGATCGGTGCGCATGGGCATCCAGTTGGAGACCAGCGCCCGCCTGATCCCCCACTCCCGGTCATTGACGAACTTGACGAACTTCCAGGCTGCCTCCACGTGCTTGCAGTCCTTGGAGATGCTGTCCGCAGCCATGGTGGCCATCGTCACCTTCTTGTCCGCGTTCATCGGCGGGAAGGCCACGGCGATCTTGTCCTTGATGGCCGGGTTGTCCCCCACCACCTTGGCCACGCCCCAGTAGGCGTTCCGCATGCTGGCGATCTTCTGCTGCGCGAAGAGGTTGGTCTGCTCCAGGTAGTTGATGCTGGCCGCACCCGGCGCGACGACCTTGTGGACCAGGTCCAGGTTCAGGTAGAACTCCAGCGCCTCCAGCGACTTCGGGTTGCCGGCGAAGGTGGCCTGGGTCATGTCCGCATTGAACGCCTCGCCGCCGTTCGACCAGATCCACATGAGGAGCATCCGGGTGGTGGAGTCGGTCTTGCCCGCCAGGATGGCCAGCGCCCATTGCTGCCCTTCCCTGGTCAGCCTCTTCGACCAGTCCAGGTACTCGTTCCAGGTGGCGGGGGGCTTGGACAGGTCCAGGCCCGCCTGCTTCACCATCTCCTTGTTGTAGATCTCGCCGTAGATTCCGCCCCAGCTCGGCAGACCATAGAACTTGCCCTGCCAGCTCGCCGTCTTGATGGCGTCGGCTGTCCAGGCTTGACGGTAGGATGCCGGCTCGGCTTGCCACAGGTCGTCCAGCGGCCGCAGGTATCCGTTGTAGGCCGCCGTCGCGATGTCCACGGAGACCACGTCCGGCGCCTGGTTCGCCTTGGACGCGGTCACGAACTTCGTCCAGTGGTCCTTCCGCGCCACCAGGATCGGTTCGACCTTGATATTGGGGTTCTGCGCCTCGAACTTGGCGATGATCGCCTTCCAGACTGGCTCGTACTGTGCCTCCGTCAGGTTCGCCGTCTGGTACTGAAGGACGATGCTGCCGCTCCGTGCGGCGGGCGCCGCCCCAGAGACCACACGACTACCGGCCACCGCCGTGGTGGCGGCCGCGGCCGCCAGCCCCTGCAGCACCTGCCGGCGCGACACGCCCCACTTGGCCCATCCATCGGATTTTCGATTCGTCATCGTCTCGCCTCCTTCTCTCCGCCTGCGATACCGGACACTCTCGCCTATCGCCACAGGGACTCGGTCGTGCCGGAAACGGGCTGGGGGCGGAAGGCCCGCTCCTTGATCACCTCCAGCTTGAGATCGGTCCCGAGACCCGGCCCCGTCGGCAGCTCGAAGAACCCGTCCCGGTACTGGACGGGCGTCGTGCAGAGCGCATCCCGGATCGGCCGCTCCGCCTCCATCTGCTCCAGGATGTAGAAGTTCGGGATAGCGGCGGCGAGGTGCATGGCGGCCAGCATGCAGATCGGACCGCCGGGATTGTGCGGGGCCACGGGGATGTAGTAGGTGTCGGCCAGGCTGCATATCTTCCGCACCTCGGTGATGCCCGCCGCATGCATCACGTCCGGCTGGACGATCTTGCAGCCGCCCCCCTCCAGGAGTTCCCGGTACTCCCAGCGCGACAGCAGCCGTTCCCCCGTGGCGATCGGCACCGGCATCTCCTGTTGCAGGCGGATCATGGCCTTGGCGTTCTCGAAGGGGATCGGCTCCTCGAACCACCCCGGTCGGTAGGGGGCAAAGGCCCTCGCGGCGGCCACCGCGGTGCGGGGGGAGAGCTTCTCCCCGCACTCGACGAAGATCTCCACCTCGGGCCCCACCGCCTCCCGCGCGGCGGCCATCAGTTCCGCGGCGCGGGCGATGGCCCCCGCCTCGTTCTGGCGCAGCCTCTCCCCGTTGAAGGCCCCCCACTTGAAACCGCTGAAGCCGCGTCGGACCGCCTCCCGCGCGGCGGCCTGCACCTTCTCCGGCGTGTCCGCCCCCACCAGCCAGTGGCTGGCATAGCCCCGCAGCCGCTCGCGGAATGGCCCGCCCAGCAGCCGGTAGACCGGCACCCCGAGCCGCTTCCCCTCCAGGTCCCAGAGGGCGATGTCGATGGCTCCCATGGCCGTGAAGAGCGTGGGGCCACCCCGCCAGCGCCAGGCGTGATACATCGCCTGCCAGTGCCGCTCCGGACCCGACGGGTCCTTGCCGACCAACAGGGGCGTCAGTTCGCGGATGGCCGTCTCCACCGACTCGATCGCTCCGTGGAGCGAGCCCTCACCCCAGCCGTGGAGCCCCTCGTCGGTGGACACTTTGACGAACAACCAGTTGCACCACTCGATCCAACACTTGAAGGTCTCGATCTTCGTGATCTTCACCGTCCGTCCTCCATCGCGGTCCTCGCCGGCGGGCCTTCGGTCTTGACCTCTCGGATATGGCTGTACGCCGTGGCAGAGGGTAGCGCAAACCGTGCGTGCATGCAACGCGGCGAATCGCGCTATCTGTAACTGGATCGCCCGCCTGGACGCGGGCCACTGCCCAGCGTCGTTCTTCCTCGGGATGCCGTCCCATGGGAGCCTCCTTTTGCGAGGCTCCATAATGGCAGGCTACCCACAGGAGGTGCGGAACACCCGAGATCGCGAAGCACGGTTGTCATGAATCTCGTGGTATTTGAGGGCCGGCGGTTCCCGACAATTCGCAAACGTCGTTCGGTGCCAGTGCCAACGCACGCGCACACTGGGCGATGGCACCTCGCACCTCCCGCCGAGAGCGTCTCGCCGCTCACCCGACCTCGACCGGTTCATCAGGGGCGGACGACTTGGACCGGGTCGCAGCCCCCACCGGCCCCGGTGCTGGTGTCCGCCCCGGCATCAGG
>Ga0316625_100000155_pt1 | contig 11577 bp, 7 predicted proteins | sample OWC_Aug_T1_C1_D1_FD_207655 | JGI IMG/M metagenome (GOLD analysis project Ga0316625, IMG submission 207655) | Wetland soil microbial communities from Old Woman Creek delta, Ohio, United States - OWC_Aug_T1_C1_D1_A | ecosystem: Environmental > Terrestrial > Soil > Wetlands | place: USA: Ohio... | reverse complement strand
ACGACCTGCCGTGCCCCCTCATCGCCGCCGGCAAGAACCTCTCCTTCTGGCCGATGGGGCCGCTCTTCCGCCGCGGGGGCGCCTTTTTCATCCGCAGAAGCTTTCGCGGCGCCGTGCTCTACTCGCGGGTGTTCGCGGAGTACGTGCACACAATCCTCGAAGAGGGCTATCCCGTCGAGCAATTCATCGAAGGCGGGCGCAGCCGCACGGGCAAGCTGCTCATGCCCAAGCTGGGGCTGCTCTCCATTCTGCTGAACGCCCAGAAAAACGGCGCCTGCGAAGACCTGATCTTCGTTCCGGTGTCCATCGGCTACGACCGGGTCCTAGAGGAGAAATCGTATCTGCAGGAAATCGAGGGCGGGCAGAAGCAGCCGGAAAACGTCTGGCAGGTCGTCGGCGCCAGGAAATTCCTCAAGCACCGCTACGGTAAAGTCTATCTCCAGTTCCACGCGCCGCTGTCGGTCAATGACCTGGCCGAGCGCAGCGGCACGCCCCTGAAGGCCATGAAGCAGAAGGAGTTCAACGGGTTCTGCCGCGGCCTGGGCCACCGGATCGCCCACGCCATCAACCAGGTGAGCGTCGTCACCCCTCAGGCCCTCGCCGCGGCCGCCATTCTCAACGGCGGCCGCGACCGCTTCGACCTCGAAGCGCTCATGGCGGTGGTCGACCTCTACACGAATCACCTGGATGCGGTGGGGGCGAAACTGGCCGACACGCTCATCCTCGATCACCGCCGGGCGATCGCTCATGCCCTTCAATCCTACGTCCAGCGCAAAATCCTCGAATCCCCGGCGAACGAACCCATAGGGGCGGGCGGCTCGGTCGGTTTCGTCCTGAGGGACGCCAAGCAGCCGCTGCTGGAGTACTACAAGAACACGTGCGTGGCCTTTTTCGTCCCCGCCGCCTTCACGGCGTTGGCTATCTTCCAGAAAGACGCCTTCCAGTTTTCGGCCACCGACCTGCACACCGACGTCGAATTCCTGCAGGAGCTGTTTCAGTTTGAGTTCGTCTACGACGGCGATGTGCCGCCGGAGCAAATGCTGCGCGCATCCCTCAACCGATTCTTCGAGGACGCCATGCTGGTGCCCCATCCCAGCCTGCCGGACACCTTCAACGTCACATCGGCCGGCTTCCGCAAGCTCAAGCTGTTTGCCATGTTCCTGAAGACGTTCCTGGAATCCTACTGGGTGGTCCTCAGCTATTTCCGCAGCACCTCCCGGGACGCGGGCGACGGCAAGGACCGCATCCGGAAAATCGCCTCCCTCGGCCGCCGCATGTTCAAAAACAAGGAGATCGAGCACCGCGAAGCGCTCTCCAAGGTGACCTATGAAAATGCCGTGGATTTCTTCACGGGCCGGGGGCTCAAGGGCGCCGAGGACCGCGAGGCCGTCGAGACCTTCGCAGCGGCGATCGAGCGCGCGCTGCGCTGTTTGAAACTCTGATGACGTTGTAATAAACCCAATTTCTGCGTTGCGCTTCATCTCGCCGGCGCTGCGGCGTACTGCCAGTACGCCTCACACCGCGAGAGTCGCGCGCCTTGACCTTGGGCTTATTACAACGTCATCACTTCTAAACTTTATACGGGTTCTCTCAACCCTATCGGGCATACTGTTTATGAAGGCTCTGATTCTGGCGGCGGGCCTTGGAACGCGGCTGCTGCCCTACACCCGGATGCGGCCCAAGCCCCTTTTCCCGCTGGCCGGCCGCCCGCTGCTCGAGCGCCACATCCTTCAGCTGCGGGAGGCCGGATGCGAGGCCGTCATCGTCAATACCCACCATCTGCCCGAGCAGATTGAGGCCTTCATCGCCTCCGGCCGCTGGGGCATCCCGGTCGTCGCCCGGCGGGAGCCCGCCATCCTCGGCACCGGCGGGGCCATTCGGAATGTCAGGGATTTTTGGGACGAGCGCCCTTTTTTCGTGATCAACGCGGACATCTGCCACGCCGTCGACCTCCGCCGGGTGTACGCGTTCCATCTCCGCGAGGGCCCTGCTGCAACCCTGGCGCTGGCGGATGACGCGGAATTCAACAGCGTGACGGTGGACCCGGCGGGACGCATCCGCGAGTTCGCCCCTTCCCCATCGGCCGCGCTTGCCGGCGCCCTCACCTTCACCGGCATCCAGGTGCTGGACCCATCCGTCCTCGAGTACATCCCGGCCGAGGGCGCCTCCCACAGCATCGAGGCTTTTCGGGCGATGATCGCCGACGGCCGGGACGTGCGGGGATTCATCGCGGCGCACGCGACGTGGATGGACCTGGGGGCCCCGGAGCGGTATCGTCGGGCCGCACGCGAAGCCTCGGCCCGGGAGGCCTGGGAGCGGGCCTTTTCGCAACCGCCGACGGCCGCGCTCACCTGGGAGCGGCTGGAGGGCGACGGCTCCGACCGCCAATGGTCCCGGGTGAAAGCCGCCGGGGCTTCGCTCGTGCTCGCGGATCACGGCCTGCGCGCGACGGACGTGGTCGCCGAAGTGGATGCCTTCATTCACATCGGGCGGCACTTGAAAAGCAAGGGGCTGCCCGTGCCGACCATTCATTTCGCCGACGCCTTTGCGGGGCTCGTGTTCCTGGAGGATTTGGGAGACATCAACCTTCAATCCGCCGCACGGGGGGCGCCGGACCGTCGGATGGCGATGGCGGCCTACCGCAAGGTCATAGACGGCGTCGTCGCCCTGTCCGTGGAAGGGGCCGAAGGCTTTGACCCGGCCTGGACGTACCAGACCCCCGCCTACGACCGGCAGGTCGTCATGGAGCGCGAGTGCCGCTATTTTTGCGATGCGTTCCTCAGGGGGTATGCCGGCCTGGACGCCGGCTTCGACGATTTCCAGGACGAGTTCGGCCGCATCGCGGACCAGGCCCTGGCCGACGACCGCCGGGGGTTCATGCACCGCGACCTGCAGTCGCGCAACATCATGGTCAAGGGCGACCGCTTTTATTTCATCGACTTCCAGGGCGGGAGGCTCGGCCCGGTCCAGTACGACCTGGCGTCCCTGCTGATCGACCCCTACGCCGGGCTCACGCCGGAAGAACAGGAGCACCTGCTCGGCTACGCGCTGCAGCAACTGGCCGCGCGGCGCCCGGTCGACGCTGCAGGTTTCCGTCGCGCGTTCAGCGGCTGCGCGCTCTCCCGCAACATTCAGGTTTTGGGCGCGTTCGGATTCCTGACCACCGTCAAGGGCAAAAGCCGGTTCGCCCGCTACATCCCCGCAGCGCTGCGGGGCCTGGCGGACCGGTTGGCGAAGCCGGGGACCGGCGCGTTCCCGAAATTGCATCGGGTCGTTTTAGAGGCACACGAAAAACTCGGAATCAAACCATAGGTCGCCGGTCCGCCCGTCGCCCGCCGGCCGGTTTCCGCGACACGGACGGGCCGACCGGCGACCGGCAGCCACCGAGGGCAGACCCCGAAGGAGGTTTCACATGCAGCCCATATCCGTCATGGTCAACGGCATCCCCGGAAAGGTCGCCTGCACGGTGGCCCGCCACGCTCAGGGGGACCGTCGCTTCCGTCTGATCCCCTGCTCCTTCACCGGACCGGAGATCCAGGAACACGAGCACTCTATCGAGGGCACGGCGATCCGCCTCGTTCGACCCGAGGCGCGCGAGGCCGCCGTGCGGGAACTGCGGGGAGCGCATGGCGATTTCCTGAGCGTCGACTACACCCACCCCGCCGCCGTCAACGCCAACGCTGAATTCTACTGCCGCCACGGCCTGCCGTTCGTCATGGGCACGACCGGCGGCGACCGGCAGCGCCTGGAGGACACCGTCCGTTCCTCCGGCATCGCCGCGGTGGTGGCGCCGAACATGGCCAAACAGATCGTCGGTTTCCAGGCCATGATGGAATACGCCGCGCAAACCTTCCCAGGTCTTTTCAAAGGCTATACCCTCGGCATCCGGGAAAGCCACCAGAAAGGCAAAGCCGACACCAGCGGCACGGCCAGGGCCATGGTGCGCTACTTCAACCAGCTCGGCGTCCCCTTCACGGAAGAGCAGATCGCCATGGAACGCGACCCACAGATGCAAGCGACCCGCTGGGGAATCCCGGAGGGGCATCTCGCCGGCCACGGGTGGCACACCTACACGCTTACCTCCGCCGACGGCACCGTGCGCTTCGAGATCACCCACAATGTCAACGGCCGGGAGATATACGCTCTCGGCACCCTGGACGCGTTGCTTTACCTTCACGCCCGGGTGGCCGCCGGGGAACGCGGTCGGATGTTCACCATGATCGACGTGCTGAAAGGGTCTTAACTGCTCAGACGTCAGGGTTCGGGTTCCAGGGTTCAGGATAATTCTCAAAGGCTGCAGCCACATTTCCCGAGATCCTCCCGCGCGGGTGGTGGGGCCCGGGAGCGGTCAGATTGCGGCAGCTGCCCCTCTCCTGAACCCCGAACCCTTGTACCCTCTACACCTGGCCAGAAACGAAAGTCTTTTGGAACTGCCCATAAGGTAACCGCCCAACCTTCCTGCCCGTTTGCCCACATCTCAAAGAGCCATCCAACGCAATGAATCCATTAATAATTTCTGTATTTATGCCATCCGCACGCGTTGACTTTGAAGCCTGAAGCCGGTAAAATTCAAGAGATGGACGAAATCGCCGCCAAACTCCTCCAGGAACTCGGCAGCGGCCTTCAAAAGGCCGAGACGACTTCCGGCCCTGCGACCGGCGCCTCGCGGCCGGAGGAACTGGATCGCCAGCGGATCCTGCTCGTGGAAATGGTCTATCTGCTGAACGCCTGCTTCCGGGATGTCCAGTACTGGGAGGGGGTAAGGTCTGAAAAAGACACTTTCAAGCAGTTCGCGGCCGTTCTGCTGCAACTCTCCCGGCTGCCGGGCCATGACGGGACCATCCGCATCACTCGCCGCGGGTCCTCCCACGGCAAGGGCAGCGACAAGCCGGACTACCAAATCCGGCTGGGAGAACTCAGCATCGATGCCGCCATCGTCTCCGCCGTCATCAAGCGCGCGGGCATCCGCTTTAAACACCTGGAGGGCCGCGTCCAAAAAGCCTCTGAAACCCTGGCGGCCGAGGGCATCGACTCGGTTCTGCTGCGCCTGCCGGAGGACACCCCGGAGTCCCTGGAAACCCTGAAAGTGGCGATCCGCGTGATCTCCTGCTACCGGCAGGCCGCTGAGAAATCCACCCCCATCGCCTTCACCCGCAGCGGGAATTCGATGCAGCTGCGGCCGGTTCACGACGAACGCAGCCTGCCCGACCCGAACCTGACCCTTCTCGCCGCCGTCAACGACCTGTCCGCGGAGACGCTGCAGGATGTGGTCGGCAAGGTGGCGGCGGTCATGCAGCGGCCGGAAGGCTATGCCCTGCGCCGCCAGGCCCCCAACGTCTACCAGGCGCTCTTCGCGATCAAAAGCCTGCGCGAAAAATTCCAGAGGCCCCCGCTCGAAATCAACAGCGACCGGCGCGAAACCGATGGCGCCGCCCCGGCTGCGGCGGCACACACCGGCGGCGCCGGCGGGGGGCGCTTCGCCGCGAATGCCGCCGGCACGCCGGCCGCGGTTCCAGCCGCGGCCGACGGCTCCGGACGGGGCCCCTCGGACCCCGGCGGCGGAGGAGCCCCCGGAGGAGGAGCCGAGCCCGGCGGCGCTGCGCTGCCGGCGGGTCAGGCCGTCGTGATGGGCGATGCCGCCCTCAAAGCCGGTGTGGCGCAGTTCGTCAAGGAGGCCTACAAGGCCGCCCCCGCAGAGGCGGTCGGCACCCTGCGCAGTCTCTTTGCCCAGGACTACGGCAACCTGAACGCAGACGGCCTCGGCGAGCGCCTGGGGGTCATCACCCGGCTGATGGATTCCATGCAGGCCAGCCCGGCGGCGTCGCAGTTGATGGAGGCCGTGCTGCAGCGCGTCCAGTCCGGAATGGACCAGCTGCCGACCGACCTGCTGAACGACATCGTCGTCGACGGCAAGGACGTCAAGGTCTGGGAGGGAGACAAGGAACGGGTCGTCGGCACGGTGGAAGACAAGCTCGCCCAGGCCATCGACACGGCCAAGGACCGCGCCGCCGGCCAGCGCAAGCTTCGGGCGACCTCCGGCGAAGACCCCATTTACCTCGCCCGGGACACCTCGGCCCTGTGCACGTATTTCGGCCTGCCGGCGGAGGAGATGGAGGCCATCCTGAAGCTGTTCCGCGCCTGCTTCGACGGCCGGGGCAATTTTCAGAAGGCGCTCTTCGAGAAACGCGTCAGGGACTTCGCCCCGTTCCACAAGAAGATTTTCCAGGTGCTCTGGGAGTTCTTGAAGGACATGCCGCGCCGCAGCGACCGTCTGCCCTTCCTCAATTCCCTGCAGCTCATGGTCAAGGAGACCCGGCAGCCGCTCCAGGCCGTGCGGACCCTGCTCTCCGACTTCGTCGGCGACCCGGCCCAGGTCGTCTACCCCGACCGCAACGCGGTCATGCTTTCCACTCAGTTTCTGCGGATGTACAACAAGGAGATCAACGTCGACATCGAGCTCACCCCGGAGGAGATCCTGCGCGTCCGGACGGGGCTGGACGGCAAAGTGGTGAACTACGCGAACTGGAAGGTGAACGGCGAGCCCAAGCGCTTCCTGACCAAGGTGGTGAGCATCCGCAAACGGCTGAACGCGGCCTTCGACCCGGCGCTGTTGGGCATGTCCCCGATGCCGGCGCGCTTCCTGCTCGCCCTGGAGCGGGAGGTTCACATCTTTCTTGCGCTGGTCGGCGGCAGCACCGCGGCCTCGATCCTGCACAGTGCGCTCGGCGTCTACGGCAACCCCCAGTCGACCTACTTCGCCACGGAGGCCGGCCGGCCGCACCTGTACGCACTGGTCCAGCACCTCTCGGTGCTGATCCGCGGGATCGGCCGCACCGGCACCGAAATCGATCTGATTCTGCTCGACCAGGTCCGGCAGCGGGAGAAGGAATTCCTGAAAATGAGCACGGACCCCCGCTACGCCTCCCTGGTCCGGCGCGTGTTCAGCTGGGTGGAGCCTGCGAAGAAGGAGATCGAATTTTGCCTCAAGGGCGGCCCGCCCGGCTCAGACCCTTCCATCAGCCCGCCGATCAGCCTGTCCAGCACGAACACCATCGACCTCTGATTTCCCTGCCAGTTTCCATTCCATTTTTAAGGCCGCCGCCTTGAATCTCTCTTTCAGGCGGCAGCCTTCAATTGCCTTGCCCGCCCAAGGTGCTGGAATGGAAATCCGAAATCCAACTATCGAAACTCGAAACAAATTCGACAATGTGCCGACCTGGAGCAGGAAGGGATTAAGAAAGGGTTTGCTGAAGTCGATTTGGTATCGGAAAAAAATGGGGAATGAGCACATTTACTGTAAAATCGGCCATTTTGTTAGGCAATACATGCAATTTGAACCTCTCAATGAAATACCCGATACGTTGAATATACATCGGGCTTTAGAGCGGAGCCCCTCTTTCTTCTTTGAACCTTTAACAGTTTCATATAAGCCAAAGCTCTTTGTTAATTATTGCTCAGGCGGCTGCCAAAAAGAACCCATACCTTTCAAGATTCCTATCAACTCCATTAAATAATCATGCATACGGGAAGCATAATCGGGGTCTAACCGTTTGGAAAAGAAGTTTACGGAAAAAAGTCTAACTACATCAGATAGCTTGTTGATCCCCTCATCAGTATTAGCCTTAAAACCGTTCCAGTTGCGGACATGCTCTTCCGACCGGAAGAGATTCATGGTACTTCAGGAATATGGCAGGTCTTTGAACCAATCCTTAAAAGGGACAGATGTATATCCCATTATACCCTTCGGTTCTGCGTTCAGTACTTTTCCATCCTTTATTTCGACTCTGATCGGAGAACCACAATCCAGACAGGGGGCATCAATTTGTACTGTTTTACCGGGAAAAAGCCAGCAGACCGCCAGCGACTCGAACCCTCACTGGCCAAACCACTTTTGTTGACTGTCGATAGTGATACGGTATTGAGTGGGGAGGTTGCTAAATGGTGGGAAAGAGCAGATGTAGTCGGTATTGGGGAACAACCAAGCCGGAAAGCCGGGTGAAAAAAGCTCATGCAATGCTTTGCGCCCCTGTTCTACTGGCACATGTAATTCGTCCGCAATTTCTGTGTAGTGAGGTGCTTTGCCGGTCTCCATTAGGTGTTTCATGATGATTTGAAAAGTTCTGTCCGACTGGCTAAAATCACTCATAATTACCTCCTCTTGTTGATAGATAGGTGTGTAAAAAATGGGTTTTCAGGTTCCCTGCTTGGTGTGAAGAATTAACCCTACTGTTGCAAAAAATCTGTTTATGCTCCGCTGCAACATCAAGCTCCACGCTAATTTGCAGCCAGATCAATACATAAAGAAGGAATTCATCGTTGGTTCAGTCCTGGTTTCTGCTGTTAAAATGGGTCATTCTCGCATAAATATAAGGACTAATGAACCACTCAATCGAAAGTTTTATGCAACGTTAGAGTTTAGCTCCCAATAGAACAATAAGATTCTGTCAGGAGTGAAGCAGGCACAATTTGAGAGGGCTTTCCATTCCCACCTCGCTTGCCCGTGATAGATCCCGCTTATCTCCCGCTTTCGGAAAGCTGATATGCTGACCTTCGCTGTCACTATAAGGTCTGTTGATATCTGAACTTTGTTTCGGTCCTGATCCGCCTTATGAACCCTGGACCGTCCAAACATTCAATCATTGCCCATGACCCACACCGGGCTTCTTGAACCAGGGATTAGAGCGCCGACTAAATGGCGCTCTAATCCTATTTGTTATGCGGGCGCTTCAGCGCTCGGACATGCGATCGTCTCTCATTCTGACATGAGCCTTCTGCTTTTCCGTTGACTGGGTACGTGTCGAAAGCCGTTACGGCATCTTGCCGATTATCTTCCTCATTTCCTCCAAAGAGAAGCCACGCAACGTTTCTGTTCGCACGTTGCCGAGCGAGCCCACCTTCAGCATGGCAGTCATAGCCGCTTCGTCGTTCCCTTCTACGATCAGCACCATATCGTAACGCCCGATGGTGTAAAAAACGTTCTTCACCTTTGCTCCTAACTTTTCAGCCATCGCCCTGAACGCTTCATACCGGTCCGGCGAGTCCTTAACGTTCCGGATTCCTTGATCAGTAAAGTTCACAAGACTAATAAACGTCGCCATGGTTTATCTCCTTTACTAAGCGATTCGATGCTGGCGGTCGCCGACCTATCGATTTGGGAGAAGGCCGCTATCCTCCCAAAGGTCCGAATGGCACAACCTCTGCAGGATTCCAACTTCCGCACAACATGAATAAGTTCGCCTCCCTTTAGGCTTAAGTCCTTGGGAGGCAGGAGGCAGGGACTTTGAGGAGTTTCCTGTTCATGGTGAACCTCAAATACCAATCAAATAATTGAACGTTTAACGCAGGTATTTGGGAACCGATCAGGAGAGGCGCGTTTGGGCTGCTGAACGCAACCAGCGGCCGCTTTAGGTCCGGTGGAGGTGAAGCGAGATTATAGTGTGACCAAACTTTACCTTTGTCAACTGACAAAAATAAACAGAAAATATGAGAGTCGTGGACATGATCGTGGACATGATTTGAGATATGCAACCTTACAAGATGACAGCAGATTAGCCCCATCTATCTTGTTGAGAGAGGTGCAAGTCGGTCGATTGATAGTTTAACTTGCGTCCTGCACAAAGGACTTTATTCGGGAGCCAATGTGAATAGGGTTGGCATCTGCTTCTATACATACTGAAACATGCCCCCAGACTGTGGGCAACACATACTGGAAAAAATTGCCGTATCGAACGATCAAATATTCCAGACCGCCGCAATCGATGTTTCCACGCTGCGAGGCAAGCTTGAGCAAAGTAGGATTCACCAATAGCTCCTCGTACCTATCGCTTTCAGAACTGCTCGCGTCCAATGTGGCGGTTCTTGATTGTGATTCAAGTTGTCCGCTCTTATAGACGGCAACATAGCGAATACTCTCTGACAACTTGAAAATGGCTTCAATCATTCTCATTCGAAACGTTCATCTAAATTGGGAATTGGTAACAAACGTGCTCTATTGTTCCGTGGCGAGCTCAACACGGAGTTCATAATGCAGGGAGCGCTGGTCGAAGCGGGCCAATAGGGCTCGGGCCTTTTGTGGGACGACGGCCGCCTCGTAGTCCTGGCCTGCGAACTGACGGACCGCCTCTATATTATCAAACGTCATGATGGTCACAAACTCCACCTCGCTGCTCATAGCCCGACGGAGCAGGCGGATACCTCGGTAGCCGGGGATCTTGCGGCCCCTTATGTTGACAAAGATTTCATCTTTGAGAAGTGCCTCATAAGCATCTGCGTTGGATGGGGTCGTCCAACCGTGCCAGATCCGCAGAACCATACCAACACCTCCGCTCACGCATTACCAGACCCCTAACGGTCGTGATAAAGCGATGGTCTTCAATATTTTCCGAATTCGATCCGACCAACTGAGAGTATCACAATTTTCACGATATTCCAGATACGTCGGATGAAAACACCAGGCACCGATCATCTGCGATTAGGTCCTCCGGTTGACATCCGGGGTTTTTTGAAACTCAAAAATTAGCCTGTTGCTGCCAGTATCGTAAGCTGTAAATTAGATGGTTTCTTGTCATGCGACACTGTCGTTTGAATCAAAAAATGTTCTTCGAATTTCGAGCGGTCAATTCTTGTTCCACCCTGCCGCCCACTTCGTTTTTCGGACAGGCCGCCAGGACGCACGGTTATGCCCCCCGGATCACCTCCAGCGCCCTGGCGAGCGCCGCGTCCAGGTTCTCCGGCTGCGAGCCGCCGGCCTGGGCCATGTCCGGGCGGCCGCCGCCGCTGCCGCCCACGACGGCCGACACCTGCTTGATCAGGTGGCCGGCGTGGAAGCGTTTGGTCAGGTCCTTGGTGACGCCCGCGATCAGCATCACCTTGCCGTCGCTGACGCTGCCCAGGACCATGACGCCGGATCGCAGCTTGTCCTTGAAGCGGTCGAGCATCTCGCGCAGCGCCGCCGGGGAGTCCGCTTCGACCTTCTTCACCAGCACGCTGACTCCGCCGATCGTCTGCACGTCGCCCCCGGCATCCGCCACCGCGGCGGCGGACAGCCGCCCCTTGAGCTGCTCGATCTCGCGCTCCAAACCCTTCGCCTCCGCGAGCAGCCTGGCAATGCGCTGGGTCAGCGCCTCGGGCTTTTCCTTCAAAAGCTGGGCGGCCTCCCGGACCGCGCGGGCCGTGGCCTGCACGGCCTCCACGGCGGACGGGCCCGTCACGGCCTCGATCCGTCGGACCCCGGCGGCGACACCGGATTCGGAGACGATCTTGAAAAGCCCGATGTTCCCGGTCCGGGCGGTGTGGGTTCCGCCGCACAGCTCTTTGCTGAACTCCTCAAGCGAAATCACCCGGACCCGGTCCCCGTATTTTTCCTCGAAGAGGGCCATGGCGCCGGTTTTGAAGGCCTCCTCCGCCGGCATCTCTTCGATGCGGGTGGGCACGTTGGCCCGGATGCGCCGGTTGACCAGGGCTTCGATCCGGTCGAGGGTCTCGGAGTCCACCGGGGAGAAGTGGGTGAAATCGAAGCGCAGCCGGTCGGGGGCTACCAGCGACCCGGCCTGTTTGACGTGATCGCCCAGCACGCTG
>Ga0316625_100000151_pt1 | contig 11713 bp, 19 predicted proteins | sample OWC_Aug_T1_C1_D1_FD_207655 | JGI IMG/M metagenome (GOLD analysis project Ga0316625, IMG submission 207655) | Wetland soil microbial communities from Old Woman Creek delta, Ohio, United States - OWC_Aug_T1_C1_D1_A | ecosystem: Environmental > Terrestrial > Soil > Wetlands | place: USA: Ohio... | reverse complement strand
GGTGTACTCATACGTCCTCACAGATCAGTAGTCGTCGTACCACCATAGGTGACTAGTACCACAACAAATGGAGTAAAGCACGCAAAACACAGATGTTCACTCAACCGTGTCATGTGCAGCAGCGGCCCTCAGTCACGCCCGCAGAACGGACGAAGCAGCCGTGCCACAGAAGCCAACGCACGAAACCGCCCCACGTCACGGGTAGGCGGTCACATTTTGCACTGAGCGGTGCACGCATCCGCGACACCGCCTCATAGAAGAGGCGGCGCCCGTTAGACGCCGGGCGCCGCCAATACCCCGCCGACCATCTCAAGTCACCTGGCAGAAGTGATGCTCACTCTAGGAGATCACCCCACCCAGCGGCCACCCACAGCCAAGAAAGCACTCATTAGAGTGACGATTCTTCTGCTCGCCGCGACAGTGATCTATCGTCGAATCCGCGACACAGCTTCCTCAGGGTCCATCACGCCCACCGTGTCGTAGTGCCGGGATCTCACTCTGCCAGCACCGACTACAGGCGCTGGGGGAAAGCAACCCGCGCACACGGCCCCGTCGAATACCAACCGACGGGGCCGTCTCCCTATCCCGGCCATTCACCCGACCGGACCGACCACACCAGACAACCAGCCCGCAGGGGCCCAGCCACACAGCGGACAAGAATTGGCGTGAGGTCTCCTCATTGAGACCTCACAGAAAAACAGAACACCCCTTCAGCGGAACCCATTCCACTAAACCTCAGGCAACACCCCACGCAATTCATATTCCTGCGTGGTCAGCCGGGACAGGCGAACCAGGCAGTCATAGACCAGGGGCCGCACGCCCGCCTGCCGGGCGAGAGCGTCCATCTGCCGAGGAGTGTTGATCTCCTGGTAATCGGTGAACCGCCCATAGCGGCTCCGCAATCCAAAATAGTGCCGCCCGTCCACGTCCACAGCGGACACGGTGCGGACCTCATCGTCACGGCGGCTCGGATCATCGAGGGCGCAGCCCTGAAGACCCCGCTGAGCCCACGCCTCACAGAGGACCCCCCAGGCCAGAATCGGCACCTGGGGGTGGACCCGCGCATAGCGCCGGAAGTTCGCGAACCAGTGGGGCTGCTGCTCAGCAGAGAGCGCCAGGGCACACAGCGTCTGCCCCGGACCGTCCATCTGGTCCCAGAACTCCGGAGGCAGGGCGAGGACATTGACGCAGATCTCGATGATGTCGACCGAGGCCGACTCCGACACCCGCTCATCAAGAACCGTGACCACGAACAGCTGCGGCGGCAGCCCACCCCAGGGGATCTGCAACGCCCCGCGCTCGAACGCGTGCACACTGGCGGCCAGGGCCTCCACCTCGTCGGCCGCCAGGATTGCCCGGCCGCCATACTCCTCCCGCTCGGCAGCCTCCCTGGCAGCATTGGCCGCGACATCATCCGGGTGGAACGTGAACGCCCCGCAGCCACAGACCGCGCAGGTGGTACGGGAACTCAAATGCCCGTGACCGCAGGTCCCGCACCGCTGTTCATTCGCTGTCACTCGCCCTGGGGCTCGCATACCATCTCCCGGATATCCACACACCACTGCTGACCGATACAGCGCTTAACGGCAGATACCCGTATCGGGTTACGCGTCAGGGAAAGCCCCGACCTGGACCAGACGCCCACCCGGCTCCATCCGGACGACAATCTTCACCCACTCGTAACTACCGACCGGGTCGAAGTCCCGGCCCCGCTCCACCCGTAGCCGCATCAGACCGTTGAGAAGAACAGCCCCGTCAGGTCCCTGTATCTCAATCTCCACGGAATCCTGACCACCGCCGACGGTCACGCTCGTCTGGGTCAGTGCCTCGACCAGCTCCGCCGGGGTGTGCTCCCGGAACCCGTCAGTCACCATGTCCCCGCCCCTTCCTCTCAGCCCCGCACCAGTCGCACCAGCGGTAGCGGGTGAAGTCGTGCCCCACCAGCAAACACCCCAGGCGGGCGACGGTGTTCTGGACCCGGATCGACTTGCCCGGCCAGAAGGCCCACCAGGAATGCATCCACCGGTCCCGTAGCTTTTTGCGATCCACCATCACTCCCTGCTAGAGTCGGGATCCCTGTCGGTGTAGGAGTACCACGGTGGACACTCCGTGCTACCTGGTTGATGTTCGTGGCTAGCAGCAATCCGGATCTTCTGAAGCCGGACGGCCACAGACTATAGGTGCCAGGGTGAACCGAATGCTTGCGGACGGAGCAACCACTGTCGTCGCGGCGAGCCAACGCTCACTCCGCCTGTACCCCAGCTATCTGCTGCGGACTAAGTCCCCCGCAGGGGTACTGATCCCACGACATAGGCGTGTTTCCCCGCCCCTGGCAGCTACGATCAGTAGTCTGCCCGTCATGCAGACGGATTTTTACGTACGTCGTGCGCAACGACGGCGGGCACGCCTGGCCATTCTGCTGGGGATTGGCCTGTTTGGTGTGTTCGGCCCTGCTGCCGTGTTCATCCACCGGGCCACAGCCCCCGTCGCGCCGTTTCCGATCGATGACCAGGCCGGTGCGCACACGACCCTCGTCCCCTCGGGCACCGCAGGGTCCTCGGAGAGCGCCGCCCCGAGCCCCTCCCCCGGGGGTTCAGACAGACCCTCGCGGACCGCCCACCCGACCCCGACGCGGACCATCGAGCCGCCCGCCGCCGTCCTACCGAGCGAGACGACAGCCGCTGCCGCACCCCCGAAGGTCGAGCCGTCGCGCACCGGGGAACTGCTCACCGGGGTCGCGGCCCTCATCAGCGGAGTCGGCGCCCTCCTGGCCGGGGTCGGATCGATCATGACGGTCCGTCTCAACATCCAACAGCGCCGAGTCCCGCCCCGTCGTACAACTCGCCGCCGGCGCCCAGCACCGGCCAGAACGCCGCAGCAGCAGGCAGCTCCTCGAACACCAGATGCCTCACCGACCGGCGGGCCACAAAATCCCGGCCCCTGGTGCCCTCCATGAGCCCGGGGAGCATGTGCACCCCCGTTGTGCCGATGTGGTCGGCCCGGGAACCGATCGGGATGATCGACTTCCGGCCGTTGGAGTCCATGACCCGCCACACCTGGTCGTCCCACCCCTGGACCTCCGGGTCGAACGACCACTGCCCCCGCAGAAACCGGTCCCACCGGTTACGCCACGTCCCCCACACCCAGGGCCAGAACCAGGCGTGCCGCACCACAGCGTTGTCCGGCAGACCGTCGAGACGGGCCAGGGACTCGAACGCCCCCACCGTCATGATCTCAGCGTCCGCGCGGTAGGTGTTCAGAGCCCACTCGAAGTACGCCATCACATCGTCGGAGACGACCACGTCATCCTCAGCGAGCACCACGGCGTCCACAGTCGGGTCCTCATCGAGGACACAGCTGATCGCGTGCCAGTTGTTGACGTTGATCCCGAGGACATGGTCATTGACCCGGACCTGTCCGAAGGGCGCGAAGATATCTGCCATCTCCGTTTGCCGCGGTGAGGGCTCAAGGAACAGCACAGGGTCATACGGGGAATTGGTGAGAACCGGAGCCCAGGACTCCATCGTCTGTCGGAAAAACTCAGGCCGGTTGTATCCGACGAACACCACACGAATCTTCACACCGGTCTCCTTGACTCATACGTCATACGGTCCGAAATACGGCAGCTCAGAAAACTGGGTTCCCCGTGGCCGGTCGAGCAGGAAACTCGCGTGCCTCGTCCCAGCAAGACCTTCCGGCCTCATGTGGATCCCCACAGCCCCGATGTGGTCCGCCCTCGTATGGGCCGGCATCGCGCATCGCAGACCGCAGGCGTTCATCACCACACCCAGGCCAACGTCCCACCCGGGAATGTGGCGGAACTCCCACTGGGGCTCCAGTAGCTCCTCCCACCGGTCACGCCACGTCCCCCACACCCAGGGAAAGAAATATGGGTACCGGATACCGTGCTCAGGTCCGAACCCGTCCGGGACAGTGAGGTTGGAGAACGCGCACACGGCCAGGATGCTGTCGTCCTTGGCGTGTTCGGCGAACGCCCACTCGAAGTAGTCCATCACGTCGCTACTGACGAGCACGTCGTCCTCAGCCATGACCACGGCCTCGACCGTCGGATCCTCCCCGAAGATCCGGCCCATGGTCGCGAAGTAATTGGTCTCGATCCCCAACCGCCGGGGATTCACCCGCACCGGGCCGGTACCCCGGAACAACCGCCGCATCTCAGCTTCCGCAGGTGACGGCTCCAGATACAGCGTTGGCCTGTACCGGTCACCGCCGACCAGGGCGGTACGCCACGAGGCCATAGTGCTGCTGAAATACCCCGGCCGGTTATAGCCGAGAAACGCAACCCGGATCTCCACACTGACCTCTCACCGTCAACACCAGACCGTGTGGAGCCCCTGGTCTAGTCCGAACCGATGAGCCGCATGTAGGTCGTCACGACCTCCGCTGGGAGATCACCCTCACACCCGCCCGCACCCTCGCCCAGGAACACCACGTCACCGACGAGTACGTCATCGGCAGTCAGACCCAGCTCCAGGGCCAGCAAGGTCGCCCGCCTGTTGACCTCCAGGCCCCTGAGCTTCCCCACCGCGTTGACATAGGCGTGGTAGCGGCCGAACCGCACACACTCGATATCGCCGCCGACCATGCCCTGCAACGACCGGAGATCCGTGAAAACAGGCCCGTAGGCACTATTGCCGTTCACGTAGATCAGCAGGGCCTGACACGACAAAACCATCAAGGTACTCCTCATTGACGACTTCCAGTGCCAGCCGGCAACCCACCGCTCGGGCATACCGCATGACCAGACTCAAACTCGGCGATGAAGCCCCCCGCTCCATCGACGAAATGCGGGATTGACTGGTCCCGATCAGGTAGGCGAGTTCCTGTTGAGACATCGTGCGGAGTGCCACCAGGGCGCGCACCAACGCCCGAACGTCCTCCCCGTCATCCGGACACAGAGACTTACTCATCCGTTGGCTCCTCTATATCCGAGACAAACAGCGGAACAACCTGGCGGCCGTCACGCCATTCCACGACAACCGCCTCAGGGTCTACGAACCCCTCAGCCTGAACCAGAGTGAAGCCGAGACATTCACCGGGCTTCACCGCCCTCGGCGCCTGACACGCGGCGATGATCGCCGTCTCCGGCCGTGACCCGGAGATCCACGCGGCCTCCGCCGTACAGATCCCGACGTTACGTACACAGAAGGCCCCCGAATCGGAACGCTCCGCCCGCCAGTCCACCAGCAGATGCGGTCTGACCAGCAGTCGGGCCTGCACGAGACGCATGTTCGCCGCCGTCAGCTCCCTTACCTCCCGCATCGTCGTGATGGAGAGAAAAAGCGCTGTGAATGCGACCGCCGCCACCACCCACATCATCACGGCAACCTCCCTGAGCAAACCATCGGTCCCCGCTGTAGGTAACGACAGACCCGCAACCACGTAACGGAGGAACATCCCGTGCCCTACTCAAACACCCGTGTCATCCTCAACGCCGGAGGGCCCCCGTCCCGGTACTGGGCTGACCACACCGGCGCCCCCAAGCACCTCGTGGCGGTACCCACCCCCAACGGTGGGCAGCAGCCCCTGCTGGTCCGCACCATCCACCAGCTCGTCTCGCGGGGAATCACCGACATCCGGCTTATCTGTGACTGCACTGACCCGCGCTACAACCTGGACGGTGTCATCCGCTACGACCACATCCCCGCCACAGTCGGCGTCCAGTCCCTGATCCATGGCTCCATCCTGTGGTCAACCTACGGACGCACCGTGTCCCTCATGGGCGACTGGTTCTACACCAAGGACTGCCTCGACCGGATCCTGGCCCGGGGCGAGGCCCGGGAGTGGCTGCACCTGGCCCGCATCGGCCGCTCCACCGTCAACGGCCAGCCCTGGTCCGAGGACGCGGGTGTGAGTTTCTGGCCCGAACACCACGACGCCTACCTCCAGGCCATCCACGACATCGACGCGCTCAGCCGAGCCGGGGCCATCCCCCGCGCGGGCGCGTGGGAGGTCTGGTGTCGCATGGCCGGACTGAACGGTCCCGAGGTCCACACCATGCTCGACACCCCCGAGGTCCTGACCCTCGGACACCGGATCGTCCTACCCGACGACGGCTCATCCGACTTCGACCTCCCGGTCTACTTCGACACCTGGTCCACCGCAGTCGCCGAGGGCTGGGTCAGCCTGGCCTACTGACACAACGACGGCCCGACCCCAAAGTCATGGGCTTCCCGGGGCCGGACCGTCAGTGCTCTCCACGGCGGGACGAGTACAGCAGCAAGCGGTGCCGTATGAACCCGCACCCGTCCCACCACCTCACAGCGTGGAGGACTCCTGTTCTACCGGACGGGGCCGTAGGACACCAACCACCGTCCACCTGAAGGGTGAACCTTGTCCCCCACAAGAGTTACCCGACCTTCGTCCACGTCCCGCAGTCCAGGGAGTCGAACGCCTTGTCCCCAGGCTGAATGGTCACGAACGCGTCGGCGCCCGGACGTTCGAAACCTGTTTCAATCTTCTCGGCCCGCGTCCCGCCGGTCCCCCGTAGCCGATGCCACATGCATGCCAGATCCGTCTCAGGGGGCACTGTGGTCTTGTACTGGCCAGGCTCGATATCAGCCCCGATAAGAAACGTGCCGTCCCCCATTGAGGTCTTTATCTGTGTTCCAGTCGGCGTCACTGGAGCGGCATGCCGGGACGCCGGGGAAAACGCCGCCGACAGAAGACCGGCGCAGCATGCGACGACCACACCAAGCACAACGGTGGCCAGGATCAGAACGCCAACATCGTTGAAACAGGGGCGAGGCTTCCTGAGGTAGGAAAGGCGAGGCTTCATGCCCTGATGGTGGGTCGTGGATCGCTGAAACACGAACATCAACCACGCGAGCCGTGGAAGCGAACGCCGTATTCACCCGGAAGGATGACCCTCCACAGCGTAATACCCCCGACCGGGCTCAGTGCGGACAACGCCCTGGGCCTTCAGCTGGATCAGGGCCAGGCGGACAGTCGTCCGACCGGCGTCGAACCTCTCGGCAAGCTGCCGCTCCGAGGGGAGCTTGCCGTCCGGCCCAACCTCCCCGGAACTGATCATTTCCTTAACCCACAAGATGATCTGTTCCGTTAGCGTACGCATAGGCATACGCAAAGCATACCTGTACACACCAGACGGCGCTCTACAGAACGATCCCCATCCGCGAGCACAGACCTCGCAACTGGGCGCCCGCCGCACTGCGCTGGGAGCGCTCCAGCAGAGCCCGCACGGTCTCCGCCGCGAACGGCGACAACCGCAGGCGCTGAGGGGCGATCCTTTCCGCCGCCAGCAGCATCCGCAATGCCTCAGCGTCCTTCCTGCACGCGGCCAACGCCCGCCCGGTATCCAGGTAAAACGCGGCCTGCCTACTCGTCGACTCCAGGACAACGACCTTCGTGTCCCGGGCGATCTCCACCGCCCGGCCGGGGTCACCCCCGTCGACCTCCATCGAGATTCTCCACAACCGGTTGTTGGTCGGCCCGAAGCAGAGCCTCAGGGCCGGGGAGTCCCCCGTGCGCTCGGCGATCTCCTCAGCCGCCGCGACCCGAACAGCGGCGCCTTCAGGATCCCCCGCAGCCATCAACGCGAACGCCTGGGTGAGATACAGCTGACCCAGCAGCTCCAGTGCATCTGGGAGTCCCGTCGAGTGCTCCAGGCTGTCTGCGGCCCGCTCAGCGATCTGGTACGCCCGCCCGTACAGACCGCACCCGGTGGCGGCGTGCGCGCGGGACCAGGACCCCAGAGCGAGAAACACGGGATCCTCCAGCACCTCGGCCGCCTGCTGGGCGCGCTCCGCCAGAATGCACGCCCCCTGCGGGTCGCCGCCGTACCGGACGACGAACGACCCGGTGTCTGCGGCGAGGACCAAACCCCGTAACGCGTCAACCCTCTGTGGACCGAACGCGGCGGCATGCAGCCCGCGTAGAAGTGCGGGTAGTCGCTGGGTAGCCCCGACGATGTCCGCGCGGACCCGCAGATCCCGGACCAGGGTCAGTTCCCGATCCAGCGCCAAGAGGTCAGGCGGCTGCCCGTCCGACTCGTAGCGGAGATCAACCTCGATGCCTGCGCGCACGGTCTCGTGCACGTTTCCACTGACCTCGGCAGCGCCACGGTCAGTGGGGATCGTCGGCTGACCGGTGAGGTCGGCTGCCGAGCATCTCAGGGCGCCCGCGATGTCAGCGAGCATGAACCTGTTGTCCGCGCTCCGGAGACCCCGCTCGATGCGGGACAGGGTGCTCGCATTGATCCCGGCACGGTCTGCGACCTGCCTTATCGACAAGCCGAGGACCTTCCGGCGGCGTGCAATCCGCTCGCCGATGGTCTCGTCTGAGTGACGTGTCATCCACCTACTGTGCAGGCCGCGTTGCCGGATGGCAACACAGTGAGGCATGCAACCCCATAAATTCAAGGAGGCGTGACGTTCCTTTCACCTTTAGTGATCGTTAAGCCAGGTAGGACGCGTCGCCGGGGTCGTCGGCCCGCCCTACCCACAGAAGACGAGGCGGCCGGTGCTGCCTGATCCGCTGGTCGGCACCCGCACTGGATCCCGCCGCCGGCCGCCTCGTCACCCGGAAGGAGAGGACACATGGGCATCTGGTACTGGTTCACACGACGAAGGCGCGCACCCCTGGACCAGTTCGGGCCCGCCACGTCCTACCTGAGCCAGACCGGCGCATACTCCCCCGCCTATGCGTCCACCTGGGCCACCCAGCCCACCATCCCCCTATCCACCGTCGGCCAGCTCACCTTCGGCCAGGCCCGGCTGTACAACACGGACGAGGAACAGATCGCGTGAACCAGAGAGTGTCCAAGAAACCAGACCAGGTCCCCCAGGTCGGCCAGATCCTCACCCTCAAACCCGAGGACTGGAGGTACCACGACGGGAACCGCAAACTGGTCGTCCAGGTCGCTGGAGTGCGCGACGACCTCTCCAACTACTACGACGGAAAATGGGTCTGGATCGAAGGATGGGAGGTCGAACTCCTCCGCGCACAACCCGACGGCCAAGAGCCGCCCGGCCACCGCATGCAGGTCCTCGTCCGTTGCGGAGCCATCCCCCAGGTCGAGCCAGGCAATCCGGGTCCACCCCAAGAATGACACCGCGCGTATAACAGAAGGCACGCAACGTAGGTATACGCATGCTGAAAATCGAAGACCGCTGCCTGCTTGACGTGCTTAACGAACACAACACCGCAGCCCGTAACTTCCACCGAGCCATCCTGATCTTCGGCGCCCTCGTCCACGGCCGGATCGAGGGCAAAGATGTCGACGAAGAACGGATCGACGATGTCGGCACAGACGTGGTCAGCGCTCTCCTCGACATCCAGACACTCAGCTTCCCCCGGCGGGCGGTGGAAGCCGCGAACGAGTGCGCCGAACTGCTCCAACAAGCCCTTGATATCTCCGGCCACAACTCCACCGGAGCGCTGGCCCTCTGTGACCAGGCAAAAGAGGTACTCAACGAGGCCCTCGCCTATGACGACCCAGAGAATGGGCTCAACATCTACGCCCACACGCGGCGGGTACTGGCCGACAAGGCGCTGACCTTCATCGAGCTGACCGCCGAGTAGACCGCCAATACACCAGGGGCGCCCAGATCATCTGGGCGCCCCAACGTTTGCTCAGAAACAGTTACGCCGGCTCAGGACGGTGAAACTGCTGATACATCGCCCGTGAAACCGTCAGAACGTCGTACGCGACCGCCGGGTCCAGATCAGTGGGCGCACCACCGTCAACACCGCACAGAATCACCGTGCCCCACAGACACGGCTGAACGACCCGCTTGTCGTACTGCCCGAGCCACGCCGTGGCCCAGAAATTGTGATCAAGGGACCGTGACTTCCACGCGACCAGAACATCCGCGTCCTCACCAACCACCAACGTTCGCCACAACGGATCGAACACACGAGCGGTGTGCAGAAAAGTCGCGCTGCCACCAGCAGTGAGAACCGCCTGAAAATACGTGGTTTCGTTCATGTCTCTGATACCGGGCTCAAGACCTCGAAATTAAGCGGAAGACCGCAGTGACCTGGTGGGCGAGAAACATCCCAACACCTATGCCACAACCCTCATACAGCGCTATGGCGACCCCGATGATGAGGGCCACCCGATGACACCGAACCCAGTCCCTCACGGACGGGCTCATCGGTTTATCGCGGCGGGGGTCAGGGTCCCAGCGGGTCGAAAGCACCGGGATGGATGTCAGCCGCCCGAACCCCCCGCCGCGCTCCGCTACAACAGGAGAACCCAATGTCTACCGGACACAAAGAGCTGAAGCAAAACACCGTCCACCGCAGGAAGGACACCCGTCACCCAGAAGAGTGACGCAGCGCATCACCTCGCTACGCCTGGTAAAACCACTGTATGCAAACCCCCAAGAGCATCGTCCTCAACCGTCTGATCTACGACGAGGTCACAGAGCACATCTCTGCCGTACGAACGTTTCACCGAGCCACCCTGCTCTGCATCAACGCTATCGAGAGCAGCCTACTGACCACCCGGACCCAAGACGGGTTCGAGTGGACCCCCGACAACGCCCTTGAACTCGTGACCCGCGCAGTACTCGACCTGCGGGTACTGAAGTTCCCCGAGGACGCGGTTCTCAGAGCCGAACGAGCCCTCCGCCAGCTGGCCGGCGCCGTTCTCATCATGGCCGGTCCCGCCACGCGAGAGCCCGAAGCGATACTTCTGAGCCTGGAGGGCGTCACAGCAGACCTGCAAGACGCCCTGAAAGGTGTGGACGGAAAACCCGGCCTCAACATCTACGCGGACCGGCTGTACAGCTACACCGTCACCACGGGCGTCGTCTACTGGCCAGACGACCCACCCACCCCGACCACGGACAGCGACTGAGGTATACACACGGTATGACAGACATCAGCGAGCAACTGCTGTTCGAGGAACTCCGCGAGCACATTGACGCCGTCAGAACCTTCCACCTTGCCGCGCTCACGTATGCGGCAGCCCTCGAAGAAATCCTGGACAACGTCCGCGCGTCCGCCACCCACGAACTCAACGCGCTCCTCGCCTCCACGCGGGTCATCCAGACCATGAACTTCGACGCCGCCTCCCTACAAGAGACCCTACGAGCAACACGCTGCCTCGGCGCGGCGGGCGACCTGGTCAGTCCCGACGGCGCCATCTGCCGAGACGCCATCCGCAAAGCTTTGAACCACCTCGAACGCGCATTGGAGGGCGACGGGGATCCCCTGGAGACCGGGCTCAACGCCCACCACAACCTGGCGCACTGGATCGGCATGGCCGGGATGCGGGGACACGACCCCGAACTGGACGAGCACATCAACCGAGTCCTCGGGTACGGACCGGATCACCCGAAAGAGTGACCACCAACCACCCCACCTCCAGGGGCCGATGGTCGTAATCTGAACACAGCCGCGCACCGGCCCGGTCAGGAATTCTCCATCTGTTGGGTAGTAATGGGGCGTCAGTTAATCGACTGGCGCCTCATTGCTTGCTCAAAACAACCCAGACAAGGACCCAGCAGAGATTATGCCGCTGATTATCCCTCGCGAACGACGCATCCTGTACGGCAGCATCCTCAGCCTCGCCGCCGTGCTCAGCGCCGCCACTGGATTCGTGATCGCCTCCGCCCGGGATTCTGGCGAAGCCGCCAACTTCAGACTCCCGCAGCAGGTCACCTCAGTTTCCAGCAGCGCTGCACAGATTCCGCCAGCGCCGATCAAGGTCGCGTGGGGTGAG
>Ga0316625_100000149_pt1 | contig 11756 bp, 14 predicted proteins | sample OWC_Aug_T1_C1_D1_FD_207655 | JGI IMG/M metagenome (GOLD analysis project Ga0316625, IMG submission 207655) | Wetland soil microbial communities from Old Woman Creek delta, Ohio, United States - OWC_Aug_T1_C1_D1_A | ecosystem: Environmental > Terrestrial > Soil > Wetlands | place: USA: Ohio... | reverse complement strand
GAGCGCTAAGAATGCGGGCCGGTCCGAACGGACAGCGCCCTACCGCTATGCATCGACAGCCCGTGAGCCCACCGCCGCTGCGAGACAACTGGTTCCACCGCATGCGCCGCGGCGAGGTGCCGCCGCCCCCGGTGGCGATGCTGCTGGGCGAGGCCATCGTCGAGGTGGACGTGCAGGCCGGCACGCTGCGCGCCGAGTACCTGGCCGACGAGCGCTTTGCCAACCCGGCCGGCGGCGTGCAGGGCGGCATGCTCGGCGCGATGCTGGATGCGCTGACGGCCGGCTTGGTGGATGCCACGCTGCAGCCCGGCGAGGTGGTGGCCACGCTGAGCCTGAACCTGCAGTTCCCCGGCGCCGCGCGGCCCGGGCCGCTGCAAGGCCATGCCTGGCTGGGCAAGCGCGGCCGCGAGGTCTGCTTCGTGAACGCCGAACTCAGCCAGGCCGGCAAGGTGGTGGCCACCGCGCAGGCGGTGTGCAAGATCCTGCCCGCGCGCGCCTAGGGCTCGGCCACCGGCAGGCCGATCAGCGTCTGCAGCGCCTCGCGCGTCAGGGCGGGCACCGCATCGACCAGCCGCAGCCCCTGCGGCGTGCATTCCAGCGTCGCCAGGTCGGTGTAGATGCGGCGCACGCAGGCCGCGGCGGTGAGCGGGTAGCTGCACTCGGCGACGATCTTGCTCTGGCCCTGGCGGGTCAACAGTTCCATCATCACCCACACCTGCTTCGCGCCGATGGCCAGGTCCATCGCGCCGCCGACGGCCGGAATGGCGCCGGGCTCGCCGGTGCTCCAGTTGGCCAGGTCGCCGCGCGCCGACACCTGGAAGGCGCCGAGCACACAGACGTCCAGGTGGCCGCCGCGCATCATCGCGAAGCTGTCGGCATGGTGGAAGAAGGCACCGCCGGGGCGCAGCGTCACCGGCTGCTTGCCGGCGTTGATCAGGTCGTAGTCCTCCTCGCCGGCCGGCGGTGCCGGACCCATGCCGAGGATGCCGTTCTCGCTGTGCAGGATCACCTCGCGATCAGGCGGGATGTGGTTGGCCACCAGGGTGGGCATGCCGATGCCCAGATTGACGTAGGCACCGTCGTGGATGTCCAGCGCCACGCGGCGCGCGATCTCGTCCTTGCTGCGCGGCACGGGCGCACTCATCGCGTGGCCTCCGCCGTGCCGCCCGGGCGCGTGGCCACGCGCGGCACCTGCACCAGCCGCGTCACGTAGATGCCAGGCGTGACCACAGTCTCCGGGTCCAGCGCGCCGAGCTCGACGATCTCGTGCACGGTTGCCACGGTGCGCTTGGCGGCGCTGGCCATCACCGGCCCGAAGTTGCGCGCTGCCATGCGATAGCACAGGTTGCCCCAGCGGTCGCCACGCTCGGCCTTGATCAGCGCCAGGTCGCCGTGGATCGGCGTTTCCAGCACATGGCCGCGGCCGTCGATCATGCGGGTCTCCTTCGGGCGGCCGTCAGGGTGCCGCGCCAGTTCAGTGCCGTAGCCGGTGGGCGTGAAGAAGGCGCCTATGCCGGCACCGGCAGCGCGCAGCCGCTCGGCCAGGTTGCCCTGCGGCACCAGTTCCAGCTCGATGCGGCCGCTGCGGTACAGCGCATCGAAGACATGCGAATCGGCCTGCCGCGGAAAGCTGCAGACGATCTTGCGCACGCGGCCGGCCTTCAGCAGCGCGGCCAGGCCGGTGTCGCCATTGCCGGCGTTGTTGTTGACCACCGTGAGTTCACGCGCGCCCTGCGCGATCAGGCCGTCGATCAGCTCCACGGGGATGCCGGCGGTGCCGAAGCCGCCGATCAGCACCGTGGCGCCATCGGGCACCTCGCCCAGCGCCTCGGCCACGGTGGAGGCCAGCTTGTCGATCATCGGCGGCACTCTACACGCGTCATGCCGCGTCCTTGGTGGACTGGAACAGCCGCAGCCGCCAGCCCGCCGGGCCGCGCAGCCACAGCGCCGTGACCCAGGAGCGGGCCTCGATCACCGCTTCGCCCTCGCGCTGCAGCCGCATGACCAGCCGCCCGGACAGCGCCGCGCCATCGGCCAGGTCGACGATCTGCTCGGGCGTCAGCACCACCTCCAGGAAGCGCGGGCCGGTCTGCAGGGCCTGCAGGCAGCCGTCGCGGTCATGACGGATGCCGGTGGCATGCACGTAGCGCAGGGCCGGGTCGAGTAGCGGGGCCAGTGCGACCGCATCGCGCGCCACCAGGGCCGCGGCGCGGGCGCGCTCGGCCTGCAGCGCCGGATGCACGGTATCCATGCTCAATCGTCCGCGATGGTGTTGCGCAGCACGCCGATCGCGTCCACCTCCACCTCGACCACGTCGCCGGGCTGCATGAACACCGGCGGGGTGCGCTTGTTGCCCACGCCGCCCGGCGTGCCGGTGACGATCACGTCGCCGGGCAGCAGCGGCACGAAGCTCGAGATGTAGGCGATCTGCCGCGGGATGCTGTGGATCATCATGTCGGTGGTGGCGCGCTGCATCTCCTGACCGTTCAGGCGCGTCACGAGCGACATCACCTGCCCCGGCGCGATCTCGTCGGCGGTGACCATCCACGGCCCGAAGCCGCCGGTGCGGTAGAAGTTCTTGCCCGGCGTCCACTGCGAGGTGGCCAGCTGCCAGTCGCGCACGCTGCCGTCGTTGTAGCAGCTGTAGCCGCAGATGTGCGACCAGGCGTCGGCCTCGGCGATGCGCCGGCCGCCGCGGCCGATGACCACGGCGATCTCGCCTTCGTAGTCCAGCCGCTGCGATTCTCGCGGCCGCAGGATCGGCTGGCCATGGCCCACCTGCGAATCGGGCACGCGCAGGAACAGCGCCGGGCTTTCGGTGATGGTGCGGCCGGTCTCGCGCACGTGCTCACCGTAGTTCAGGCCCACGCAGACGATCTTGTCGGGGTCGGGGATCACCGGCAGCAGCCTCACCGCGTCCAGCGCCAGCTCGGGCTTGCGCCCTTGCAGCGCGGCTGCGGCCTCGACCAGGGCGTCGGCAGCGATCAGCTGGCGCAGGCCAGCATAGCGCCCGCCCAGGGCGCGCTGCAGGTCGACGATGCCGCCGTCGACGACGGCGCCGAAACCGGCCTGACCGGCATGTTCGTAGCTAAGCAATTTCATCGGGGCCGCCTCCGCTTCAGTCCAGTTTGATGCCGGCCTTGGTGATGGCCTGGCCCCACAGCGCGTTGTCTTCCTTCAGGAAGGCGACAAAGGCCTCCGGCGTCATCGCCTTCAGCTCGCCACCGTAGGACTGCCACTTCTCGATCAGCGCCGGGTTCTGCGCGGCGGCCTTCTGCATCGCATCGGCCAGCTTGTCGACGATGGGCTTGGGCGTGCCGGCCGGCGCGAACAGGCCGATCCAGGCGGTGGGGCTGTAGTTCACCAGGCCCAGCTCGGCGAAGGTCGGCACGTCGGGGAACTTCGGGTGCCGGGTCTTGCCGGTCAGCGCCAGCACCTTCAGCTTGCCGGCCTTGACGTTGCCGATGGCCGCCGGCAATGCGTCGAACATCAGCTGCACCTGCTCGCCGCCCACCAGGTCGGTGTAGGGGCTGGTGGTGGCATAGGGAATGAAGCGCATCTTCACGCCCGCGCCTGAGGCGAACCACTCACCGGCCAGGTGCGAGTAGCTGCCCACGCCCGAGGTGGCGGCGACCAGCGCGTTGGGGTCGGCCTTCAGCCGCGCGATCAGCTCCTTGGCACTTTGCTCCTTGATGCCGGCGTTGGCGGTGAGCGAGGTGTTCAGCAGACCCACCACGCTGATCGGCACGAAGTCCTTGTCGGCCTTGTAGGGCACCTTGTTGTACAGGTGCGGTACCACCGACATCGAGGTGGTGGATCCCATCACCAGCGTGTAGCCGTCGGGCGGCGCGGCGGCGCCGGCAGCCATGCCGATCATGTTCGACGCGCCGGGCTTGTTCTCGACGACGATCGGCTGGCCCAGCACCTTGCTCAATTCGGCAGCGATCTCGCGCGTGTTGGCATCCGGGCCGGTGCCGGTGGGGAAGGGGGCAATGATGCGGATCGGCTTGTTCGGGTAGTCCTGCGCCAGCGCCGGGGCAGCCAGCATCGCGCCGCTCAGGGCCAGCGCAGCGGTCAGGGCCGAAATCAGGGCCGGACGGCGGCCGATCATGTGTGGACGTTGGGGCATGGGCACGGTCTCCGAGTGGGGGTGGGCACCGGCCGCACAGGCGGGCCGCCGGCAGGATGGCCCGCATTCTTATAAAACTTGTGAATTATCAAAATGAGAGAAAACACTAGTTGATGATCGTCACATTGATGACATTATTGCTGCACTTTCTCAGACAGGAGCTGCCCATGCTGCATCCCCTCGGCCGGCGCGATGCGCTGGTGTTCAGCCATCTGGGCTTCTACGTGCGCGACATCGAACGTATGGCGCGCTTCTACAAGGGCCCGATGGGCTTCTTCGAGACCGACCGCGGGCTGCTTGGCACGGTGCAGCTGGTATTCCTGAGCCGCGACCCGGGCGAGCACCACCAGATCGTGCTGGCCTCGGGCCGGCCCGAGGGCGCAGGCTTCAACCTCATCAACCAGATCTCGCTGCGTGTGCCCGACCTGGCCACGCTGCGCGCGGTGCGCGACGGCGTGGTGGCCGAGCCCGACGTCAGCGAGCTGATCACCGCCACGCACGGCAACGCGATCTCGATCTACTTCCGCGACCCCGAGGGCAACCGGCTGGAGGTCTTCCTCGACACGCCCTGGTACTGCGAACAGCCGCTGCGCGAGCCGATCGACATCGACCGGCCCGATGCCGAGGTGATGGCGCAGGCCGAGGCGCTGGCGCGCAGCCGGCCGCGCTTTCGCAGCCGGGCCGAGTGGCGCGCCGACATGGAACGGCTGATGGGCTACGGCGCATGAGCCACGTGATGGCCCGCGAGGTCGACGTCGCCATCGTCGGCGCCGGCCCGGCCGGCGTGACGCTGGGCAACCTGCTCGGGCAGTACGGCCTGGCAGTGGCGATCTTCGAGCGCGAGGCCGACATCTACCCGCTGCCGCGCGCCATCCACTTCGACGGCGAGGTGATGCGCGTGTTCGAGACCGCCGGACTGCGCGCCGAGGTGGAGGCGATCTCGCGGCCCGGCCTGAAGGGCATGCACTTCGTCAACGCCGCCGGCGAGACGCTGATGATCCGCGGCGGCACCGCCGAACGCGGCCCGCACGGCTGCGCCAGCAACCACTACTTCCACCAGCCCGAGCTGGAGGCGGTGCTGCGCCGCGGGCTGCAGCGCTTTGCCGCGGTGCAGCTGCGCTCGCGCCACGAGGTGACGGACGTGCAGCCACTGCCCGAGGGCGGCGCGCAGCTGCAGGTGGCCGACCTGGACGGCCACAGCGCGCCGACCTGGCGGGCGCGCTGGGTGGTGGGCTGCGACGGCGCGCGCTCGCTGGTGCGGCGGCTGCTGGGCAGCCCGATGCTTGACCTGGGCCTGCACCAGCCCTGGCTGGTGTTCGACGTACGCCTGAAGCAGCCGGTGGACAGCCTGCCGGCCTACACCGTGCAGCACTGCGATCCCGCGCGGCCGATGACCTACTGCAACGTCACCGGCGACCGCCGGCGCTGGGAGATCATGCTGATGCACGGGGACGACCCGGCCGAGATGGTCAAGCCCGAGCGCATCGGCGCGCTGGTGGCGCGCTGGCTGCGGCCCGAGCAGGCGACCATCGAGCGCGCGGTGATCTACACCTTCCATTCGGTGATTGCGCAGGGCTGGCACCGCGGCCCGCTGCTGCTGGCCGGCGATGCCGCGCACCAGACGCCGCCCTTCCTGGGCCAGGGCATGTGCGCCGGCATCCGCGACGTGGCCAACCTGGCGTGGAAGCTCGAGGCCATCCACGCCGGCCGCGCCGAGGAAGACCTGCTGGACAGCTACGAAGCCGAACGCGCGCCGCACGTGCACGCCTTCATCGACCTGGCGGTGAAGCTCGGCGCCATCATCCAGACCACCGACCCCGAAGCGGCGCGCGCCCGCGATGCCCGCTTCACCGCCGGCGCGCCGGAGATCTTCGAGTTCCCCGCACCGCGCCTCGGGCCGGGGGTCTGGCAGGGCGAGGCCGCGCCGGTGGCGCAGGTGTTCCCGCAGCCCACGCTGGAAGACGGCCGGCTGCTGGATGCGGTGGTGGGCCCGCGCTTCGCGGTCATCGCCACCCCGGCGCTGCTGGGGGCGGTGGGAGAATCGACGCGGGCCTGGTGGCGCTGGCAGCAGGTGGTCGAAGTGCCGGCCACCGACGCGGCGCTGCAAGCATGGTTGCAGCAGCACGGCGCCGGCGCGGTGCTGCTGCGGCCCGACCGCTACATCGCCGGCCTGGCCGACGATGCGGCCGCGCTGCAAGCACTGACCTTCTCGCTGCCCTGGCTGAAGCCCCCGCCCGCCGCCCCCGGATGACCGACAAGCCCGATTCCAGCCTGGCCCGCATGCTGGCCGTGCTGGACCTGTTCGACGAGCAGCGCCTGTCGCTGACGCCCGAGGCCATCGTCGAGGCGCTGCAGGTGTCGCAGCCCACCGCCTACCGCTACGTCAAGCTGCTGACCGAGGCCGGGCTGCTGCAGCGCCAGGGCGCCGCGCACTACACGCTCGGGCCGCGCATCGTGGTGCTGGACCACCTGATCCGCCGTGCCGACCCGGTGCTGCAGCATGCCGTGCCCTTCATGAAGGAGCTGGTCGCCACCACCGGGCTGGACTGCGTGGCCACCGGCGTCTACAGCGACCAGCTGCTGGACATCCACCGCGAATACAGCGGCCAGCCGGCCACGCTGAGCTACGGCCGCGGCCGGCCGCGGCCGCTGTTCCTGGGCGCCGCGCCGAAGGTGGTGCTGGCCTGCCTGCCGCCGGCGCAATTGCACCGGCTGCTGGACGCCCGCCGCGACGAGGTGGTCGCCGCCGGCCTGCCCACCGACTGGCCGGCCTTGCGCCGCTACTTTGCGCGCATCCGCAAGGAAGGCTGCTATGTGTCGAACGGCGAGCTCGAAAGCACGCTCGGCGCGGTGGCCGCGCCGCTGCTGCCGGCCGACGGCCGCGTGGTGGGCGCGTTGTCGCTGGTGGCGTCGGTGGAGCGGCTGGCCGTGCTGGACCTGGACAAACTCGCGCAACTGGTCAAGCGCGCGGCCGGCGAGATCAGCGCGCGGATCGGCCCGCCTTGAGCGGGCCTTCGGCTCAGCCGTCAACGAAGCCGGCGACGATCGCGAGCCAGCGCTGCGCATCGAGCCACGTGCCGAGCCGGCCCGCGCTGAGCAGCGCGATCAGCAAGGGCACCGCGAACTGGATCGCACCGGTCTCGGCCCGCTGCAGGTCCGGCAACGCCCAGAAGTTCAGCGCCGCCATCGAGCCGAGCATCAACGCGCGCAGCGCGTGCAGCCTCCAGTCGCGCATGCGCACCAGCTCGCGGCCGTGGCGCGGTGCATGCAGCGCCGACAACAGCAGCACGTGCAGCAGGAAGCGTAGCCACACCACCTGCAGCACCGGCAGTTCCTGCACCAGCCACGTCGCGCAGGCGTCCAGCGTGGCGAAACACAGCATCGTCAGCGTGGCCAGCCCGATGCCGATGCGGCGTTTGGCGGCGGAGTGCGGGCAGTGACCTCGGGCGGAACGATGCCTGCGCGCAAGGCGCACCATCCCCCCGGGTGGCCGGCGCCGCGAAGCGCGGCGCCGTCGCGCCCTAGACCTCGAGCCACTCCTGGCGGATCGCGGCGTTCGCGCGCAGGTCCGCCGGGGTGCCTTCGAAGACGATCTGGCCGTGGCCCATGACCAGGCAACGGTCGGCGACCTCGAGCGCGATCGTCAGCTTCTGTTCGACCAGCAGCACCGAGATGCCGCGCCGCTTGAGCTCGCGCAGATAGTCGGCCACGAGTTCGACCAGCTTCGGCGCGAGACCTTCGGTCGGCTCGTCGATCATGATCAGGTCCGGGTCGCCCATCAGCGTGCGGCACAGCGTCAGCATCTGCTGCTCGCCGCCCGACAGCACGCCGGCTTCGGTGTGCTGGCGCTCCTTCAGCCGCGGGAACATCCGGTACATGTCGTCGAAGCCCCAGCGCGGCTGGCTGCGGCCGCGCTTGACGCCGAGCAGCAGGTTCTGGTGCACGCTCAGCGTCGGGAAGATGTCGCGGTTCTCGGGCACGTAGCCGATGCCGGCGTGGGCGATCTGGAAGGCCTGCAAGCCGACCAGCTCGCGATCCTTCCAGCGCACCGAGCCGGTGGCCTCGACCAGGCCCATGATCGCCTTCACCGTAGTCGACCGGCCCGAACCGTTGCGCCCGAGCAGCGCCACGATCTCGCCCGGCCCGACCTCGAACTGCACGCCGTGCAGCACGTGGCTCTTGCCGTAGTAGCCGTGGAGGTCGTGCAGGCGCAGCATGGTTGTCAGTGCCCGGCCCGGGCCTTGGCCGCATCCGCCTGCTGCTCGGCCAGCACCGAGCCGAGGTAGGCCTCCTTCACGCGCGGGTCGGCGCGCACCGCTTCGGGTGCGTCGAAGGCGATCACCTCGCCGTAGACCAGCACCGCGATCTTGTCGGCCAGCCCGAAGACGACGCCCATGTCGTGCTCGACCGTGAGCAGCGTCTTGCCCGCGGTCACCGCACGGATCAGCTCGACGAACTGCGAGGTCTCGCTGTGGCTCATGCCGGCGGTCGGCTCGTCGAGCAGGATCACCTTCGAGCCGCCGGCGATCGTGATGCCCACCTCGAGGGCGCGCTGTTCGGCGTAGGTCAGGTTCATCGCCTGCACGTCGCGGCGACGCTCGAGGCGGATCATCGCCATCACCTGTTCCGCGCGCTCGTTGGCGTCGCGCGCCTGCGACAGGAAGCGCCAGAACGCATAGCGGTAGCCTAGGCCCCACAGCACCGCGCAGCGCAGGTTCTCGAACACCGACAGCCGGTTGAACAGGTTGCTCACCTGAAAGCTGCGCGCCAGCCCCATGCGGTTGATCTCGTACGGCCGGCGGCCGTCGATGCGCTGGCCGTCGAGCAGGATCTGGCCCGCCGTCGGCGCGAAGCGGCCGCTGATCAGGTTGAACAGCGTGCTCTTGCCGGCGCCGTTCGGGCCGATCACCGCCACGCGCTCGCCGGCATTCACCGCGAGGTCGACGCCGCGGATGATCTCGGTCTTGCCGAAGCGCTTGGTCACGCCGCGCAGTTCCAGGGCGCGCGAGGTCACGGGCGCACCCTCCGCGCCGCGCGCTTTGCAGCGGGTGTCCGGGGGCGTGCCGGGGCCATCACGAGGCGGCCTCCCGGTGCTGGATTTCCTGTTCGATCGCTTCTTGCGTGCGGTTCCACAGGCGTGCGAAGCGGCGCCGCGTCAGCTCGAACAGCGCGACCCCGGCCAGAAGCACGGCGGCGGCGCCGGCCCAGGCCGTCGTGCTGTCCGCCTCGATCGCCAGGCCGAGGTACTTCATGGCCGGCCCGAGCGCCTGGTTCAGCTGCAGGTGATAGACCATCTCGATCATCGCCCCGCCGCCGGCCAGGATCAGCAGCGCGCCCACGCCGAGCACCGCGTACCACGGCAGCAGCGGTCGCAGCTTGCCGAACGAGGCGACGCGCAGGTTCATCATGACCAGGCTCGCGATCCCGCCCGGCGCGTACATCACCATGAAGGTGAACACCAGGCCGAGCCACAGCAGCCAGGCAGGGGTCAGCTCCGACAGGAAGACCAGCGCCAGCACCATCAGCACCGCGCCGATGATTGGGCCGAAGAAGAAGGTCGCGCCGCCGAGGAAGGTGAAGAGCAGGTAGGCGCCGGACCGCGCTGCGCCCACCACCTCGGCAGTGACGATCTCGAAGTTCAGCGCCGTCAGGCCGCCGGAGATGCCCATGAAGAAGCCCGAGGCGATGAACGAGAAATAGCGGACGAACTGCGTGTCGTAGCCGACGAACTCGACCCGCTCCGGGTTGTCGCGCACCGCGTTCAGCATGCGCCCGAGCGGCGTGCGCGTGAACGCGTACATCGCCGCGGTGCAGACGAAGGTGTACAGCGCGATCAGGTAGTACAGCTGGATTTGCGGGCCGAAGGTGAGGCCGAGGAAGGGCTGCCCCGCCACCCGGTTGCCGCTGATGCCGCCCTCGCCCCCGAAGAAGCCGGGGAACATCAGCGACATCGCGTACACCAGCTCACCGACGCCGAGCGTGATCATCGCGAACGGCGTGCCCGCCTTCTTCGTCGTGACGTAGCCGAGCAGCACCGCGAAGACGAGGCCGGCGAGCCCGCCAACCAGCGGGATCAGGCTCACCGGCAGCGCCAGCTTGCCGGCCGAGACCCAGTTGAGCGCATGGATCGCGAAGAACGCGCCGAGCCCGGAATAGACGGCATGGCCGAAGCTGAGCATGCCGCCCTGGCCGAGCAGCATGTTGTAGGCGAGGCAGGCGATAACCGCGATGCCCATCTGCGAAAGCATCGTATGCGCGAGGCTGCTGCGGAACAGCAGCGGCGCCGCGATCAGCAGCAGCGCATAGCCGCCCCAGACGACCCAGCGCCCGTAGGCGGATCCGGAAGCGGCACCCGCGGCGGCCATGGCCTCAACCCTCGCGCGTGCCGAACAGGCCCTTGGGCCGGAAGATCAGGATCAGCACGAGCAGCAGGTACGGCAGGATCGCCGCGATCTGGCTCAGCTTCACGCTCCACACCGCGTAGCCGAAGGTCTCGGCCGTGACGGCCATGCCGAGGGCGTGCAGCCCGTCGGCGATCGAGTGGTCGCTGCCGACGGCGAAACTCTCGATCACGCCAAGCCCGACCGAGGCGACAAAGGCGCCGGCGAGCGAGCCCATGCCGCCGATCACGATCACCGCGAAGACGACCGCGCCAACCGCCTGCGCCATCGACGGCTCGGTGACGCGCAGCGCGCCGCCGATCACGCCGGCGAGTGCTGCCAGCGCGGTGCCGGCGCCGAAGACCAGCATGAACACCCGCGGCACGTTGTGGCCGAGCGCCTCGACCGTCTGCGGATGCGTCAGCGACGCCTGGATGACGAGGCCGATGCGCGTGCGCGTCAGCACCAGCCACAGCGCGACCAGCATCAGCACCGCGACCACCATGCCGAAGGCGCGGAACTGCGGGAAGGTCGTGCAGATCGCCGCGGCCTCGGCGCACGCCGGCGGCTTCTCCCCCCAGGCGAGCGACACGCCGGTCGGCTCGGAGACGATCGTGAACAGCGAGCCGGCCAGCGACGGCGGTGGCGCGAAGTTCACCGCCTGCCGGCCCCAGACCAGCTGCACCAGCTCGAGCACGATGAAGCTCAGGCCGAAGGTGATCAGCAACTCGGGCACGTGGCCGAACTTGTGCACCCGGCGCAACGCCGAGCGCTCGAACAGCGCACCCAGCACCCCGACCAGCAGCGGGGCGATCAGCAACGCCCACCAGAAGCCGATGATCCCGGTGACCGTGTACGCGAAATAGGCGCCGAGCATGTAGAAGCTGGCATGGGCGAAGTTGAGCACGCCCATCATGCTGAAGATCAGCGTCAGCCCGGAGGCCAGCATGAACAGCAGCAGGCCGACGGACAGGCCGTTCAGCGTCGAGATCAGCAGGTAGGAGGTGTCCATCCGGAGGGCGCGTTCGGCGGCACGCCGGTCATCGACCGGCGGCCACCTGGCGGCTCAGGCGGCAGCGGCCGGGGCCGTCAACCGGGCCGCTTCATCTGGCACGACGTCGGCGTGCTCGACACGTACGACGGGAATGCCTTCACTTCCTGGAAGTTCCAGCCCGTGTTCTCGACGCTGTACGGTGACTTTGGTGTCGCCTTGCGCCATTCGCTGATATACAGCGGCTGCTGCAATT
>Ga0316625_100000146_pt1 | contig 11821 bp, 9 predicted proteins | sample OWC_Aug_T1_C1_D1_FD_207655 | JGI IMG/M metagenome (GOLD analysis project Ga0316625, IMG submission 207655) | Wetland soil microbial communities from Old Woman Creek delta, Ohio, United States - OWC_Aug_T1_C1_D1_A | ecosystem: Environmental > Terrestrial > Soil > Wetlands | place: USA: Ohio... | reverse complement strand
GGCGGGTATAATTCCGACCATTCATTTTCCCTTCAGGAAGTTGCATGTCAGGTGACATGACCAGCAGTCGTGCCTTGTATTCCCGGCTTTTGAGCTATGTGCGGCCACACTGGCGAGTTTTTCTGGCAGCAATGGTCTGCATGGGTCTGGCGTCCCTGTCCGAACCGGTTTTCCCGGCGATGATGAAGTACATGCTCGATGACGGATTCGCAAAGTCCCAAGGCAGCTGGGCCTGGCTGATTTATCCGCTTATCATTCTCGCCATCTTCTTTGCCCGTGCGATATTCGGCTTCCTGGGCGAATACGCGATGAGCTGGGTTGCGAACAACGTCATTACCGAGTTGCGCCAGGCGATGTTCGCACGCATCGTCGATCTGCCGATGCGCTATTTCAGCGACAACCTCTCAGGCCACTTGATGTCTCGCGTCATGTACGACGTGACGAACGTCACCGGTGCCGCGACGACAGCGCTGACCTCGCTGATCAAGGATTCGCTCTCCATCATCGCCCTGATGGGATGGCTGTTCTACCTGAACTGGAAGCTGACGCTGATTACGCTTGTGATGGTGCCGCCGATAGCAGTTGCCGTCCGTTATTTCAGCAAGCGACTGCGCAAGGTCGCCCGCGGTTTGCAACAGGCGATGGGCAAGATCACCCAGGTTCTTCAGGAGACAATTGAAGGCTACAAGGTCGTCAAGATTTTTGGTGGCCAGGCCTATGAAATTGAGCGTTTTCGCCACGCTGTGCGCGAACAGCGTGGATTCGCCATGCGCGCAACGCTGGCTTCCGCAGGGCAGAGCCCGATCGTTCACTTTTTTGCCGCGATTGCCTTTGCAATCATCATTGGTGTTGCGCTCAAGCAGGCAGCCGATGACCAGACGACTGTCGGCAATTTCGTTTCCTTCATCACCGCGATGTTGATGCTGTTGCCGGCACTGAGGCGGATCACCGACGTCAACGCCCCGATCCAGCGCGGGCTCGCTGCTGCCGAGAGTGTCTTTGCACTGATTGACGAAATCGCCGAAGAAGACACCGGATCTGTCACCCTCGGGCGTGCTCAGGGCCAAATTGACTTCGAGCATGTCACCTTCACCTATCCGGGTGCCGAACGCCCCGCGCTTGCAGACATTTCATTGACCGTGCATCCAGGGGAGTGCGTTGCCTTGGTCGGCGCCTCCGGCAGTGGCAAAACCACCATTGCCAATCTCCTGCCCCGCTTCTTTGCAGTCGACAAGGGCGAGATTCGCATCGACGGCCACAGCCTTTCCGAGGTCCAGTTGCGGAGTCTGCGTGAGAACATTGCCTTGGTGAGCCAGGATGTGGTCCTGTTCAATGACACCATAGCCGCCAACATTGCTTATGGCGCCAAGCGCGACGCGACGCCGGAATCGATCCGGAGTGCCGCCCGCGCCGCCCACGCACTGGAATTCGTTGATTCGCTGCCCGATGGATTTGAGACGATGATCGGTGAAAACGGGGTCAAGCTTTCCGGTGGGCAGCGCCAACGGCTGGCCATCGCCCGGGCCATCCTCAAGGATGCGCCAATCCTGATCCTCGATGAAGCGACCTCAGCCCTTGATACTGAATCGGAACGCCACGTTCAGGCGGCCCTCGACGAACTGATGCGCGGCAGGACCACGCTGATCATCGCCCACCGTCTGTCGACCATCGAGAAGGCCGACCGAATTGTCGTACTGAACGAAGGCCGGGTGAGCGAAGCCGGAAAACATGCCGAACTGCTCGCCAGGAACGGTGCCTATGCACGCCTGCACAGCCTTCAGATACAGGCCGAGTCGTTGGCTGGCACCGCATGAGGATCCTTCACACGGAAGCCTCTTGCGGCTGGGGTGGGCAGGAAATCCGAATCCTGTCCGAGGCACAGGGCCTGATCGAGCGCGGGCATGATGTCCGGCTGGTTTGTCCTCGCGAGGCACGCATCTTCGAGGAGGCACCACGGTTCGGGGTGCCGGTCGAAGCGCTGGCGATCGGCCGCAAGCGCTTGCCCGGGGTGCTGGCGCTGCGTGCCTTCCTGAAGCAGCACGAATTTGATGTGATAAATACCCATAGTTCGACTGATGCATGGCTGGCCGCGCTGGCCTGCTACCTGATTGGCGGGGCGCCGCCCATCGTGCGGACCAGGCATATTTCCGCCCCCTTGTCGAACAACGCGGCGACGCGCTGGCTCTATGCCCGCGCCACGCGCTATATCGCGACCACCGGCGAAGCCTTGCGTGAGCAGCTGCTGACCACATTGTCGGTTGCCCCCGATCGCATCGTTTCCGTGCCGACCGGTGTCGATGCCACCCGTTACTGCCCTGCAGATGCCGAGGGGAAGATTGCACGGCGCCGGCAACTCGGTTTGCCCGTCGACGCCCCGCTGGTCGGGATTGTGGCTACCTTGCGCAGCTGGAAAGGGCACCGTTTCCTGGTGGAGGCTTTTGCCGGGGGATTGCCTTCGTCGGCGCACCTCGTGATCGTCGGCGACGGCCCGCAGCTCGAGGCATTGACGGCCCAGATTGCCCAGTTGGGTTTGCCGGACCGCGTTCACCTGGTCGGCAATCATCCCGACGTCGTGCCCTGGCTGCAGGCCCTGGATGTGTTCGTGCTGCCGTCATATGCCAATGAAGGGGTGCCGCAGGCACTGATGCAGGCCATGTCATGTGGCTTGCCATGTGTAACGACGAATGTCGGTGCCATTCCCGAACTGGCCAGGGACGGTCTGACCGCAAGGGTCGTTCCAGCGCAGGATGCCGATGCCATTCGGCGCGCTATCGTCGAACTCCTGGCAGACCAGCCGCTGCGTGGCAGTCTTGGAACGGCGGCGCGGGAACATGTCGTCGCGACCCACGGACGCGCCTTGATGCTCGATCGCATGGAGGCCTTGTTCCACAAGGCAGTCGAAGCGTGATGATGGGTCAAGCCCCGAAATCCATCTTGGTGATCAACGTTACCCGGATCGGCGATACGTTGCTTGCAGTTCCCGCGCTCCGTGCCTTGGCAACGGCCTGGCCGGACGCGAGGCTGACCGTGCTCGGCCATCCGAAGCGGGTCGCGGTGCTTGAAAATTTGCCCTTCCTGGCCGAAGTGGGGCCAATCACCAAGCAGCGCGCCGTATTTCGCGGTTGGCTGCCGGGCCATAAGTACGATCTGGCACTGGTCTACGGGCATGATGAGGCGCTATTGAAATATGCTTTTCGTGTTGCGCGCCGAGTCGTTGCATTTCGCCAGAGCAGTCAGGACATCAATGCCCGTCTGTACAAAGAAGTCGAGGAGGCGGTGCCGCACAGCGAACACGCGGTGGATGCGGCCTTGCGCCTGGTCCGGGCGCTCGGACTGCCGCCAGCTGGGCGTCGCTTGCAGTTTGCACTGAGTATCGAAGAGCGAGCGGAGGCTGAAGCCCTGATCGCTGCAAAATTTCTGGCCGGCCATCATCCGCTGATCGGCTTTCAGGTTGCATGTTTCCCGACCAAAGCCTATCGCGATTGGCCGGAAGCCCATTTTATCGACCTTTGCAAGCGCTTACTGGCATTAAAGCCCGGTGCAGCATTCGTGATTTTTGGCGGCCCCGACGATCGCGAGAAGGTGTCGCGAATACAATCCGCCCTGGGTCCGTCGGCGGTTGATCTGGCCGGTTTGTCGTTACGCAGGACTGCCGGCGTCATGGCATTGCTCGATGCCTATGTCGGTGTGGATACCGGGCCAACTCACATCATGGGCTGCTTCGATATCCCTCTTGTAGCGCTTTACCACTGCAAGCTGCCACATCGGTGCTACGGGGCCCGAGATCACCCGTATGATTTTTTCGTTGAGCATCCGCGCCTCGGTGGTCTGTGTGATGAAACGACGCCCATGGGCGAGCTTGGTGTCGATGCAGTGTTTGCGCGTTTGCTTGAAGCGCTGGACGCGCACGCTGCTTTGCATTCGAATGATCGGGAGAAGTGATGATAAAGAGTTCTCAGGTTACTGCGTTTCATCAGCATTGCCTCGCCCAACCCGACTGGCCGGAACAGGAAGCTGCGCTTCCTGCCGGTGAGCATAAAGTCTGGGAATGGATTTTGGCCAACCATCGATACAACAGCCTCCTGTGGGCGGAGGAGGATCTGGCCCGGCGGCGCGCGGTGCCCGACAGTGAAATTGCTGCGAACAAGCGCGCTATCGACGGCTTCAATCAGGCGCGCAATGATGCTGCAGAGCGTATCGACGAGGAAATCCTGGTTGGCTTGGGCAATGTCGATCGCTCGCCGAGCGCACGCCAGCATTCCGAGACGGCCGGCATGATGGTCGACCGGCTCTCGATAATGAGCTTGAAGATTCGCGCGATGGGCGCTCAAGCCGATCGCGTGGAGGCCGGCCCAGAGCATCGGGAAGCATGCCGGCTCAAACTGGAGCGTCTACGCGAGCAGCGTGCCGACCTCGCGGCCTGCCTCGATGACTTGCTGGAAGACATTGCCGCCGGGCGGAGGTATTTCAAGATCTATCGCCAGTTCAAGATGTACAACGACCCAACCCTGAACCCCTTCTTGTACGGTAGCAAGGCCTAGTGTGGGTGAGGGTAGTGGGCCGAGTTTCGTTGCCGTTTGCGCCACGCAGTCAACTTCGACTGAAAGATTAGCTTGTCAGTGGCTGACTCCAATCAAATTTTTTTGGGCAGATCATGCGCCGGATCAATCTGAACTCTGCTGAGCAATGGGCGCTGTTGGCCATGGTCGCCTTCTTGCCCGCCCTCGAGGCACCGAAGAAAATTGCGGTAGTTCTGTTTCTCGCTTTCTGGGCAATCAATCGTTGGCGCTCAAAGGAGTGGGGGGGGGCCTGGTCCGGCTGGGATTTCGCGGCGCTTGCCCTGATTGGTGGCGCGTACGCCTCGGCGGCCTTCGGTGCCTTCTGGCCGGAAAAGGGATTGGGTGCTGCCAACGATGTGCTGATCTATGGCCTGGTATTCCTTGCCTTGCGACGCAGCCGGTTCGAGGAAAAGTTTCTCTGGCGCTTGTTCGCGGTGGCGATCGTGGCGACGCTCTTGACGCTGCTCTATGGGTACTGGGGTTTGCTGGTGACCAAGAAGCGTGTATTTCTCGGGCTTAATTCTGTCGGGCACGTGAACCACAGCGCAATCTACATGGCCATCATTTTCTCGATGGCTCTGGCCTGGGCCGGTGCGGCGATTGGCGCATGGCGGCAGCGCGCCTTGCTTTGGGTTGCCGTCGCGATGTTGTGGCTCTCGCTTTTCGTCTCCGGGGCACGGGGTGCGCTGATTCCCGTTGTAGTTTTCGTGTTGCTGTGGCTTTTTGCGCGGGCCGGAATGATGCGGCGCGCATTGTGGAAGCCGGTTCTGCTGGTGGTCTTGATGCTTGGCGGGGCCGTCGCCCTGGTTCCAGGCGTGGTGGAAAAGACCAAGGGGAATATCGAGGCGAAGGAACTGGCCGCCCGTCGGCCTGCGGTGGCCAAGGTTGCCCTGCTGGCAGCAAGGGAGTACCCGACATTTGGGGTTGGCATCAGCAATTTCGCCAAGATTGATCCGGAGGTGGTTGCCGGCTGGCAGGAGAAAAGCGGCCAGGTGTTTGATCCGCAGGATCTGTATTTTTCCACTCACGCCCACAGCCTGTATTTCAATACGCTGGCCGAACGGGGTTTAATCGGCTTCTTGCCCCTTCTGGCATTCCTGGCCGGCATCGGGCTTGCCCTCTATCGCCAGCGCCCGCAGGGCGATGCGGCGCCATTGCAGCAGACCCTCTGGGGGGCGGCGCTGGGCGCTTGGGTGATCACTGTCGTTGGCGGGGTATTCAATACGACGCTCCACCACGAGCACGCCTTGATCGCGATGATCTTGTTCGGCGTCTGGCTAGCCCCAAAGCAGCTGAATTCCCTTCAACCGAAATAGCGGTCACGGGATCTTTCCGGTATTTCCGGCCGCGTCGTGATGCCTCCGCGTTTTCCGGAACCAATTGCAGCTCACGGCCTTCCAGGGACCAGTGACTACCGGCCCGATATCGACGGTTTGCGGGCAGTGGCAGTTCTTGCTGTCCTGTTGTTTCATTGCTTCCCGACTGCTTTGCCCGGCGGGTTTGTCGGTGTGGATGTCTTTTTCGTCATCTCGGGTTATCTGATTGGCCGGTCAAGTTTCGATGAAATTGCCGCTGGGCGTTATTCTGCCTGGGCATACTTCGGGCGCCGTGCCCGCCGGATATTTCCAGCATTGATCGTGGTTTTGGTCAGCGTTTTGATTGCTGGCTATTGGATGTTGATGCCCAACGAGTACGAGTTGCTAGGCAAGCATGTTGCCGGCGCTTCGATTTTTATCTCCAACTGGCAGTTCTGGCGGGAGGTCGGTTACTTCAATGCCGAGGCAAGCCTGAAGCCATTGCTGCACTTGTGGTCGCTTGCAGTTGAGGAGCAGTTCTATCTCGTCCTTCCACTCCTTTTTTTGGCGGCGGGACGTCGCCACAGGAGAGTCGCATGGTTGCTCGGCGGCGTTGCCGTGATTTCGCTGATGGGTGTCACTTGGCGCCTTGCCGACCACAAGGCATGGGCATACTTTCACCTCTTTAGTCGAGGCTGGGAGCTCTTGGTCGGCGTTCTCCTTGCCTATAACGAGAGTCGGCTGAGGGCGAACGGCCAGCATAGCTTCCTGACAGCAGGCAGGTGGCGATCCATTTGCAGTGGTCTTGGATTGACGCTCGTGCTGGGGTCTGCGTGGGGATTCTCGAGCGCCACCCCCTTCCCGGGACCATCGGCATTGCTGCCAACGCTGGGCTCGGCGCTGGTCATCATGGGCGGCGCGGCTACGCCATTGAACAGGGGTCTTTCGGTTCGCCCGATGGTCTATATCGGGCTGGTCAGCTATCCGCTTTATCTGTGGCATTGGCCGATACTGTCGATGCTTCGGATCGTGGATGGCATCGATCTTGATTTTGAGACACGCCTCGCAGTTTTTCTGGTTTCGTTTCCGCTTGCCAGTCTTACCTTCCACTTGGTAGAGCGGCCCTTGAGGTTTTCCGGCCTCGGCCGGATGCGCAATTTTCCTCTGCTGCTTTGGGCTGCGTTGCTTTTGGTCGGCGCCTTGGGCTACAACGTATTTGCCAAGGGCGGATTGCCTGGGCGCTTCGATGGAATTGATACTACGCTCCAGCCTGCCTCTCCTCGCCAGACCATGCCGCCTGAGGGTTTCGTAAGCGACCGCAAGGCAATCCTCGTGGGCGATAGCCATGCCGGAATGTATGTGGATGCCCTCAGAAGTTATTTCTATCGGATACGCGGCAAGGAGTTGATCGAGCGTTTTCGGGCGGGCTGCAAGCCTTTCCCGAACCTTGATAGGCATTCGCCGGGATACACGCCACAAGGTTGCCCACGCTATGTAAACCCTGCCATCGAGCAAGCCATCAATGATCCCCAAATCGATACGGTTGTCATGGTTACAGCACTAGTCGACTTCAGGGATTTGGTGTATCCGGGAATTGACGGCGAGCCGTCGGCGGAAACCGAACACAACATGCATATCGTGGATCAGGCGATGAACGATACCTTTCAGCGCCTGGCGGCCAGTGGCAAGAAGATAGTGGTGTTCTTTACCACACCCTTCCTTGATTTTGACCCCATCCAATGCCAGCAGCGGCCCTTCCGCCTGCGTAGCCAGGCGCGCGCTGAGTGTTTCCTTGATGAGAGTGTGTACAGGGATCAGCAGCGATGGTCCCGCGAAAAACTGAACGACCTGGCCAACCGCTACCCGACGATTACGCTGTTCGATCCGTCAAGTGCCCTTTGCCAGGCGGGGCGATGCGCAGCACGAGTGAACGGCAAATTGATCTATTCCGACTCTTCCCATTTGAATCAGCTCGGGGCCGAAACGGTGGGGGAGCGATTCGCTTTTTAGCATCTACAAGATCAGCTGGATTAGCAATTGCAGTCAGTCTTGGAAACCCACTGGCTGGAGAAGGAGCGTGAAATGGCACCCAAATTCAGTGGGCCGCCTCCCAGTTGGGACCGACCCCGACCTCGACGACCAGCGGTACCTTGAGCGTAGCCACGTGACCCATCAACCGGGGCAGGTGGGTGCGGATTTCCATCAGTTCGGCGTCAGGTACTTCGAGCACGAGCTCGTCATGGACCTGCAACACCAGGCGTGACTTCAATCGCGTGGCTTCTAGCCATTGCTGGACGGCGATCATCGCCATCTTGATCAGGTCGGCGGCGGTGCCCTGCATCGGGGCGTTGATCGCGGCGCGCTCGGCGCCCTGGCGGCGATTGCCATTGCTGGAACGAATTTCCGGGAACCACAGGCGGCGGCCGAAGGCGGTCTCGACGTAGCCATGCTGGCGGGCCGCTTCGCGGGCTTCTTCCATGTAGCGGGCGACGCCGGGGTAACGGGCGAAATAGCGGTCGATGTAGGTCTGCGCGGCACTGCGTTCCAGACCGAGCTGGCGGGCGAGGCCGAAGGCGCTCATGCCGTAGATCAGGCCGAAGTTGATGGTCTTGGCGACGCGGCGCTGGTCGGGGCCGACTTCGAGCGGGGTGACGCCGAAGATCTCGCCGGCGGTGGCGCGGTGCACGTCCTCGCCGTGGGCGAAGGCGTCGAGCAAGCGATCGTCGCCCGAGAGGTGGGCCATGATGCGCAGTTCGATCTGCGAGTAGTCGGCGGAAACGATGCTGTGGCCGTCGGGGGCGACAAAGGCGGTGCGGATGCGCCGGCCTTCCTCGGTGCGCACCGGAATGTTCTGCAGATTGGGATCGCTGGAAGCGAGCCGCCCGGTCACCACCGAGGCCTGCGAGAAGTGCGTGTGCACGCGGCCAGTGTCGGGGTTGATCATGCGCGGCAGCTTGTCGGTGTAGGTGCCCTTGAGCTTGGCCAGACTGCGGTGTTCGAGCAGCAGCTTGGGCAGCGGGTAGTCGAGCGCCAGTTCGGAAAGCACCTCCTCGTCGGTCGACGGGCCGCCGGAGGCGGTTTTCTTCTTGACCGGCAGGCCGAGTTTGCCAAACAGGATGTCGCCGAGCTGCTTGGGTGAAGCCAGATTGAAGGGCTGGCCAGCGAGTTCGTAAGCCTGGGTTTCCAGCGCCATGATCTTCTGGCCGATTTCGTGGCTCTGGCGCGTCAGTGTCGCGGCGTCGATCAGGATGCCGGTGCGTTCCATCTGCCAGATCACTTGGCGGACCGGCATTTCGAGATCGTGGTAGATGTGGCTCAGACCGCTTTCCGCGGCAAATTGCGGGTGTAGTGCCTGATGGACGCGCAGCGTGACGTCGGCATCCTCGGCGGCGTAGATGGCGGCGCGCTCGATATCGACCTGGTCGAAGCCGATCTGCTTGGCGCCCTTGCCGCACAGGTCTTCGTAGGCGATGGTGACCAGTCCGAGGTGACGGGTGCACAGCTGGCCGAGATCGTGGCCCTTGTCGGACTCGATCACGTAGGACTGGAGCATGGTGTCGTGGGCGACACCAGCCAGCGCGATGCCGTGATTGGCGAAAACATGCTGGTCGTACTTGGCGTTTTGCAGCACTTTTTTCCGGTCGACCGCGGAAAGCCAGGGTTTCAGTCGCGCCAGCACTTCGTCGCGCGGCAGCTGGTCGGGGGCGCCGGGAGCAGTATGGGCGAGCGGGATATAGCAGGCTTCGCCGACTTTTACCGAGAGCGAAATGCCGACAATGCGTGCGGCAAAGGAGTCGAGGCTGGTCGTTTCCGTATCGAGCGCGGTCAGTTCGGCAGCCTCGATCTTCGCGAGCCAGGCGTCGAACTGCTGCCAGGTCAGTACGGTTTCGTAGCTGACGGGGATCGCTCCGGGCGGTATCGCGACTATCGGTGCGGCTTCACTTGTTCCGGGACCACTGGCAGGGGCATCCAGATCTCTCAGCCACGTGCGGAATTCGTAACGGGTGTAGAGATCGCGCAGGGTCTCGGTATCGCGATCGGTTGCGGTCAACGCACCGGGCGCGGGCAAATTCGCCAGATCGCAGGCGACCGTGACCAGCTTTCTGCCGAGCTGCAGGAAGCCGAGGTGGTCGCGCAGGTTCTGGCCGACGACGCCGCCGATTTCGCCGGCGTGGGCGATGATGCCGTCGAGCGAGCCGTATTGCTCAAGCCATTTGACAGCGGTCTTGGGGCCGCATTTCTGGACCCCGGGGACGCCGTCAACGGGGTCGCCGACCAGGGTCAGATAATCGACGATCCTGCCCGGTGGCACGCCGAACTTGGCCGCGACGCCAGCCTCGTCGAGCAGTTCGTTGCTCATCGTGTTGTACCAGCGCACCTTCGGCCCGACCAGTTGGGTGAGGTCCTTGTCGCCGGTGGAAATCAGGGTATCCAGGCCGTCGACCGCAGCAGTCGTGGCCAGCGTGCCGATCACGTCGTCGGCCTCGACGCCGTCGACCATCAGCAGCGGCCAGCCGGCAGCCTTGATCGCGGCGTGAATGGGTTCGATCTGGCGGACCAGATCATCCGGCATTGGCGGCCGGTGCGCCTTGTATTCCGGGTACCAGTCGTCGCGGAAGGTCTTGCCCTTGGCGTCGAAGACGACGGCCTTGTAGTCTGCCTTGTAGTCGCTTTCCAGCCGGCGTAGCATGTTCAGCACGCCATAGAGGGCGCCGGTCGGCTCGCCGGCCTTGTTGCGCAGGTCGGGCAGGGCGTGGAAAGCGCGGTAGAGGTAGGACGAGCCGTCCACCAACAACAAGAGAGGCATGAGCAGTGACGGAAAGCGAAAAACTGGTGATGGGCAGTGAATCCGAGGCGTTGTTGCAGACGGCTTCGGCCCGGGAGTCCTGGCGGATTTTCGGCATTATGTCAGAGTTCGTCGAAGCGACCGAACGCCTGGCGGCGATCAAGCCGGCCGTCACCATCTTCGGCAGCGCCCGCGTCGCGCCCGGCTCGCCGTATTACGATCTCGCCGAGAGGACGGCGCGCCTGCTCTCCGATTCCGGCTTTTCGGTCATCTCGGGCGGCGGGCCCGGCATCATGGAGGCCGCCAACAAGGGCGCCTATTTCGGCAAGTCGCCGTCGGTCGGGTTGAACATCCAGTTGCCGCACGAGCAGCAGACCAACCCTTATCAGGATATTTCGCAGACCTTCCGCCACTTCTTCGCGCGCAAGTACATGTTCGTCCGCTTCGCCAGCGCCTATGTCGTATTGCCCGGCGGTTTCGGCACGCTGGACGAGCTGATGGAAGCGCTCACTCTCATTCAGACCGGCAAGGCGCGGAAGATCCCGCTCATTCTGGTCAGTTCGGCTTTCTGGCGGGGCATGATCGACTGGTTCAAGGCGCGGCTGGTCGAGGAGAAAATGGTCGATCCCGAGGACATCGATCTGATCCAGTTGATCGACGAGCCGGAGCAGGTCGTCGAGGCGATTTTCAAACACTACGAGTCCCGCCCGTTCGGTCCGCTGCCCGGCGAGCGTGAGTTGATGCTCAACCTGTAATAGAATCGGGGGCAGATTTCCAAGGATCTTTTCATGCGCCATCTCTTACCCGTCATCCTGCTCGCCGCCCTGCCGGCCTGGGCCCAGCAGGGCAATCAGCCGCTACCCGCCGTTCCGCCGGCGCCGCCGGGCATGGAAGCCTTCGATGCGGCGCTCGAGCCACAGGTCACCATCGTCAGAAGCGATACCGAAACCCGCGAGGAGTTTCGCCAGAACGGCCGGCTCTACATGGTCAAGGTGACCCCGACCATCGGTCCCGAGTACTATCTGGTCGATCAGGCGGGCGACGGCAATTTCGTCCAGCAGGCCGGCCCCGGCCCCGGTGCTGCCGTTACGCCAGCCATGTGGAGAATCTTCAGCTGGTAGGCGCTTGTCAGTCTATACGACGGTCGGCATCGAGGAGTTAGCGGCCTGGCTCGCGCCGCT
>Ga0316625_100000144_pt1 | contig 11833 bp, 9 predicted proteins | sample OWC_Aug_T1_C1_D1_FD_207655 | JGI IMG/M metagenome (GOLD analysis project Ga0316625, IMG submission 207655) | Wetland soil microbial communities from Old Woman Creek delta, Ohio, United States - OWC_Aug_T1_C1_D1_A | ecosystem: Environmental > Terrestrial > Soil > Wetlands | place: USA: Ohio... | reverse complement strand
CAAGTATGGTTTTGAGTCGACCCTTCATCAATGCATTTTGGACAGTGTCCGAAAGGGAAGACGTATCCTTCATGAAGAATACCTTTTAGAATTTCTGAATTGAACTGGGCTTTTTTCAATGAATGAGAAGTGAAAGTTTTGTTTTCATTTTTATTGTATCTCAATCCGAACTGTGGGACTGATACACTCATGGGCTGATTCCTCATGCTTTTACGAACCATTTCTTCCATTACTGATAAATTCATGATTTCGTTGTGAGCGCTTCTTAATGATAAACCTTTGAATTTAATTGATTCAGTTCCATCAGCCATTCGGTACCCGTAAGATTTAGGCGCTAGAGCAGTAAATGAGACAATTCCTTTTCTTGAATCGCCTTCTTCTTCCCACCCTCCCCAGCATTCAGATGAAGGAATTTTGTAACCGTTAGGATAAGTTTTAGCAATTACTGAATCAGTGTCGCAATAGATAACATTCTTACCCAATTTATCCATTTCATCAAACAGCATTAGCCGACCATATGCAGGAACAAATGCCGCAGCGGGCAAATAATAATTGTGTAGAAAAGGGTCACTGTTTGACGTTTGACGGGTTTCATAAAGGACGCCTGCACCAGTATATCGAATACTAGTGATATCGGTGTAACCCTGCTCATACCTTTGAAGTAATTCAGTTTGATCCTGAATTTTCTGATGGGGGACATACGATACTTTGTTCATGTATGGTCTTTGACAATGTTTTCCCCACCCGCTATTCAACATTATCTTTGCGATTTGTTTTTTAACAGGGTTACATGTCCAAGGAAAAGATTCACGAACCATTTCACCCATCCCGAAATTTCTCTCATACTCTTCAACAATAAGTTCTTGTTGCTCAACCGATTGAGTTTCAACAACGCCATTCACCATTTTCAATCCGTTAGAGATTTTGTCAATCTGAAGCTTCTTAATAAACGTGTTCCACAACCCTGGGCCATAATTGTATTTATCGAATCTGTGAATCTTTTCAAGAACATAGCCTTTGCTAATAGCTCTTTTCAATTCCACTGAAGTAAACACGTCAGTCATTCGATTCAATTTAATAATACTCTTCTCGGCGACATCATCGTAAATAGTTAGCACCCCGTGATAGATATTCTTTGGAGGATTGATTGTTACTAAAACATATCCAAAGAAACTTTCGTCATCTATTATTTCTTGAGCCGATGGCTCATCGTCAATAATTATTATATTCATCTTGCGGTTCTTGACTTTTAGTCTGGTTGCCATATCATGATGACAATTCATTTCTTCAATTTGCATCACGTTTCCATTCTTTGGGTTTCGACAATTGTGGCACGGATAAAAGGCGCGATCGTAGACATAAACAGTTGGCACGCCTACAGGGTAGTCGTAATTCACTTGGCAGAATGGATACTCCCCATTGACATCCTTGTAATCAATTCTAACCCCCTCCTCGATTTCTTCAGGCGTTAGACTAACTTGAATTCTACGAACTTCAGTTCTTCCACCACGAAGCGCGCGTCTAGCAAACCAATACTCCTCATTTGCCGGAACAGTCCAGTGTGTCTTTGATAATTCATTTAATCTTTCACGCCGCGCATTATCATTTGCGGGAGTGTCTTTAGGCAATTTTAAATACTCATCAGTTGAAAGCTGGCGGAGAATAACTTTATGACAGTACCCTGCAGCAGTAGATGAGAACCACGGAGAACTGTTTCTTTTCTCCATATTTTCATCGTGATAGATTTTACAAATCTCGGCAAGAATTTTAACATCATCAACACAATAAGCACGAAGCTCGTTTTGAAAATTCCAATTTGTTCGATGACTAATATTAATATTTTTCACCGTTGAGAAGCATGCCATTCGCGAAACTTTGTAATCTCACTCGCGTTTTTCGCGAAAAAAGTTAAATCAAAAAACTCTTCGCCAGGAATTGGACCAACATAATTCTGATTTTCTTCAAGGTTGAATAGATGGGGAAAATACCCCTTCATTAATTTCAGACCAAAAGCTTTTGCAAGGTTAGCTAATGATCCCTGCAAATGCATCAATGAGTCAATGAACACTGTTTTCATAATTTTTAATCTCATTATTTTACATCCGTTAATAATAGGTTTTATGTTCTTCTCGTCAACCTTTTTTAGCGCGTATTCATAAATAAAGCGTGCATCAAACCCTCCGCCATTATGCGCAATACAGATATTTGTACCGCCATTATGATTAAGTATAAAATTCAAAAACTGGTCCATTGGGGGAACAACCCCATCGTTTTTAAAAACCATTATTGAGTCAGGATCAAAAATGTTTGCGCACACGATTAGATTGACAACATGACGACGTCTAGCCACATAGTTTGTCTGAAGCTCTTCATCATCAAGAACAAATCGATGATCTTTCGTAACAAACATTTCTTCATTAGCTTCGTCTTCAACAGTCTTAGTTTCGAAATCGTAAACAAAGATTTTAGTAGTTCCTTTGCCGGTATAATTAGGCCATAGCGGAGGATCTTTAGAATCGTCGCGAAGAATGCATCGATGTCCTTCACCTTTTGATAAGTCGTATCCCTTCTTTAAATTAATTTTGCAAATCCCGCATTTACGAGAACAATCTTCTCGAGCACAGGGAGCCTGATTGCAAAATTCACAAAGCTTTGGAGGCTTCATTGCGGCATTCTTTTTTCGTTGAACCATGCGAATATCTTCAGCGCCTTCAATACAGCTGCATGATACAGGTGCCCCAATAACTCGGGTATACAGCATAACACATTTATGACACCAAGAAGCGTCTGAGCCAAGAGCCTCTTTCGGGCTTTTAATTAAACCGTAGTGACCACTCGTTCTTATTCCTAGCTGCAGGAAGAGGTAGATCATTTTTTTCTCGCATTGCGCGGTAGGTTTGTTGGTAATCTCGTTTACTTCATACACGAAATCTTTCCCACACCGCGTATACTCTTCAAATTTTTGAAACCCCATCATTAAGATTGTTACTCGATAAGTAGAGTAATCTCTTGCAAAAAATTCAAGAACTTGATTCATTGGCGCGCTATCACCCCATTCGTATTTTTGAGTCATTTCGTGTGCTCTCCTTGTAATCACCGGTTTAGTAGATGAGTAGTAAAGCCTGGTGCAAAGAGCGAATGCGGCACAATTTACCGGAGATCTATGACCCGTCATTGGGTCGATAAAAGTATGTTCTTCCCAAGTTGAAGGGTATACCTTTTTTGACCAAGGAGGTTTCTTTCCGCCTCCACGGCCCTCGTTTAAAGAGGCCGCATCAATACTGAAGGTTGCTTCCAGCTCGTTAAGTGTAACGTTCTCATTGGATTGAATAAGACGTTCTAATAATCCTTCGAAAAGGTTTGAATCGTTAATGAGTAGGTTTTGAATAGTTCTTGCCGTTGGATCCTGACGGGAAACTTCCAAACTCCTTGGGCCTACTTGGTTATTACCATTGATTCGATTAGTAATAACAAGAACGCCTTGGTAAATTATTAGTACCTGTAACAGTAGTTTTAATTCTTTCGGCAGACCAACCGTTAAATTCGTGAACAAAATTAATTAAGGCCCGCGCCAAGGTTCTTTGGAATTGCGAAATGTCGATTGGGAATTGTAAATTCAAAACAGTTCTAACGACGCGTACATGTACCGCGATTAACCGGCCACGAAAGTACTGGGGTTCTGCGCGAATTGCCGGATTCATAATAGTTGACGCTAAAAAAATCTGATAAATTCTCTTTCATACATTTTATTAAAGTCTGTAATTGTTTATAGTATCCATTGAGCAATCAAAACTGGGGGTAATCGAAAACCAAAATTTCAAATCGCCCGGTTTAACGGTTTCCGGTATTTTTAATTTTTCCATTAAATCAAAATAACTTTCCGGTTCGCATAAATCCAACAATTGGCGGTATTCCTCTTTTATTACATTATAACAATTTTCCCCGTAATGTTTACCGTATGGAAGATATTCAACAGATCTCCTGATTGTGCACTCCGGATTCATTTGAACCATGTAAGGCGATAGATCTATAATTCTATTCATATCTGTTCTCAAATCCCAAACCGCATAACAAGCCATACGCTCTTTAGAAATAGGTTCTTCACCTATTTCAGGAATTACTGCGGATACATGGGGGCATAGAACTCCGGTATAAAAGTCTTCAACTGTTAGCATATAAAATATTTACACTCATTATTTACTCGCATATGATTGGTCAGTTTATTAACCATACCACGGTTTCCTGGATTTTTTTTACTTTTAATTCTTTATTTTTCAACCAATCATATCAAAGGGTTTTATTCTCCGAGTATAAAAATAAAAAATATATATTTTTTTTACAAAATGATTTCTGCTTTAACTGAAACTTATGATATGGACAATATCGATTTCAAAGGTTTTGCTGCTCCGCCTAACGATCCGTCAATCTTCTTCTCGGCAGTAACGACTAATGGTGAAAACCTTTTATGTTCTATGGATGTAGAACTATCTTCCGCTTTGGAAACCTTCATGGGTAATCTTCAGGCTCGGGTCACGATTGACGATGTTTATGCGAACGCAAATCTACGTGAACTAGAGAAACAATGCATTATCAATTTTCAACAATTACCCGTTTATACTAAACAAGATGTACGTCCTCTATTCTACAACGATTTGATAACTTTGAAACTTAAAGCGAAGAAGACTGGTGAATGGGTTTTCACGACAAACGACAAACAGTTTACCCCAGTCAAACCTTTGAAGATGGTGGCAGGAGCAAAGTTCACAGTAGTCTTCACTCCAGGATTTTACTATTCGGATACTCACTGCGGAGTTTACATGACCCTGAAGACCGTCAACTTCGCCAAGCAAACTAAATCAGTTAAGAAGTAATAAACAGTTTATTCGCTTCCCAAATACACGTACTTTGAAAAGTTTTTCATTATTCTCATTTTTGAAGGTTTAGTAATATCATAAAATAAAAAATCATGCTGGCCTTCAGTGCAGAAGTTATATACCTGCATCCATTCATCTCTTTTTAGATTCATGGGGTATTCCTCGTAAATAGCTTCAACCTCTTTAGCGTTAAATATTCTAAAGAGAATTAAACATGTGAAATTAGTGCGCACTGTTTTAGGTATTTCTTTATATGCTTGAGACACTTCTAAAATTGATATTGAGTAATGTCTATGATTTGTATTTAATTTTTTGAAGGGGTTTGCCCGCGAGCTGTTGAATAACCCTGACCCTACAAGATCGTCAAATAATAATAGCATTCTGTTTGCTAAATGTTTAGATTTACCATGCGCGTTTAATAAGTCTATCATTTTTTGCTGCTCCATTAAAATGGTTTTTAAATCGTCTTCATTGTATTCCTCAATAAAACAATCTTCTGGGATCTGAGTATTGAACTTATCCTTCTGATCTACATGCCCGGTAACTACGTCTACATTTGTTCCTTCTATAGATGTATTAATCGGTCTATTGGATACGAACGCTGCCTTCTCTTTCTTTTTTTCTAAACTCTTTAAAAACTTTTTAAGAGCAATGTTTTCAGCAAGTAATGGCTGCTTTTTAACATATGTCCACTTATCATCATTTTTAACTGTTGGAGAAAAAATAACAATAGTGTGAAAATAGTGTTTATAATACATTAAAAGGTTTACGAGGAGCGTTGTCTTTCCAGAACCTTTTGGCGCAATTAGACCCATGGAGAATTCATGTTTAGGAAGTATTTCATTTGGCCCTTTCGGATGGAATGCAGATAAATCAACAGGGATCTCTTTTACAATTAATTCTTTCATGCTTGTAAAATTTCATACTTTATTAAAATTTGCGGTTTGGAAACACCATAGCATACATTGACTGCATATGGTTATCTACTGTTCGATTAACTCTTTCTCTAGTTACTGGCTCGCCCCATTTCTCGCTTGCCTCCTGATCAGCCTCAAATTTAACCTGTTTCTTTGGAATCTTTTTAACAGACATTCTAGCCTGCTCTTCCTTTACCCCCATTATATAACTTTTGAACCATGCAGGAGTATCGTCTTTATTTTTAGTTATCCGTTTCTTTGACTGTTTAGGCTCTTTTTTAATATCTTCAATTTTCTCGTTTTCAACTTTTTCTACTTTTTGTTTTTTGGTTTTAACAATTGTTTCTTTTTCTTCAACAAGGGTTTCTCCGCCTTCAGAGATATTAGATTCTGTTTCTTTAATATCTTGTTTGCGTTTCCTAGATTTTTTAGCTTTTGTGTTAATGGGTGGTTCGGGTTTTGCGGCTTCTTCGGCAACTGCGGCGGGTTGTAACAACTTCTCCTGTTCGGCTGCTTTAGCTTTTCGTCTAAGCTTTGCTTTTTCAAGAGCGGCGAGTTGTTTTTCTGTTCTAGGCTTTTTTTCGTTTGTAACTGGGATTGGAGTGCCGACATCTTCGACATTGGAAGCATAAATTTTAGGGGGCATGCTATTGTATAAACATACATTTTTAAAACATACTTTATTAAAAATCTTCAGAAGAAACAGGTGACATGTTTACATCATAATCATCATCCTCTCTTAGTGCCGAACGCCGTTCGTTTAAAGCCATTGACATTGCGGCTCGAAGATCATCGTTTACAGTAGTAGGTGTAATATTAAACACATTATCCGACGAATTTAATACAGGCAGTTTTTTACTTTTTCTCATTGATTTTTGAGGGTGTGTTGTCGTTTGGTTTACTCGAGATGTAGAAACCCCGGGCTGCGGCGGGGGTGCAGGTGTATCTCTTCGAACGCCTAGCGCTCCACCTTGGTCTTCCTCCATTGGGTCGAAACCAATATCCAAATCAACTAATCCTCCTCCGACAACATTCACATCCTTTATAGACGAGCTACGTGTATCCATAGCTGAACCTCTACCAGATGATGCGGTTGTCATGGTGGTTCCCGGAGAACTCGCTGCTGACGCATAAACTTCTGACGGTTGTCTAAATCCTTCAAAGGTTTGCTGAACGTCCCTTCTAAACATGTTTACATCTTGATTCATCAGTTGTACGGCTTCCCCTTCTTCACCTACAACTGCAACTCTTGAAAACCCGTCATCCAAAACACCGCCTATTTTTTTCATTCCACGGGCGAGTCTAAACGGTTTTAGAACAATGCTTGGTAAATCTCTAGGATGCGGGGTCACGTATAAGCTCGGGGATGGGAGAGCGGGATATCTTTCTGGAGCAGCTGTCGACGGAGTAATAGTAGACTTCCAATAAGCATTACCAGCATGAAGAGTGCCCCCGACAGGTACACCACCACCGATAGCTTCATAATGAGGTAAACGTTGAGTTTTCATATTAAACATAAATTCATACTTTATTTTCAAAACTGGTCTCTAAACCCTCCTACACGAGCACCGGCAGTCTGTTCAGGCATTAGCTGTCTGTAACCTTCAGCTGCTTCTTTTGTTTTTGAAGAATCGGATACATACTCGAACTTATTAACCATACCTGTTTCAGGAGTTCCTCCAGGCCCGCCAGTTTTGTTAATAAACCCTCTTTCCTGGCCTACAAACCTCCACGCCTTACCATCCTTTGTAGTATATACTCTCCCAATCTCCAAGTTTTTCTTGTTGGCGAATTCTCCTCCAAACCCGCCAGGATCTTGAACTTGTGTTTGGTTTGGAACCCAAGCTACCGGGTCTAATAAATTCATTACATCCTGTTGAAGGTTTTCTGCTGATGAAGCTTGGGTTTCAGCATTAGCCCCATAATATTTATCACCACCCAAAAGATTTTTCAATGACTGTAATGCGCGTGAAGAGTATCCGCGCGGATCAATTCCGGAAGATCTTTGAAGATCCTGTAATCTCTCTTGCTCCTGAAACTCAAGAATATAATCATTTACTGATTTACCAAGCTCGGCGTTTGCTTTTGAGTCTTGGGCGTTTCTAGAAAATTCTCCAAACCCTGGAGGTGCCCCGTAATCTTGTTCAATATTAACTTGCGCATTTGGTTGAATATTCATTTTATTAATTTTAAAAAACACACATAAACTAAGTGAACACTACAGGATTCCTTGGAGTATATTCCCCTTTTGCGGATGATGTTATTAAAGATGTGTCTCCTAAAGGATTGATCCTTGGAACTAGACCTCCGCGCGGTATATCGCCTGGAGCTGGAGAATATCCTCCTGGGAGAGGTAAGAATTTATTCCCGTTTGTTTTGGCGTTGTATACATTCGCAACACTATTCAGCCATGAGTATTGAGGAGCTTGCCCGAATACAGGCACAATTGTTCGATCCGCAGCACGCAAATCTTGATAAATCCATCCCCGACTAGTTTTGAAACTTCTTCGAGTATTCCAGTTTTCATCAATAACTCTAGCCATCGCGCCGCCGCTGTCGTAACTGTGCATTTGACCGTCTTGAACATTGGAGCCTAAGCGTTGCTCGTATTTAGAAGAGGTCCATGGTTGAAACCGTTTAGGCATACCGGGCATTGATTTTTTGAGTTCGACTTGTAGATTAACGTCGCCAACCGATCCTACTCGACCGGGTGAGATGTAATCACTCATCCAATTATTGAGAGGTTTTTGTATTCCTAAAATAGGTGTAGCCATATTATTAAAATTTATTAGAACACACATTATGTAGGTCTTATTTGTAATACTGATCTGTTCTGACTCATAGTTCCCGCAGAACTTGTTGCCTCTTCCCTATTCTTTACATACAAAATAAGTTTCAATTGGAAACCCACCCCGTTAAGTTTTAAAGGAAGTTTCACCGTTCCAGCAGTCAAATAAAAATCAACTTTCGATATTGAAAATAAATTTTTAATGTCGAATACTTCATTAGGCACTGGATCTTGCCACCATATAACACCTCCAGGATTAACATTTACAGGTATCATACACATTTGAGGATTAGTTTCACCAGTAGTCAATGATGATTCAGGAATGAATGCTTTACAAACATTGCCTAGAATATCGCTATTAATGTATAAATTGTTTGGGCCTGTTACTTGGGCTACATATGGGAAATCCCACATAAGCCCTGCTGGACTAACTACGTTGCTCTGATTACGGTTCCGCGCTCCAAAAGTTTGTGCTAGTTGAGACGGGTAATCTTCAGGAGAAAACACCATATCCATAACCCCTCCAGTAGCAAAATATGAGGCCGCGATGACAGAAACTGTAAACCTTCCAGTAAGTTCGGTGAAAGTAACAGTCGCCGTATATGGGGCGCCAAACATTGGTATAGCACCTATTTGCACAGGATTTTCAATAGCAAACTTCATTGCTGCGGCAAGGGTTGTGGCGGTGTAAAATCCTTCAGGTATTGTGCATTCAAATCTATTGTCGAGAATTGTTTGATTCTGAATCCAAAATACGTTTTCTTTTATTTTTCGTACAGGGTCTGTCGTTGCGCAAACTGGGTAGTATGTATACGGGATATTTGCTTCAACAATTTTAGCACCAACAACATTGGTTAACGTTCTACCAAGATCTACTGATGGAGTATCTGTAGCAGCATAACCATAGACTGATGAAGTAGCCGCATAAGAACTATCAATTTCAAATTCAATGTAGTCCATTATAAAAATAAGAAAACACACTTTATTAAGTAATCTATTTTTATTTATTACTGGATCAATTCTAGAACCTATTGTTAGTAAATAATAAACATTATTTTCACGTAGAACTATCATCGCATCGTAGAAGACATAAGTTTCAATTACATATTGTCCTGCCGGTGGTGCTTCGGGGCCGAGCCATTTAATATTTAAAGAAATATCCGACTGCTCTTCTGCGTTGAGTCCAGAAATCTCCATACCGCTAGAGGTTTCGAGATTAGTGGCCATACAGAAACAGGCTGATGGAGAACCTAGATTGGGCACCCCCTGTGCTGAAGGGGTTGAGAGGGCGGAATCTGGCGCGTACGAAATTATCGTGTTGGAGCTATTCGGTGCGCTAGTGTACATGACATAATCTGACTCGTTTGGAGTTGTAGAGTTGCCTTCGCCGATTGATCTATTACTTGGATCATTATATCTTGGCGCCCAGTTAACAGAGGAAACATTTGTTGATAAACGCGAATCTCCGACGGTGTTCAAAGCTTTTTGAAGCTCTACAAAAGCCTCACAACCTCCAATATCGAATTGGTCCCCGCCCGAAACTTGAACTGGTGATGCAGGGAAGTATCTCCCGCCAATTCTGTACTGGAAACTATCCAATATATGTTCTTTGACGAGATTAGCGTGGGTGGCACCGCTATCGTTTAGTAGATTTTGAGCCTGTCGCCGGATAATTGTGAAAATAGATTTAACTGATCGAGATCTTTCCTGGATTAAAATATTCGCAGTGTTGCCTCCAGGATGACTGAACTGGTAAGTGTGCCACGAAGAGAATTTGATTGGGACTCCGCCTTCCTGCAAACCTTTTAAAAACATGTTATCATAACTAGCATCAAATTCAAGAATTTCGGGAATCATGTTAATGTTGGTAACAGTGTATCTAGGGTTGGAGACAACATTGGCTGTTGCAGTGCCCAAACGCGTGCATTGAATAATACATTCTTCATCTCTAGCAAGCGTTAATTCGATTGCAAGCTGTGAAGCCATAAATTTAGTAGGCAGTAGTTTTCCCTGTTGTAGCAATCCTAGCCCTAGCTGGAATTGATATCTTCTAACTGCTGCCCCGTTTTTAACGCACGGCGTGAAGAATGCGGCTGTTCCGACAGTATGAACTCCGTGAATTGCAGATCTGGAAGAAATAGGCACAATTGAAGAGGGTGCGGCGGAGTCATTACATTTATCAAATACTCCGCCAATACCTTCGGAGACAGACGTCTGATCCATAACGTAGCCTGATGATGAGGTCCACTCAGTAAGCATCCTATTAACAACATTGTATCCCAAAATATCTTCTAGAGGTGTTGAGCCGTACAATATACGCACTCTTGTAAATAGTGACTGAATTGAATTCTGAAACCTTATTGAAGAAAATGTGCCGGCCGCGGGGGTATGATTAGGGGTTAGCTGCACATCCATTTCAAATGTGAGGTTTGAAGTATTTACATATCCTTGAGCAGGGAATTCTAATCTTATTGTTTGCCCGGCGGAAAATGTTGCCCCGTTTTTAGGCGGAATTCTTGGTGTGATTTTGACGGCCTTGTTGGCTTGCGACGGGAACGAGTATCTTGCATTGAAGGGGATAGTTATCTCCTCCGATGAGGGGTAAAATCTAAAATGATCAGCCATTAGTTATAAGTTTCATACATTTTTATTATAAAAACTTTAAAAACATTTGAATAAAACTCTTAGCATTGTTCTTCCTCTTCTTCATTATACCTCCTTCATTCTTTACTTGGTACCCTCTCTTTACAAGCCTCCTTGCGGCCACTTGTCGTGCGGCAATATCGTAATTAGGATTGATCTTTGATTGTAAATTAAGAATATCTGATACTTGATCAGCTCTAGTTTGAAGATTTTTAACGTCTGCTACTTGGGCTTCTAAAGCCTTGTTGCCTATTACCCCCCATTGTGTTTTCGGGATATTAGAAGTAACCTGTGGGGGTTCAGGAATATACTCCTCGTTAAACGCGGCGGCGGCTTGAGATGCGGGCGAAGGAGCCGATATTTGTGGTGGTTCAATTTGTATTCTTGGAACTGATTCATTGGTGTAGGATAGAATACCTTGAGATGCGGGCGAAGGAGCCGATATTTGTGGTGGCTCAATTTGTATTCTTGGAACTGATTCATTGGTGTAGGATAGAATACCTTGAGATGCGGGTGAAGGAGCCGATATCTGGGGCGGCTCAATTTGTATTCTTGGAACTGATTCATTGATGTAGGATAGAATACCTTGAGATGCAGGTGAAGGAGCCGAT
>Ga0316625_100000142_pt1 | contig 11879 bp, 9 predicted proteins | sample OWC_Aug_T1_C1_D1_FD_207655 | JGI IMG/M metagenome (GOLD analysis project Ga0316625, IMG submission 207655) | Wetland soil microbial communities from Old Woman Creek delta, Ohio, United States - OWC_Aug_T1_C1_D1_A | ecosystem: Environmental > Terrestrial > Soil > Wetlands | place: USA: Ohio... | reverse complement strand
GTGCAGTCGATGACGTGGAAGGCGCGCGCGCGCGCGTCCTCGGGGCTGTCAGCGCGCAGGTCGAAGGACAGTACCGCGCCGCCCAGGCCCGATTGCTGGCGCATGGCCAGTTCATGCTGCGGGTGCGAGGGCAGCCCGGGGTAATACACGCGCGACACCGCCGGCTGCCGCTCCAGCCATTGCGCCACGGCCAGCGTCGACTCGCTCTGTGCCTTCATGCGCAGCGCCAGGGTCTCCAGACCCTTCAGCACGACCCAGGCGTTGAAGGGGGCCAGCGTCATGCCGGCCGTTCGCAGCGTCGGGCCGAAGACGTCGTGGATCAGCTTGCGAGGGCCGCACAGCGCACCGGCCATCACCCGCCCCTGGCCGTCGAGATACTTGGTACCGGCATGCATCACCAGGTCGGCGCCCAGGCTCAGCGGGCGCTGCAGCGCCGGCGAGCAGAAGGTGTTGTCCACGGTCAGCAGCGCACCTGCCGAGTGGGCGATGTCGGCCAGCTCACCGATGTCGCACACATCGGTGAGCGGATTGGTCGGCGTCTCGGCAAAGAGCAGCTTGGTGTTCGGCCTGAGCGCCGCGCGCCATTCGGCCAGGTCGGTCTGCGACACGAAGCTCGTCTCGACACCGAACTTGGCGAACTCCTTGGCAAACAGACTCACGGTGGAGCCGAACACCGAGCGCGAGCAGACCACGTGGTCGCCGGACTTGAGCAGGCCCATCACCAGCAGCAGGATCGCGCTCATGCCGGTGGCTGTGGCCACGCAAGCTTCGGCGCCCTCCATGGCCGCCAGGCGAGCTTCCAGGCTGCGCACCGTGGGGTTGCTGGTGCGCGCGTAGGTGAAGTCCTCCATTTCGGCAAAGCGCCGCGCCGAGGTCTGGGCATCCGGCTGCACGAAGGCGCTGGTCAGGAACAGGCCCTCGCTGTTCTCGCCATGCTGGCTGGGCGCGAGCGCGGTGCGCACGGCCAGGGTTTCCGGGCGCAGGCCATCAGGCAGTTGGGCGCGGGCCAGGCGCGCGGCCTCGTCGTTGCGGTCGCTCATCGGAGGTTCAGGAGGCGTCGGCGTTCTGCAGCGCCAGGCGCGTACGCTCGCCGCCACTGTCTTCGTCGTCGTTGCGGGCGCCGCTGCGTTGCGCCTCGATGGCGGCGAAGTCCGCTTCGCTGACGTCGCCGGTGATGTAGCGGCCGTCGAAGCAGGAGGCCTCGAAGCCGTCGAGCTTCGGGTTCAGCGCCAGCACCACGCGTTTCATCGCGTCCACGTCCTGGTAGATCAGTGCGTCGGCACCGATGTACTCACGGATCTGCTCGATGCTGCGGTCGGCGGCGATCAGTTCCTCGCGCGTCGGCATGTCGATGCCGTAGACGTTGGGGTAGCGCACCGGCGGCGCGGCCGAGGCCATGTAGACCTTCTTGGCGCCGGCCTCGCGGGCCATCTGCACGATCTCCTTGCTGGTGGTACCGCGCACGATGCTGTCGTCCACCAGCAGCACGTTGCGGCCCTTGAACTCCACGCCGATGGCATTGAGCTTCTGGCGCACGCTCTTCTTGCGTACCGCCTGACCGGGCATGATGAAGGTGCGGCCGACGTAGCGGTTCTTGACGAATCCTTCGCGGTAGGGCTTGCCCAGCTTCTGCGCCAGCTGCATCGCCGACGGCCGGCTCGATTCGGGGATCGGGATGACCACGTCGATCTCGCTGGGCGGCATGGTCGAGATGACGCGCTGCGCCAGCGTCTCGCCCAGGTTGAGCCGGGCCTGGTAGACCGAGATGCCGTCGAGCACCGAATCCGGCCGCGCCAGGTAGACGAACTCGAACATGCAGGGGTGCAGGCTCGGGTTCGCCGCACATTGCTGCGTGTGCAACCGGCCGTCGACATCGATGAAGACCGCCTCGCCCGGCGCCACGTCGCGCAGCACGTGGCGGCCGGTGCCTTCGATGGCCACCGACTCACTGGCCACCATGTACTCCAGACCCTCGTCGGTCTGCAGCTGGCCGATGGCCAGTGGCCGGATGCCGAAAGGGTCGCGAAAGGCCAGCAGCCCGTGGCCGGCGATCAACGCGATCACCGCATACGAGCCCTTGATGCGCTTATGCACCGCGGCCACCGCGGCAAACAGCGCCTGCGGCGTCAGCGGCAGGTCGCGCACCGCCACCTCCACTTCGTGCGCCAGGATGTTGATCAGCACCTCGGTGTCGCTCTCGGTGTTGATGTGGCGGCGGTCGATGCGGAACAGCTCGCTCTTCAGCGCGGTGGTGTTGGTCAGGTTGCCGTTGTGCACCAGCACGATGCCGAAGGGCGCGTTGACGTAGAAAGGCTGCGCCTCCTCTTCGCTCCAGGCATTGCCGGCCGTCGGGTAGCGCACCTGGCCCAGGCCCACGTTGCCCGGTAGCGCGCGCATGTTGCGAGTTCTGAAGACGTCGCGCACCATGCCGCGCGCCTTGTGCATGAAGCACTTGGTGCCCTGCATGGTGACGATGCCGGCCGCGTCCTGGCCGCGGTGCTGCAGCAGCAGCAGCGCGTCGTAGAGCAGCTGGTTGACCGGCGACCTGGAAATGGCTCCGACGATCCCACACATGGTCCGGTGTCCTTCGCTGTAGCGTCTCAAGCCGGCAGGAACTGCGCAATGTCCGCCGGCAGCAGCGGCTTCAGGCCCTGCATTGCCACCTCCAGCCATTGCACGCCCCGCGATCGCGCCCACGGCTCGGAGCTGGCCGCCGGCGTCAGTGCCACCACGGTGGCCAGCGCCATCAGCAGCAGTACGCCGCGCAGCAGGCCGAAGGCCGCGCCGAGCACGCGGTCGGCGCCGCGCAGCGGCGTGGCATTGACCAGCAGGCGCATCACCCGCGAGGCCAGGCCCCAGCCGATGAGCACCGCCATGAAGGCCACCGCAAAGCTGGCGGCATAGTTGACGCTGGAGCCCGGCTCGCCCAGCGGCAGATGCGGCGCCCATTGTGGGGCCAGCCACTGTGCGGCGAAATAGGCTACCACCCAGCCGACCAGCGCCAGTGCCTCGAGCACGAAGCCGCGCCACAGGCCGAGGCCCAGTGACAGCAGCAACACGCCGAGCATCGTCAGGTCGACCCAGCCGAGGTGGTCCATCACAGGCTCAGGATGTTGGCCGCCAGGCCGCTGCTCTTGATGCGCGCCGCGGCCTTCTCGGCCTCCTCGCGGCTGTCGAAGGGGCCGACGCGCACGCGCGTGCGCGAGCCGGAGTCGGTCTCGATCACCTGGGTGTACGTCTTCAGGCCCAGCTTCTCGACCTTCTGCCGGGCCTCGCGCAAGGTGGCGGCGTCAGAATAGGCACCGGCCTGGACCACGAAGCGCGCGGGCTTGGCTTCGGAGGCCGCGGTGGCCGGCGCGGCGGCCACTGCCACCGGCTTGCCGTCGAGCAGCGCCTGCGCGCGCTGCGCCTCGGCCTTGCTGTCGGGCAGCGCAGCCGTGGCACGTGCTGCCGATGCCGGCGCAGGCGCAGCAGCCGCCGCCGTGGCCGAGGGCGCACTGGCCACGCGCTCGCTGCGGGTGGGTGGCGATGCCGGCACGGCTGCCGGTGCAGCCGGCGGCGCGGCTGCGGCGGCCACCTCGGCAGGCGGCTCGGCCACCGGTTCGGCCACCGTCTTTTCTGCGACCACCGGGCCGCTCGCTCGCGGAGCGGCTGCATTGCCCTTGGCCGGCGGCAGCTTCAGCGCGGGCGCGTTGTCGCGCGAGGGGATCTCGATGGGGATGTCCACTGCGATCGGCCGCGGCTGGGTCTCGAAGAGCAGAGGGAACCCAATGATGCCCGCGCCCACCAGCACCGCCGCGCCGATCAGCCGGCGGCGGGCGCGCGTGCGCGCTGCCTGCACCGTCGCCGCTTCGTCGACGGCGCCCGCCGGGGCCGGGCTGTCTTTGCGCTTGAGGATTGAAAGCACTGGCTAGCGTCCGCTACGTGAGGGGCCCTGGTCCGATTGGCGCCGGCTGCCTGCTCGCGAGGGTCTCGGACGTTCCGGCGAGCGCATCGCAGGTCGCAGAACTCGCCTTCAGCCGCCGTGCGCAGTGCGCGTTCGTGGCACGCCGTCCTTCAGCACACCGCCGACGCAAAGGAACGAACCGAAGACAACGATTCTATCAGCCGGGTCTGCGGCCTCCAGCGCGGCACGCAGTGCCAGCGAGGGTGTGGCAAAGCGCCCGGCCGGGGCGCGCCCGGCCGGCAGCCGCTGCGCCAGTTCGTCGGCCCGCGCCGCGCGCGGCAGGGGCAGGTCGCACAGGTACCAGGCGTCGACCAGCGGCTCGAGCTTGTCCAGCATGCCGTCGATGTCCTTGTCGCGCATGGCGCCGAACACCGCGTGGGTGCGCGGGTAGAAGCCCATCTGGTCCAGGTTGAGCGCCAGTGTGGCCACCGCATGCGGGTTGTGGGCCACGTCCAGCACCAGCACCGGCTGGCCGGGCACGATCTGGAAGCGGCCCTGCAACTCCACCATGGCCAGGCCGTTGCGCACCGCCTGCGCGGTGATCGGCAGCCGATCGTGCAGCGCCTCGAACACCGCCAGCACGCCGCTGGCGTTGATCAGCTGGTTGGCCCCGCGCAGCGCGGGATAGGCCAGCGCGTTGTAGCGGCGGCTGCGGCCGCGCCAGGACCATTGCTGCCGGTCGCCGCTGTGCGCGAAGTCGCGCCCCACCTGGCGCAGGTCGGCGCCGATCGCCTGCGCATGGCGCAGCACGCTGCCCGGCGGCAACGGGTCGCTGATCACTGCGGGGCGGCCGGCGCGCAGGATGCCGGCCTTCTCGAAGCCGATGCTCTCGCGGTCGGGGCCGAGCAGCTCGACATGGTCCAGGTCGATGCTGGTGATCAGTGCGCAGTCGGCATCCACAGCGTTGACGGCATCCAGACGTCCGCCGAGGCCCACCTCCAAGACCACCAGGTCCAGCGGGGCCAGCGACAGTGCGCGCATGATCGCCAGCGTGGTGAACTCGAAGTAGGTCAATGCGGTGTCGCCGCGTGCCGCTTCCACCGCCTCGAAATGCGGCAGCAGCGCCTCGGCTTGCAGCCGCTGGCCGTTGACTCTGCAGCGCTCCTCGAAATGCACCAGGTGCGGGCTGCTGTACAGCCCCACGCGGTAGCCGGCCTGCATGGCAATGGCTTCGAGCATGGCGCAGCTGGAACCCTTGCCGTTGGTGCCGGCCACGGTGACCACCGGCACGGCGAAGGCCAGGCCCATGCGCTCGCGCACGCGCTGCACGCGCTGCAGCGTCTTGTCGGCGCTGGGCGGGTGCAGGCGCTCGCAATGGGCGAGCCATTCGTCCAGGGTGGCGGGCATGAGCATCGGGGAACGGGCGGCGCCCGGCGGGCGCCGAGTTCTGCGCGGGAGCGCTCAGGCGACGACGGCGTCGGCGCTCTGCCGTTGCAGCATGGCCAGCGCGCGTGCGATGGTCGGGCGCAGCTGGCGGCGGTCGACGATCATGTCCAGCGCGCCCTTCTGCAGCAGGAACTCCGATCGCTGGAAGCCTTCGGGCAGCGTCTCGCGCACCGTGTTCTCGATCACCCGCGGCCCGGCGAAGCCGATCAAGGCCTTGGGCTCGGCAATCACCAGATCCCCCACGAAGGCGAAACTGGCAGAGACCCCGCCCATGGTCGGGTCGGTCAGCACGCTGACGTACGGCAGCCGAGCCTTGGCCAGGCGCGTCAGCGCGGCATTGGTCTTGGCCATCTGCAGCAGGCTGAGCAGGCCCTCCTGCATGCGTGCGCCGCCGGTGGCGGTAAAGGATACAAAGGGCACCTTTTGCTCGATGGCGGTCTCGACGCCGCGCACGAAGCGCTCGCCCACCACCGAACCCATCGAGCCGCCCATGAACTCGAACTCGAAGCAGGCCGCCACCAGCGGCACGCTCATCACCGCGCCGCCGAAGACCACCAGCGCATCGGTCTCGCCGGTAGCTTCGAGCGCAGCCTTCAGCCGCTCGGGGTACTTCTTGCTGTCCTTGAACTTCAGCGCATCGACCGGCAGCACTTCCTGGCCGATCTCGTAGCGGCCCTCAGGGTCGAGGAAGCCATCCAGCCGCGCCCGCGCGCCAATGCGGTGGTGGTGCTCGCACTTGGGGCAGACGTTGAGGTTCTGCTCCAGGTCGGTCTTGTAGAGCACCGTCTCGCAGGACGGGCACTTGATCCACAGGCCCTCGGGCACCGAGCGGCGTTCGCTCGGGTCGGTGTGCTGGATCTTCGGCGGCAGCAGCTTTTCCAACCAGCTCATGCTTGGGCTCCTTGGGTCATCCTGTCCAGAGCATCTCGGATGCCGGCCATGAACTCGCGGCCGGCGCGGGCCACATTGTCGCGCGACTGGCCTTCCAGCACCTGCACCAGGCGGGTGCCGATGACCACGGCGTCGGCCACCTCGGCTACGGCGCAGGCGCTGGCCGCGTCGCGGATGCCGAAGCCCACGCCCACCGGCACCGTCACCCTGGCGCGGATGCGCGGCACCATGGCGGCAACGCCGGCCGTGTCCAGGTGGCCGGCACCGGTCACGCCCTTCAGCGACACGTAGTAGACGTAGCCGCTGGCCAGCCGGCCGACCTGGCCGATGCGCTCGTCGGTGGAGGTGGGGGCGAGCAGGAAGATCGGGTCGAGGCCGCTGCGGCGCAGGTTGTCGGCAAAGGCCTCGCATTCCTCGGGCGGATAGTCCACCACCAGCACGCCGTCGACGCCAGCCTCGGCCGCGGCGGCAATGAAGCGGCCGGCACCGTGCCGCTGGTCGTAGCGCTCGATGGGGTTGGCATAGCCCATCAGCACCACCGGCGTCTTCGCATCCTGCTGGCGGAACTGGCGCACCGCATCGAGCACCTGATCCATGCCGACGCCGCGCGCCAACGCGCGCTCGCCGGCCTTCTGGATGACCGGGCCGTCGGCCATCGGGTCGGAGAAGGGCATGCCGAGTTCGATGATGTCGGCCCCGCCTTGCACCAGGCCGTGCATGATTTCGGGCGTGGCATCGGCAAAGGGGTCGCCAACCGTCACGTAGGGGATCAGCGCCTTGCGCCCCTGGGCCATCAGTGCATCCAGCGTGCCCGCGATGCGGCTCATGCTGCGGCCCCCTGCAGCGCGGCGACGGTGTTGATGTCCTTGTCGCCGCGGCCGGACAGGTTGACCAGGATGTGCTGGTCGGGCCGCATCGTCGGCGCCAGCTTCATCGCATAGGCGAAGGCGTGGCTCGACTCCAGCGCCGGGATGATGCCCTCGTGCCGGCACAGGTGGTGGAAGGCGGCCAGGGCCTCGTCGTCGGTGATGCCCACGTACTCGGCGCGGCCGATGTCGTGCAGGTAGGCATGCTCCGGCCCGACACCCGGGTAGTCGAGGCCGGCCGAGACCGAATGGGTCTCGATGATCTGGCCGTTGTCGTCCTGCAGCAGGTAGGTGCGGTTGCCGTGCAGCACGCCCGGCGAGCCGGCGCAGATCGACGCCGCATGCTTGCCACTGGCCAGGCCCAGGCCCGCGGCCTCGACGCCGATCAGGCGCACGCCTTCGTGCCGGATGTACGGATAGAAGATGCCCATGGCATTGCTGCCCCCGCCCACGCAGGCGATCACCGCGTCGGGCTGGCGGCCGATCATCTGCGGCATCTGCGTCAGGCATTCCTCGCCGATCACGCTCTGGAAGTCGCGCACCATCTCCGGGTAAGGCGCCGGGCCGGCCACCGTGCCGATGATGTAGAAGGTGTTCTCGACGTTCGTCACCCAGTCGCGCAGCGCCTCGTTCAGCGCGTCCTTCAATGTCTTGCTGCCCGATTCCACCGGCTCGACGCGCGCGCCCAGCAGGTTCATTCGGTAGACATTGGGGCTCTGGCGCTTGATGTCCTCGCTGCCCATGTAGACCACGCATTCCAGGCCGTAGCGCGCGCAGATCGTGGCGGTGGCCACGCCATGCTGGCCGGCGCCGGTCTCGGCGATGACGCGCGGCTTGCTCATGCGCCTGGCCAGCAGTGCCTGGCCGATGGTGTTGTTGATCTTGTGCGCGCCGGTGTGATTGAGGTCCTCGCGCTTCAGGTAGATCTGCGCGCCGCCCAGCTCGCGGCTGGTGCGCGCCGCATGGTAGATCGGGCTCGGCCGCCCGACGAAGTGCGCCAGCTCGTAGCGGAACTCGGCCTGGAACTCGGCCTCGTTGCGGTAGTGCGCGTAGGCGGCCTTCAGCTCGTCCAGCGCATGCACGAGGGTTTCGGCGACGAAGCTGCCGCCATAGGGCCCGAAATGCCCTCGGGCATCGGGTTGTTGGTAGTTCAACATGATCTTGACTCGTCAGTGTCTTGGGGGGTCTGCGGCACAGCGGGCATCGGCCTCGCGCACCGCCTCACAGAACCGGCGCATCGCCTCGGCATCCTTGATGCCCTTGGCGCTTTCCACGCCGGAACTCACGTCAACGGCCCAGGGCCGGACGCGACACACCCCTTCGATCACGTTGGCAGCGTTCAACCCACCAGACAAAACGACCGGACCGGGCACGCTTGGAGGAATCAGTGACCAATCGAAAGCCTTTCCACCCCCGCCATAACCCTCGACATGGGCATCGAGCAGCAGGGCCTGTGCGCTGCTGAAGCGCGCTGCAAAGTCTAACAAATCGAAACCCGGCGTCATCCGCGCAGCGCGCAGGTAGGCCCGGCCCGGCGCCTGGCACTGCGCCGGGCTTTCGTCGCCGTGAAACTGCAGCAGGGCGTGTGGCACGGCCGCCAGGCCAGCGGTGATGTCGTCGGCCGTGCCGTTGACGAGCAGCAGCACCGGTGTCACGAAGGGCGGCAGCCGCCGCGCCAGCTCGCCCGCGCGGGCCGCCGACACGTGGCGCGGGCTGCGCGCGTAGAGCACGAAGCCGATCGCATCCGCGCCGGCCCGCACGGCGGCGTCGACATCGGCTTCGCGCGTCAGTCCGCAGATCTTGATGCGGGTGCGCATCTACGGCAGCCAGTCCATGGCCGGGGTGTGCTCCGGGATCGCATGGCGCCGATCGTAGTACGGGCCCAGGAAGTACAGCCCGTCGGGCGCAAAGGTCGGTGCGGCGGCATCCCGGTTGCGGGCGGCCAGCACCTCGGCCAGCCAGCCCGGACTGTGGCGGCCTTCGCCCACCGCCAGCAGGCAGCCCATCAGGTTGCGCACCATGTGGTGCAGGAAGGCATTGGCGTCGAAGTCGAAGCACCAGTAAGCGCCACGCTGTTCGATGCCGATCGCGCGCAGGCTCTTCACCGGCGACAGCGCCTGGCACGCGGCGGCGCGAAAGGAACTGAAATCGTGCTCGCCGATCAGGTGCGCGGCCGCAGCGCGCATCGCCGCAACGTCCAGCGGCCTGAAGCTCCAGCCGCACAGGCCATGCTCCAGCGAGGGGCGCACCGCCGACTGCAGCAGCAGGTAGCGGTAGCGCCTGCCCAGCGCCGAGCGCCGTGCGTGGAACTCCGGGCTCACCGGCCGGCACCATTGCAGCGCGATGTCGCGCTGCAGATAGCGGTTGGTGCCGCGCACCCAGGAGAAGTCGTCCCGCCGCACTGGCGCGTCGAAATGCAGCACCTGGTTCAGCGCATGCACGCCGCTGTCGGTGCGACCGGCACAGACCGTGGCCACCGGCGCGGCTGCAAACTCGGCCAGCGCCTTTTCGACGTGGTCCTGCACCGTGCGGCCATCAGGTTGCGTTTGCCAGCCGCGGTAGGTGGTGCCGCGATAGCTGAGGCCGATGGCCAGGCGCTGCGGTTGCGGGTCGGGCATGCGCGCATTGTGGGCCACGCCCAAAACGCGAAGGGCCCCGGATGGGGCCCTTCGGGGCGGAGCATGGCGATCAGCTCAGGCTGTCGAGCATGCCCTGCGCTTTGGTCTTCAGCGCGCCTTCGGCGCTGGCCAGCACTTCCTCCAGCAGGTCGCGCGCGCCTTCCATGTCGCCGATCTGGCGGAACTCTTCGGCCAGTTCGAGCTTGCGCGCCAGCGGATCGGCATCGTCGTCGCCGAGTTCGAAGGACGGCAGCGAGGCGGCGAAGTCGTCGTCGCCGGTCAGGGCCGCCCGCCGCGACGGCGCGGCGTCCTTCTCGTCGTCCAGCGTCAGCTCGCCCAGGTCGAAGTCCAGTGAACCCACCTCCGAACTGGCCGCGGCAGCGGCTGGGGCCGGCTGACCCAGACCCGGCAGATCGATGGAGAAGGGCCTTTCGTCGGCCAGGGCGGCCGCCGTGGTGAACGGGCGAGTGGCCTCGATCGCACTGACCGTGGTCTCGCTGCTGGCATTGCCGGCGAGATCCAGATCGAGCTCCAGGTCCACGTCCTGCGCCGGCTCCAGCGACCCCGGTTCGCTGATCGGGCCGGGCGGGGCCTTGGCCTTCGCCGTGTGCGGCATGGTCGTGGCATCCAGCGGCTCGACCAGGCGGCCGCCTTCGCGCACCAGCATTTCGGGCTGGCCGCCCGGGGCGTAGAGCGGATTGTCGGCATCGATCTGCCGACCCAGCGCCTGGGCCTTGTGCCAATCCTCGCTGTCCGGTCCGGTCAGCGCGAAAAGCTGGCCCGCCAGGAGTTCGAAACCCTTGGTGTCACGCCGCTTGGCATACACCTCGAGCAGCTTGCTGCGCACCGCCAGGCGGTCCGGATTGGCGCGCATCGCCTCCTTGAGGATCTCTTCGGCCTGCAGGTCGCGGCCATAGGCCAGGTACACATCGGCCTCGGCCACCGGATCGACGTCGCCGATAGCATCCAACTGGCTGAGCGAATAGCTCATCGACGAGGCCGACGAGGTGCCGCTGGGCGCGTCGTGGGTGTCGATGCGCTGGCCGCCGCTGGCGCCGAAGAAGGAATCGGGCTGCAGACGGCTTTCCAAGAACGAGGTCTCGCGTTCGCTCTTGCGCAGGCGACCGCGCAGGCGGTAGGCACCGAAGCCAGCGATCAGAGCCACCAGCACACCGGCACCCGGCAGGACCATCGGGTTGTCGAACAATGAATCAAGCAGGCTGGGCTCTTCTGGCGCTGCCGCAGGGGGCGGTGCGGTCTTCGGCGGCGCCTGGACGGCCGGCGCGGCGGCGACCACCGCCGGGGCCGAGGCGGGCAGCGTCGGAGCCACCGGCACCGTGGTCACCACGGCGGCAGAGGCCGCCGGCGCAGGCGCCGCAGCTACCGATGCGGGCGGCGTCACCGCCGGGGCTACCGCCGCCGGCGCAGAGGCCGCGGTCTGCCCCTGCAGACTCTTCAATTCGGCGACATTGCGCGACAGTTCGGCCACCCGCGTGGCGGCATCCTTCTTCTCTGCGTCCTTGGACAGCGCGGCTTCGGGTGCCGAGGCCTTGACCGCGCCCTGGCTCAGCGTCAGCTTGTCGGGCGCCGGTGCAGCCGCCTGCTTGCTGTCCTGCACCGCCGCCTGCACGCTGCCCTTGGCCTGGCGCGTGGGCTCGTCGGTCTTCTGTGTCGTCACGCCCGAGGCCAGCTGCTGGCGGTAGGCATCGAAGTCGGCACTCTGTGCACGGATGATCTCGCGCGCCTGGGGCGAGGTGACCTGCTGGACCACCTCGGCCGACGGAATGGTCAGCACCTCGCCGGCCTTCAGCCGGTTCATGTTGTTGCCGACGAAGGCGTCCGGGTTGCCCCGGAACAACGCCACCAGCATCTGGTCCAGCGACACGCTGGGCGGCTGCACGTTCCTGGCGATACGGCTGAGCGAATCGCCGGGGCGCACGCGGTACTGCTCGCCGTCGGCTGCCGCCGGTGAGGGGGCCGGGACCGGTGCAGCGGCCGCAACCTTGGGTACCGGTGCAGGCGCTTCGGGCCTGGGTGAGGCGCGCCGTTCGGCGCTGGGCGCCGCCTGAGCGACCGTCGGCGCGGCCGGGACGGGACGCGCAGGCGGCTGTGCAGGCGCGGCAGAAATCACGGGGGCCACGCTCGGCGGCGGCGCGGCCGCCACGTTGCGCG
>Ga0316625_100000141_pt1 | contig 11892 bp, 2 predicted proteins | sample OWC_Aug_T1_C1_D1_FD_207655 | JGI IMG/M metagenome (GOLD analysis project Ga0316625, IMG submission 207655) | Wetland soil microbial communities from Old Woman Creek delta, Ohio, United States - OWC_Aug_T1_C1_D1_A | ecosystem: Environmental > Terrestrial > Soil > Wetlands | place: USA: Ohio... | reverse complement strand
TCATCGTGTCGAGTTGATGCTCGACGCGCTCAAGGCGTCCGGTCAGTTCGGCACGGCGCTCGCGGCCGGGGCCATGTCGGCGATCCACGTTCAGGCCGGGATCCACGGTCAGGGTCACGTCAACGACTCGGTCAGTTACAACCACAACTTCGCGCACAAGGCGTAACGATGGCGAATCCTTTCGACAATCCCGAAGATCTGCCCGAGAACCTGCGGATCGGGCCGCAATCGTTCACCAAGCCGATGACGCGAGTGCAGGCGGCCGCACAGGACGAAGCGGCCCCCGCCGCCCCCGCGCCGCTTGCCGCCGGCCCGCTATCGTCCGCCGCCGCCACGCCGAACATCGCCCTGCCGGACCGGGTCTACGGGTTCCCGCCGCGCGCCGCCGGCCCGACGCCGGATCAGACGGCGATGACGCACACCCCGTCCGCAAAGCCGTGGGAGGGCCCGTTGTTCCCGGCCATGCAACCTCCCTCGCTCGGGTTGAAGCAGACGCTCGCGCAAGCTGCGCCGCAAGGCGCGCAAGCTGCGCCGCAAGCTGCGCCGCCGCCCGGCGCGGGGTCTACCCCCGACGTCCGGGCCGCCGTGTCACCGGCCGTGTCTCGCGGCGGCATGGGCATGGGCAACGCCGACTCCGTCGTGGCGCGCCAAGCCGCGACCGCCCCCGCCGTCAACCCGAGGCAGACCCCCGGCTACGGCGGCGGCGCGCCACTCGCGCAGGGCCCGGTCTACCAGAGCGCCCCGACAGCCAGTTCGCAGCCGGACACGACCGTTGCGGAACAGGCGGCCCCGTGGGCGGCCGCGAACCGCGCCTTCGACGACCGGAAGATGGGTCAAGACCTCCTGCAATACCAGATGTTGAAGGACGTCGATGCGCGCGCGCAGGCGACGACGGCCTCGCTCCGGGCCAGTCAGATCGACCTCCCGAACGCGCAGACCTCGCTCAAGATCGCGTTGAGCCGGGGCAACCCGGCGGAGATCGCGGCGGCGCAGGCCGACGTGGCGCGCCTGTCCGGGCTCGCCAATGGACCGATCGCTGCCGGCTCGGACATGCCCAAGGCGTTCGCGGAGACGCAGCAGGGGCTCTCGACCGCCGCCGAGCGGGAGAACCGCACGGCACTCGCGGCGTCGACCATCTCGAAGCAGGGGGCCGAAGTCGGGCTCACCAAGGCGCAGACGGCGTCCGAGAAGATCAAGCAAGTCGGGTTCACGATCGACAACGAGGGCAAGGTCATCGACAACCAAGGGAAGGTGGCCCACACCGACCTCATTCGGCAGCAGATCGCCTCGGCCAAGACCGATCAGGAAGCGAAGGCCCTGCTCTCCTCGCTCGTCTCGCGGCGCGCGTCGGCGACGAACCCGGCGGAGATCGCCAACCTCGATGCGGCCCTGCTTGCCGCGCACGGCAAGGCCGGCGAGGAGTGGAAGGTGCAGCACATGAGCGGGGGCATGATGCCCGACCCGACCAATCCGGGGATGCAGATCAAGGAACCGGACCGGGCGATCCTCTGGAATTCCCGCACCGGGGAGATGGTCGACGCGGGCGCACCGTCGCGCGTCACCGCCACGCCGAAGCTCTCGAAGGATCAGGCTCTTGCGGCGGCGAAGCAGGCCATCGCCCAAGGCAAGGACCGGGACGCCGTCAACGCACGACTTCGTGAAATGGGACACCCCACGCTATGAGCGGACCTTTCGACGATCTCCCCGAGGCGGGCTCGCCCGCACCCTCCGGCGCGCCGGCAGGACCGTTCGACGATCTACCGGACGCGCGGACCGCCGTCGCCGAAAAGGCGAAAGCGAAGGGGATCAAGCTCGACACCGAAGCTCCCCTTGGTGGCGAGGGTTTCACCGGGGGCGTGATCGACTTCGGGCGGACGCTCGCGCGCGGGGTCATTTCGGGAATCCCGAAGGCGGCCGGCGACACGGCCGAGTTCCTGTTCAAGCAACCCGAGATCGGCAAGACGCTCACCGAGTTCGGCGAGCGGATGGACAAGGAGAACCCGCAGCTTCGCCAGTCGCAGCGCGGGCAGGTTGAGGCGGACGACTGGACGAGCCTGCGCGGCGCGGCCGGGCAGGCCGGCGAAAGCGCGGCGCTGTCATGGGGTCCGGGGCTCGCGGGCGCGGCGATCGGCGCGGCGGCCGGCGCTCCCTTCGCGGGCGTTGGCGCGCTGCCGGGCGCGGCCGCCGGTTTCATTGTCGGCTCGCTCGGCGCGCTGCCGCTGTTCTACGGGCAGCAGGCCAAGCAATCGGCCGGGGCGATCGAGGCCGGACTGACCAAGGCGCGGGAGGCCGGGCAGAACACCCTCACCGACGAACAGATCAAGGAACAGGCGCGCACGGGCGGCCATGCTGCCGGCGCGATCGAGGCCGGCGGCGAGTTGGTCGGCGACCTGATCCCCTTCCATGCCCTGATGAAACCCTTCGCCGGGATCGGCAAAGCGGTTGCCGGCGGCGTCGTGAAGTCGATGTTCTCGCCGGGGCAGGTTGCGAAGCGCGCGGCGATGAAGTTCGGCGAGATGGAAGCCGCCGAAATCGGGACGGAAATGGCGCAGCAGGCCGGGCAGAGCGCGGTCGAGAAGGCGTTCGGCTCCGGCGGCGAGGGCGCGTCTTGGGAGGATTCGGCCAAGGTCATCCTGCCGACGGCCCTGATGACGCTCCTGCCGGGCGGGTTCACGACGGCCCACAACTTCCGGACGATCGCCAACGTCAAGGATGCCCTGACCGACCCGACGGCCGATCCGGAACAGCGCGCGGCGGCCGCCGCCGTCGTGTTCCACGGGATCAAGGCCGAAGATCCGATGGTTGCCAAGGCGTTCGACCTCTACGCCTCGCACCAGATCGCGGGCGAGCGCCCGATCCGGATCCACGACGACGCCACCTACCTCGACCTTTACGGCAAGGAACTCGAACGGCTCGCCAAGGGCGAGACGGCCATGCCGACACCGCCGGGGATGCGCGCCGAGTCGCTCGGGATCGACCCCAATGCCGGCCCGATCTCGTCCGCCGCGTCCGCCGCGCTCGACTCCGGGGCCACCCAAACCGCGACCGAACAGCGCACCGCGCCGATCGAGGCCGGCGCTGCCGCCGCCGAGGCGGAGCGGATGAAGGCGGAGAACCCCGATCTTTCGGATGCCGAGGTTGCCAAGAAGCTCGCCGAGGCGGCTACCGCCGAGGAGAAGCAATGGGCCGCCGCTGACGCGACCGCCGCCCAAGAGGAGAAGCTCGGGAAGATCGCCGAGGCTCAACCGGGATGGCCGAAGGCTCTGTTCCCGTTCCAGACCCCCGAGGCGGCGCAGGCCGTCGCGCAGGGCCAGTCCACGCGCGCCGGCAAGCCGTATGTGGTCGTCCCGCATCCTCATGCCCATGACAAGTGGGCCGTCGTCCCGAAGGATCTGGCCGACGAGATCCAAGGTGCGCAGCGCGGCGCGCCAGTCGCCGCGCCGCTGCCGCCGTCCGAAGTCAAACCCGAGATCAAGGGAGGAACGAATGCCACTCCGGAGTCAGGCACAACGGCGGTGGGCGCACAGCCCGGCGGGGGTCAAGGCGCTCGGGGGCAAGGCGAAAGTGGCGGAATGGGAGTCGGAAACGCCGAAACGCCTGCCGGAACGGGTCAACCCGCTGCCGAAGGGCGGCCCGGTGTCGAGCCTGCCGGCGGCGAAAAAGCGCCGGAAGTAACCGGGGGCCCCGCGACCCCGCCGGTTGTCGGGGGTCCACGCGCCCCTGCCGGCCCGGTCGAGCTTCCGCCGATCAAGACTCCGGTCGACGAAGGCGCGCACGGCGGCGCAGCGAGCCCGCACACGCCGGACGCCGAGCCGACGCCGGCACAGAAGGAAGCCGAGAACTACCGGACCGGCAAGACCAAGCTCCACGGATGGAACGTCAGCGTCGAGACGCCGCACGGCGGCACCCGCTCGAACCTGCCGACCGACAAGCTCGCGGCCATCCGTGACGAATTGATCTCCCTCGACGTCAAGGACAACGATCCGGGCGCGCGGGAACTGTGGCAGGCCCTTGAGTCAGCCAAGGGCGGCGGCTACCAGTCGGCGATCGACAGCGCCAAGGCAGCGGCGAAGGCCGTAATGTCCGAGCATCCCGAGGTCGCGGCCAAGATCAACGAGGCCGTCAACGGGGCATGGGCGCAGACGATGCAGGCCCACTACGGGCGGATCCTCGGCACGGTCGGCAACGACAAGGATCACGTTGACGTATTCATCAAGCCGCACACGACTCCGGAACACGCCGGGCCGATCTTCGTCATCGACCAACAGAACCCGGAGACGGGCGAGTTCGACGAACACAAGGTCATGGCCGGCTACGCCTCGCGCTTCGAGGCGGTGAAAGCCTACAAGGCGCACTACCCGAAGGGTTGGAAGGGCGCGATGGCCGTCACGCAGACGACGGCCGAGGAATTCAATGCTTGGGCGAAGTCCGGGCAGCAGAATCAACCGTTCTCCGAGCGCGCGCAGGCCGCCGCCCCGGAGACGCCGGCCGCCCCGGAACCGGCCGCGCCGGAGACGCCGCCGGCCGCCGGCCCCGCAACGCCGCCGGAGACGGGCGGCGAGACGACCGCCGGCCCGCGCGAGCCGGCCGGTCCCGCGACCCCGCAGCCGGAACCCACCCCGGAACCGGAGAACGCAGGGGAGGGCTCGGCGAGCCCGCCCACCCCCGAGGCGGAACCCACCCCCCCGACCGGGGAGAGCCCGCCCACCCCCGGTGAGACAACCGCCGGCCCGGCCGAGCCGAAGGCCCCCAAGACGCCCAAGCCGCCGGGCGAGACGGTCACGATCACGGCTGCCAAGAAGGTATGGGCGGAGGTCGAGCCCACGCTCGAATCGGACGAGCAGGAGCTTTACGCCAACCCGACGTGGCGCACCCTCGACGGCGCGCCGCATATCATCGGCGCGGAAGGCGCGGCCTACCACTTCGTTCGCCTCGACAAGCAAGTGCTGCTGAAGGAGGGGTTCGTCTCCGACAAGGCGCGCCGCCGCGCGCTCGGGAAGGAAGCCGACAACGCCGCCGAGGACGAGATCGCCAACATGATCGCCGACGGCGATCAGGAAGGGCTCACGAAGCGCATCTACGCCGGGCTCACCTATACGCCGACGTCGCTCGACTGGCCGCAGATCTTCCCCGAGGACAAGATCATCCGCCTCGACGTGGCAACGACGCTGCAAGCGCACGTCGAGAGCCAACTCAAGGGCATGGGCTTCCGCATCACCGGCCGCGACATGAGCGACGACAAGCCGGGGAAGATCACGCTTTCGGCTATCTACAAGCCGGAGAAGGGCGGGATTACCGACGTCGGTGGCGTCATGGTCGGCGGCCGCAAGGACGTCAACGTATCGCCGCCGGACCCCAAGGATCCGGTCGAGCAACAGATCGACAAGATCCTCGCCTCAGTCGCCAAGGGCGAATTGCTCGACGCGCGCGAGGGTCACGGCACGTTCGGCTCGTTCATGTTCCGCGAGGCGTTCTTCGACAAGGTCGCCAACCCGTCGGAGTTCATCGGGAAGAAGTTCGAGGACTGGTCGACGCGCGGCAAGCCCCGGCAGGCAATGCTCCGGGCAGTCGAGCGCGGAACGTCGATCGACACGATCGTTCAACTCGCCAAGACCTACGCCGAGCGGCTGAACCTCCTCATGGAGACGCTCGCCGAGCCGGCAAACGTCAACGATGTCGCCGAGGCGCTGCGGAAAAAGTATCTCGACGACCAAGCTGCCAACGTAAACCCGAGCGACGGGATGGACTTGGCGAAGCTGATGTCGGGCGTCGACCTTCCCTTGTTCATCACCGCCCTGCAAAAGACCTACGGCAAGGACGAGGAGTCCACCGACCAGACCAACCGGGCGGTGAAGAAGGACGCCACGGTTCCGCCGCGACTGGAAGCAATCGTCCGTCGGAACATGAAGGATCATCGCGGCGGACGGAACATCGACGCCGAGAGCGAATTCAAGGATGTGTTCGGATTCCGTGGGGTCGAGTTCGGCAATTGGGTCAACCAGACCGAGCGGCAGGAGAACCTCAATCTTGCCTTCGACGGCCTATACGACCTCGTCGACACGCTCAAGACCGAGCCCAAGATCGTCGGGTGGGGCAGCCTCGGGCTCGCCTTCGGCGCGCGCGGGCGCGGCCGCGCCTCGGCGCACTTCGAGCCGGGCAACAACGTCATCAACCTGACCCGGCACAAAGGCAACGGCACCGTCTCGCATGAGTGGTGGCACGCCCTTGAGCATTCGGTGCGCGGCAACAGCAACCCCGGCAAGGAACTGACGAACAGCCTGCGGACCGCCTTGCAGCGCCGGATCGACCCGGATCGCCTCGACGCCAAGGTGCGCGCGCTCCTGCGCTCGGAGTCCGAGAACCCGTCGCAGCGGAACATCCCGCCCAAGGAACAGGCGCTCAACTTCCTGCTTGGCAAGAAGTGGTTGGACGACCCGTATGAGCGGATCGACGAGTGGACCGACTACTTCACGAACGCGAAGAAGATGGACGAGGGGCGGTCGGAAGCCTACTGGTCGACGCCCCACGAAATGACCGCGCGCGGCTTCGAGACGTTCATCTTCGATACGGTGAAGGGCGGCTCGCCCTACCTCGTCGGCCCGACGGTGGCGGACGGCTACATCACCCCGAAGAACGGTTACGGCGGCACCGCCTACCCGCTCGGGAAGGAGCGGACCTACGTCGCCGAGCAGTATCGGCAGGCGCTCGAATCGCTCAACCCGGAGGATATGACGGTCAAGACCTACACGACCGAGCCGGAGATCAGGAAGGACGTCCTCGGGCGCTTCCATGTGTTCGACCAGATGGGCATGAAATACGGCCAATCGTTCGACGAGGAGGAGCGCGCCAAGCGGCAGGCGGAACAGGTCAAGGGAACGGAGCGGGTGTTCGGCCCGCGCGAGGCGCAGATCGCGTCCGCGCAAAAGGTCGCATGGGATCTGCAAGCCCGGATCTCGCAGATCATGGAAGAACTCGGGATTCACGACTACCCCGAGATCAAGAACGACTCGATGTCGGAGTCGATGTTCTACCATCTTCGCAACGGTTGGTGGCCGGCGGACAACAACGCCCTCAAGGAATTCGCCAAGCAGGCGTTCCGGGTCGACGCGCTCGACAACCTTAAGCTCAAGCAGGCGCAAGAGGACTTCGAGGCGGCCTTGGCGAAATACGCCGCGCAACGGATCACCGACATGCGCCTCGAAGGGGCAAACGATCGCGCGATCTACGACTACCTAGTTGAACTCTACAAGAAGCAACCGAACCTCGACGTCCGCACTTCGACGTCGATGCAGAACCAAGGCTATTCGACGCCGGTCCCGATCTCGCTTGTCGCGGGCCTGCTTGTCCGGGCCAAGTCCACCGAAAAGGGCTATGACCCGACCGGCGGGAACGGCCTGCTGACGATCGCGGCGAACCCGCAGAACATGATCGTCAACGAACTTGAACACCACAGAGCGACCAATCTGCGGCTGATGAAGTTCGGCACGGTCCACGAAGGGAACGCGCTTGACATCATAGAACGGAAGCTCCTGCGCCCGCAGGAAGTCGACTTCGTCCTGATGAACCCCCCGTTCGGCGTTCTGGCTAATGAAGTTCTTGTTGACGGTTATCGTGTCCGGGCTATTGACCAACTCATTGCAGCGCGTAATCTAGCAGCTATGAAGGACGATGGCCGGGCGGTCATCATCCTCGGGGCGAACAGGGATGCCGGTGTATTGGCGCAGAAGGACATCCCGTTCCTGAATTGGCTCTACGGAAATTACAACGTCGCCGATCACTTCGAGATCGACGGCGGGCTCTACAGCAGGCAGGGCGCATCATGGCCGATCCGCGTTCTCGTCATCGCCGGGCGGCAGCAAAGCGACAAATTCGCTCCGGCGACCGGGACCGTCGATCGTGTCTCGAACTTCGACGAACTGTGGGACAGATATGTTCAAGCCAACGCTCGTAGCGAACAAGTCTTGGTGGGTTCCGTCCGAGTTCCCGGAACTACTGGCGGTGCCGTTGGACAACCCGGCGGGGTATCGGCAGGCGATGGAGGACAAGTTGGAGTCCCTGTTGGAGCAGGAGGGGCCGAGAGCGGAAACGGTGGTGGAGGATTGCCTCGGGGATCAGATCAGACTGGTGCCAAACCAGACGACTTGGGAACTCCTGCAAGCGGTGGTTCACCATCCGGGGGTGCAACGTCTACTGGACAGGGGCAACCCGGAGTCGGCGGAGCCCGCGCCGGAGGACGAGGCAAGGGCAGCGGTGGCGGCGCAGCCAGAGGTCCGGTTGGCGGATCTCCTCGAATTGGCGGCGGGATAGCCGGCGCTTCTGACGCCGACATCGACGAGCTATTCGGAGATACCCAAGAGCCTGCCGCGAAGAAAGGCAAGGGCAAGGGTAAGGCGAAGGGCGCGGCCAAGGGTGAGACGACCGCCGGCCCTGCCGCTCCGACCAAGGTCAAGTTCACGAAGGGGAAGGCGGCCGTTGCCGAGCCGGCTCCGTATGTCGCGCCCGCGATCGAGGCTGACGAGTGGACCGGCACGATCGACAAGATTCTCAAGGCGCGCCCGTTCTTCGACTTCATGCGGATCGACCCGGTCGATGGGCAATGGAACCTCGACGCCGATCGCACGTTGCGCTTCTCGTTCGTGCAGACGCAGCCGGCCGGCACGGCGAAGTTCGTTCCGTTCGCGCGCGGCGGTGAATTCCTCGTTCTGCACGGCGTCGAGAACCGTTCGACGCGCACCTATGAACCGCTCAACCTCAACTACCAGATCGGCGCGAAGGGTCTGTCCGGCCCCGTCGCCTTGGTCGAGGGAACGCACATCTCGAAGGAAGCCGACGACGCCTTGGGCGAACTGTTCGGCGCGAAGTTCTCCGAGGGGAAGAACGTAGACCTCGACAACACCGTTTACGCGAAGGCGAAGCCGAAGTTCCAAGAAGTGTGGGACCGACTGATGGCGGCGATTGGTGAGTTCCGGACCGTCGTCACGCAGTTCATCAGGGAACTCACGGAACGGTTCTCCGACAAGATCAAGCCTTACCTCAAGGCGTTCGTCCTCGAAAAGCGGGACGAGGCGATCGAGGCCGAGCGCGCTGCGCGGAAGCGCGCGATCGTCGAGCCCGACGTTGCGAACGATCTGCAAAAGGTCTACGAGGCGGGCTCGAAGGCCCCGATCACGGGCATCTATGCGCCCTCGGGACTGGCGGCCGAGATGCAGTTCGCCATGCAGCAACTCGAACAGCAGTATGCGTCGGACTACCCCGGCGGCATCGACGAGATGGTGCAGAAGGAGTTGGGCTACAACTCGATCGAGGAGATGTGGCACAACGAGAACGGAGAGCCGCGCCTCGGTGCCTACCAGATCGACGCTATCGCCCTGTCGATCGCGCGCATGAAGGAAGGGCTCGGGTTCATCAACGGCGACGACACCGGGGTTGGCAAGGGCCGGCAGGCGGCGGCGCTGATCGCGTGGGCCGTGAAGAACGACAAGGTTCCGATCTTCTTCACCGTCACGCCTGACCTCTACTCCGATATGTATCGGGATCTGAATGACATCGGCAAGCCGGTCGAGTTCGGGATCACGAACAGCAACGTCGAGATCCGCGATGACAACGGGACGTTGGTCAAGGAAAAGCAGGGCGACGGCGCTAAGACGTTGGCAACGCACATCATCACCAACGGCGCGCTGCCGGAGGGCATGAAGGCGCTGTTCACGACCTACCCGCAGATCAACGTCGAGAACGATCGGCGCAAGGCGATCCGCAAGCTCGTCGCCTCGGGCAAGGCGGTCATCATCATGGACGAGGCGCACCGCGCGGCCGGCGAAGCCTCGGACCTGTTCATCGAACTGCTGACGGGGAATGGGCTCGAAACGCACTTCCCGCTGCCGGACGACTGGTCGCCGCCGCCGACGACCTACTTCTCCGCAACCTTTGCGAAGCGTCCCGACAACCTCCCGGTCTACGTCCGGACCGACATCAGCCAGATCGGACAGACGTCGGACGACATGAAGATGGTGTTCGCCTCTGGCGGCCCGCTTCTGCAACAAGTCGTCTCGAAGATGCTCGTCCAGTCCGGGCAGATGATCCGGCGAGAGCGCAGCTACGCCAACCTCAAGATCGACTGGCAGGTTGACGAGTCGAATGCGCCGCGCGATACGCGCCTGTTCGATCAGGTCACGGAAGTCCTGCGCTCGGTGGTCAATGCCGACCGCGCCTTCCTCGAACTGATGACGCAAGCGCAATGGAAGCAGAACTTCATCCAGTCGTTGATCGACGCGAACCTGATGCCGGCCGCCGCGACGTCGGGCATGAAGTCGGGCGACATCCACAAGGGGTTGGCGAAGAACCCGTTCACGTCCGTCATCCACAATTACCTCGGGCAACTGCTTCTGGCGACGAAGCTCGACGCCTCGGTGCAGCAAGTTGTCGACGCCTTCAACCGTGGCGAGAAACCCGTCATTGCTCTCCACAACACGATGGAGGCGATGTTGGACGACTACGCCACGACGGCAGGGCTCTCGTCGGGCGATTCGCTCAAGGATTTCGGGTGGAAAACGGTCGCCAAACGCGCGCTCAACAACACGCTCAAGATCCGGTTCAAGAACCCGCAGGGGTTCAAGGTCGAGATCAACAACCCGACGGCGGTCCTGAATCTCCTGCCGGGGCATATCCGGCAGGAATACCAGAAGGCACAGAAGTTCATCGACGGGCTGCGCACGACGCTGACGGCCGCGCCGATCGACATGATGCGGCACAAGCTCAACCAGTATGTCGTCTACACGGAAAACGGGCAGGAAAAGATGGCCCTGCCGGGCGACGTGCCGGAAGGCCGCGCCTCGCGCCCGTTCAACGCGCAGGAGATCACCGGACGGAACCGCGCGGTCGACTACTCCTCGGGTGAGGCGGTGCTGTCGAACAAGAAGGCGCTGCCGAAACGCGAAACGATCATCGGGTTCAATGGCGGGACGTGGGACAGCAACGACAAGGTCGATCCGGTCGATGCCATCATCCTGAACTCGTCGGGCTCGACCGGCATCTCGCTTCATGCCGGCGAGAAGTTCCGCGATCAGCGCCCGCGCCGGATGTTCATCCTGCAACCGTCGCCTGACATCTCGGTGTTCAAGCAGACGGTCGGCCGGATCAACCGGACCGGACAGGTCGAGTATCCGCTCTACACCGTGTTCTCGTCGGCGGTGCCGGCCGAGAAGCGTCCGTTGGCGATGCTGCGCAAGAAAATGAAGTCGCTGACGTCCAATACCTCGGCAGAGTCGAAGAACGCGACCGACGTCGAGGCGACCGACTTCATCAACGAATACGGCTCGATCATCATCGCGCAGTATCTCCGCGAGCATCGGGAGATCAAGGACTTCATCGGCGAGGACATCCCGAGCGACGATGATTCGGTGGACCCGGAACTGGCGCTCAAGGCATCGGGGCGCGCCGCACTCCTGTCGATCAACGAGCAAACCCTGTTCTACGACGACGTCGAGCGGAACTACCGGGCAGAGATCGCGGAGCGCGATCGTGACGGGACAAACCGGCTCGAACGGCATCGCTACGACTTCGATGCGGTCCCGAAGTCGGAAGCGACCTTCGTCGAGGGAACCGATTCGAGCGGGCTCTACCCGCTGCGCAGCGATGCCATCCTGACCGAATACGAGGACAACATCATCGGCGACCCGCCGACCCCCACCGAGTTCAAGGCTGCCGTCTCGTCCTCCCTTGGCGGTGTTCCGGGCGACCCGAATCGGCGCACCCCCGAGGACGTCTTCTAGCAGATCGAGTCCGACCTGACGGTGGCGTATGACGAGGCGCGGAACCAACTGACGCTCAAGATCGCGCAATACACGGCCGAGGCGCAGAAGCAGGACACGACGCCGAAGGAGCGTGAGGTTCTGG
>Ga0316625_100000138_pt1 | contig 11962 bp, 15 predicted proteins | sample OWC_Aug_T1_C1_D1_FD_207655 | JGI IMG/M metagenome (GOLD analysis project Ga0316625, IMG submission 207655) | Wetland soil microbial communities from Old Woman Creek delta, Ohio, United States - OWC_Aug_T1_C1_D1_A | ecosystem: Environmental > Terrestrial > Soil > Wetlands | place: USA: Ohio... | reverse complement strand
CGGTGGTCGCCGTATCATTTTAATACTGATCAATTAACTTATGTAGATACTTCTATGAAAGTATTTGTGGATAATCAAACTTTTGATGTACTTGATACTGAAGGAACGGATTTTGGTTTGGGGCATATGGAGTTGATTCTAAAAAAGATAGGACTTGAATAATGGAAACTAATAGAGCACTTACCCTTTTAACAAATTTACATTCAGCCCTTTCTGGATTAAATGGTCATTTAATTATAGCCGATAAGAATAGCTCTTATCCACTATTAACTTATTCTATTTTAAATACACGCCCAACAAGAGCTAAGAGTTTTACTACTGATGGCGACATATACTCCGTACAGTTTTCATTTTTTGATGATACATCTATTTTAAATTGCTTAAGTTTACAAACTTCTGCAAATACTGCACTAGAAAGTTTAAGCGCGTATTTTGATGTATCAAATGGAAATGTTACCACTTTAGGAAATACAGAGCAGAATAGATTTTATCAATTAGTAGATGTAAAAGACATAGAAATTATCGAAACAATTTAACAAAGATTAGGATTATAGAAATTATGGCCTCAAAACAATTAGCTACACATGATTATATAGATTTAAAGGTTTTAGCAATAGATGGTGAAATAAACTCTATTCAAAATGATATTACTAATATTCAAACTGATATTGATACTTTATCAGGAGAAGTAGCAACCAAAGTAGATTTAACTACTTTAAATTCTTCAATTTCTGCACATAATGTTGCAGGTGATTCACATCAAGATATTAGAACTTCAATTACTAATCTCTCAGGTTCTTATTTAAAATTAGATCAAACTGTTCCTCAATCAGTTATAAATGGAACCCCTACTTTTAACAGTTTAAAATTTAATGTTTCAGCAACTCCAGCCACTTCAGTTCCAGGTTTAATTCAGTGGAATTCAGTAGATGGAACTTATAACATGGGATTATTAAATACTTCCATCTTACAGGTCGGTCAAGAAACAATGATTTATGGTAAAGCAAGTGGTAATATTTTAAACGGTGAAGTTTGTCAATTTGCTGGTTCTCAAGGTGATCATATTCTAGTTAAAAAAGCGGTCGGAACAGATATAGAAAGTCATCCTCATTATTTGGTTGGTGTTGCAACTGAAAACATTTCTAATGGTAATTATGGTTATGTTACATGGTTTGGAAAAATAAATGGAGTATATACAAAAACTCCTGCAAATAATGATACTCAAGACTGGTTAGAAGGTGATATTCTTTATTTTAATAAAGCAACAGGTCAGATGACTAAAACAATGCCTTCTGTTCCAAATAGAATTATAACCGTTGCCGCAGTTATTAAACAGCAAACAGGAAGTGCTGAAAATGGAATTATATTTACAAGACCTCATATTGGTCAAAAATTAGAAGATTTAGATGATGTAGATGGAATTCCTTTAAGTGCTGATGGACAATTTCCTACTTGGCATAATACAGATAAATATTTTGATTTTGATAAGAATATAAATGATTATGCTTTAACAGATACTCTAACTGGAAATTATGTTCCTTATATAGGAGCAAATCAAAACGTTGATTTAGGAAGTAATAATTTATCTGCTAATGAATTAAAATCTTTAGGACAGACCATTTTAGCTTCTGATTCTGGAAACGTTTTAATTGGAACGACTTATGATGATACTGCAAATAAATTACAAGTATATGGAAATATTAGATTATATCCTACTGGTTCAGTTAATTCAAATTATGGTTTAACATTAGAGCCTTATGATGGCGAAGGCGCAAAAATTTATCCTCGAAGAACAGACAGTACTGATTTAACTAATTTATATCTATATGGCGGCGGCATTATTTTAAATGATCCCTATTCTCAACCTGGTAGTACTGCTGGAAACGTTTTAATTGGAACGGCTAATAATACTGGAGAAAAACTCCAAGTTGCAGGTTCAGTATCTTTAGATTCTGGAAATATTCTAACTAATGGAAGCGGTAGTTTATCTGCTACTTCTGGTTATTTTGGAGCAGTTAATGCAACATCAGATATTAATGCATATTCAGGATTAAGAGTTGCTGGAATACATGATACAGATAATTTTTATCCTGCAACATTCCACGTTCATCAACAAGATGAAGGATATTGGGCCGCATGTATTTACAATGATGCTTATTCTGTAGATAATCCCGTATTCACTTATTATGGTTATAATGCTGGTAAATTCGGAATGGGTACAGAATTACCACACGATCTAGCATTCTATACAAATGGTTATGCATACGAAAGAATGATTATTGCTTCTACTGGTGAAACAACGTTTAAACCAGATGGTACAAATACTGTAATGCAAGTAAAAACAAGTGCAGTAACGTTACCTTCAGATACAACTAAACTTTATTTCGGCGCAGGTGATGATGCTACAATTAATTATGATGGAACAAATCTTGTAGTAAATCCTAAACTAGTTGGAAGTGGTGGAGTAAATATTACAGGTAGTTTAAGCGCAGATAGTGAAATTAAATTAAATTATAGCGGCAGCGTTGCTCTTACAATAGGAATCAATCCAGATGAAGAGATTCCACAATTAGTTCCAGCTGGAATTAACCCTGTATTAATTAAGAATGGTTTATATATTGTTGGTGCATCAGGTAGAACAACTACAACTAATACTCTGTTTGATCCGTCTCTAGCAAAATCGATAGTTTCACAATATGAATATAATAATAATCTTTATAAAATATATTCAGGCACGGCAGGAACTAAAACCTTATTCCAAATGCCTTTGGAATCTGCATCATTAAATACAGGGGGTTTATCAGCAACATCCGCTAAATTTGGTTCTGCAACTGATTATACATCTTTTGAAGCAGATGGTACTCTTTCTATGACAGGAAGTGCTACTGTTTGGGAAGATTTAAACTTCGATCCTGCACGTTCCGCCGGACCTGTTGCAACAAGACCCGCAGAAGTAACCATTGATAATTGTTATTATGTAGAATTTGCAAGTACAAATAATCAATCATGCGGATCAACAGCAGAACTTCCACATGAATATAAATTATCTTCTACTTTATATCCTCATGCACATGTCTTCTTAAAGAGTGGTGAAACTAGTGGAACAACTGGTGTAGAATTTACTGTTTATTGGAGATTAAGTCAAAATAGTGGAACTACTACTGGAAGTACAACACTTTCTGCAAGTAGTGCCCAATTAAATTCAACAAGTGGAGCTAATAAACTTGATTTATATAACACTTCATTCGCTGGTTCTGCTGAATTAGGTGGTCAATTAGCTTTAACTATTGCAAGAACAGGTGGAGATGCAGGAGATATAGTAGTTACAACATACGGTTGTCATTACGAAATTTCACAATTAGGGTCGAGAACAATAACAACTATTTAATATAATTATAATATGATAATTCCAAAAAAATATACGATTATAAAATGTGTTGAGTGTGATAAAGAACTAAAAGTACGAAACGACTATCTAAAAAAACATAAAGGTAGATGTAATTCTTGTCAGACAAAGTTAAGATGGAGTGATCCTGAGTATGCTAAAAGATGCTCTGATTCTCATTTAGGACAAAAACCTTGTACAACTTTACCTCTAGGAGAAGCAGCGTTTAGGAACTTATTTTATTATTATAAAAAATCTGCACAGGATAGAGGTTTTCCGTTTTTGTTATCAAAAGAAGAATTTAAGATATTAACAAAACAAAATTGTTATTATTGCGGGGTAGAACCATTACAAGAAGCAAAACCTGCTAATTTAAAAAATGGTATATATCTTTATAATGGAATAGATAGAAAAGATGATAATATAGGATATGAAATAAATAATTGTGTTACTTCATGTAAAAAATGTAATTATATGAAGCAAGGATTAACAGACATAGAATTTTTTGAACACATACAAAAAATTCTAGAATCACAACAAAATAAAGGACAATAAATTATGGCAATACAAGTAACAAATCCGATAACAGTAAATCAAGAATCTATAACATATGATAAATTCTGGTTAAGAAGTCTTCAAATTACTGCAAATAATCCAAATAGTTCTACAAGATTACTAGCACATGTAGAAAAAGTTCAAACTAAAGAAGATGGATCTTTTATTACTGCGCCTTTAAATGTTCAAGGAACTAAAGGAACTCTTTTTATAGATGACTTAACAAAAGAAATCTCCGAAGATACATCTCTTTTTACTTTCAAAAGTCTTGTAACAGGTGAAGATATTTCTCTATATACTGTTGATATTATTAATGCAGTAACGTTAAAGATTAAGCAGATAGCAGAACAGAAGGGAATAATTTAATCATGAAATATTTCAGTTTAATAGCTTTAATTTTATTATTGTCTGGATGTTCACCCTGGAATGCCCAGTTAAACATCTTTACTTACAATAAATATATATTAGGTGATGAATCGAGTTCAACTGGAAGCATCTATAGGGCAACCAGTGATGAACAGGCAACGAAGGCCTATGGTAACGGTAATCGTGCTATAGTTATTCAAGGTAATTTCCCTTATAAAAGTCCTGTAACTAATTCTAGTAATTCAGTTCCAATAACAGTTCCTTTAATTCCAGGAGTTTAAAATGGCTACTTATTTTCCAGAAGGTATAGAAATTAAAATTCTAGGAAAAGACGTTTGTGTCTTAGAAGATGATTTTTACTTTGACGTAATTGTAAAAGGTAAGAAGCATACTATTTTAATTAAGAAAGGATTTTCCTTCGATGGGGCGTCAATACCCCGCTTTTTCTGGAGAACTATAGGGCATCCACTACAATATCCAATAGTTATTTGTGCTCTTCCTCATGATGGTATTTACGCCGCGGAATTATTTGAAAGAGGAGAATGTGACTGGATATTTTTGACACTTTTACAGAAAGTAAAAGTTAATTGGTTTAAACGAAATATTATTTGGTTAGCAGTTCGCGGCGGCGGATACTTTGTTTTTAAGAAACATACTAAGGAATCTATTACAGAAGCTAAAAAATACGTAAGTATTGTTGAACCAACAGACATTTAAAAAAGTATAATTAATATATGGAAAAATTACATAATATAGTTTACAAGACAACTAATCTTACTAATAATAAGATTTATATCGGTGTTCATTGTACTGATGATTTAGGAGATGGTTATATGGGAAGTGGTAAGTTGTTAAAACATGCTTTTAAAAAACATGGAAAAGAAAATTTTAAAAGAACTATTCTACACGACTTCATTGCTGCAGAACACGCATATGGAGTAGAAGCTGTTTTAGTTGATGAATATTTTATTTCTAGAGAAGATACTTATAATATTTTAAAAGGTGGAAGAATTAATCCAACCTTAGGAATTAGTCCATCAGAAGAAACAAGAGATAAATGGTCAAAGATCAGAAAAGGTAAAGAACCATGGAATAAAGGAAAAACTGGAATTTATTCTGATGAAACGCTTTTAAAGATGAAAACTGTCAAATGTGGAAAAGTATCCAAAAGAAAGGGTACTAAATGCTTAAAAGAAACCTGCGTTAAAATAGGATTAGCGAGCAAAGGACGAATTCCTTGGAATAAGGGATTAAAATATTCTATGAATGATGATTCTATTAACAAAGCTAAATCTTACATGATTGTAAAGGTATTGAATAAATAAATGGCAAAATCCGTAACAGTTAAAGCAACCCCTCAGGCATCCAAGATTCTTAAAACGTTTCTTGTTAATACAACTTGGAAAACATCACAAGAAATTGCTGCTGAGGCAAAGAGTTTATGCCCTGTAGATACTGGTAGACTCCAACGTTCTATTAAAGTAGTTAAAGAAGATGAAGGTATCTATAAAATAGGATCACAATTAGATTATGCAATTTTCATAGAAATGGGAACTAGATATATTTCAGCAGTAGGATTTCTTAGAAGAGCATTTTGGAATGTGTTAAGAAATAAATTATAGAATATCTATTTTAAATTCTATGCTATTTATATTCATATACACCTTCTGAATAAGAAGACTAAATTTATTATTAATAAACAAACGAGGAAATTATTATGGCATTAGCAGTAGTAGGCGAAACTTGCAGTATAACTTTTGACGGAGCAGATCACCGTTGTTATCAATTTGATTTAAGCAAGACTGGTTCTAGAGTATCAGTTAAAGCTTTCGTTGATGGTGTGGGAGTAAATCCTGAAATAGTTACTGGAACAGGTAAAGAATTAACATGTAAGTTTTATGATGACGTGACTGAAACTTTCGTATTAAATACTGTTTATAGTATTGTATATGATATTGGTGATTCAACACCTGTTTCTGGTTACTGGAAATGTATGGAAATTTCTAATACCACACCTGCTGCTGGTATTGCAGATTTCACAGCAATTTTCAAATCACAAGCAACTTCAGCTTAATAGCGAATTCGGCTTAATATTCTGGCCCATTAGAGCTTGATTTTAGAACAAGTTTTTACAGAGATGATTATGATGACTGTATTAAAACAACAATATAATAAGGTTATAGGTATTGAAAAATACCTATAATCTTTTATTTTTAGAAAAAGAGATAATATGAAAATAATTAATACAAATCCGCATATATGGGTAAATACAGAAAAGTTAAAAGCATTTAATTTAGAAATACAATTTTTAACAGATAATGAAGAAGATGAACTAAATCCATTAATCAAGATAATTGTAGATTTTTATAATCCTAGAAATATTTTTGATGAAATAGAAATTGATGATTTAGTTAATATAGAATTAGTACTTTTTGAAAATAATACCTTTATAAAAGATTATAAACTAAAGTTTTCAAATATGAAGTACAACAAAAATGGTGATATTACATACAGAATGATTTTTAAAAACAGATAATAACAAGTGAGGACAAACAAGATGATAACAAATGAATACAAAAACTTCGAGATAGTTACAGATAAAGGTATTGAAACAGTAGGTATTAGACAGTTAACTTTAAAAGAGAAAGAAAAACTTGCTAATTCTTTTGAAGATATTATTAAAACTAATAAACGTAAAGAATATTTAGAAATATCCAAATTAATGGATGCTAAAGAACGTAATAAATATCTAGTTGAATGTGCTAATTCTAATAAAGTTGCACCAGAAGAAATTGATGAATATTCCCTAAGTACAAATGGTCTTGTTGAAATTTTTAAAATTACTGCAAATAAACAATTAGATTGGGTAAATATTTCAACCGATAAAAGTATGGTTATTCCTGTATTAAAAGCTTTTTATTGGACTTTAGGTAATGATTTATCTGATATTGATTTAACAGAGAATACTAAAATAGATGAAATAGTTCCTGGAGAAGCCCAACAGGAAGCAAATTTTCCGATAGAGAAGTAAAAGAGAAGAATCAAATACTTCATCATTGGTCAAGACCTAATGATTATGCTGAAGTATTCGTAATATTCTTTAAGGAATTTGGTTGGAATATTGAAGACTGTATAAATTTAACAGAAGATCAAGTGATCACAACAGCAAATCTTTTAGTTAAACGTAATACACCTCCTAAAGTAAAGACTAAAGATAAGAATCTTAAAATTATTGAAGACAAAAAAGAACAAGAGGAAATTCTAGAAAAAAATAAAAGGATTAAGCAATTAGTTGAAGCTAAAGAAAAAGAGTATGGGAGAAAACTAACTGCAGTAGAAATGAATAAATTATTAGGACGTAAATAATATAAATGCTATTTATATTTCTATATAAGATTTTAATTTAAAGGTATAAACAAATGGCAGAAAATCTAGGAGCAGTGGCAGAAGCTAATGTAGTTTTGAAGATAGATGATAGTTCTATTAATAAACAGATTAGTGATACAAATAAAAAACTTGAAGCTACTTTAGCAAAAACAAATGCTAAAGCCGCTGCCACTTTAACAAAACAACTAGATAGAGATATTAGTCGTTTAGGAAAACAGCTTGAAAGAACTGGTGAAAAAACATCTAAATTTCTAGAAAAAGGACTTAAAGTAGGTGTTGGTGTTGGAACTTCTGCTTTATATGCTTTTCTTAAAAATGGTACACCTGCTGCTGAAAGATTTGGAGTTTCATTAGAGAATCTTAAAACTGCTTGGGGTAGGGTTGGACAAACCCTTGCAACTAAGATTAAATTTGGTGGAGCAACTGGACAAGAATTATTAGATAAGTTAGTTACTAAAATTGAGAATTTAGATACAACACAAATAGAAAAAATAGTTGGATATTTTAAAGCTGCTGCTGCTGCTTGGGCTACTATTAAATTAGCACAGGGAGCTAATGTATTATTTCAGTTTGGTTCTAATATTTCTAAAATAGCCGAAAGTCTTAAAGGTTTAAATAATGTAAATAGAAAACAACCTTTAGAAAATTTACCGTTAACATCTCAAAATTTAGGAAATACTGCACTTAATGCTGCGGTTACAGCATCTATTGTTAAAGGTATACCTATTAAAGTAAGAGCTAAACTTGATGAAATTAAATCAAGAATGAAAACTAGTAATGCCTTAGGACTTACACCAGAACAACTTGTTTCTTCTATTCCAGCTAATTGGAGAAGCGAAAGATCAAAATTTGATTTAGATGGATTTAACGCAGCACAAAAAAAGAGGGATGAAGAAGCATTAAAAAATAAAAGAACGCCTTTTTATAATTATGAAGCGCTTAAATCAATGCGAGAAGGTTCTATTAATAGAGGGCTAGGCGCAGTTATGATTGGAACCAGTGTTGCAGCAAATGCTGCTAGTGTAATAAGTGGTAGTAAAAGCGATTTAGGAATTAATACCACACAGGCAATAGGAAAAACTGGCGCAGTTGTTTTAGGCACATTAATAGCGGGTCCAATAGGTGGAGCTATTGCAGCAGCAGCAGCAGAGGCGGCCGATGTTATATCTAAGGGTATTGCAAAAGCATTTGAAAAATCTGTTGATTATTATGATAAAAAATTAGAAGCAAACAGAGGTCTTCTTTGGAATTCTAATAAATCAATACTTCCTTCAGATGATGTTGCACAAGCTAATAGAAAAATGAGAGAAAAATTATTTGATTCTCAGATAAATACTGCTGTTTTTGCTTTAAGAAAGTCTTCGGTTTATAGCGATTATTTAAAAGACCAAAATGCACAATATCCATCCGGATCAATGCCTGCTTTTAAATTAAAAACCACAAATATTGTTACAAATACTGCAGATAAAATAAATACTTTAACAATGATAGAAAAACAAATGTTAGATATTTATGAGACTTTTACGGATGAAGAAAAAGTAAGAAATACAGAATTTAAAGATAAATTAGATGCAATATCTGAGCAAAAGAATTTTTATATTGGTGAACAGAATAAACAAATATCTATTTGGAAAGATGCAAAAGAAAAAGAACGTAAATTTAATGAACAACTTAAGGAATTTGATAGAAGTGCCGTTGATGCAAGAACTGCGTATGAAAATACTTTAAACGATATTAATAAAAATAAAGACTGGAATAAACCTTTTCAATCTTCTATTTCTATGGGAGGAGATATTGCATCTATTCCTGCAATTATTTCAGCATCATTAAATGAATCTAAGAACAAACAATCAGAGAAAATTAATGAGGATTTTCAAAAAATCATTGATACTCAATTAGCGGCTTTACAATATCAAATGGATATGTTTAATCTTACAGCTGAAGAAAAGAAATTTAGAGAAGAAACTACAAAACAAGATCGTGAAGATAGAAAAACTATTAAAGAAAACGTAACTGAAATAAAGACTTACATAAAAGGTGGTCCTACTACAGTTACTGCTATAAATTAATAAAGAGGATAATCAAATATGCCAACATCAATACAAGCTCACTTACTATATGCTGGACACGCCGCTCAATTAGGCGATGTTCTATCATTTACAGAACAATGGATAAGTCATAATCTTAGACCAGACTTACCTTCTAATGAATATTTACCAGATATTGGAGATTCTCCACTTTCAGGAAACATTATTTCTGTTCAATCAGTAGTTGCAAATAAACTTCCATTCTTAGTATGTAAAACTGTAACAGAGCAAGAATATCTTGAAGGTAACGTCCGTGGAACTATTTATACTGTTCAATACGATGATTCATTAGAAGATGAAGTAAATCAAGAACCTACACAAGACGACGATGTAGTTATATTAAGTATAAGTTCAGGAGCACAAGTTGATACATACACTAAAGATCCATTAGATAAAAAATCACAGAAGTTGTATATTAAAGAAGGTTCAACATATGTAGAAGGTAAGAATCTTACTATAAATAAGATAACATGTTTAACTAATGTATCAACTACTAAAAGATATAGAAATCAAACAGCTCAACAAATTATTGCTCTAGGAGCAAAGGCCGGAAAAGTTAATACATCTACTATGTGGGGGCAAGCGGCTGGGTGTGTTCTTTATAATGGTCATACTGCTACACCTATTCAAGAAGTTGTAAATGATGTAGTCGCTATAAATTGGAATGTAACAAATAACTATTCTATAAAATATATTCCAAGTTTAACTACTTCTAATGAACCTACATGGGATCATATATTTTATAACGGCATATACTCTAAACTGTATAAAGATGCAACAGGAAGTCAATATATGCTTCTTTATGCAAGAGATACTTTACCTGATGATTTAAGTTAATAAAAGGATATTAAAATGATTGGTCAAGTTTTACAAAAAATAAATAGATTACCTTTAGCTAATGATTATAATAAATTAGTAGAGGTAATTCAACCTTTTCAGAATCTTCAAATTGGAACAGGTTTAAACGGAGTTATCGCTTCGAATGGTATATCTATTTCTGTATCCCCTGCAAACATACCTTCTAATGATTTTCCATTCAAAGTAACAGAAGTAGATGATACAACTTTAAATGTTCAATTCGGAAGAGTATATGAAGTAAATCCAACTAATCCATTAAGTGGATATACTGAAATTCAATGGGATGAAAGTTATGGAACATTTACTCCTACTAGTGGATTTACTGTTGATGTAACAGGGGTAACTTCTGGAACTATTGATATTGCTATTAATAGATCTTTAGAAAATCCTAACGATCCTTATAATTTTATCGTTGATTTAGACACGAATATTATTTCTAATGAAAGTTATTTTTCTGTTCAACCCATCTGTAATTTTTCTATTACTTCTGGAACAATAACATTAGAACAAATTTTAGTCGGAGATTTCAGTTATAGTATTGCAACCGTAGATAATTATTCTATTAATGTTACTACTTCAGGTGATTTACAAATTCGTAATTTTCAAGGTAGTGATCAAGTAGAACAAGGTGTACTAGATATTTTATCAGTATCTGATGGAGAATTAGTAGCGGCTGATACTGCAGATAAATATGAACTTTTAGTAAGAGTAACAAGTACAGACGGAGAAGTTAAAGCAGTAGGTTATATGCCATTCAGTACTCCAGAAAATGGAAGTAATCCTGCTGATGACTTAGAACAAACTGAATGCGGAAGTGAACCTTATCCTGGAGGAGCTGGAGATAATAATATTCCAGAAGTACCATGGGATGATGGAAGTACTACAAATATTTATGGAGAAGAAACAAGTAATGATGATTCTTATCCTGGAAAATCAAATGACTGTTGGTAAAATTTAACAAGAAAGAAAAGGAAATAATAAAAATATGGCAAACGAGATATATCTACCTTACAGAAGATTCGTAAGAAGAGCACAAAGTAATAGTAAAGCAATAGTAGGTTGGAAGACAACAATGAGTGAGACATTTGAAGCTCTCAAGGTTGCACCATGGAGACTTTCTGCTGCAGACTTGAACAATATTACTATGCCTGTAAATGCTCCACTAACATTCACTGATTCAGATGAATATGATACATTTAAAATGACTTCAACAAGTGCAGGTGCAGGAACACAAGTATGTCATATGGGAATGGCAGCTTATCGTTATAAAATTCCAGCAGATGCTATATCTGGAAGTAAATATCCTACAAATATTACTCTATCT
>Ga0316625_100000137_pt1 | contig 11967 bp, 12 predicted proteins | sample OWC_Aug_T1_C1_D1_FD_207655 | JGI IMG/M metagenome (GOLD analysis project Ga0316625, IMG submission 207655) | Wetland soil microbial communities from Old Woman Creek delta, Ohio, United States - OWC_Aug_T1_C1_D1_A | ecosystem: Environmental > Terrestrial > Soil > Wetlands | place: USA: Ohio... | reverse complement strand
CCAGATTGAGTAGGCAGCGGTCGTGAGGCAGTTCGTCCAGTTCTGTTGTCAGCAGGATCGGCGTTTCGGTCGCCAGGGACGACCTCGCGGCACAGTGGGGCACGAAACCGGTTGCCGGATGAGACCAAAGCAACCTGTCCAATTGTTCGGCGGCCTGCCGGTCCGGCACATACACCAAGACCGGCTGACGTTTTTGCCAAGCCTGCCGCAGCCACTCGGCAGCGGCCGCGAGGCGATCCGGTGCGCTGTGGAGAAACTGGATGCGTGTCACGACTTGACGTCGGCCGCCCGCGCCAGCAGGAAATGGGTGAGCAAAGGTACCGGCCGGCCGGTCGAACCCTTTTCCTTGCCGCTGCGATAGGCGGTGCCGGCGATGTCGAGATGCGCCCAGTCGTACTTCTTCGTAAAACGCGACAGGAAACAGGCCGCGGTAATGGTGCCGCCCATGCGGCCGCCGATATTGGCCATATCGGCGAAGTTGCTCTGCAGCAGTTCCTGATAGTCTTCCCACAGGGGCAGTTGCCAAGCCCGGTCATAGGCTTCCTGCCCGGCCTCGATCAGTTCCCGCGCCAAGCCATCGTTGTTGGCAAGCAGGCCAGTGGCGACACTTCCCAGGGCGACCACGCAGGCACCGGTCAGCGTGGCGACGTCCACAACACAGGCGGGGTTGAAACGCTCGACGTAGGTCAGGGCATCGCAGAGTATCAGGCGGCCTTCCGCGTCGGTGTTGAGAATCTCAATCGTTTGGCCGGAAAGCGAGGTCACGACGTCGCCTGGCTTGGTGGCATTGCCGCCCGGCATGTTTTCGGTGGCAGGAATGACGCCAAAGACGTTGAGTGGCAACTTCATCTGAGCGACGGCCTTCATCGTGCCCAGTACACTCGCCGCGCCGGACATATCGAACTTCATTTCGTCCATTTCCGCCGCCGGCTTCAGCGAAATGCCTCCAGTATCGAAGGTGACACCTTTGCCGACCAGAACAACAGGCTGCTCGTCCGCCTTGCCGCCGGCATGCTTGAGGACAATGAACTTTGGTGGTTCCTGCGAGCCCCGGGCGACCGACAGCAGGCTGTGCATGCCCAGCTTTTCCATGTCAGCGCGCTCCAGAACTTCGACGCTCAAGCCATGAGCCGTGGCCAGTTCCCTTGCTTGATCCGCCAAGTGACTTGGCGTACAGATATTGCCCGGCAGATTGGCCAGGTCCTTCATAAACACGGTGCCGGCGGCGATGGCCTCGCCCTGAGTCAGCGCTTCCTCGGCCGGGCCGAGTTCGTTGCGCCGCTCGACGCAGAAGGTCAACTTGCGTAGCGGGCGGCGGACGTCATCTTTCTTCGACTTGAGGCGATCGAAGCGATACAGTGCCTCGATGACTACCATGGTGGCCTGGCGGATCCGCCAGGTGACGTCGCGCTTTTTGACGGAAAGTTCGGTCAGGTAAAGGGTGCCGTCGAAACCGCCAGTTTCATTGAGGGTCTTGACTGCCGTGACGATGGCGGCGCGAAACTCTTTCTCGCGAAATTCCTTTTCCTTGCCCAGACCCACCAGCAGAACTCGGTCGGCCAGAGTGCCGGGGACGTTATGCAGCAGCAGGGTCGATCCCGTCTTGCCCTCCATGTCGCCTCGGCGAAGCAGATCGCTCAGGTAGCCACGCGCGGCATTGTCGATGACCTCGGCGGGCAGCGACAGTTTGCGCGGCTCGAAGACGCCGACGACCACGCAAGCGCTGCGCTGTTTCTCGGGGCTGCCGCTTCTTATGCTAAATTCCACGTGTCGCTCCTGCGCTTGTTTGGAGGAAAGTATTGATATTTTTCTCTAATACCATCGTTTTGGCGATTATCACCAATAATTTCCCCAGAAGTCAAAGCCCCACCACGCCGAAATGATCTTTCAGCGCGCCGCGCAGCGCGAATTCGCCCAGACGGCAGCGACCGTTTTTATCGCACTGTTTGCCATTTTGCTGACGACCCAGTTGATTCGTCTGCTTGGTCAGGCGGCTGGCGGCAAGATTGCCTCGGAGGATGTCGTGGCACTGCTGGGTTTTGGCGCAATCAACTACCTGCCGACGCTGCTGTCGCTAACCTTGTTCATCGCCGTGCTGATGACCTTGTCCCGTTCCTATCGGGATTCGGAAATGGCAATCTGGTTTTCGGCCGGCGTGCCATTGACAGCATGGGTTAGACCGGTAATGACCTTTGCCTTGCCGCTGGTCGTTGTTATTGGTGCATTGTCGCTGTTCCTGTCGCCGTGGGCGTTGACCAAGAGCGCCGAGTATCGGCAGCGTATGGACCAGCGTGACGATGTCTCGCGGGTTTCTCCCGGCGCGTTCCAGGAATCGACTCAAGCCGAGCGTGTCTTCTTCGTGGAAGGCCATGTTGGCGATCGGGGTGGCGTCAAGAACGTATTCATCAGTTCTCTACAGCATGGCCGGCTTGGCATTGTTGCCGCCGCCGAAGGACACGCCGAGACGGCCGCCAATGGCGACCGCTTCCTCGTCCTTGAGCGTGGCCGGCGTTACGAAGGCGCGCCGGGATCGGCCGACTACCGGGTGATGGAGTTCGATCGTTACGGAGTTCGTATCGAAACGCGGGAAAGTCGCGGCATCGAGCAAACTCAGAAGAACATGGCGGTATGGGATCTGGTCGGGCAGCCGACGCCGATCAATCTCGGCGAGCTCCTTTGGCGAGTTGGAATCCCGCTGTCGGCACTAAACCTCGCCCTGCTGGCCATTCCCCTGTCGTTCGTCAATCCGCGTGCCGGCCGCACCAACAACCTGATCTTTGCCTTGCTGACGTTCATGATCTACAGCAACCTGGTGAGCGTCAGCCAAGCCTGGGTGTCTCAGGGCAAGCTGCCCTTTGAGATCGGGGTCTGGGCCGTACATGTGATCATGTTCTTTGGCATGCTGGTCCTTTTTTCGCGTCGACTGCTCGTTTTCTCGTGGGGACGCCTATGGCGCTGAACGGCAGTCTGCTGGTCTTCGAACGCTACCTTGCCCGGGAAATCTACGCGGCCACGGCGCTGGTGCTGATGGCCTTCCTTGCACTTTTTGCCTTTTTTGATCTGGTGCATGAACTTGCCGATCTAGGCAAGGGCAATTACCAATTGCATCACGCTATTGGTTACGTGTTGTTGACCCTGCCGGGATATGTCTATGAGCTGTTTCCGATTGCGGTATTGATCGGTACCCTTTATGCACTGACCTTGCTGGCAAGGCACTCGGAAATCACTGTATTGCGCGCCGCCGGGCTGTCAACTGGCAGGATGCTGCTGGCTCTGGCGAAGATCGGCTCACTCTTTGTCGTTGTCACCTTTCTTGTCGGGGAGTTTGTCGCCCCGCCTGCCGAGCGGGCCGCACAACAATTGCGCTTGCTAGCGTTGAGTTCCGTAGTGGCGCAGGAGTTTCGCTCTGGGTTGTGGATCAAGGACGAACAATCCTTCGTCAATGTTCGGCAGGTGTTGCCCGACACATCGTTAAACGGTGTGCGTATCTACGAATTTGACCGCAACCATCAACTGCGATCAATTAGCGAGGCCAAGGTCGGGCACTATCTTCCGCCGGACCATTGGCGGCTGGAAGATGTCGTGCAGACAATTTTCGAGGGTGATCGGACACATGTGGCCCATCAGGCCGAAGCGGAATGGCAATCAGCCCTGACCCCGGACATTCTCACCGTGCTGATGGTGGATCCGGGGCGCATGTCGCTGGTCAATCTGTATTTATATACGCGTCACCTGGCGGAAAATCAGCAAAAGACGCAACGCTACGAGATCGCGATGTGGAAGAAGCTGGTTTTTCCTGCCGCCGCGCTGGTAATGATGGCGCTGGCGTTACCTTTCGGTTACTTGCATGACCGGATGGGCAATATCAGCCTCAAGGTGTTCGCCGGTGTGATGATGGGCGTGACCTTCCACATGCTCAACGGCCTCTTTTCCAGTCTTGGCTTGATTAACAGTTGGGCTCCGCTGTATGCGGCAATTACTCCGAGCGCCTTATTCCTTCTAGCGGCTGCGGCGATGATGTGGTGGGTCGAGCGCCGCTAGCGGCGAAAGACGATCCGGGTTCCCGCCAGTCGGTCATGCAGGAATTGCCTGTCTCGGTCGAACAGCGCCCACAGCAATCCGACGACCGTCAGGGCGGCCGGCCAGGCGAGCAGATAGCGGATCAAAGCCCGCCGGACGGATGGGGGAGTGCCATCCTCGGCCACGATACGGATATGCCAAGTTTGCATCGCCAGGGTCTGGCCGGTACGGTGCCAGTGCCAGACAAAATAGACGCCGAGCACGACCACGATGTTGAGCCACTGAGCCCAGCCGGGCAGGGACACTTGCCATAGCATGCCGACCATCATGTTCGGCACCAGAAAGAACAGTGCCAGGACACCTGTCAGAAGCAGGCTCTCGTACAACATGCTGGCCAGCCTGCGGCGGATTCCCGGTACAGTCGCTTCCGTAGTGGCTTCGCCCCGCACTATTGGGCTTGCTGTGTCGATTGGGGCGGCAAGGTTGGCTGAACAGTGATACTGGGCGCTTCGGGTGCCGCCCCGACTGGTACGGGCACCACGGCTGGCTTTGCGGAAACACCCCCCGGCCTTGGGGCCGGCTTACCTGAAGCCGGCCGTGCCGCCGAACTCTTCAGCCGCTCTTTTTCTTCCTCAGGCAGGGTCTGATACTCCGACCACATCTTCTTTAACGCCTCACGCTGCTCGGGGCTTGCCTGCTGGACGTTCTTGTACTTCTCGCGCGCGGCCTTCCGTTCTTCTGGCGTGAGTTTGACCCAAGCTTTCATACGGCGCTGAACGCGTTGCTGTTCCTCCGCGGCCATCCGGGGATAGCGGTCCGCGATTTCCAGCCACTTCTTCTTGCGCCAAGTTTCCAGTTGGTTCCACTCCCCGGCCAAGGGTGTAAGAATCTCCTGCTTCTGGGGAGGCAACTCGGCCCAGTTGGGTGGAACGATGTCCGGCACGACCGCCATTGCTGGAGCCATGGCTCCAGCAATGATTACTGCGGCAAAGAGTCTTCTTCCTGCTGCGAGAGGTGATTCAGCCATTCCATGAAACCTTGATCAAGATAAGCGCCAGGCGAAACTTCATCCGATAGCAGAGCACTGTCGATTTCCGCCAACTCGGACGCTGTCTGCAAATTCTGCCAGAACTGTACGCCCATTGCGCCGACCGCCAAGGCGAAAACGGCAAGGATGCCCCGAAAATGACCGTGCAGAGGCCCCATTACAAAATGCCCAATGCCCGCCATGCTGAACGCAGCAACGGGTTGGGCCTGACGAAGCAAAGCCTCTTGACGTATTTCGCCAAGCCGGGTCAAAACCTTTCGATCAAGACCTGCCGCACCCTGATCCAAGACGCGGCGAACGCCACCGACAAATTTGGGGTCACCCTTTTCGTAGTTCATAGCTCAATACCTCTCGCTTTCAGTGCGACGGCCAACGTGTGTGTGGCCCGCGAACAGTGCGTTTTCACGCTACCCTCCGAGCACCCCATCGCTGCCGCCGTTTCGGCGATATCCATGTCTTCCCAATAACGCAAGAGGAAGGCCTCTCGTTGACGCGTCGGCAGTCTTTCTATTTCCTTCTCGATCGCAGCCAGGGTTTGAGACTGCTCAAGATCGCCATGGGGGCTGCCGAACTTCGACTCACCATCGACCGGCAAGGTTTCCAGCGGGTCTGAGTCATCGTCATCTCCCGAAGAAAAGGACGACAGCAGGGTCGTCCATGTCGTCCGAACCTTCTGCCGGCGGTAATGGTCGCGAATCGTGTTCTGCAGTATCCGCTGGAACAGCAACGGCAACTCCTCGGCCGGTCGCCCGCCGTACTTCTCCGACAGTTTGAGCATCGAGTCCTGGACAATGTCAAGGGCGGCATCCTCGTCGCGCACGGCGAACAAAGCCTGTTTGAAAGCGCGTCGTTCAACGCTGGCCAGAAAGTCCGACAGTTGCTGTTGGGAAGCCAGGGGAAATGTCCTTACGCTGTATCCGGCAATACCACGAAATATGAGGGGTTTGGCCCCGGCTCCTTGACCAACTGCGACTGAGCCAGTAAGGTAACGCGCTTTACGCTCGAATCACTTAAATTCGGAAGAAATGATGCAGTTGACCGGCGCAGAGATTGTAATCAGGTGTCTTCAGGAAGAAAAGGTCGAACATGTCTTCGGTTATCCGGGCGGTTCGGTGCTTTTCATCTACGACGAATTCTTCAAGCAGGATCAGATCAAGCATATTCTGGTTCGTCACGAGCAGGGAGCCGTGCACGCGGCGGACGCCTATTCCCGCTCGTCGAACAAGATCGGTGTGTGCATGGTGACGTCCGGCCCGGGCGTCACCAATGCCGTTACCGGCATTGCCACCGCCCACATGGACTCGATCCCGCTGGTTATCATTTCCGGCCAAGTGCCCACCGCCTATATCGGTCAGGACGCCTTCCAGGAAGCCGATACGGTCGGCATTACGCGCCCGTGCGTCAAGCACAATTTCCTGGTCAAGGACGTCAAGGATCTTGCCGTCACCATCAAGAAGGCATTTTATTTGGCCAAGACCGGTCGTCCGGGCCCGGTGCTGGTGGATGTCCCGAAAGACATCACTGTTCAGAAATGCGAGTTTCAGTATCCGAAGACCATTTCGATGCGGTCTTACAACCCGGTGGTCAAGGGGCATGCCGGTCAGATCAAGAAGGCCTTGCAACTGTTGCTGGAAGCCAAGCGGCCGATCATTTACACGGGCGGCGGAGTGATTCTTTCCGATTCCTCCGAGAAGCTGACCCGACTGACCCGTACGCTTGGTTTCCCCATCACCCAGACCTTGATGGGATTGGGTGGCTATCCGGCCACTGACAAGCAGTTTCTAGGCATGCTGGGCATGCATGGGACGTATGAAGCCAATATGGCCATGCAACACGCGGACGTCGTTCTGGCCATCGGTGCGCGCTTCGACGATCGAGTGATTGGCAACCCCAACCATTTCGCCCAGGTGACGCGCAAGATCATCCACATCGATATCGACCCGTCGAGTATTTCGAAACGAGTCAAGGTCGACGTGCCGATCGTCGGCAACGTTCCCGATGTGCTGGATGAAATGCTAAAGCAACTGGAGGCGGCCGAAGCGAAAGTCGATGCCAAGTCGCTGTCGGCCTGGTGGAAGGAAGTCGAGGGCTGGCGTAGCCGCAATTGCCTGAAGTACAAGCAGGGCAAGGAGATCATCACGCCGCAGTATGTGGTGGAAAAGCTCTATGAAGTCACTGGCGGAGACGCCTTCATCACCTCCGACGTCGGCCAGCACCAGATGTTCGCCGCGCAGTTCTACAAGTTCGACAAGCCGCGCCGCTGGATCAATTCCGGAGGCCTGGGGACCATGGGTTTCGGCCTGCCGGCCGCGATGGGCGTGCGCTTTGCCAATCCGAAGGCCCCGGTCGCCTGTATTACCGGCGAAGGGTCGATTCAGATGTGTATCCAGGAATTGTCCACCTGCAAACAGTTCCGTCTGCCGGTGAAGATCATCAACCTGAACAACGGCTACCTGGGCATGGTTCGGCAATGGCAGGAGATGTTTCACGGCAATCGCTACTCGGAATCCTACGTCGACGCGTTGCCCGACTTCGTCAAGCTGGCCGAGGCCTACGGCCACGTCGGCATGCGCATCGAGAAGCCGGCCGATGTCGAACCGGCCTTGCGCGAGGCGTTTGTCAAATACAAGAACGAGCTGGTGTTCTTGGACTTCATCATTGACCCGAAGGCCAACGTCTTTCCGATGGTGGCGGCGGGGAAGGGTCTGTCGGAAATGATTCTGGCGGAGGACCTGTAATCATGCGCCACATCATTTCCATACTGATCGAGAACGAATCCGGCGCCTTGTCGCGCGTTTCAGGACTGTTTTCCGCCCGCGGCTACAACATCGAGTCGTTGACCGTGGCGCCGACCGAGGATGCGTCACTTTCGCGCATGACCATCGTCAGCGTCGGCTCGGAAGACATCATCGAGCAAATCACCAAACAGCTGAACAAGCTAATCGACGTGGTCAAGGTCGTTGAGCTGTCCGAGGCGGCGCACATCGAGCGCGAACTGATGCTGGTAAAAGTCCGTGCGACCGGCAAGGACCGCGAGGAAATGAAGCGGGTTGCAGATATCTTTCGCGGCCGCATTATCGATGTCACCGATTCGAGCTACGTCATCGAGCTGACGGGCAACACCGCCAAGCTCGACGCATTCCTGGATGCCATCGATCGTTCGTTGATTCTCGAGACCGTGCGTACCGGCGTTTGCGGCATCGGCCGCGGCGACCGCATCCTGCGCGTCTGATCCATTTTCGCAACCGTTTTCGCCAGAGAGGTTTTCAATGAAGGTTTATTACGACAAGGACGCTGACCTGTCGCTCATCAAGGGCAAGAAGGTCACCATCGTTGGTTATGGCTCGCAGGGTCATGCGCACGCGCAGAACCTGAAGGATTCCGGGGTCAAGGTCACCGTTGGCCTGCGCAAGGGCGGCGTGTCGTGGGAAAAGGCCAAGAAGGCCGGTCTCAAGGTCGAGGAAGTTGCCAAGGCTGTCAAGGATGCCGACGTCGTCATGATCCTGCTACCCGACGAGACCATTCCGGCCGTCTACTACGCGGATGTCGAGCCGAACATGAAGAAGGGGGCCGCACTGGCTTTCGCCCATGGTTTCAATATCCATTACAACCAGGTGGTGCCGCGTGCCGACCTGGACGTCATCATGATTGCGCCCAAGGGGCCGGGCCATACGGTCCGTTCCGAATACCTGCGTGGCGGCGGCGTGCCATCGCTGATCGCGATCTATCAGGACAAGAGCGGCAAGGCGAAGGACGTCGCGCTATCCTACGCGGCCGCTAACGGTGGCACCAAGGGTGGCGTTATTGAAACCTCCTTCCGCGAAGAGACCGAGACCGACCTGTTCGGCGAGCAGGCCGTGCTGTGCGGCGGCGTGGTTGAGCTGATCAAGGCTGGCTACGAGACGCTGACAGAAGCCGGTTACGCGCCCGAGATGGCCTATTTCGAGTGCCTGCACGAAGTGAAGTTGATCGTCGACCTGATTTTCGAGGGCGGCATCGGCAACATGAACTACTCCATCTCCAACAACGCCGAGTATGGCGAATACGTTACCGGACCGCGCGTCATCGCCGGTGAGGCTCGCGCCGCCATGAAGGAGGCCCTGAAGAATATTCAGAACGGCGACTACGCCAAGCGCTTCATCCTGGAAGGACGCACCAACTATCCCGAGATGACGGCGCGTCGCCGCTTGACCGCCGAGCATCCGATCGAACAGGTCGGTGCCCAACTGCGCGACATGATGCCCTGGATCAAGAAGAACAAGCTGGTCGATCAGAGCAAGAACTAGGCAAGTTGCAGTTGAACACGACTGGGCACAGCATCGCTGTGCCCTTGTCGCATCTGGAGGAGTCTGGCTGAACCGCCTTAAGTGCGCCCTCGCGGACTACAATGCTTCAGTCAGCCAAACGGATACTCGTCCCATGCCGGAAATTCGCCCTCGCAAGTCGCTGATGAATCCGGAGATACGCCGGCGTGGCATCTACATTCTGCCGAACCTGTTCACCACGGCGGCATTGTTCGCGGGTTTCTTCGCGATTGTCCAGGCAATGAACGAGCGTTTCGAGGTATCGGCGGTGGCGATCTTCCTGGCCATGGTCTTCGATGGCCTTGACGGCCGCGTGGCGCGCCTGACGCACACCCAAAGCGCCTTCGGCGCCGAGTACGACTCGCTGTCGGACATGGTGTCGTTTGGTGTCGCGCCTGCCTTGGTAGCGTACGAGTGGGCATTGAAGGGCCTGGGCAAGCTGGGTTGGATCGCCGCCTTTATCTACTGCGCTGGAGCCGCGCTGCGCCTGGCGCGCTTCAATACGAACATCGACGTCGTGGACAAGCGTTACTTTCAGGGCCTGCCCAGTCCGGCGGCCGCGGCTTTGGTGGCCGGTCTGGTCTGGGTGATGATCGACAATGGCTGGACCGGCGAAGAAGCTCGCTGGCATACTTTCGCGTTGACGCTGTTCGCCGGCATCACCATGGTCAGCAATATTCGCTATTACTCCGGCAAGGCCATCAACTTGCGCAAGAGCGTCCCCTTCATGATGGTGGTTGCTTTCGCTGTCGGATTTGCTCTGGTTTCCAGCTATCCGCCCGGGGTCTTGTTCGCTCTGTTCCTGGCCTACGCGCTCTCGGGCTACGTGCTGTCCGCCTGGCATTGGACGACCCGGCGCCGGACAGCCGCGCGATCGGAATAGAGCCGCAATTTGGGGAAGGTCATGGCCAAAGAGAAGTTGATCATATTCGATACCACGCTTCGCGACGGCGAACAAAGTCCGGGTGCTTCCATGACCCAGGAAGAGAAGCTGCGGGTTGCCCGGCAACTGGAGCGTATGCGCGTCGACGTCATCGAAGCCGGCTTTGCCGCCGCCTCGCCCGGCGACTTCAATGCCATCAAGACCATCGCCGAGACAATCAAGGATTCCACCGTTTGCTCGCTGGCCCGCGCCAACGAGAACGACATCCGCCGAGCCGGGGAGGCGATCAAGCCGGCACGTTCCGGCCGGATTCATACCTTCATCGCCACCAGCCCGATCCACATGGAGAAGAAGCTGCGCATGACGCCGGACCAGGTGGTTGAGGCGGCGGTCAAGGCGATCGGTATCGCACGGGAATACACCGATGACGTCGAGTTCTCGGCCGAGGACGCGGTGCGCTCGGACCTGGACTTCCTTTGCCGGGTATTCGATGCGGTGATCGCCGCCGGCGCCAAGACCATCAATGTGCCCGATACCGTCGGCTACAGCATTCCCTCCGTCTGGGGGGAGCGCATCCGCAGCCTGATCGAGCGAGTCGCCAACGCGGACAAGGTCGTATGGTCGACCCACTGCCACAACGACCTCGGCATGGCGGTGGCCAACTCCCTTGCCGCCGTGCAGGCAGGGGCGCGCCAGGTCGAATGCACCATCAACGGCCTTGGCGAACGCGCCGGCAACGCCTCCCTCGAAGAGGTGGTGATGGCGGTCAAGACCCGCGGTGACCTCTTCAACGTCGAGACGCGCATCGATACCACGCAGATCGTGCCGGCATCCCGTCTCGTGTCTCAAATCACCGGCTATCCGGTTCAGCCCAACAAGGCCATCGTCGGCGCCAATGCCTTCGCGCACGAGTCGGGAATCCACCAGGACGGCGTGCTCAAACATCGTGAGACCTACGAGATCATGCGGGCGCAGGATGTCGGTTGGGCGCAGAACAAGCTGGTGCTGGGCAAGCATTCTGGCCGCAACGCCTTCAAGAGCCGATTGCAGGAGCTTGGCATCACGGTGTCCAGCGAAGAAGCGATCAACGCCGGGTTTGCCCGTTTCAAAGATCTGGCGGACAAGAAGCACGAGATCTACGACGAGGATCTCCAGGCGCTCATGTCAGACGAAGGTTTGCCGCCGGCGCACGAGCATTTCAAGTTGGTTGCGTTCAAGTTCCACTCCGAGACCGGCGAGACACCTCACGCCGAGCTGACCCTGTCAGTGGGTGGTACGGAAAAGCATGCGGAATCCGATGGTGGCGGGCCGGTTGATGCTGCCTTCAAGGCCATTGAAGAAGTTGTGGCCAGCCGATCGGAATTGCTTCTCTATTCGGTCAATGCGATCACCACCGGTACCGATGCCCAGGGAGAAGTGACCGTCCGACTGGCCAATGGCGGGCGCATCGTCAATGGCCAAGGTGCGGATACCGATATCGTAGTCGCTTCCGCCAAGGCTTACCTCAATGCCCTGAACCGGTTGTTTCAGGGCAACGAACGGCTCAATCCGCAGCTCTAGCGGGTCACGCGCCCGGCTGGCCGGTCGGCATCGGTCGTGTCAGTCGGGCATAGGCGACCGTCCCGGCAAAGAACAGCGTTGCCAGCGCGAGTTCGGTTGCCGCCAGAATCGCAGCCGTCCCGTGCTCCGACACTACCCGGGCGCTGCCCTCC
>Ga0316625_100000134_pt1 | contig 12070 bp, 11 predicted proteins | sample OWC_Aug_T1_C1_D1_FD_207655 | JGI IMG/M metagenome (GOLD analysis project Ga0316625, IMG submission 207655) | Wetland soil microbial communities from Old Woman Creek delta, Ohio, United States - OWC_Aug_T1_C1_D1_A | ecosystem: Environmental > Terrestrial > Soil > Wetlands | place: USA: Ohio... | reverse complement strand
GCGGACTGTACAATTGTCACTCCGGAACGGAGTGGTTATCATGGGTACGTTTTAATACAACAGTTAGACAGGAGGGATAAAAAATACAAATGAAGACTTCGTGGGTACTGACGATTTCTATCTTTTTGGCGTCAATGGGCCTGTTGATCGACCCTCCAGCCCAGGGGCAGAGTGCATCCTGCTCTATTTCCGCCAGCATGGAGAAGACATTCGTCTTTATCAGGGAGTTGGATCAGGATGGCAACCCATTGGGGGAACTCGGAAGCGGCTGGATCGATCAGGGAAATCAAGTGCCTGTCACCAGCAGGACTGGAAAAATCGCCATCAGCTACCAGCTATCCTCTTCCGATAAAAGATTCGAGACCGATCCTAAGGACTGCTCGAATGGCAGGGTGATTACTGTGCCGTAACATCGAACCTCAGGCAGAACAGCGCTCCACCGACCGGATCGAAAAAATGCTGAATTCTCAAAGTCTGCAAAGTTGCATTTCGGAATAGGAAAGGTGATGCAGAAATGAAAACATGCATTTCTTGTAAATGGGTTGTTTCGGTACTGCTCATGGGAGCAGTTATTCTGGCATCTGCGACTGGGGTGCAGTCGCAATCCACCGCCGATGTTCAAAAAGCCATCGGCATCCTGACCAACACTTCCAACAACCCCCAGGAGCGCATCAACGCGGCCTGGAACCTGGCGGCGTTGGGGCAGGATTCCGATTCGGCCGCCCAGGCTCTGATCGGGGTCTTGGCGAGCGACCCCAACCCCGCCGTGCGCAGCGCGGCCGCCCAGGCGTTGGGCTCCGCCGCCTTCCCGTCCGCCTCCCCCATCCAAGCCTTGATCCAGGCGCTGAACTCCGACAGCAGCCCGGAGGTCCGCCTGGCGGCAGTAAAGGGATTGGAGGTCATCGGCGTTGACTCCGATTCTGCACTTCAGGCGCTTAAGAACGCTGCAGGCAATGACCCGGACCCAGGAGTTCGCCAACTCTCCCAGGACGTCTTTAAACGTTTCTCTTCCAATTGATAGCGTGTGAAAAAACAGGGGTCGGATCCACCCCCCTTCCGATACCGAACTGAAAGGGTGAAAACCATGCCATCGTTCCGCTCAATAATCTTCTCCATCGTGATGCTTTGTTTGACTGTTTTGGTCGCATCCAGACTCCATGCGTATCTCCCGGCGGCCCCTGACCCCCCCTGGCTTTCTGGGGTGGCGGTTGACAGGGTTTTCCTGGCTGCAGGTTATACGGACAAGGATGAGGAAGCCACGATCGGAGACCCCGGCGAGCAGGCGACCGTCGGAGACCTTGACGAACAAACGACCGTCAGCGACCCTGGCGAGCAAGGCACTGTCGGCGATCCAGGGGAGAAGGCGGGGATCGGGGATCCCGGCGAAGCCGCCACCATTGGAGACCCCGGAGAGAAATCGAGTTTCTAAAAGGAGTATGATCTCACCATGAAAAAATCCATGCTTTTTTTAACGGTGCTCACCCTTCTTAGTCCTGTCGCTTCTTGGGCTGCAACACTGCAGAATACGGATTCGCAGGCGCATGAATTGCAAATACAGGAATCCGGGAGGCCTTTCGGCAGCCAGTACCGGATCATAGAGAATGCCAAAGTCGAGATTTGCTTTTATGGGTGCGAGATGACGCTACTCAGCACCGGCCAGACGGTAAGAGTCGGACCCAAGGACGCTGTCGTCATCGACAACGGCTTGATGAGAGTCACCGCAGGCAATTAAGATTAAAAAGATGATCAAAAAAAAAGCCTCTGTAACCCGCGGCAACCTTGCTGAAAGTCAGATTTATGAAACTGTTGGTTCTGCTGTTCGGCATGCTCGTTTCCTCGAAATCGAGGTGACAAGCAGGCCCTGCTGCCCTAAAAAGGGGAGTTGGACGAGCATTCCCTCAACCGGGTTTATTAAAGTTTCCTGAAATTATTGGTCATGGAGACACACCATGGGATGTGACAATCGCTTACAAAAGGCGCTGATACTTGCCGCGGTAGCAGTTTTGATTCTTGCAGGCTGTGCCGGCGCCCCCATCGACAAAACCCTCCAAACGGAGGAACTGCTCGGAACCGCCGGGTTCCAGCTGAAGATGGCGGACACGCCGGCAAAGTTCGAGCGCATCAGCCGCATCCCTCAGAAACAGGTCATCCGGGGCATGGTCAAGGGCCGGGAGGTCTACGTCTGGGCGGATGCGGCCGGCTGCCGATGCTATTATGCGGGGACCCGCCAGAACTACGAACAAATGGTGCAGATCCAGCAGGAGAACCGATCTCAGCGCTACATCAACCTTTACGATGCTCAGAACAACGATCCTCTGTGGGGTGACGGTGCCGACTGGGAAGATGCGCTTTTGGGCGGCTCCTGACGACTGGCTCGGTCAGGCAGCGCAACAGGCTGAACGAAACCCTCACCCTGCCAGATACAGTTTCATTGTATATAACGATTCCGCAACTCGGTCCAATTTTTCGATTTCATCAACTGCAGCAATGCCTTGTTTATCGGTTTGCGGAGTGAACTGTTTTGCGGTAAGGCCATGCTTACGAAATATTCGTCGTAGGTTTCAGGCAGAACCTGCACTCGACCGGGGAACTCCCTCTTTGCCAGATACTTGAGCACCTGTTCATTTAGAACGAACGCATCGATCGTCCTGCTGGCAACCGCTGCTACCCCTTCCTGCATACCCTAAAAGGGGATTACTGTTATGCAGATCAAATGGCTGTCTGTCAGCGGTGATCTTTGCGGCATTGCGTTCGTCGTTCTTATCACGGTTGCCATCCTGGTTTACATTTTCCACCAAGAGGTTATTAACGCTGACACCATCGCCGGAGCCATCGTGGCCTACCTTCTCATGGCTTTGATGTGGTCCCTGTTCTATGGAGCGCTGGAAGCCCTACATCCAGGTTCATTCCAGTTTCCTCCTGGAACGACCCATTCGGGACAGGAGGTGTTCACCTACTTCAGCTTCGCGACCATCACCACGGTAGGCTATGGCGACATCGTCCCCCTCACGATAGTTGCCAGGGCGTTTTCCAACTTTGAGGCCGTCGTCGGTCAACTTTACCTGGTGATCTTGGTTTCCTGGCTGGTAGGTATGCATGTTTCGTCAAGATCGAAGTGAATAGGCTCTCAGTATTGCAGACCTTGATCGGATAGTCCGCCGGGACCCACCTCATAACATCTTATATCCCCATCCGGGCAGATCATACGATAGGTGTGACTTTTTCCGCAGCCCTCCACGCTGATGGTATACTCGGCCCTATAGATTCCCTGCACCCAAGTACCTTGCTGGGAGGGCAAGCCGACTTCACGGGAGATGAGGGTAGGTGACAACTGCTGACAGCTCAAATCTGTCTGCCCGCGGGTCAAAGCGGTCTGCATCGCCAAGCCTTGTTTTTCATTTAGGAACTGAGCCTGGCTGGCACATGCCATGGTTAGGGCAGCTATAACGCCTGCGAGTGTGAATAACTTCATTCGGCGGATGATATTGTTTTGGGACATAAGCTTGTCCTTTGGCTGGCTTTAGCAAAGAACCCGCGTCGTAAAAGGATTCCTTACTTCATATCACAATCCAACCAAATTCGTGATTTGTAGGATAGCACAAACAGGCTTTTTCTTCTATATATCCAGCGAATATCCCCGCCATCAGATAGCCATCAAATCATCCTTTTTTATTCTGGCCGTCGCTTGAATGTCTTCCGATTATTCTTTTTCACTCGTTGCTCATGATTCGCTGCTCGTTGCCTTGCTTACCACTCCACCCCCAGCATCAGGCAGTTCAACCCGCTGCCGATGCCGAGGAAGCCGACCGTGTCTCCGGGGACCAGAAACCCGCGTTCGTGGGCGATGGCGGCCGTGATCGGCAGGGACACCGTGCCCACGTTCCCCAGGAAGCGGAACGTGGTGAAATCGCGGTCGGCCGGGATGCCGATGGCATCCAGGATCGTGCGCTGGTGGGTCGCGCCGACCTGGTGGCAGATGATCTTGTCGGGCTTGCCGTCCGGCAGCGGCAGCGCGCCGCGGAACTCCCGGAAGGTGTCGATGCCGAGCGCGACACCGTTCTGCAGCACTTTGAGCGCGTCCGTTTCCGCCATGTGCGCGGTGCCGCCGGGGATCCCGGTGTCGGGGCCCCACACGCACAGCCGGTGGTGCTCGGGCGCGCTGCGTGCCACTCCGCCCATGATCCGGTGCCCCCGGCCGGAAGCGGCATCGGTCAGAAGCACCGCAACGGCGCCGGACCCCCCGGTCAGGGTGGCCACGGTCTTGCGCAGGACTTCCATGTCCTTTTCGCGGTTGAGCCGTTCGATGGTCAGATCGACGATCTCCCGCGCCGATTCGCATGCCACCACGAGCCCGGCCTGGACCTGCCCGAGTTCGATGGCGTTGGCCACGCTCACCATGCCGTTGAGCACGCCGAGGCAGGCGTTGGACACGTCGTAGATCTGGCAGCCGGGCGAAAGCCCCAGGGCATGGGCCACGGCGCAGGCCGTGGCGGGCTCCAGGTTTTCCCGGCACACGGCGCCGTAGATCAGCATGCCGATGCGCCCCGGGTCGATGCCCGCCGCGTCGATGGCCTTGCGGCCGGCGCGGGCGGCCCCCTGGTGCAGCGGAAAACCGGGGTCCCAGTAGCGGCGCTCGCGGATGCCGGTGATGGCCTCGAGTTGGCCGCGCTGGATTCTGAGGGCCTCGTACATCGGCTCGAGCCGGCGTTCCAGGTCCTCCGATGTGACCACGTGGGACGGCAATTCGTAGCCGAAGGATTCAATGCAGACGCGGGAATATTTCATCTTACAACCTATAGGGTTCAAGGGGTCCAGGGTTCAAGGGCTCGAGCAAACGGTTGAGAAGAGTCCATGTATTCTTCGACGCCTCCCGAGACGCTTCAACCGGGGATCAGCTGAATGCCGAACTCCTCCATGCGGTAGATGTACAGCCCGTCCACCATGAGGTAGCCTTCCGCGACGAGCGCGGGGTGCGGGGATTCGAGCACCTGCGTGACGGCCGCCTCCACCGTCACCCGCCGGTTGGAGGGCAGAATCTGGCCCCTGTAGGTCCAGCGGTGGCTGCGGCCGGTGTGCGTTGCAAAGCGGTGTGTTTCCGCCAGGCTCGGCCAGCGCTCGCGGGCGGCGAACTTCAAAAGCTGCAGGAAGGATTCGATCCCCAGCGACCCCGGGCAGACCGGGTCCTGATAGAAATGCGCCGCGAAGAACCACTCCGCCGGGTCGACCTCCTTGATGCCCCGCACGAACCCGAGCTCCTTGGGGCCGCCCTCGGGCAGGTGCAGCTCGATGCGGTCGATCATGCTCAGCGCCTTGGCCGGATAGGCCGGGCCGGAGAAGACGGTGCGGCCGGCATCGCGCGGGTGCAGCGGCGCTGCCGCGGGGAAAACGAACGGCGGCCGATCGCCGGATTCGTGGGCGGGGGGTGCGAAGGCCCGGGCCCGGGCGTCGCGGATGCCCTCCTGGTGCTCCAGGGCGGCCTGGGCGAAGAAACCGAAATAGGTGGAACCGTCGTAGACCAGCCCTTCGCGCCCATGGATTTCGAAATCGAAGTGCTCGATGATCATGTCGGTGACCTCGGAGGCGTGGGTCATGCGAGTCCGGACCCGCAGGGTGCCGGCATCGGCGCCCACCGCGCGGTGGAGGATGCCGTGTCCGCCGAGGTTCCGGAAGCGCAGCGGGTTTTCGCTTTTCAGCGCCGAACCCATGTAGGCGGCCAGGAAGCCGCACGGCTGGAGGGCCGCCTCCAGCAGAATGCAGTAGGGCACATCGCCGGTGCGTTCGGCGGCGATGTACCAGGCGTCCGGTGCGACATCGAACTCCGCTTCGACCCACCCGTCGGGTTTGACCACCCACGGCGGGGGCTCAACGCGGGTGATGCGGTCCACGCAGAGGTAAGGGGGGGCGGGCAGGCGTGCGATGAAGCGCTCCGCGTCGAACGGCGCGTAGCGGTCGCCGAAGACGGCCGACGGTTTGCCGGTCGCGAATTCCTCGAGGCGGCCCCGGCTGAAAACCTCCGGGCGGGTGGATGCCGGGGCGTCGGCGTGCCCTGCGGCCGGGCGGCTTTTCCAGAAGGCCTCGATCTCCGCGCGGGTGGCCCCGGTCAACCGCAGCGACATGTCGGTGAAGCGCACGATGGGCCGGCCGTCGGCGAACATGTCGGCGTCGGCGATGACATACGGCTCCGGCCGGAAGCCCAGCTCCTTAAGATCCACTTCATAGATGACCCGGCGGGTGGCGGGCGTCACCGGGCCCCGGCACTTGAGCGTGGCGTCGACGCCCGGCACCGGCTCGTAGCGCGCCCCCGGCCGTTCGAGGATCCACCCCATGCGCTGCACCATGACCCGCAGGGCGTGGGCGCAGCACTCGTACATGAGGGTGCCCGGCATGACACGGTCGTCCACGAAGTGGCAGGTCAGAAACCAGTCATCCGGGTGAATGTCGGCCTCGGTGCGGATGCGGCCCATGCCGTAGCGGCCGCCCTCCGGCTCGAGGCCGACCACGCGGTCGATCAGGCGCATGCGGCCGCCCGGAAGGCGCAGGGAGGCCGGCAGAGCGATGCCCGCAAACCGCTCGCCGAAGCAGGCCGCCGGCTCGCCGGCCCGCAGAGCGTCGAGCGCCCCCTCGTCGTAGGCTTCCGCCGCCATGGGCACGGGGTCGGTCCAGTCGGCGGGTCTTCGGCCGGGGCGCGGCTGTCTCTCCTCGTCGGTCAGGATGATGCCGCCGGAGTTGGCCACCTCCTCCGGCGTGAAAAAGCCGGCGCAGCCGTTGGTCATGGTGATGAGGGGCGCCCCGTCGACGGTCCCCTCGAAATGGAAGAGAAAGAGGTACGTGTCGCCCTGGCGCAGGAACTTCTGGATCTCGATGGCATAGCGGATAGTTTCTCCCGGCCGCGGCAGCCCGCGGTGAAACCGCACGGTCGCATCCAGCAGCCGGTAGGTGCGCCGGCCGCGGACCGCCAGGTCGATGCCGAGGTAGGCGCACAGGAAGAGGTCGGCCTGACCGGCCTCGACCGCGATGCACACCGGGGCGCGGCCGCCGTCCAGGTACCAGGCACCCGGCAGAACGTCGTGCTCGGTGACGATCCGGCCGGGCCCCAGCGAGGCCTTGGCACCCTGGACCTCCAGGATCCGGTCCACCAGCATCAACGGCTCATCCGGAAGGCGCACGCGGGCGGCGAAGGTGTCCACTTCGGCGAACGCCGGACCCAGGACGCGGGCGGCGGAGCCGCGCGCGAATTCAAGGCACTGGCTCCGGTCGAAGGCCGGCGACGGTGACGGGCCGGTGGCCGATGTGACGGGTGCGGTCGTCCCGGTCGCACGATCGGCCAGGCGGCTCTGGATCCGCATCGCCTCGGCATAGCTGCGGGTCATCTCGAGGGAAAGATCCAGGTAGGCGTTGTGGGCGCTGGCCGTCGCCTCGGACACGGCCCCCAGGTTTTCGATCATCCCGGCGGGAAGCGTCTCGATGCCGGCCCCCGGCAGCGGGGCGCGCCGGGCATCTTCCGGCTGCGGCGGCCGTGCGGGCGGGGGCGGGACGCTCAGCGGCCTTCCGGCCACTGGAACCCGGATCAGGGCTTTCCCGGAGGCGGGGCCGCTGGTCGAGGCGCCCGGGGTGCGTAAAACCGGCGATATCTCCGCAGGGCCTGTCAGGACCACGTGCAGGCAGTTGCCGTCGGGCGTCACGGCGGCCGTCACCGCGCAGAGAACCGGCGCAGGTGAAGACGGCATGGCGAGGGCCGCCTTGACGAGGGATATCAGCCCGCCTGCCGCGCCGCAGTCGCCGATGAGAGGTTCGGGCGAACCCGGTCCTGAGGCGGGGCCTTTCGGCGGGAACACCTCCGCGGCGGGCCTGTCGCCGCCCGGAGCAGGGCTGCCGCGGCCTTCGAACCGGCCGATGGCCTGCTCGGGAACCCCCGCTTCCGCAAGGGCCCGGGAAAGGGAGCGGGCGCAGGCCTCGCGGCTCGGGCCGTTCGTTTCGAAGCCGCCGCCGCCGGCGGCGCCGGAGCCGCGCACGACCCCGAAGATCCGGTGCCCGCCGGCACGGGCCTGGTCGAGGCGCTTCAGCACCAGGGCCACGGCCCCGTCGGCCGGGCAGGGGGGGGGCTCGCCGATCTGCAAGGCGGCGTTTCTCAAATCCCCGCGCAGGTCCACCGCCCCCACCAGCACGGTGTCGAGATCGCCCGACTGCAGCGCGCGCACGCCGATCTCGAGCGCCCGCAGGCCCGAGGCGGCGTCCGCCGACACCACGAAACTGGGGCCGCCGAGGCGGAACTCGCGGGCGATGCGGCTCGCCACCATGCTGCCCAGCGCCCCCAGCACCCGGTTGGCCGTGAGCGGCGGGCTGCAGGCGTCCTTCAGTGCGGCGAGCCACTGCGAGGCTTCGCGCGCGGAAAGATGCGGGAAGCGGGACCGCGCCCATTCCGGGAAGACGCGCTCCAGGTTCCAGCGCAGGTGAAAATCGGTGGCCCCGAAATCGAAGTCGACGCCGATCACCGCCCCCATGGACGGCCGCTCCTCCCGCAGGGGCAGGCCGGCGTGGAGGATCGCCTCGGCGGCGGTCTTGAGCATGAGCAGGTGCTGGGGCAGGATGTCGGGGATCTCCCGGGGCGGGATGCGGAACGCCCCGGCCTCGACCGTGATTTCTGAGAGAAAAGCACCTCTCAGCTCCCGCAAACCGGGCAGGGCCTCATCGCAGCCTTTCCAGCGGTCTTTCGGCCGCGGCCCCAGCAGCGACGCTCCCTGCCGGCATGCGTCCGCAAAGAGGTCGAGGGACGCCGCCGGGCCGATGCTGACCGCCATGCCCACGATGGCCGCCGGCTCATCCGGGAGGGAGAGACCGGGGCCGGCGGCGTGCGCAGCGGATGGCCGGCTGCCCCGGGGCGCCCCCGTTTCGAGGCCGGCCAGTGGAATCTGCCGCGGCGGGCGGGTCCTGCCGCCCGTCTGGCCGTTCCCGAACCCCGGGACCCATTCCTCCAGCAGAAGGTGAGCGTTGATGCCCCCGAAGCCGAAAGCGCTGATCGCCGCGCGGCGGGGGGTGTCTGCGCTGCGCCGGGTCCAGGGCTCCGGTTCGGTCTGCACCCGGAAGGGCCCGGCCTCGAGCGGGCTGCCGGCAGGGGCTTCGGCGAAGTGGATCGTCGGCGGCAGCAGGCCGTGGTGCAGCGCCAGCAGGGTCTTGACCATGGCGGCCGCGCCGGCGGCCGTCAAGAGATGGCCGATCATGGATTTGACCGAGCCGATGGCGCATTGGCCGTGGCGCCAGCCCGATTCCCCCCAGAGCCTGCGCAGGCTGGCCAGCTCGGTCGCGTCGCCGACCGGGGTGCCGGCGCCGTGGCATTCGATGTAATCCACCTCCGGCGGAGACCAGCCGGAGGCCGCGTAGGAGGCCTGCATGGCCCGCAGCTGGCCTTCGCTGTCCGGGGCGAGAAGGTTGCCGCGCAGGTCGTTGGAGAGGCCGACGCCTCGGATCAACCCGAGGACCCGGTCCTTGTCCCGCAGCGCGTCCGCCAGCCGTTTGAGCACCAGGAGCCCCGCGCCCTCGCCGACCACGAGGCCGTCGGCGCAGCGGTCGAACGGCGAGCACCGGCCGGTGGGGGAAAGCGCTCTCAGCTGGCTGAAGCCGACCTGGGTGAAGAGACGGTCCGGCCGGGACACGCCGCCGGCAAGCATGGCGTCGGCGCGGCCGGAGCGAAGCTCGTCGCAGGCGAGCTTGACCGCGTACAGGGAGGACGCGCAGGCCGCGTCCAGGGTGTAGCTGCCGCCGCCGAGGCCGAAGGCCCTGGCCAGGAGGGCTGCGGGGAGAGCGGCCACGCGGCTTGCGAAGTAGCGTGCGCGCCTGGAAGCCGGGGTCGGTTTCCAGACGGGGTCCCCGCCGACGACCGCCGTCTCCAGCACCCGGCCGATGATGTCGCGGGTGAGGGCGGATGCGGCCTCCGTCGGAAGCACGATGGCGGCCAGGACGACCCCCGTGCGGCCGCGGTCGAGCAGGGGTGCGCCATCCCCGGCCAATGCCTGCCGGCCGGCGTGCAGCACCACGTGGTGGAGGGGGTCGAGAACGGACAGCAGGGCGGGGTCAAGGTCCAGGCCGCGCGGATCGAATTCAAACTCAGGCAGCAGGCAGCAGCGGGCCGAATAGGCCTTGTCCGGCTGAAGCTCGGCGCCGACCATGGCTTCCGGCGGTGCGATCCAGCGCCCCCGGGGAACCTCCGCGGTGGCGTCCCGTTTGGCCAGGATGTTGGCCCACAGGGTCGGCACGTCGAGCGCCCCGGGGAACAGGCCGGATACCCCGACGACGGCAATCGGCGTGTCGAAGCTCATGATCCGCCCGGAATTCTCTCGAAGTCCGCCCGTCTATGGGCCTGGGATATCTCCGTTCCACCCCTCCCACCCCGGATGCATATCGAACAGGAGGCCTCGTGAGGCCCTTTAAATGCGCGTTGTTGGAACATACGTCGCTCCATGACCCTACTCCGAAAATAAACCATCCCCGCCCCTGGGGGCGGGGATGGTTTATTAGATAATGAAAAGCCTGCGGTGTGTCAACGGCTCAAGCGGGCCTGCCCGGCTGTCGATTCAGGGTGAAATTTTCGGAGTCGCGCGCCTCGCGCGGCCCTTGGATGCCCGTGCGATGATCGCCTTGGCCGGGATGAGGCCCGTGGCGGCGGCTGAGACGATGTTGCCGGCCACGCCGGGCCCGTCCCCGGCGACGTACAGGCCGGGGACGCGGGTCTCGAGGTCGCTGCCGGTTTCGATCTGGGTGGCGAAGAACTTGATCTCCGGGGCGTACAGCAGGGTCTCGTCGTTGGAAACGCCCGGGACGACGCAGTTCAGCTTGTCCAGCCCCTCGATGATGTTGGTGAGGATGCGCTCCGGCAGGGCCATCGCGATGTCCCCGCAGACCACGTTGGTGAGGGTGGGTCGGATGTAGCCCTTGCTGATGCGGTTCCAGGTGCTGCGCCGGCCGCGCTGGAGGTCGCCGAAGCGCTGCAGGATGGGTTTGCCGCCGCCGATGAGGGTCGCCAGGCTGCCGATGGCCTGGCCGTAGGATTGGTTGTCGGTCACCGGTTCGGTGAGCACCACCTTGGACAGGAAGGCGAAATTGGTGTTTTCGGACTTGCGCTCGCGGTAGGCGTGGCCGTTCACGCAGACGAAATCGCTGTAGTTCTCGAGCGAGACGAACCCGCCCCGGTTGGTGCAGAAGGTGCGGGTGAGGTCGTCGTATTTGGCCGTCTGGATGAAAAAGGTCGGGTCGTAAATGACCTCGCACAGGTCCTGCATGATGTCGTTGTGGACCTCCACCCGCACCCCGACCTCGATGCCGCGCTGCTTCAGCCCCAGCTTGAATTTCTGGGCGATCGCCCCTACCCAGTCGGCGCCGACGCGTCCCGGCGCCAGGATCACCTGCCGGGCCGAGTAGCGGCCGCGGCCGGTGCTGACGCCGGCCGCACGGCCGTTGGACAAGACGATGTCCTTCACCTCCTCCGAGGTGCGGATGGTCACCCCCCGCGCCCGGAGATGGTCGGCCATGGCGGCGATGGCGGCGGGCAGACGGTCGCTGCCGATGTGCTTCTGGCGGATGATGAGCAGGTCGATGCCGAAGCGCTTGGCGTGTTTGCGGATCTCGAGGGCCCGGTCCATGTCGGTCGGGTACACCGGGCCGTCCATGTCGAAGCGTTTGAAGACCGTTTCGGTTTCCGCGATCAGGCGTTCGGCTTCCGGCACCGGCATGAACTGGGAGAGGTCGGTTTTACCCAGCTTGTAGATGAAGTTCAGCTTGCCGTCGGAAAAAAGGCCGGCCCCGCCGACGCCGCTCAGGATGTCGCAGGGCTTGCATTTGAAGCATTCGCGGTAGTCGTTGATCCGGCAGCGGCGCTTGAGGGGCCCCTTGCCCTTGTCGACGACCAGCACCCGGAGGTCGGAATGCTCGCAGAGGTGATGGGCGGCGAACAAACCGGCCGGGCCGGCGCCCACGATGACGACATCAAAATCGGTTTTGCGCGCGGCGGGCATTCGTCCTCCTCAAGGCACGTCGAGTCGAAGGCAACAGGGCCGGTCGGGGGAAACTTCCGGAGGTG
>Ga0316625_100000133_pt1 | contig 12072 bp, 9 predicted proteins | sample OWC_Aug_T1_C1_D1_FD_207655 | JGI IMG/M metagenome (GOLD analysis project Ga0316625, IMG submission 207655) | Wetland soil microbial communities from Old Woman Creek delta, Ohio, United States - OWC_Aug_T1_C1_D1_A | ecosystem: Environmental > Terrestrial > Soil > Wetlands | place: USA: Ohio... | reverse complement strand
CCAGACCATCCTGTCCATCCTGACCAACCAGTATAACCACTGATACCAGATTGCCCAGATTGACCAGAAATACCAGTCCAACCTGACCATCCTGTCCAACCAGACCAACCAGTGTATCCAGACGGACCACTATACCCTGATGGTCCACTCCATCCAGACCATCCTGTCCATCCTGACCAACCAGTATAACCACTGATACCAGATTGACCAGATTGACCAGAAATACCAGACCAACCTGACCATCCTGTCCAACCAGACCAACCAGTATATCCAGATTCACCGTCAGCCCCAGACGGACCTGAATATCCACTTATCCCAGACCATCCGGACCATCCACTCCATCCAGACCACCCAGAATATCCAGATTGACCATCAGCACCAGACTGTCCACTCATACCAGACCAACCTGACCAACCAGAATACCCAGACTCTCCCTGTGGACCACCAGCAGGTCCAGACCATCCAGACCATCCTGAGAATCCACTGGGTCCAGAAGAACCAGATGGCCCTGAAGCACCGCTATCTCCAGACCATCCACTCCATCCTGACCATCCAGAATAACCTGATTCTCCTTGTGGACCGCCCGCAGGACCAGACCAACCTGACCATCCGGTATATCCACTTGTACCAGATTGTCCAGATTGACCAGACAGACCACTTATACCACTCCATCCAGACCATCCAGTCCATCCTGACCAACCAGTGTAACCACTGATACCAGATTGTCCAGATTGACCAGACTGCCCACTTATACCACTCCATCCAGACCATCCTGTCCATCCTGACCAACCAGTGTAACCACTTATACCACTTTGACCAGACTGCCCTGATTGCCCACTTACACCAGTCCATCCTGACCATCCGGTCCATCCTGACCATCCAGTGTAACCACTTATACCAGATTGTCCAGATTGACCAGAAGGTCCAGAATATCCACTAATACCTGACCATCCACTCCATCCGGTCCATCCTGACCATCCAGTGTAACCACTTATACCAGATTGTCCAGATTGACCAGAAGGTCCAGAATATCCACTAATACCTGACCAACCACTCCATCCAGACCAACCAGTATATCCAGATTCACCGTCAGCCCCAGACGGACCTGAATATCCACTTATTCCAGACCATCCAGACCATCCAGAATACCCACTTTGACCTGATTCTCCACTAGGACCAGAAATTCCTTCTGCACCACTCCATCCAGACCAACCTGACCATCCAGAAAACCCAGACTCACCTTGTGGTCCACCAGCTGGCCCAGACCATCCAGACCATCCACTATATCCAGATTCTCCAGAAAGTCCCTGTTCTCCTACAATTCCACTCCAACCAGAATAACCAGATTCTCCTCCAGGTCCTGATGCACCACTAGGTCCACTGGCTCCAGACCATCCAGACCATCCACTTATGCCACTAGATGCATATTCTCCAGGCAATCCGCTCCAACCACTATAACCTGATTTTCCCGTAGCACCGCTCCAACCACTTGCTCCAGACCTACCACTCCACCCAGAATATCCAGAATAACCAGAGGTAGCATTGGCTTGAATATACGCCATCACTTCACTATAGATTGGTTCCGGCAAAGTGTCTATCTCATCTAAATCTGTTGTTTTCAGTGCACGTTTTAATCTTAAGGTTAATATATAAGGGTCCACTACATCTTGTTCTTCTACTACTGTATCATGAATATATCTAGCTCTGAATTGCATCAATATTGTACTACCATAGGTAAATTGTCTTGATATAACAAACGTCCTATAATTTATATCTCCTACTATTTCAGAACCTGTTAGCCCATACGTTTCTAGATGGCTCAATGAATCAGAACCAGTATAGAGAATATCTATGAATTTGGCATAATCGTTATCAGTATAATTTGTCGGAAAAGATATTAATAATTTTACCGCTTCATTCTCTGTCTGAACATCTACAAAATCCCCATTGGCAAACCCGGAATTATAATTTCCCAAACCTATGCGAATATAAATATCTCTATATACTTTCTCAGGGTCAGCCATAATAGGACACTACTTAAAATATATGTATACTTATATTAGCTACCAAGAATATCCCCAACCAACAGTTACGCCGCCTCCTGGAGACCTTCTTTTCAAAGTTGATGCTTGAGATAGCAATTCTGCTGAATTTATAGTTATTTCTGTTGTTCCTCCATGCATTCTTTCTTGCCAAGATGGGCTCTTATTTGCTTCTAATATAAATTCTTGACCGGTGATTGCTTCTCGGGGCAAATCATACCAGTTTCCAACAATGCTCCCATCAGATAATATAAATTCTGTGGTTCCTTCTCTGGTTATCGGAGACCATGTTGGAGTAAATGTTTCGTTCATTACGAATTCAGAAGCGGTTACTGCGTCTCTTGTAAGAAGATAGAAATTATCTACGATGGTTCCAGAATTATCTATAGTTATTTCCGCAGTGCCACCATGTGTTTGTTCTGCCCAGGTTGGCCTTATAGCTTCGTTTAATTCTATCTCTATTCCATCGTAGGTGGTCATCTACTGCCTTCAAGGTTCTGCATATTTTATAGCTATCTGCATCGAACCAGTATCTGGGCTTACAATATATTTATACATATATTGCCAAGTATCACTGGCTCGTCCTTCTCTGACTATGGTGACGTTAATCAAATCTCCATCGGCTATTCCACTAGAATCTACAACAGGGAAGAATCCTACTAACTTGGCTATCGGAGTACATAATGTTTCAGTAGCATCATTACATACTATAACATAGCTCATATACACTTTCGAATCTCCCAAGGATTTACGAGCACGTTCTGGAACTATTGCCCAGGTTCTACCAGCATCATATCCATCTTCGAACCCATCTCCATAGATAGTCCCTGGATTGTATGCTATTGCTGTAGTTGGATACGCGACCAAAAATGGATGAATATATTTATATATGTTATATGTTAAGAATGCTGCCCAAGCGGAATTTAATGTCCACTGAGCGGAATATGTTCCCCACATATAATAGTCAGCACTTCCGGAGGTTTTATTAAATCCTACATGATGACAAGTTGAATAGAAGAACCAATCAGATGCATCATCATCATAGAATTTATCCGCTTTTGTGTATTGCATGGTAAATACCCCGACAGAATCATAATATCCAGTAGATGCAGATTGCCATGCCATGACCAACATTTCATTCTCATACCACATCCATGTGGTCCAAGTAATTCCCGCAGCATAAGATGCACTGAGTGGTGTTTTATACCATGTATATGCAGGGATTTGAGAACATTTCACCGTTCCACTAGGTATATGATTTCCGGAATCCCAACCCGATGAAACAAATACTCTGATTCCTCCAGTTGTACGATATCCAGAAGAAGCTGTTGCATATCCCCATTCAGCAATCATGAATGCCACATAAAACTCTCTTCCGGATTCATTATATTTAAGAACTCTTCCAGGATTGGTATATGAAGTCGTGATTGTGGAATCCCCCTCAACCCAACTACCTGTAAGACCTATCATATTGTCAGCTATTGCATTCACGGTTGTTACTAGTGTTTCTGTCTGATATCTGAATGTCATTTATTCACCTCTAATCTGAATAACTCGATGTTCCATATTCAATCATCACCATTAATAATTTAGCTGTTTGAGATAAGGAATCCGCCACACCATCTCTGTAGACCCTGAACTGTACCATTTTGCTACCTGACGGAGTTCCTGCTATTGTAATTGCACTACTACTATCAGATATATGTACTTGGTATGCCGTTGCACTGCATCCATCTGTAACAGACACGGGGTCTCCAAATGCCTGGTCTAATGTTTCATCATTTCCAAATGCTCTGGCTTGTATATACCATATCACATTCTGTGCAGATGTCCCTCCTTGGGTCCATACGAATTTAGCTGTAATTGTTCCTCCATCATAACTATCTGGCATAGCTGCTTGCCATTGAGCATACTTGGTAGCGGCATCAACGAAATCTAATGTATAATAACAAACTTTGTTGCTTGTAGATTCTGTAAGATTGGGTCCTGTACAACCATTGGTTGATGTGGGCCAACCTCCAGCAGCAGAAAGATATAATGTTCTTGTTACTACCGCCGGTGCTCCTATACCACTCCATCCAGAATATCCAGAAATTCCAACTCCACTCCAACCTGACCAACCACTCCAACCCGTATAACCAGAATCACTAGAATATCCACTATATCCAGATTCACCAGACCAACCACTCCATCCTGACCACCCAGCACCACTCTCTCCTGACCAGCCACTCCATCCTGACCATCCTGACCATCCAGTCCATCCTGTCCAACCACTCCATCCACTCCAACCAGAATCGCTAGAATATCCGCTATATCCAGATTCACCAGACCATCCACTCCATCCTGACCAACCAGCACCACTCTCTCCTGACCATCCACTCCATCCAGACCAACCAGAATATCCTGATACCCCATCTATCCCTATCACACCAGGAATCCCACTCCATCCACTCCAACCACTGTATCCACTAGCAGAATATTCTCCAGGCATTCCACTCCATCCAGACCATCCAGAATATCCAGATGGAGCCGAATATCCACTTATACCAGACCATCCTGACCATCCTGACCAGCCAGTATAACCACTTTGTCCAGATTCCCCAATAGGACCACTAGGACCAGACCCCCAGCCACTCCATCCCGAATATCCAGATTTACCACTCTGCCCAGAACTACCAGACCATCCACTAAATCCAGAATATCCACTCCAACCACTTTTTCCAGAGCGTCCACTCCATCCTGACCATCCAGTCCATCCAGACCATCCTGCTCCAGACAACCCACTCCACCCACTATATCCTGAGAATCCTGATAATCCGATTGCCGCATATTCTCCAGGCATTCCGCTCCAACCACTAAGTCCAGAAGGGCCAGATGGACCAATCTCACCACTCCATCCAGACCATCCAGAGAATCCACTGACTGAATATGCTCCTTCCATCCCAGACCATCCAGAAAACCCAGACTCACCTTGTGGTCCACCAGCAGGGCCAGAGAAACCAGAGTAACCAGAATGTCCTGATGTTGAATTAGCTTGAATATATGCTAATACCTCACTATATATCGGGTCTGGTATGCTATCTATAAAATCTAAATCTGCCGTTTTTATTGCTTGTCGGAATCTCAATGTTAAAATATATGGGTCAACTATTTCTTGAACTGGCTCTACATCTCCTATAGCATAACTGGCCCTGAATTGCATTAAAATATAATTACCATAAGCTATGGTCCTAGGAATCCTGAATGTATATCTATCTTCCCCATCTATTAATTCGGTTCCTATTCCATAAGTTACAATATGTGTTGAAGCATCGCTTCCTGTATAAAAAATATCTACGGTTTTCGCATATTCAACATCATATTCAATAGGAACAGATATAACCAATCTAGACGCATAATTATCTGTCTGAACTTCAAGTGCTTCCCCGACAAAACTGGTTGGGTAGATACCGAAACCTACTTTGACATAGATGTCACGAAGAACTTGAGCCATGCTAACTAATTAAAATATATGTATAAAGATAGTTTTGGCTCATCTGCAATACAGAATCACAGTTATGCTGAATTCCTTTGGAGATAAACCGGTTGAATCATATACTTTAACCGCTCTGTTGTCAGCATCTACTACCAATCTGCAAGTGTTGTCCACATTCGTATTTGAAGAGAATGTTGCTAACATCCCCAATACTTCATACACAGCAGGTATTTCAGTTATTGTGTAAGAACTGGACCCAGATAATGAATATACTAGCTGTTTAATTGACTCTGAAGCGAACAACATGAAATTAGTGAACACTTTTCCAGAAGCTGCGACTAATCCAGAAACTTCCGTACTTAATGCACCTTCTCCTACAGCATTTACCGCACTGATAGCATAATAATATGTAGTGCCATTGGTGAGTCCAGTATCATCATATGCTGCTATAATCGTCGAAGTCATCGCATGCACCATTGCCAACGAACCAGTAGAGATTCCACGATATAGATAATAATCTGTAAGTGTGGTTCCCCCATCACTAACTGGTGCTACCCAACTTAGAACATAAACATGAGCATCTCCAGGCTCTATTGTCAACGCTGTTGGTGCTCCAGGATAATCCCAAGTAGTTCCAGATTCCGTACCTGTTCCAACTGTACTTAGTTCATTTGTCACGCCGATATCTGTAGCAGTATAAACATCATAATATCTCGTAACACCAGTTCCTAGTACCGCTGTTGTATATTCAGTAACTGCAGTCCCAATCTGTGCCATCACTGTAGTGCCGCTCATGGCAGCCAAACTTGTACCGGAAAATATCCAATATTCTGCGGGGACTGTTAAAGGAGGTGCCGGAGCATCCCATGTCAAATGCAATTTTCCAATTTCTGTTGCAGTTACAACCAAATTTGTCGGCGGTGTCGGTGCTGGCATATTAGAACCTCTTAAAATATTTGTCTAAGAGTAATATATGTATAATAAAATAAGAAAAAATAAAAGAAAAGTTGATAAGATGTTTAACTTATGCCACCGACTTTCTTAGCGACTACCATTGCATTGACTTCGATTGCTGCTCCATCAAGACCCCCACCAGTGGTGAGAACTTTAACGGTTTTGTCTGAGTTGTCGCATACAATCCAATTCGCTTCATCCACGTTCGCGTCTGAGCCAAAGTTAGCAAAGATTCCTAATACCTCATGCGCGATAGGGACAGTCAGAATATAACTGTCCGTACCGGTGCATGCGTATATGAATGTGCTAACCGCTCCTGTGACATAGAGCTTTTCGTTGCTTGGAGTTACGGTTGTTGGGTTCAACACCATTTTAATCCCTCCATATGCTAATCATGTCCTCCATTACTGGAGGTTCATGATTTTTGCGTTAGCTCTCGGCTTTGTGCAGACCATTTCAGATGCCATGTAGTAGGTCGCAATGTCAGTCAGTGCGCGTCTCGCTAGGTAGGTCTTGTCCTGGATGAAGGTAGGCGGAATCAGGATAGCGTGGTGTATAGTATTGGTATCCAACACGTATATCTTGCTTACACCATTTCCCGCAGGGTTCTTTGTCACCATCAAATCAGGGATAATTGGAATACCCTTGAATTGAGATGCACCGAAACCAACTACGTCACCTGGGCAAGTCTTAATACCGTTATAGGTTGTCTGATAGTTTCCATACCCTATGAACCTCTGGAATTGGTAGTGTAGTTGCTGGATACGACCAACTGTGTCGAAACCAGTGATGATTACCTTACCATCTACAGTGTTGTCCTTCCAGTATGGCATAACTGATTGAACAGCGTTATCTAGCAAGTCAACTGAAACATTTCTTAGAGTTCCTGTTCCAGATGAACATGAGATGTATGCATCCATTTCAGATGCCGCGCTGTGTCTGTCGATGTTGAACAAGTCAACCGCGAAAGCACCAGTTGTTCCAGAGTAGCTCAACGTGTTGTATTCATCATAACCTGAAATCAAGTTATCCAGAGTACAGATTGGAACTCCATCAGGTGCAGTGAAACCAGAGGTTCTCTCTAGCTCCTTCCAGTATGCATAGTTGCATAGCTGTTGTCCCGCATCTGTGTCTGTTGCAGGGTTATACGCCCAGTTGATGTTGTGCATCAACATCTGTCCGTTGATTCTCATGCTGAACTCGGTCTGTAGGATTTCAAGGATAGCGTCGAAATTAACGGTATCGTCTAGTCCATCCAGAGCTTGTTGAGCAAGAGTCATGCTGTATGGGTCGTTGATTACAACACGAGGGTCAATTCTCAGTGAGGTAATCGTTGGTACTTTCACATCTGGGACCTTAGACATCGTTTCCAACACTGCGTTGGGATGTCCAGCACGTGTCGCAAAGTTCTTTACGATACGGAACCCAGACTTGACATACTGGTTTCTCGGAATTGCCGTGAAAACAGTCGGTCTTATGTTCATCTGCGCCCACAATTGCTTTCCATAGATATAGTTACGATAGTTACCAGGAGTTGTGCTTCCAATGGAAGTATCAGCGGTAGAGGCAGGTGTCCCATCGAAGACATATGCCTTCTTAAGCTCATTGCCCCTAGCGTCACCGTAGTAGTTATCGAAGAACCTATCGTTGGAAGTGAAAATTTGTGGGTTTGCCACTTTGTTTAAATCTGATGATTTTGTTATTGCAAACATTTTTCACACCTCTAACGGTAAAGTTTATGCTCCCTTAGCCACGTGTTTAACTGGTTCGGAGTCATTGTCGCCAAATCCTTTGCAGGGAGAGCGTCTAAATTATCAACGGTTTTAGCTACAGGGGTAGCTGCAGGAACAACTGGTCTTGCTGCGGTCTTCGTTGGAACCTCCAACGGAGTCACTTCAACACCATTCTTCTTCTGCATCTCTGCAAGAGCAGCCTTATAGCCCGCTTCAAATGCTGATTTCTCAGCAGCTAGTTTCTCTTCCATCATAGGAGGCGCAACTTCCGGAACAGGTTCAACACCGGCTACTTCTCCTTCGATTTTCTCTTTTACGTCCTCGACATCCTCTTCGGCTTCGGCTTCTTCCTCTTCGGATTCTTCCATTTCTTCTTCTGCCATATCAAGTTCTGAGACCTCTTCCTCCTCAAATGGCACATCCTCTTCAACGACATCCGCCTCGGGGACGGGCATCTCTGCGGGCATGCCAAAGTCCTTTGCTAGCAACTCTGTAGTCACGCCAGCAAGTTTAAGGATTACTTGGTCCTGCTTCTCGATTCTGTCAACCATCTTTTCCATGATTGACACTAGAGTGTCTTGGGTTTCATAGAAATCTTCAAAGGAGGCTTTTGAAATTACATATTTTTCGTCAGCCATGTTAATTCCTCTTTCGGTTTTCTTTACCTCTTTATTAAGAATTGCAGTTTGTACTTCTCGCACAAGTTCTGCCAATTCAGTCTCTGACAATTTTCCTCTCAATAACGGACACATCTTCAGAGTATTTTCCACCCTTTGACAGATGGGACACTCTGTTGGAGTATCCGGAATTTCCTGGACCATTGTCATCAGTCTTATATATATGTACGTAAAAATTATTATGTCTTTCCAAACAATGGCTTTTGAACTATATTAGACGCTGTATTGGCATTTTCCATTTTTTCCTTTTCTGAAATTTCCCCAAACGCCGGTCCTTCTTTTATTTTTTGTTGTTGGGCCATTGAAGTCATTAACGGAGCTTGAACGGGACCAGAAGGTGCTTGGAACGTTCCAAGCTGTTGTTGAGGTTGTTTTGGCTGAATTTGAGATACTGATGGCGGTTCTTTAGCCGCTTCCTGTGCAGTTGGCGGAGGTGATTTGGTCTGAGGTTGTTGAGCAGGTTGTGCTTGTTGTTTTATAGAATTTTGCTGTTGTTTATATTTTTGATAAGCATTGTTCGCCATTTGCGCAGTGCCCAATCCTATTCTACCTGCACCACCAACTATATTCTGTGTTGCTGAAGGTGCAGGCCCTGTGTTCTGTTGTTGTGCAACTTGCCCTGCATGTCTTAAAACATCTCCAACAGCTTTTACTGGTGCTTGAGCAACTTGACTGGCTTGCTGTGCTCCTTGAGCTACTGCTCCAACTAGTGGTGCTACTTTATTTAATTGCCCCGGAGGTTTAATTAAATTTTTTTTTGGTGCTGATAAAACCCACACTTAGGGTCTGTGCATCCAACTTCTCCAGTTCTAGGGTCTCTTATCAATGTGTGTTGCTTGCACTTTGGGCATTCAGACATCAGTCTTGATACCAATTCACTAGCATGACCACGAGCAGGTAATTTATAATTCTCAGCGATGGATGCATTTGAAGCCATTGGCTCTCCAGTCACATCAGAATGGTGAGCTTCTACTTTTCTATGAATCTTCGCTTTGTCTCTAGGAGCCAAATAAGTATTTTGTCCTTCTACATCCGGAAGGTCAATCTCGTTGCCATATTGGTCTTTTGCCTTAGTGAAATCGGAGACTAAAAGTTCAATGTCCGCAATCTTCAAGCTCTTGGCCAATCTAAGTCTGGCCATCATATTATGAATCTTGAGCTTTTGGGTTGCGGACTTGCCTAGAGCCTCCGAAGAATCGAACTCGATTGGGTCGGACAATTGCCATAGGTCCAACTCTGATATATCATCATCTACATAGAGTGTTTTCTCTAGAGGTGCCTCAATCTCGCTCGACTCGACTTCCGGTTCTAGCTTGATACCCTTCTCTGCTAAAAACTCCCTGAACAATGGCATCAATTCATCAGGCACTTCAGATTTAATGAATACTTCTTTGCCTTCCTTGCCAAAGTTCTTTTCTCTTGGGTCACCATCATCTTTGATGGTCTTGGTTTCGGTCTTGGCCTTGGTTGGAACTTCTTGGTCGACTTTCTTTTCTGGCACCTCGCTCTTTGGCGCAGGCCCAGGTTCTTTCAGATTCTCTGAACTTATTTTTGTGTCGTCAGTTCCCTTCAAAGCTTCGACCTTCTCCTCGACTGTTGAATTCTTACCTTCTTCATTAACTTCCGCAGATTCGCCCTTCTTAGTGTCCTTGAAATGTACCTCATCCTTCATTGGCATAAGGTTCTCTTTCTTCTCGTCTTTCTTGGCTGATTCATCTGCTTCTAGTTCTTTGTTATCCAGGAATTCCATGCTGCCCTTTACTTGAGCATCATTTACATCACCGTTCAATTCAGGCTTGTCAGGACACTTATCAGCAGTGATGGAAGTGTGAACGTCACTGTCTGTGCATCCGCATTTGGGACTGGTCTTTGTAGCTTCATCGGCTTTTGCCACTCCCATAGGCAACCCAGTATTCATGTTCATTGTCGCTGCCGCTTCTGCGACTTTGTCATACATCTCTTTCCACTTTTTTGCTTCTTTCATCTGTTCTAACAAAGCCTTCATATCAAGCGGGGATTTCTGAGGCTGTGCTTCCGGCGTAGCCATCTGTTCAGGCTTAACGGCCTTAGCATCCACCGGTTGTTCCGGTACTGCTGCTGGGGCCGGTGCTGCCGCAACTTCAGGTGCTGGAGCATCTGCTCTCAATGCCTTATTTATCTCCGCATTTTCATCTTTACACACTTCACTGTCCGCTTTTGCCATCATATTCACTTCCTGGATTACTGCTTCCGGATTCGCCGGGTCTTGACAAACTGAAATCTCATGAATCGACATATCTAAAATTTCTCTGTGACACCCATCTATGCCACATACATTCTTGGCATCCAATGCAAATCCTCCTATACTGTATCCTTTTCTCACATCTACGCAAGTAGGACATTCCATACCCTTCTTGATTTGCTGCCACACTGTGTCATAGTATGGCTCTCCTTGATAAACAACTGAATAAGCTTTAATACCTTGTTTTCCGGTCTTGTTCATTGCCTTCTCAGCATAAATGAACGCCCCGACCGTTCTGTTAGTATGAGTATCTACCATTGTTCCGCCGCGATTTACATGATTTATAATCTTCTCATAGGCTTTCTCTACGGCAACCACATCATTCTGTTTGTCCAAATCCTCAGTAGATACGAATCCTGAGAAAAATCTACATCCTGGATATGATTTCACTAACTTCCAAGCCTCATAGACTGCATCACGATAAGATTTCTTGTTACCACTCTTCTTGACTACTGAGTTGAATGCGTCCATCCACATCTTCTGTCCTTTTTCGTCCAGCGATGCCTTGACGCTATCGGGTAAACAATCTATGCAATCATACTGCATGGGTCATCCTCTCATCATTTCATATATATGTATGGTCTCCTATTTATTAGCTAACATTCTATATTTCATCATTTCGTCGGCCAATGGGAAGAGAAAGTCGTTTAGCATGCTCTCATCCCAAATCATTGCTAAATCGTTTTTGGACTCTTTATAATCCTTCTCGTCCATCATAGTTATAGCACCGAACATTCTTTCGAGAAGACTCTTCGCCACATCTTCTCTGCTTTGTGATAGCGGATATGTTCTAAATAGGTCTTCTACTTCTTTCTTCACTCGTTCAAGTGCTGTTTTATATGTCTCCGGATTGAAAACTTCCACTTCATCTTTAGGTGCTTCCTCTACTGATACTTCTTCTGGTTGCTCT
>Ga0316625_100000132_pt1 | contig 12119 bp, 11 predicted proteins | sample OWC_Aug_T1_C1_D1_FD_207655 | JGI IMG/M metagenome (GOLD analysis project Ga0316625, IMG submission 207655) | Wetland soil microbial communities from Old Woman Creek delta, Ohio, United States - OWC_Aug_T1_C1_D1_A | ecosystem: Environmental > Terrestrial > Soil > Wetlands | place: USA: Ohio... | reverse complement strand
TACCAGTCAATTGTATATAGCTCCCATCTCCAGTTCTTGCCGTGAAATAGAAGTCTATGTATCCTTCTGAACTCGCTACGCCCCTCATTTTTACTGTTTCTGTGTATGTCATAAACGTCACCTTTCTCAAATCGGTGAAAATTCCCGGAACATCTATTCCAATAGACAATGATGTATATTCCGAAATTGCCGCAACCTTAAAGTAGGCACTCTCTCCTATACTTAATGTATATGCAGTATGTGGAGAAGGACCCATAAGTTCAGAGTAACTAAGTATTTCGGAGCCAAGACTGGCTAAATCTTTTCCATGTATTAAAACATATCCAACAATTCCTGTCCCCGTGGCCCCTGTCAATGTACATCCATCATCCGCCGGAGGTTCCCAAGTAAATATTAAAGATGTTGTTTCTCCATCCATTTCTGTGAAATAAAATCCAGGATTCTGAGGAGCAGAAGGTAATGATACACTGACCTCTGAAATTTCATCGCTGTAAGAGCCATATCCTAGGGCATTCTGAGCACGTACTCTGCAGAAATACACCGTATTTGGAGATACTGATATACTAGTACTGGTAGCTAATACTTGGTCATATGGAGTCCAACTTCCATCCTCTTTTTGAAGTTCCACCCAATAGTGTGTTATAGGATATTCCACTGAAGCAGTGGAGGGGTTCCAATGAATATGCAAATATGATAAATTGACACTGGTATTATAATAACGTTGTACAGTTACTCCAGTTACCTTTGTTGGATATGCATCGGTAATTGCATATGTTGAATCTGAATATCCTGAATTTCCAGATGAATTAGAATATGTGTATCTTATTTGATACGACGAACTTGGCTCCAATGCTTCTGAAGAAGTTGGGTCTGCATTTCCCAATGTTACATCAGAAAGAACAATTCTCTCGGAATCACATATTCTTTGAACTGCCATTTCTTTATTTTTATAATAAGATGTACCCAATTTTCTATATTGAGCAGAGTATCCTGCCATTGGAAGACATCCTGTAGTATCCATTCCTCCCATATCATCATATGGATTTACTACATCTGTTAAATTTATAAACAGACCATCTGTTGAAGCAGACAGAGTAAATGGTATTGGTTCAATGTTTGATTCATAATTGAAATCCCACCAACCATCTGTAGAAGCTTTTACTATTGCTTTTATTTTTTGGCTTGTTATAAGATTAGTATTATCATAAATATCTACACCGTTACTACCAAAGATTTTAGTTATATCAAACAACATGAAATCTCCAACGTACACGTTACTAAACAAAGGATGCGTATCGTCGTGTACGCTTTTTGTTCTCAAAATCATTCTTGTTTGATTGCTAGTACTCAAATCGAAAATACCAGCTATTAACGTAGCATAATCACCTTTTGCTATGGTATTCAATTCATCAGATTCTCTGTTGTCCTCATCGTAAGATATTATTTCAGAAGTGAAATATTGCAATCCGCTAGTTCCCTCGACCCACAATCGACTTGTGTATTCAGTAGGAACGGGGGCACCGTAATAACTGAAATAATAATTTAAATCATTCGCAGTATCACTCCACGAACCACCAGAATATACACTTGTTTGTTCTAAAGCTTTAGCATCGCTATGCATATAAGTAGTTACTTGAAAAGCTCCGGATGCTTCAACGCTTAGTCTGACTTCTTCATTAATCTCAACAGTTTCTGCATAAGGTATATCAACATAATAATAATTAGCGTGGCCAGTTATAGTAGTTATGTCAGCGAGTAAAACTTTCTCCAATAGTATAGAATCATCAAATGTTTTTCTTATCCTGAAAGTTAAAGACCCTGCGCCAGAAGTATAACTTAATCTGATACCAAATCTAGCAGGTTTCATAGCAGTTAGATTTCTTTTTTGAGCTATTCTGCTGTATGTGTTGAAACTATAATCTCCATCAGACCCCGCAACATATCCATCTTCTATGGTTGGATATGAAGTATATGTACCTCCTGCTGGTTCTTCCACTACTCTGCAAACTACTCCCAAATGTCTATTTCCAAACGAGTCAAAAGGAAAATTAAATGAAGCTAAATTCAAAACTTCACCACTATAATCAGTTTGATATTGCTGTTGTAATCTCATTGCTTTTCCAGAATAAAAATATGCTATAGACCCAGTGTTACCGGTTATAGGAGAATCTTCTATATCAGCAATGTCTCCTGGCAAAGGATATAAATAATGATAATATCTTTCATATGTTCCAACTGCACCCTTTTTAGCCGTTGGAAGAACAAATGGAGAATTATCAGTTATACTCTCATCATAGAATCCATATTGCAATCCAGCATTTGGCCACATGTTAGGAAATGAATGTTCATCTGGTGAGTATGTAGTTATATAAACCGTGTTAGAATATTTCTCTATCAACATTGTTGTTGTATCTTTATAACAAACTCTCACTCTGTATGTTGTTCCATAGTTTAAAATTGTATTCGGAGGAGACACTATGAAAATCCATCCATGACCAGTGAATGCACTAGATGGTAATCTAGCATCCACAGCTCGGTCATGAGAATATGCGGCGGTTTCTCCTCCACTAACTATTTCACTAGCAGTGACCCAAGCTTTGCCTTCTTCTGCTATTTGAACTATTACAGAATGGTTAACGGGTATAACTCCAGATAAAAAATCATTTCCAACTACGGTTATAGTCGGTCTTCCAGAATATTCATAAATTCCAAGTCCACAATTTATCTCCCAACCATCACCAGACCCTTCATCATTTAAAACCCCATATAATGGAAAATGCGGAGCATTTGCTGTGACAGTCATAGATTCTTCAGATTCTTGAACTGCTCCATTATATGCCGTTATCTTATAGTTGTATTGTAAATCTGGTTTTATTGTTAAATTATCAAATGGAGGGAGTTTAATATTAGCAACATCATAATATACATTATTCCATCCATACGATGAATTTATAGCCATCCAATTACCACTTCCGGCGGGAGTTTCTCTTTGTATAACATATTGTAAATCATCATAAAAAATAGAACCATATCCTGGAATCAATTCTGGAAGTTGCCAAGTCAATTTTATAAAATAGGAATTTCCATAATTTCCTGGGGTAGCTACTACCTCTCCCATAATAGCTCTATACACCATTAATATGCCCCTCTTACTCTGCCACCATATTTGCTTACGGTCTTCTCTACTTTTCTTTCAAAGTCATCCATCCCATATACATCACCATGGAAATGAACGTTTATTGTCTGTCCGCCATATGCTCCACCCTTATCTAAAGGTATAATGGCCTCTGGACCAGCTTCTCCAGCCAGAAGTCTAGTTGGTCTAGTAACTATGCCACCATTTGCTGCTGTTGGTTCTATAGGATGACCACTGTGTGTCCATCTCTGAAATGCTTCTTTGTTTTTAGATACCATACCTGCTACGAGTATCGGTGATGCTACTGTTGCCAATCCTGCAGCTATCATTCTTCCCCAGTTCACACCCTTATCACCAGTTACTATTGGAGGCTCTGTTGAAGGAAGTTGTTCTGGTATAGGTTTCAGCGTATCTATGATTTTATTTAATTCCTCTACTAAAAGTATGAAAGGAGTTTTCACAGTATCTATTATTGTTACTAATCCTGCTGCTTGAAGATTGAACATATCATTTGCTTCTTTGATAGCCTTGGTCGTTCCTATTATCAGAACTTCATGTACTGATTGGAATCCATTCTCTATGTCCGCCGAACCTTTGTAAAAAATAGTAGCTGCTTCGGCAAAACTGTTTCCAGCAATTCTATTACCGGTTTGGACAGTCATCCCAAAGGTATTTATTATATCTCCCATCCCAACAGCCGCATTTCCCATAAGTGCTTGCAAATCTTCTCCAATTGATGAAGGCATTTCTGGTGGGGCCAATTTATTTATATCGAATCCTTGCCCGGACATTAATCCGGCAATAACTCTTCCAATTCCTTCTATAAGACCCTTGAACATGGGCCACAATACCTTTGTCAATATGACCATCATCATTTCTATCATGCTTTCTAAGGCTATATTCACGCCTTCTGCCATAGCATCTGCCATTTGTTCTGGACCAGCATTTCCGAACTTGGAAAGATATTCAGTTGTTTTTCTCGCCATCTTTATAACATAAGGCATTAGAAGTCGACCTATCATGTTACCAATGGGCATAAGAATCAATTTGAACATTTTATCAACGATTTTGAGCATTCCCTGTAAAAGAGGACTTGCATCCATTATAGCATTGAACATCTTAGTCATTACTTGAAAAATACCTTCTATGACCCCGGATATTCCCTTAGTTATATTGGCCAACCCACTCACAGAGTCGGCCATTGCACCCATAGCACTTTCACTACTTGAACTACTTGTACTAAGTCCTTGACCTGAGTTTACGGGTGTTTCCGGCATTTCTGTTCACTTCTCCAGAATCTTTCTTGCCTCCGAATGCCATTGCGACCGCAGCGGCGATTTTCTGTATCTCGTATTCTTGTTTCGGAGCTTCAAGAGCGAGAAGCAATTGTTGGTCGGCTAAGGTTATGTCCTCGTCCAACTCTCTGCTGGTGTATCCCATCCGGAGAAGTTCAAAACGATGAATCAATTGTGCGTTTAAGTCGTCTGAGATTCTTCCTCTTCGGTAGTCTCCGACGAGGCTTTCTCTTCTTTCTTCGCTAAAGGGCTCATCATCTTTCCAACTTCATCGGAAAGGTATGTAAGTAATTTTACCGGAAGGTCCTTCAGAGTATCCACTTTCTTATCAAATGGAGCATCCTGAATGACGCGGTTGAGCAAGATGAGACTTGTCATATAGCTATTATAGTCTCCCTTGGTCTTTTTCTCTTTTATTATATAGTCGTTCACTGCAATCATATCAGACCCTGTAGGTTCTCTTATCGAGACGGTCTTACCTTTGTATCCATATTCTGAAATATCTAATATCTTCGTAGCCATATTTTTTCACCCAATCTATCTATGGGGATGGATATGTAATTGTTGCTGTGGCCGTTAATAGCCCACTCCCATCGGCTAGGATTACCTGTTGACGAAGCTGTGTGTCCCAGACACCTGCAGGAACTTCTACTTCGAAGGTCACAATGCCATAATCATCTGTTGAAGAAACACCCTTATATTTATATGGGTATACTCCTCCTTCCAGAGTATCTGCTATATATAACATCGTCCTCTCGTTAGGCTTCAATCCACTGCCAGTGATGGTTCTAACCAATCCATCTGATGATACCAATCCTAAACCAGCTATATAAATATTGTTGCTAATTAGATAGATTCCGCCACCATCAAGTACTTGTTCCACTTCAACAATCAGCACACCAGCATTGTTCACAACAAATGTTCCAGTATCCAGTTCAAATGAACCAAGTGTACCAGAAATCATAGTTGCTATATCCCAATATACTCCAACCTCCGCTGGCCATACTTTTGCTCCTTTTGTCCTGAAGTCGACTCCAGTTCCACAATATATAGCCATTGTAGCGGTTGTTGTCTCACCATATGTGCCGAAATTATAACCCTTTACATTTATAGGTCCATAAGTCTGGTCAACATTGTTCTCTGAGAACAATTGAGGACATACAGAAATTCTTGGAATTGATGTTACATCCTCAGCAGTAACGAATACTGTCTGACATAGATTAACTTCGTCTTCGGTATTTATCTCGCTTCCACTGTATGATTGAATACAAATTGTGTGATTACCAATTGACCAATAATCATAATCTGAATTGGCCATTACTCTGTATTCCAACTCTCCACTACAATTTACAGTTAATGATGCAATCAATTCTCCATCTATGGTGATGTATGCCGGAGCGTTCCTTGGTAGGAACTTGGCATGCATAGCCACGAGGTCCCCTTGTTTGACATGTAATGGAGAAACATACCATTGTGGTTCTGGTTCCTCACCATTCCATGCTCTTATGGTTGCATGTAGAGGTTTGAATTCATAGGTTTCCATTATAGCTTCATCAATATCCAAGCTGCTACTTCTAGTGTTCATCTTGGCGGTCTCGAATTCAAATTCCATGCGTCTGTATGCATCATCACACGTCTTGCAATTTTGAACTACCAGCTTAACTCTCTTGAATGCTGGGACCGTATCATTTATTGGCCCTTCTGAACATCCATAGAATTTCTGTAAGAATCTCTCCTTATCTCTGTAATAAACCTTCACTTCCACTGTATAATCCAGATAAGTATGGAATTTATCTCTGGCCTTTCTTGACCCGATACCATAGATAAGTTCAGCACCGTGATTTATGGTCATGGTGAAGCTCTCACACGCAGTTTCAAAAGTATCGAATGACGCTGGGTCACCAGGTGCATCATTTGTAACAGGGTCCCAGAAATATGCTACCGCTTGACCAAAGTTGAATGCATTGTCTGATGGGTAATAGAAGTCCGGTAGGTTTGCACTTGTATATGCGCTCTCGGATGCATATGGACATGTCATTCTTACTGTAAGTGGGGCGGTTGTCCCTTCCACTGATATAACCACATTCTGCATGATTACACCCTTCAGAACGAAAACGTCTCCACCATGAGGATTCTCAGAATCGTTTTGTATCATGATACAGAATGTCATTGATTTTGGAACCCCAGCCTTAGTATATTCATAAACTGTAGACCCATATTCTACAGAATTGCTCTTTAAACCCATCAAAGCTTCCATCCAATCTAGAGTTCCAACTGCGGCGAATTCGAGTTCTAGTTCACCTTCATATCTACCATCTACCGCGTTGGAAGCTTCAATGTTGTTAAGACCTCTTAGCAACATAACATTGTTATTCTCTCTCCAATTGGTAATCCTTACGGCGTGACCCAATAATTTATTGATTCCTAGATAATATTCATCATCCAGACCTGGGCTTCCGTATGTGTCATTTCCATATACTTGGAATCCGTCTTCGAATTCGTAGTATATTGTTGCGAATACACCGCCTACTGGAACTTTATATGCCATGGTGAACTACTCCTGAGATTGCTCTACTGTTTATATATGTATGTTGCAATTTAAGATGAACCATATTCTGTTTCCGGCAAAATTCTTACCAGTCTCTCTATTCCTGCTACAATAACGTATCTATAGTTGCCCGCTCTAGGGTCCAATCTTCTAGCAGTTATTGTATATATAAAGTCCCATGAAGGAATTGGTCTCTTTCTACAGTATCTTAATATTCTAATTACTTCATCCTTAACATCTATCAATTGGGACCTATCCAGCGTGAAAACATCGATATTTATAGTCAATCTCGCCTTCTGAGCGGTGTATCCTATACCTATTCCAACTGCATCATCGGTAACTTCATATACCACAATCGCTGGTGATAGAGATAAATCATGAGTTAAATCTTTCTCCGTTAAAAAGAAAGATGGTTTAATATTCTGGGTGTTGGATATATTCCAATTATCTTGTAGCAATTGGAGCATGTAATATTCATTATCTTCGTGAACTGGCTCATCGTTGCTATATCTTTTTAAATCACTATAGTCAACCTGAACTTCATGCTCCGCCATCTATTCACCTTGTAACAACGCTCAAAATCTTTCTTCTTCTGGTAGCCAATATCTCTTTGATATCTTTCTCCCATTCCTGAGTCACTCTGTCCCAATTTATAGGATTGCTGGCTCTGTTATAAAGCATAATCTTGTTAAACTCTGATTGAAGCAATCTGATAGCCACCATTTTTGTAGCAGCTTCTTGCACATCAGTAGGAACTTCGCTCTCAACTATTCCCCAACGATAATTCACTTTTACCGTGTTTGCTCCGCTGCAGAAAAACGGCCAAGTATCATTGAAATGTATCTGGCCAATCTTATAATCTATCCACCAAGATTCTTGGTTTATCTGTTGAGCCATGTTTGTATATGATACCCAAGACCCAGTCTGTAACATTTGAATATCATCTCCTTGTTCTGGGTCCCAATCCAATATATTTGCTTTATGAAGATTGACAACCACATCCCTCAATGGTAATCCAACCAACGGGAACGTAATATCATGCATTTCATTGGTAACGTAATTTGTCCTCCAAGAACTTCTTGTCTCACGGTCTATTCTGGTCTCTGCTTGTCTTATATATTCTATAACAAGTGACCTAGCTGGGTCTGTATCTTCAGTGAAAATAACATTGGACCCATCAGAAGTAGTCATTCTCAATTGTTTAGCCACCAATTCAGGTGAGGTATATGTAACTTCTGGATATACTGTGTCTGGATTTTCTAGGAATCCAACGACCCCATATAAAATCGAGGTCTTTTTATTCGTAGTTTTATTCCTAACGTATAGATATTGAACATATTCTCCATATAAATCGACGGTTTCATATTCTCCAAGATATATGCTTACAGATATAACATCATCTACAGCCACAACAATCTCTGGAGATATGCCAGGAGGTAAAAGTTCAGTTCCATAGGTAGTTTTCTGTATTAACACTTCACCATTCAAAGTTCTGTCACGCAATTCCCAATAGAAATAATTATCACCAGCTACTATTGGAACTACTTCTGTAGATATATCTATTGTTATGCTTTCATCATCCGCACTCTGTAACCAAATGGATTTTGCCAATAACATTCTAATCTCCTCTTGTATCTACAGTGTTGTTTTCTAAGGAAATGACATTTATTCTTCTATTAGGTATATTAACAGTGATAACTTTGTTTTCTCTTACCGCAGAGGTTTCTGTTATACTTATTCTGGCTTCTAGTGCAGAATCTTCCATTTTATCAGAAATAGTCTCTCCGGAGTATGTTTTGTCAGTTTGTGTCTCTGTCGACATCTTTCTAGGGGCTGAAATCTCTGCTAATTCCACATTAACAGATGCTTTTTTAATCTCAGACGCTGGGACTTCTGAATTTATCAAAGAATCAAAATGTCCATCTATGAAATCAAGCCATACACAGGTTTTATCCCTGTCCTGGATTCTCCAATATATATCATCCCCAATTGTGCCGTCCCCCAACACCATTGCAGCATCGCAGCGACAATCTCTGGGGTCCAGCCCCATTCTTAAATCAGAACCCATATCTAATCGTTAAATATATATGTATTGAATATTAAGTGGTTAAATCTGGGATGCTATCTATTTCCGCTTGCAATATGGCTTTTCTATCCAGAATCATCTGTTTTACTACTAGGGCATCATCTATGACATCTACGTTCAGGATTATAGCTCTACCATCGCTCAATACAATAACACCATAATCGCGGCTAAACCATTTTTCCTTTGTTATTGTCAAACCGACCAAGTTCTTTTCGAAAACCATCTATGTACCTCAATACATTATTTTCCCAGTTAGCCCAACTTTATAAGTAGATACCACGTCCGTGGTATCATTTTTAACTGATGTTAGAATTATACCTGAATAATCATTGGCGAATAATTTTATTCCATGATAAACTCCAGTACGGACAAAGGACAATGGAATAGTAGCTGTTTTAACAGTTCCTACGTTAACACTATACAATCTTTCGGTGTATGTGACAGTTATACCACCAGTAATTGCGACTGTCGAAGTAATGACCGCATAGAACGCACAAGTTCCAAGTCTGGCAGTTACCGCATAACTAGTTTCAGTTCCTAGATTATAAGTTGTAGTTGCTCCAATGGCGATTTCTGTTCCAGATGCCAATATTACGGGTTCCATGTCTCCGGTGTACTGAGTCATATATATCAATTCTTATATATGTATAATATGTTAGAGAAAGCTTTATATATTGAGATGTATATGTCATACCATGAACCAAAAGAAAGATTGCTATGAATGCTCCGGAACCGGACAATGCCGTCTGTGTCGCGGGACAGGAAAGACCGGCTGGTCTGGTAGCAGGGCAATGCTTGAGAACAGATGCCCACAATGCCTTGGAACCGGTGTATGTCATTCATGTCACGGAACAAATGACATGTTTCGTTTTTAAACATATGCATACATTACGTTCTTTCTCATTATCATTTTATAATTTGGATTTATGGACGATATTATCTCAGGAAGGACGTATGCATCCTCATAATTATTATGATATATTTTAAGAGATAATTTTGGCTGATGATTTTTCAACACATATTCTGCTCCGCGCAGCATATATCTCTCGTATCCTTCTATATCCGATTTGATGAAATCTATCTTTATATTGTTTTCCGCAGCGAATGCATCGACAGTAGTCATGTCACAATATACTCCCGAACCGACTATTCCATCTCGGCTTATTTGTTGTTCCCCTCTTTGAATATCGGTTCTTAACATTCCACGACCAACTGTATCGCCCAGCCCTTTTTGAACATATTTAAAATTGTTCAACTTGGCGGTTCGTTCTATCAATTCAGTCGTCAACTTATCCGTTGATGGTTCAAACGCATAAACATTTCCACCCATTGTTGATGCCGCAACGGCGGACCAGTCACCAATGAAAGCACCAGCATCTATAACATTATCCCCAGGTTTTATAGCAATGTTTTCAAAAAAATAGACCCCTTCCAATTTACCATTGCACATTGATTCTACCATTGTAGCAGTTTCTTCATTATATACATCGTCAAATAGATGGTGTATAATAGCGACATCCATATAGATACAAGGCCACACATACCATAAAGGAGTTTGTCTCAAATCTGGGTATTTAATTTTGTTGATGTGCATTACTCCATCTTCACATACCGTATCCCAAAATAGCTCTGCAGCGGATTCTAAAGGATTGTCTGCAGGATTCTGCCAATGATAATGATGACATGCTTGTTTCTTCAATATCTCGAAAATAGCTTTTTTCTCATATTTAGATAGCATTATTTCACCTGTGCATACAGTTTCATGTTCTTTGACATTATTTCGTAGTTTGGATTTATTTCTTTTATAATCTTTGGCAGAATTATAGCATCTTCTTTGTTATTATGATATGTGCATAATGATAATTTTGGTTCATCTCGTTGTAGAACTTCTTTGGCACCGACCAACATATATCGTTCATATCCTTCGATATCAGCTTTTATGAAATCAATATGAATATTATTCTCTCTAGCAAAATCATCTATGGTAGTCAAATTACATGGAATGCCATTGACCTCATCGATATGTTCTGTATATGGTTCTGTATCCATGAATAGTTTCTTCTGACATTTTAAGTTGCCCAACCCCTCTTTTATGACGTGAAAATTATTTAATTCCGCGCATTTATCCAGAATATGAGAATACGTGGGACTAGGCTCGAATGCATATACGTCTCCTCCCATCTGTGCTGCTACTGCAGACCAATCACCGATATATGCCCCTCCATCTATAACCACGTCTCCCTTTTCAACTATTAAATCTTCTAGACAGTACGGTCCCACAATTCCCATATTTTCTATCATGGCATAGTTCTCTAGGCTATAATCATCGTCAAATAAATGATGTATCAATATGGATTCTGCATACAAAGTAGGCCAAACATACCAAGAACTTGGTATATTAGGAACGTTTTGACCAAATCCTCTTATGTCTGGAAATTTTACTTTGTTCATATGCATTATATCGTCTTCAACCAAACTATCCCAGAAACATTTGGCAGCAACTTCATATGGATTATACGATGGAGGATGCCATTCTATAACATTCCTTATCTGATGTTCCAATATCTTCATTATAAACTTTTTGTTATAATCTGTAGTCATTTCAATCTCTTCCATATTTTTTCTTAAGTTCTGCTATCTTGTTTTGGAATATCTTCTCGTCTTGTTCATATAATTTGAGAGCTACTTCACCTTTCACAGACCTGCATCCACCATGTGATTCGCACCAATGATATCCAATGGCCTTTGGAAGAATCTTCAATTTATATCCCATTAGATATAATTCATATAAACCATAAGTTTCTTCTCGATACCCCACTGCCGACAATCCCGATGGAAACCCTCCAATAGATTTCATTAATTCTGGGCGATACATATAGCTAGAATATAAATGTTCTATATCATCTCTATACTCAACATCATCTGGATATTGCACTACCTGTGCATATAAAACACACTGGTCTATCTTACCGGCGAATTCTATCTTATTCCTCCAATCTGGCGGAACTACTTGCACATCAGATGGATAAAAAGGATTGAGCATTACACCTCCCA
>Ga0316625_100000129_pt1 | contig 12203 bp, 11 predicted proteins | sample OWC_Aug_T1_C1_D1_FD_207655 | JGI IMG/M metagenome (GOLD analysis project Ga0316625, IMG submission 207655) | Wetland soil microbial communities from Old Woman Creek delta, Ohio, United States - OWC_Aug_T1_C1_D1_A | ecosystem: Environmental > Terrestrial > Soil > Wetlands | place: USA: Ohio... | reverse complement strand
CGCGACGGCGAACTGCGCGGGCTGCGACTGCGCCAGTGCGACCAGCGCACGCTGCGCCTCGATCGCACGGTCCAGGTAGATCTCGGCCAGCTTCAGCTGGGTGACCACGGGCCAGCCGTTGGCGCGTAACCGCTCGTTCGCCTCGGCCACGCCCTGCGCGATCGCTTGCGCCGCGCTCCCGACATGCACGCCGACGCCACCGGAGCCGACCAACGTCGCCGCCAGCTCGAAGCCGGTGCTGCCGCCACCGCGCTGCTCGGCCATGCGCTGCGCGAATGCCAGCGTGCCCTGGCGCACCGCGTGCATCAGGTCGTTCGTACGCAGCCGCCCCTCCTCGCCGAGTCCGACCACCACCACCGCGCTGGGCCGCGGCATCGCCAGCGGCTGGTCGGGGTCGACGCGCAGGTTGGCGAAGATCTGCTGCATGCCGAGCAGCGTCGGGTACAGGCCGGCGCGCAGCGATTCGCGCATCGAGCCGCCGATCAGCCGGTCGACCACGTCTTCACTGCCGGTGAGCCGCGCCGAGGCGTAGTGGCCGACCAGCAGCGGTTCGTTGACGAACTTCAGGTTGCCGTTGTGCACGACCACATGCAGCCCGGTCGGAGCCGCGCCGCGCGCCACGCCGCCGCCTTCGCTGCTGGCGTAGAGGTCGACTGCGAGCGACGGCGGCTGGCCCTGCAGCTTGCCGCGCGACGGCCGGCTCGGCACCAGCGCTGGCGCCTCCGCAGTGACGCCGACGCCGCGCGTGCCGGTCGTCTCGAGCCGCGGCAGCCGCTGCGTGTCGCCGCCGGCGAGCAGCTCGACGTACGCGGCAAACGCGCCTTCGACATCGGGCAGCTTGCCGTGTGCTGCGTCGCAGCGCCAGGTGCGCACGCCAGGCAGCAGCGCGCTGGGCAGTGGCACGCGGCCGTCGCCGTCGGCGGCGTCAAGGTATTCGAGGCCGTCGTCGGTCATGCGGTAGCCGGCGGGCGTGAACTTGTCATGGCCAACCACGAGCAGCATCTTCTGCGCATCGGACCCGAGCGCGGCGGCCTGCGCGTCGAGCCTGCGGCGCAGCGCGACCGCGCGGTCGAGCACCGCCTGCGGCGGCGCGCTCCAGCGGTAGACGCTCAGCTGCCGGTCGTCGGTGTGCCAGAAGCTGCGGTCTTTCAGCCGACGCAGATCCTCGTCGGCCAGCGCCTGCCACTTCGCGGCCTGGTCCAGGCCAAGTGCCGGATCGGTCAGGCCGGCCTGCAGCTGGATGAAGCCTGGCATCGCCGCCATCACCTTGCGCGTGCCGGTGTCGTCGAACAGCCCGCCGAAGGCGACCAGCGTGTTGCCGAAGGTGTCGTCGCCCGACAGCACCTGCATCGGTGCCCACGACCCGGCGTTCGGCGTGCCGAGCATCAGCAGCCGCGCACCGTCGCGCGCCATCATGCGCTGCCAGATCTCCGGGCATTCGAGTGCCATCGTGCGCGCGACCAGCCCGCCCATCGAATGCGCGACCATGCGCACCGGCTGGCCGGTGGCGTCGCGCTTCGCGAGCGCGGCCTCGACGACTTGGCCCAGTCGCTTGGCCTCGTCTTCGATCGGCCGGCGCCAGTCGAAGGCGAACTCGATCACCTCGTGCGTGGCTGCGAGGTGGTCGATCAAGTCGTCGTAGCTCAGGCCGATCGCGCCGTCGGGCGTCACGCGCGAAACGGTGCGTTCGTCCCAGGCCAGGCGCTTCAGTCCGCCGACCAGGCGCAGGCCGAGCCAGATGCGCTTGCCGTCGAGCGCCAGGTTCGAGCCGAGGATGCCGGGCAGCACTACCACCGCTGGCCGCGACTCGGCCGGACGGCCGGCGGCGTCGGGACCGCGCGAGCGCGCGATCGCGATCGCCGCGCGCGTGCCGCTCGAGTCCTGCCCGGCCCACGACAGCGGACCGATCAGCCGGAAGTCGGCCGGCTGCGCCTCGGTCAGGCCGCCGAGCACCGCCTGCACGCTGCGCTCGTTGGCGAAGTAGTTGAAGTGCGAGACCTTCGCGCCGCGGTCGAGCACGAAGCTCGCGCCCGACTGCTGCCGCGCGGTACCGCCGTACATCGAGCGCGTCTGCACCACCAGATCGTTGTCGGTCCAGTAGAACGCGTCTGCGAGCAGCGTCTTCACCCAGGAGGTCACCGAGTCGCCCTCGATGTCGCCCGCGAGCACGCGCAACTGGCCCGGGATCGGTTCGCCACCGCCGTTGAGCCATTGCACGACTGGACTGTCGGGCGTCATTGCCTCCAGCCCGGGCAGTTCGGTCGGGTCGGTACGACGCTGCGCGACCTCACACAGGAAGTCCACCAGTTCGGGCGCCACCGGCAGCCCGGCCAGCTCGAGCCCCCACTTCAGCACCGACAGGTAGGCGTCGAGCCGCCGACTCGCCAGCAGCGTGCCGCGCGCCGGGCAGGCGACGCGCAGCACGCGCTCGACCTGTATGGCCTTGGTCTGTGCCTCGGCGACCAGCGCGCGCAGTTCGTCCTGGTGCTGCGCGTAGGCGGCGGCGGCGAACGGCGCCAGGTCGTCGTCGGTCAGCGCGCCGGCACAGGCGCGTGCCAGCACCTCGGCCACCAGCCCGCCGCGCGAGTGTGTCAGCAGGTGCAGCCTCGCGCCCTTCGGCAGCGCGCGCACGAGCGTCAGCGCATTGGCGATCGGGCTCGCGGCCATCGTCGGGTGGTCGAGCGCGTAGACCCGGCCACCGTAATGCGCGAACAGCGCGGCCACCGCCTGCGGATGCTGAGTCCACAGCTTGCCGAAGGTGCTGGCGGTGTCGACGAAGGTGCCGTGCACCAGCACCAGCAGCGGCCCGCCGTCGGCCACAGGCGGCAGCTTGTCGCGCTTGCGGCCGCTGCCCTTCAGCGGCTTCAGCTCGTCGGCCGCCAGTTCGTAGACGCCGGCATCGACGCGGCCGTCGAGCTTGGCAGTGACCGCGGCAGACGCGATGTCGACTGCCTTGTCGACCACCAGTCCCTTGACCACGTCGATCGCGCCGAGCAGCACCTGGCCGAGCCAGCCGCGGGTGGCGCCGCGCGTCGCGCCGGCCTCGAGCCCGGGCCAGCCGAGCTGCGCCGGCACGCTCACGACATTGGCGTCGGCTGCCGCAGCGCGCGTGCCGGGGGCGGCCTGCGCGCGCATCAGGTCGCGTGCGTCCTGCGGGTGCAGCACCAGCGTCGGGCCGTTGACGATGCTGAGCACGACCACGTCCTCGCCGGGCCGCGCGACGAGCCGCGTCTCGTCGCCCGCGCCGCGCCGCGCGCCGACCTGCACCGACGCGCGGACCGTGCCACGCAGGCCGAGTGCGGCGGGCGAGGCCGTCTGCGCCTGACCGGGAACGATGAAGTGGATGTCGCTGGCCATGAATTGCTCCTTGTTAGAGCCGCGGTCAGCAGGTGCCGGGCCGCCAAAGCTCATGAGCGGCAGTGGTACCGCCGCTGGCGCGAACTTCGCGAGCCGCCTTGGCCCACTGCGCCGCACCAAGTCGACCGCCGGGCCGCGTAGCCGCGACTCGGCGGACCCCTCAGACGGTGAAGGGCTTCTGCTTCAGGTAGGTGGCCACCGGCCCCATCGTGAACAGGTTGGGCGTCTGGATGGCCGGCATGCCGGCCTTGATGTGTGCATGGAAGGTGGCGTAGTTGCCGTCGAAGTTGCCGCGGTTCCAGACGGTGAGCAGCCGCGCGGTGAAGGCGCCGTTGTGCGCGCCGTCGTAGCTGCTCTGGTTGTCCTGGCAGCCGGAGATCAGGATGGCGCGCGGCTTGAAGCGCTTGGCGATCTTCGTCAGCCGCGTGCTCACCGTCAGCGTGGCCAGCACCTCGTCGGGCTCGGCCTTGGTGTCGCCGCCAGCCTCGGCCTGGGCCACGTCCATCTGCAGCTTGTCGTAGAAGGCCTTGTGCGCCTCGTAGGTGCGCATCGCCACCGACGGCGGCATCATCTTCGAGCGCATCTCCGGCGGCAGCGCGACGCCGGCGGGTGGGCCGGCGCGTACCACGGTGCCGCTGTGGCAGCTGTCGGACAGCACCAGGATGCGCACGCCGGTTGCGAACTTGCCCAGCTCCAGGTACAGCTCGTCGTCGATCAGCTGGCCGTCGTACAGGCACCAGGTCTCGTCGAGCTTGTCGGCCTCCTCGCCCGACACATCGGGCACCTGGCCGCCGTGGCCGGAATAGGTGAGGAAGAAGAAGTCGCCCTTGACCAACGTCTTGGCCGCGGCGCGCAGTGCGCCTAGCACCTTGCTGCGCGTGCCGTCCTTGGTGAGCAGCACTGTGGCCTTCATGCCGCGGCCGGCGGCCAATGCGCCCATGTCCTTGGCATCGAATTCGCAGGCCGCGAGCGGGCCGGTCCAGCCGCCGTAATGGGCGGCGCTGACGCTGTTCAAGCCGATGTTCAGTGACAGGCCACGCGCCTGGGCGGCGGCCGGTTTCTTGGTAGCCATGCGGTCTCCTGCAGTACGCCGCGTGCGGTTGCGGCTCGACCGGGCACTTTAGGCGCTAACGCCGGGTCGCGGCATACCTAGGTTGCAAAGTGTTGCGCTACCGCAGTGCCGCCTAGCGCCGCTGCACCACCATCGGCTGCACGAGTGCCGCGCCGCGGATGCGTTCGGCCGTGCCCTGCGCTTCGCTGCGCGTCGCATAGGGCCCGGCCTGCAGGCGGAACAGCGCGCGCTCGTCGAAGATGGCCATCCACGGCTCCAGCCAGGCCAGTTCGCGGGCCAGCTGTTCACGCAGCTCGTGCGCGCCCTGGCGCTGGCGGAAAGCACCCAATTGCACCCAGTAGCCCGGCGCCGCGGCAGAAAGGGCCGGCGCAGGGGCTGCCACGCTGGGCGCGGCGCCCAGGTTCTCGCTGGCTTTGGCGGCCACCGGGACCGATGTCATCGCCACGGGCTCCACCGGTGCCGGCAATGGCTGCGCCTCGGCGCGCGCCCAGGCGCCGTCGCCGCGCCAGCGCCCGGTGCGGATGTCCTCGTGGGTCAGCCTGCGCACCTCCACCGGGGCCACGCCGCGCAGCACGCCGAGCTTCAACGCGGCGGCATAGCTCAGGTCGATGACCCGGTCGCTGTGGAAGGGGCCGCGGTCGTTGACGCGCACCACCACCTCGCGGCCGTTGGCCGGGTTACGCACCAGCGCGTAGCTCGGGATCGGCATCGTGCGGTGCGCGGCGCTCGAGGCGTACATGTCATAGATCTCGCCGCTGGCCGTTGGCCGGCCATGGAACTTGCGCCCGTACCACGAGGCCAGGCCAGTCTCGAGCACCGGCGTGTCGGCGGTCAGCGGTGTGTAGCTCTGGCCCAGAACCTCATAAGGCTTGTTCGGGCCACCGCTGCGGATGGCCTCGACCTTGGGTTCGGGGTCGGGTTGCGAGGCCAGGTCCGCCGGCGGGTTGGCGGGCGGGCCGTCGAGCGGCGCCGTGGACGCCGGCGCGCCGGGCCTCGGGGTGCTGGAGCAGGCCGCCAGCAGCGCCAGCAGCGCGGCGGCCAGGGCCTGGCGCCACCGGGCAGGGCGGGCGGAGGCACAGGGGTGCATCCGTCGGCCCCGACCTTCAGACCAGGCCGTCCTTGGCCATCGAGTCGACGATCAGCTGGCTGAACTGCTGGAACATCGAGCCGACGCTGCCGCCGCTGGGGGTGGTGGTGGTCGAGGCCGACCACACCAGTGTGTAGCGGGTGGTCTCGAACAGGCGGGTGTCCGCGGCCACGTGCTGCGTGGTGTAGACCGTGGGCGGCATGACGTAGCTGGTGGCCCACATGCCGCCGTAATAGCCGTAGAAACCGCCGAAGCCATAGCCCATCGGCGGGCCCATCACCATGCCCGGCGTGACGTTGACCTGCTCGGTGACGTTGACCACGCGCGTCAGCAGCACGCCGGCGACGCCGGCTTCCTTGACGGCCTGCTCCAGCTTGACCTGCTCGATCGCGCCGGCGTTCGGCGCGAATCGGTACGAAGGCACCGCCTTGACGCCGCGCGTGGCCAGCTGCGCAACCATCTGGTCCTCGAACAGGCGGCGGTTGGTCGGGTCCTTGGTGATGCCCAGCACCAGGATCGAGCTCATCGGCGGCTTGCCGGCGAACTGCGGGTTGGCCCACTGGGTGTTCAGCACGGTCGGCGCGGCGCAGGCACCCAGAAGGGCCACGCTGGCGACCAGCGCGGCTCGACGGGTGGCGGAACGAAGAGGCTGGCTCATGTCATGGTCCGATCGGTGCGGTTCGCGGCGCTGCCGGACGGCAGGCAGGTGGCGCGGCTGGCGGGGATCGAACCCACGACCCTTGGCTTCGGAGGCCAATACTCTATCCACTGAGCTACAGCCGCGGTGCTGACAGGCGCGCGATTCTATCAGCGGGCCCTGGGGCGCACCGTGGGCAGACCCGGCCGGCTGGGGCCGCGCCGCTATAATTTTCAGCTTTGGCCGACGTGCCCGTTGCAGCATGCCCCCGAGGCGGGCCGGCGACCGATGGGGCTTCGGCGTGCTGCCACCGAGGACTTCATGAGCGACCCCCAGGACCACGACGCCCCGCACGAGGGCCCGATCAAGACGCCCAAGCAGCTCATCTGGACGGTGGTGGCTTCATTTGCAGTGCCCATCGCCATCATCGTGCTGCTGGTCAATTTCGTCGCCAGCGGCGACAAGTCCGGCGCCGGCTCCGAGGCCATGAGCGAGCAGGCCGTTGCACAGCGCATCCAGCCGGTGGGCGTGGTCATGCTGAAGGACGCCTCGGCCGTGCTCGAGCTGCGCACCGGCGAGCAGGTCTACACCGCCCAATGCTCGGCCTGCCATGCGGCCGGCCTGGCCGGCGCGCCGAAGATCGGCGACGAAGCGGCCTGGGCGCCGCGCATCAAGACCGGCTACGACGCGCTGGTGCAGTCGGCGCTGAAGGGCAAGGGCGCCATGGCGGCCCAGGGCGGCGGCGAGTTCTCCGACTTCGAGATCGGCCGCGCCGTGGCCTTCATGGCCAACAAGAGTGGTGCCAAGTTCGACGAGCCCAAGGCGCCGGCCGCCGCCGCGTCGGCCGCCAGCGCGCCGAAGTAGCCCGGCGAAGCCCTGCCGAACGGGCCGCCTGCGGGTGGCTTCTTGCGCGCGCAGGTCAGGCGCCGGCGGCGCTGGGCTGCGGCCGCAACACATAGCCGAAGCGCCCGGGCATGTGGGCAAATTCCATCTCGCTCGCCTGCCAGTCGCCGGCCTCGATGGCCTGCGCGGCCAGCGCCGTGTCCAGGCTGTGCAGCAGGCCGAAGCCGGTGTCGCAGTCCAGGAACAGCCGGCCGGTTTCGTCCAGCCAGACCCCGCGCAGCTGCGCCGAGCGTTGCAGCGGCAGGGCAATGCGCCAGCGGCCCTCGGGCCCGGCCTCCAAGCGGTACACGCGCGGCGCGGCCTGCAGCTCGACGTACACACGCTGCGGCCCGTTCTGGAAGTACCAGCAGCCGCGCGCGTCGGCCTCGTAGTTGCGCTCGATGAACTCGCGCAGCCCATCGTGCTCGATGCGGCTGCCCTTGGGCCGCGGGAAGGCCCCCGCCGCCTGCGCGGCCTCGTCGCGCAGGTACCAGTCGCCGCGCGCGTCCAGCGCCAGCCAGCCATAGCAGTGCGGCACTTGCGGCCACTTGCGCATCGCCGCCCTGACGATCTCGTCCATGCGCCGAACCTTAAGCCCTGCCGCCGCCCATCAGCGCAGCAGGGTCTGCATCCAGCCGGTGACCGCTTCGGGCAGGCCCTGCACATGGCCCGGAAAGCGGCCCAGCGGAAAGCCCACGTGCCCGCCGTGCGCCGGCTGCCACAGCGTGACGAAGCGGCCCACCTCGTGCACCGCCGGCAGGCAGGACGCGGGCACGAAGGGGTCGTTGCGCGCATTCAGCACCAGCGCCGGGATGCGGATGTGCCGCAGGTGCGGCTTGGCCGAGGCGCGGGCCCAGTAGTCGTCGGTGTCGCGAAAGCCGTGCAGCGGCGCGGTGAACAGGTTGTCGAACTCGTACAGCGTGCGCGCCGCGCGCAGCCGCTGGCGATCGAACAGGCCCGGGTGCTGCTGCCATTTGCGCAGGGCCTTGGCCTTCATCGTGCGCAGGAACATGCGGGTGTAGACCTGCCGGTTGAAGCCGCGGCCGATGGCCTGGCCGCCGGCCGCCAGGTCAATGGGCGAGCACACCGCGGCCACCGCACGAGCCGTGCCTGCCGCGCTGTCGCCGGCCTCCTCGGCCCAGCGCAGCAGTGCGTTGCCGCCCAGCGAGATGCCCACCGCCAGCAGCGGCTTGGTGCGGCCGGCGCGCAGCCGTTGCAGCACCCAGCCGATCTCCTCGTGGTCACCCGAGTGGTAGGCCCGCGGCGCCAGGTTCAGCTCGCCCGAGCAGCCGCGGAAATGCGGCACCGCGTAGTGCCAGCCCAGCTGCGCCGCACGGTGCGCGAAGGCCAGCGCATAGTGGCTGCGTGACGAGCCTTCCAAGCCGTGGAACAGCACCAGCAGCGGCGCGCCAGCCTCGGCTGCATCGGCGAAATCGACGTCGATGAAGTCGCCATCGGGCGTGGCCCAGCGTTCTCGCCGGAAGTCCGGCGGCGCCGCAGGCGCCACGCGCGAGAACAGCGCCGGCCAGATGGTCTGCAGGTTGCCGCCGGGCAGCCAGCGCGGGGCGCGGAAATGCTGCATCGCGCGCAGCCCCTCAGTGCAGCGTGGACGGCGTTTCGAAGCTGGCCGGCTCGGCACCTTCGACGCCTGGGCTCGCATGGTGCGCCACCATGCGCCAACCCTGCGCGGTCTTGACGTAGACATTGGTGGCCAGCACCCAGGCCCTGCGGCTGCCCTGCGCGTCGACGATGCCCACCTTCTCGACCAGGTGGTGCACCGCGCAGCCCAGCGTGTGCAGCCGGCGCACGCCTTGCGGCTGCAAGGGGATGGCGCCGTTGGCGAAGATGGCTTCGAAGCTGGCGCGGATGGCCTGGTAGCCGACCACGCGTGGCCCGCCCGGGTGCACGCAGGCGATCTCCTCGTCCTCGGCCCAGGCGGCCATCAGCTTGTCCAGGTCGGCGTTCTGCAGCGCCTCGTAGAACTGCGCCTCGACATCGTCGGGCGAGGTCAGCAAGGAAGCGGTGCGGGCTTTGTCCTGCGGCATGGTTCAGCGGAAGACGACGCTCTTGTGGCCGTTCATCAGCACGCGGCGCTCGACATGCCAGCGCACCGCGCGGGCCAGCACCAGGCATTCGATGTCGCGGCCGACGGCCGTGAAGTCCTCGGCCGACATCGCATGGTCGACGCGCTGCACGTCCTGCTCGATGATCGGGCCTTCGTCGAGCTCGGCGGTCACGTAATGCGCGGTGGCGCCGATCAGCTTGACGCCGCGGGCATGCGCCTGGAAGTACGGCCGCGCGCCCTTGAAGCTGGGCAGGAAGCTGTGGTGGATGTTGATGGCGCGCCCCTTGAGCGCCGCGCAGAACTCGGCACTGAGGATCTGCATGTAGCGCGCCAGCACCACCAGCTCCACGCCTTCACGCTCGATCAGCGCCTCGATCAGGCGTTCCTGCTCGCGCTTGGCGGCGGCATCGCTGCCAGGCGGCAGCGGCAGATGCTGGAAGGGCAGGCCGTAGCTGTGCGCCAGCGCGGCAAAGTCCGGGTGGTTGGAGACGATGCCGGCGATGTCCACCTCGAGCTGGCCACTGCGCCAGCGGAACAGCAGGTCGTTGAGGCAATGCCCGTGCTGGCTGACCAGCAATAGCAGCCGCGCGCGCTGCGCCACCGGGTACAGCTGCAGCTCCATGGCGAATTGCTGCCGCGTGTGCTCGAACAGCGTGTGCAGCGCCTCGCGGCTGGCCAGGTGCGGCGGCGCGGCGAAGTGCACGCGCATGAAGAACAGCCCGGTGGCATCGTCGCCCTGAAGGTCGCCGAACTGTTGCGAGTCGATGATGTTGCAGCCGCCCTGGAACAGCAGGCCCGACACCGCATAGACGATGCCGGTGGTGTCGCGGCACGACAGCGTCAGGATGAATTCGTGCTCACGCGACATGGCCGCGCATTGTAGGTAGGCGCGCCTGCTCAGGCCCGCGGCAGCAGCACCTGGAAGGTGGAGCCGACGCCCGGCTGGCTGCTGGCCTGGATGCGGCCGTTCATCAGTGTCAGCAGCGCGCGGGTGATGCTCAGCCCGATGCCCGTGCCCTCGACGCCGCCACGGCTTTGCGACAGCCGGTTGAAGGGTTCGAACAGGTGCGGCAGGTCGGCCGCGTCGATGCCCAGCCCGGTGTCCTGCACGGTGATCGACAGCCAGGCCTGGCCTTCCATCGGCCGGGCCGGCTCGATCCGCAGCTCGACGCTGCCTCCGGCGCGGTTGTACTTGATGGCGTTGGACAGCAGGTTGAGCAGCACCTGGCGCAGCCGCGTGCGATCGGCGCGGGCGGCCAGGTCGCTGCCGCTGAGTTGCAGCGTCATGCGCACCTGGGCGCCTGCAGCCTGCGGGCGCAGCATGTCCACGGCCTCCTCGGCCAGCGGGCGCATCGTCACCGCGTCGAGATGCATCTGCAGGCTGCCGCTTTCGATGCGCGTCAGGTCGAGCAGGTCGCCGATCATGCGCAGCAGATGTTCGCCGGCCTCGCGGATCAGCTTGACGCGGCGGCGCTGGCCGTCGCTGAGGCTGTCGGCGCGGTCGATCTCCAGCAGCTGCGAAAAGCCCAGCACCGCGTTGAGCGGCGTGCGCAGCTCATGGCTCATGCGCGACAGGAACTCGGTCTTGGCGCGGTTGGCCGCCACGGCCGCCGCCTTGTCCTGGCGGGCGTGCTCCAGTTCGCGCAGTTCGGTCACGTCCTGCATGTAGCCGTGCCAGATGGTGCTCCCGTCGGCGCGGCGAGTCGGCGACGAAGTGGCGCGCATCCACAGCAGATTGTCGGTCGCACCATACACGCGGAACTCCCACTGCCACATCGACAGCCTGTGCGCCGATTCGATGATGCTGGCGGTGACGGCCTCGCGATCGTCGCCATGGATGCGCTCCATCAGCACCGTGGCATCCACCGCGGCCTGCGCCGGGTCCAGGCCGAGCAGCGTGCGGGCGCGCGCGCTGAGGTACGGAAAACGCGGCACCAGCTGCGCGTCCAGCTCGAACTGGTACAGGATGCCTGGCACGTGCAGGGCAATGCGTTCCAGCCGTGCCGCCGCCTGCGAGGCGAGCTGCTCACGTTCGCGCTGCTGCGTGATGTCGGTCTGCGTGCCGACGATGCGTCGAGGACGGCCGTCCGGGTGCCACTCGACGATCCGGCCACGCTCTTGGAACCAACGCCATTCGCCGTTCTTGGCCCGGATGCGGTAGGCGTGCTCGTACTGCTCCACCTCGCCGCGCGCATGACGCCAGTAGGCCGCCAGATTGCCTTCGACGTCCTCGGGATGCATCAGTTTGTCCCAGTCCGCCTGCGTGCGGCCCACCTCCGACTCGGCATAGCCCAGCTGCTGCAGACCTTCGTCGATATCGCTGAGGCAGTCGTTGTCGATATCCCAGTCCCAGACGAAGGTGCCGCCGCCTTGCAGCGCGCGGCGGATCATCTGTACGTAGTTGGCGTGCGTCGTGCCCGGGCCGTCGGCGTCGTTGAGCAGCAGCGCGGCGACACACTCGCGCACCGGTTGCAGCGGCCGCGCCAGCCGGTCGGCCGTGCTGCCGTCCAAGGGCAGTTGCAGGCTGCCGACGTGCTGGCCCATGCGGCTGAGTGCCCACACCGACACGGCATCGCCGCAGGCGCCCGTGCCGGCGCTGAGTCCGGGCGTGGCATCGATCTGCCAGCGCAGCGTGCCATCGGCCTGCTCGGCGCGCAGCGCGCAGGCACCGCCGAAGCGCCGGGCCAGCGCCGACAGCAGCAGCTGCAGCGCATGGCGCGGGTCGCCGCGATTTACATGGTCGAGCAGCGCTTCGTGGGCCAGGGCATGCCAGCCGTCGGCGTCCGGGCTCATGGCGCGCGGCGCCTCAATGCGCAGCGTGCAGCTTCTCGCCGGCCTTCAGGCGGTAGACCGTGCCGCAGTAAGGGCACTGGCCCTCGCCGGTGGTGGCCACGTCGATGTAGACACGCGGGTGGCTGCTCCATAGCGCCATCTTCGGGTTGGGGCAGAAGACGACGCCCGGGCCCTGCAGGTCCTTGGCGGCGACTTCGACTACGGCAATCGGCTGGTTCATCGCATCACACCTTGCTCAGCCATTCGGCGTACTTCGGGTTGCGGCCGTTGACGATGTCGAAGAAGGCCGACTGAATCTTCTCGGTGACCG
>Ga0316625_100000128_pt1 | contig 12213 bp, 5 predicted proteins | sample OWC_Aug_T1_C1_D1_FD_207655 | JGI IMG/M metagenome (GOLD analysis project Ga0316625, IMG submission 207655) | Wetland soil microbial communities from Old Woman Creek delta, Ohio, United States - OWC_Aug_T1_C1_D1_A | ecosystem: Environmental > Terrestrial > Soil > Wetlands | place: USA: Ohio... | reverse complement strand
TCGAGCATCAACTCGACACGATGAATTTGCCGCGCCAACGACGCATCATATTCCTTGAGCTGCGTTTCGTAGTATGCGAGGTCGTTGCGGAGGCGAATTTCGGCCATCTGGATCTCCTGCCCGCGAGCTTGATTAGCACCCTGAATTTCGGCCGAATAACGACTGACGTCGGCAGAAAACGACGATGTCTTGGCCTGAATGCTTTGCAACTCGGACTGGACTCGATCACGCTCGGCTTGTAGCTTCGCCGAATACTGGTCAGCAGAGGCACGAATGCCCGCGATCTTCGCATCGACGAACTTGATCTTGACATTGGCTTCCGCTTCCGCTGCCCGCACAGTTTCGGCGAAGGCTTTCGCCTCGGCCTCGTAGGCACCGATCTGTGCCGTCTTGCCCTTCACCTCCGACTCGTAGGCGTCATAGACCACCTTGCGCGCCGTCAGGATTTGGCCGTATGCCTTGACCTGTTCACCGAACCCCTCGATGCGGGTCTTGTTGACGTCGGCCTTGACCTGTTCAGCCTTGATCTGCTGCTCCCACACGCCGATGATCGTCTTGACCGCTTCCCACTCCCCGAGATACCGCTTGAGGAGGAGGTCGTTCAGTTGACCCTTGGCGATCTCCGCGTCGATCTCGGTTTTCCACGCCGAAAGCTGCGCGATCATGCCGTCCATGCGGGTCTTGTAGACGCTCGCATCGACCTGATACGCCGACTGGCGGGCGTTGTAGAGTGCGATCGAGACTTCGTAGAGCTTGACCTCGATCTCCAAGTGATACTTCGACGCCTCGAAGGCGCGCTTCGTCGCGGCCTCGAACCATTCGTGCATCATCACTTCGAGCGCAATGCCCTTCTCGACCGCGAAGCGCATGTTCTCGATTTCCCACGTCGCGGCCTTGGTCAGAATCTCGCGTTGCAGGGAGTTCTCGGATAGCCGGTTCTTCTCCTGCGCTGCATCGACCGCCTTGACGAGCATCCCCGGCGGCATCCCGAACCCGCGCGCCGCCCACTCGTCGTAGGCTTGCTGCGTCGAGGCGAGGGCCGTGAGGTTCTCGCGGGTGCGCGCGGCATCGAACAGGGCCGCCTGAACCACGGTCGGCAGGCCGGTCCCGCCGGCAAGCATGGTCGCCACGCGCGCCTGCACGGAAGCCAAGGTCGCCGAACTGTAGGCCGGCTCCGACCAGTTCCAGTTGTCGGTCGGGGTAACTCCGTCGAAAAGCGGGCGCTCCCCCTCGAACAAGACCTCGGCCAGAATCGGCTTGGCCGGGAAGGCCATGTCGAGGTAGGTCGGGCTCGACGGCTGCGTGTAGCTCGGGACGGCCGGGATGGCGATGGCCGTCAGGTCAGCCGGGAAAGTCGGCTCGCCCGAAGTGTCGATCGCCCCCGGCGCTGCCCCCCACGTCGGTAGCGGCGTCGTCGGGGTGAACGGATCCGGCATCAGGGTCAGATCCGAGTCGATGCCGGCCGCGCCGGAGACGTCGACCCAACCCGGATCGGTCCACGCATTGATCGTGCCGAAGTCCGTCCCGGAGGAGATCGTCGGGACCGGGGTGACAACCGACGGGATGCTGATCGTCGGGATCGTGAAGCGATTCGGGTTCGGGCCTTCCGCGCCCGGATCGAAGTTCCCGAGGCTGTTGATCGTGGCGGCGACGTCGGCAAGGGCCGTGTCGGCCCGGTGGTTCATCGTCGACAGGTTCTCCAACACGGCTTTCGCCGAGTCATCGTAGAAGCGCCATTCCATGCCGTAGCTCATCTTCTACGCCCTCCGTTGCAGCATGTTGAACAGGACGCGGCCCTCGTTGACCGCGAACTGCGATCCCGCCACGTTCTCGAACCCGAACCGGAAGAACCGGGACGCCAACCCGGCGTCGAGCTTGGCGCGGCCGCCGATCATGCTCGTCGCCGCGCGCGCCGGCAGATCGAATTCGTGCCGTCGCTCGACCCCATCGCCCGTTTCATACAGGACGAATTTTACGGTTCCGTTGCTGCTGTAGGACAAGTAGAGGTATTCCGGCCGGCGCGCGTTCGGGACCGACTGGACTCCCTTCTCGCCGTCGATGTTGTCGGTCAGGTCGCCGATCGTCTCGGCGCGGATCTTCGCCCCGGCGTCGTCGTCGCCGCCGATGACATAGGCCCCGTCGTCCGCCAACCCGACCAACTGACCGTCCACGACCGCGATCGAGCGGAACGGGAAGTTGGTGTAGCGGCTCATGTTGAACAGAGCGGCATTGGCCGACCATGCGTTGCCCGGCGCGGGCTCGATCGCCCGGTCGTTCAGGTAGGCGAATTCCTCCGCGATCGTCGTCCCGACGACAGAGAACCACGCCAGATCGTCCAGAACAACCGCATCCGCTGCCAAGGTGTTCCATCCGCCAATCGGAACCGGGGCCGCCGCGTCGTCATTCAGGACGGCCGCCTCGGCGATCGTGTCGGCGAAACTGGCCGGGAATGCTCCGGAGTCGTCCAGAACCGCCGCATCCTCGACCAGATCGGAAACCCCGCTCGACACCGAATCGTTCAGGATGGCGGACTCGACCGCGTCGTTCACCGGCAAGAACTCGAAGCTCACCGCATCATCGAGGATGGCTGCTTCGACGACCGCGATCGACGCGAGCGATTCTGCGGCAGCCCCATCGTTCAGGACCGCCGCCTCGGACAGCATCATGGCGGTGACGAGGCGGAACCCGTCGTTTAGGACGGCGCGTTCGGTGACGGTATTGCTCGGTGTCGTCGAGCCGGTAGAGTCGTCGTTCAGAACCGCCGTCTCGGTGACGGTGTAGTTCTCGGTGCTACTCCACCCGTCGTCGAGGACGGCAGCCTCGGTGTAGAGCGTGGAGACGGCGAACCAGAGGGCGTCGTTCAGGACCGCCGCCTCGCTCAACATCGTCGTGACTGAACAGAAAGCCGCGTCGTCGAGGACCGCCGCCTCAAGGACGTCGTCGGTGTAACTAGCCATTGATGACTCCGATGAAGTTGACGTTCGCGCGACCGTTCGTCATGGGGAAGATGTTGGGTGAGCCGATCACGAATTGCTCGGCGGCGTCGATGTCCTTCATGTAGACCATCGCATCCGACTCGCCGAAGCAGTTCTCGACCTCATGGACGTATTGTGTCGTCCCGGAGTCGGGGTCCGGGGAAGGCAGGAACCATTTCGGCGACCACCACCGGGCGGCGTCGTCGATCCGGATCTCGCGTTTGGTCAGCAGAGGTGTGTTCGGCGAGGACGAGATCAGGTGAACGGCAAGCTCGCCCTCCCACCCCCACCGGCTGACCGTATCGGCCGGCAGATCGGCAAGCGTCTGCTCGTTGTTGCGCGCGATCTCGTCGGCGTTGTCGCACGGCCCGGCCCAATCTCCCTCGTCCGCAAGGTATTGGCAGTAGGAAGCGTCGGCCTCCTGAATGTAGCCGTAGTTGTAGTTCCCGGCCGATTTCCAGACCGTCCGGGCGGTAACGGGGCCACAGTCGGCCGGGTGTAGCGCGCGCGGGATCCAGACCCCGTTCACGTTCTGGTAAGCCGTCCATCCCCGGAAGTTTCGCCACGTCTCGTATGTATTCGGATCCATGAGGCCGGCGTAGAAATTCTGCTCGATGCGCTCAGTTCCCGAGGTCCGCGTGAAAACGGCATACATATACGACTCACGGCTGTAGAGCGGGACCGCGATCCCGGCTTCGATCGTGAGGTTGTTGACTGTCGTCGACACCTTGTTCATCCGGAACGTCTTGGCCCGGCTGAAATAGGCGCGCGGCGGATACATGAAATCGTCGTTGATCGCGTAGTGGGTATAGCCCAAGTCCTCGCCCGTCAGGACTTCCGTCCGCACCGACCCGTAGATGAACTCGCGCCGATCATCGAACTCGGTCGTGTAGAAGTTCGGCAGCGTGTGCTTGACCCCGTTCGAGTAGGTGCTTGTGAACGTCCCGATGTATTTGCAAGGCTCCGGGTCGACGTCGTTCTCGGTGATCGTCTCCGTTTCCTCGGGGTTCAAATAGAACTTGCAGTATTTCAGGTCGTCGCCGTCGAAAAAGACGTGCATGACCGTGTCGCAGTATGGGGCCTTGCCGCGCCCCGCGAGCCCCGGCCGCATGTCGTGCGAGACGAGGCAGCCGAGATCGTAGTCGGGAAACTTGATCTGCGGTTGAATCTTAGCCGGCCACCAGATCACGCCTTCGTTCGCGCGCGCCAGAGTGGCCGAAGCCGGGATGTCCGGGTCGAGTTCGAGGCCGTCAACATAGAGCAAGGCGTCCAATCCCGACAGCCCGGCCATGCCCCCATACTGCGCCTCATCCATGACCGTCAGCTTGTAGAGCGCAGCATCGACGATGTCGGGGTAGTCGCCACGCAGCGCCTCGAAGGCGGCCGTCAGCGTGGCATCGACCTCGACGACAGTCTTTTCCTGCGGCATCCCGAAGGTCAGGTTCAGCGAGTAGTGGACTCCGCGTTGCCGATCGTCCGCGCCCCAATAGACCGCCGTGTTGTGCGCCTCGGTGCCGGACCGATTGAAGGCCCATCCCATCGCCATTGAGTAGGGCCCGCAGGAGTAGAACGGGCCCATCTGCGCCGTTGTCAGCAGGCGGACGATCTTCCCGGTGCGGATCCACGCCTCGATGCGCGGCCCGGTTGTGGGGAATGTCTCTCCCGTGGGGAAGCCGCCGAACTCGTCGAGCAAGGCGATCCCCTCGACGTCGCCGAGCGCATCCAGTTCCTCGCGGAACTCCGTCGTCGTCGTCAGTTCGTGCAGCGGCAGCCGCATGGCGAGAACGCCGCGCAAACTGCTGACCTCGACCAACCACGGGCTGTTGTCGGACGCCAAACAGATCCCGTGCGTCCGCATCCACCGATAGTCATAGCGGACTTGCAGGCCCGACTCCTTGACCTCGGCATCGTAGTCGCTGACCGTCTCCTCGGCGAGCGCGTCGGTGAGGACTTCGCTGTTCGAGACGACCTCACCGTAGATCGTCTCCCCCTCCTCCTGCTTGCCGAACCCGAGTAGGGCTTGCACGACTTGCCGCATCCGGCCGGAATACATCCCGGCCTTGATGTAGGTGTATTGCGACATCTTGATGATCGCCTCGGGACGCTGAAACTCGTCGAACGAAGCGAACGGCTCAACCGCGAGCCGGTTGAGCAAGTGGGTCTGGTAGGCCCCGGAAGTGAGTTCCTCCGGGTGCATGGCAACCGATTCCGGCGTCGGATAGAACGCGGACATGACGCTGCCTCGATCCGGAAGCGTCTCGATCTGCCCTACTGTCGTCACCCCCGAGACGAAGTCCGGGATCTCCTTGATCTCGACGTTCACCGGCTGTTCCACACCGGGAGCCGTAACGATGTGGATATGCTCTATGCCGCCCGGCAGGATGTAGCCGTAGCAGTAGGCGGTGTCCGTGAGGCCAAGTTGGAATCGACCCTGCTCCAACCCGTTTGCTTCCATACGGGTTCGGAGCCGGGCCAATTCCTGTTGCGCGATACCGAGGAACTCGAAGGCGTCGGACTGGTTGCCCTCGTAGCTGAACCTCATCAGCTATCCGACAGGGAAACCTCGTAGCCGTTGCCCCAAACGTCGGCGTTGTTCAGGACGCGCGCGACCGCGTATTTCACGCACGACGCGAGCGTTCCCGTCGTCGCACCCTTGGCCGAAGCCGACAGGAGCGCCGAGCCGGTGATGGTCAGCGACGATGCCGTGGCGATCGTGAACTGCGCCTTCGAGGCCGTGTTCGTGACCTTGCCGGCGGCCGGTTGGGCGGACACCCACAGTTGCCGGGTGCCTTCGGTGTAGCCCTCGGTGTTCGACGTGATCTCGGTCTGTGTCGCGGCGAAGTTCGCGGCCGTCAGGTTCGCGGCCGGCGCGGTCGAGCCCGAGAACGGGGCCAGATACCACGCATTGATCTTCGAGTCGGTGAAGAACGCGAGCCCGAGGATCTTGATGATGCCTTCGTCCGGGATCAGGTTTTCGTGCCGACGCCACGAATCCGGCTGACCGACGATGCCTTCCTCGTAGACCCCCTTGAGCATGACGCTGCGCTTGAGCAGGATCCCGCCCTCGGTCCGGTCGTAGCGTTCCTTCCGGATGTCGGACGCGAACTCGCGCGCGAAACGGAACAGTTTGTGCATGATGAATCTCCTGAAAGTTTAGTTGACTACCGCGACTACCTGACGGTCTTTGACCGCCAATGCGCCCGCTGCGGTCCATTGCTCCGCAGGCAAACGTATCCGGTTGCGTTGCACTTCGACGATCCGCCCCTCGGACGTGCCGATGACGAATCCATTGCGGGCGAGCCAGAGCGCGCAGATCTCGCCGCGCGCGCCCAAGTTCTCCCCGAGGTCGCCAAGCTGCGATGCCTCGATGCTCGTTCCCGTGCCCTCGATCGGCGGCTGCCCGTTGGTCCGCCGCAGCGCCATGTTGTCGGGGCCCTCGCCGTTCAGGAAGTAGACGTTCCCCTTCTCGGTCCCGACGAAGATGCCCCCCGTGACCGGCTGCGCCATCGTGATCCGCGACGGGAACTGGATGAAGTCGTGGCGGGGGTCATACGTTCCGAATCGCATGGGCTCGGAGAAGTAGAGGACCGAACCGCGCGCGATCAGCAGGCGGCCGCGCCAGTAGCGGGCAATCTTGCCCCCCGGAATCCGTTCGAGGAACTGGTTGTCCGCTTGCCGGCCGACGGCGGTCGCCGTGTTCATCGTCCACGCGCCGACGGCCGCCGGCACGACCGCCGCGAGCCGGTAGACGTCTCCGTTCGGCTCGGTGCGGTAGATCAGGATCTTCTTGGTCTTGGCCTCGAACGGCGTTGGCAGGGTCAGGCGGACCATGCTGCCCTGCATGGCCGTCAGGAACACCCCGTAGGACAGGCCGGACTCCTCGCCGGTAGCGCCGATGAAGCTGATGGCGAAGCCATAGCGAACCCGCTCGGCCGCGATCCCGGACAGGGGCGGAGCCGGCTCATTGACGATGGCAGCCGAGAAACCGCCCGGATTCTCGATCCCGAGCCGGCTCGCCGTCCCGTCGGCGGCAATCAGCCCGACCTCGCGTTCGGTCGAGAACACGATCCCGTCGTTCAGATCGTCGAAGCTCACCGGGAGGTCGAGTTCGAGCCGGTAGAGTTGGAGGGACGACAGGGTATTCCCGGACAGGGTCAGCGAGCAGACGTAGCCGCCCCGGACGCAGAAGCTCACGCCGGTTGCCGGCGACGTCCACAGGCTGTGCATGTTCGCCTCGGTGACGACGCGGGTGTAGCCCGGCCGTGTCGCCATCCCGCCCGACAGGTCGAAGTCGACGTTGACCGCATCCCGGACCGCGCCGGGGTGCAGCGTCGTCTCCGGCGAGACGTTGTCCATCCCGACGACGAAGGGGCCGAGCGTCAGATCGCTCATGGGGTCGTCCTCTGGACCCGCATCCGGTCCTTGAAGAACCCGAGCGACTCCTGCGCAATGAAGGAGTCGAACCCTTCGGGGGTGACGTGGCGGATCTTGAAGTCGATCATCGTGTCTCCGAACAGCGTGGCGGCGAGTCCCGGCGGGATGATCGGTTCCGGCGGATGAATTCGCGCCTGCCCGAACACCCACGACGCCCAAGGTTTCTGCGTCAACTCACGGTTGAACAGGTCGATGTGAGTCGCCCCGAACGCGCCGCTGATGCCCTGCGGAATGATAGAGCGTGTATAGGGCCCGGCAGGGAAGTCGATCGCGGTTCCGTCGCCGAATTCGAGGTAGTCCCTGCCCTGCCGTTCGAGGTCGAGTTCGCCGAATCGGTTGAGCTTGGGGAAAGCGCGCGGCGGCGGCTTGATCCCGGCCGGCGACAGCCAACGGCGACGGTTGGCGGCTTCCAGATTGCCGAACGTCTCGCCGATGATCTCGCTGCCGTTGTCGTTGTGGTAGTGGAACACCGTCCGGTTGGCATTGGCGACCCACGGTCGGCCGAACACCGGGCGATCGGACGTCTCCGTGTGCAACCAGTAGTCCATCTGATCGTAGTTCTGGTGCGGCAGATGGTTGGCGTATGCCTGTGCCGGCGGCGTTTCGTGGCACCAGATCGTCCACGGCGACAGGCGATGCAGCGGGTCATCGGCAGCCAGATCGACCGGCGACGGGATGCCGCCGCTGAACGTCCCGATCTCCGCGCCCCGATTGTTGAGGATCGGCGACGACAGGAGGATCCATTGCGTTGCGTTCAGCCCCGGAATGCCGAACTTGTCGAAATCACGGAACCCGCTCGGGAACAGACTCATGGCGGAGAACACCGCCTGCCCAAATTGGGTAGCGACAAACCCACCGGGGTAGATCGTGTTCGCGTTCGTATGAGTGTCGGCACCGAAGGCGAGCGTCTCGAACGAGGGCGGGAAGATCGTCCGGTTCGTCGGTTGGTCCGCGATCAGGTTGTTGATCTGCGTGTTCGCGCCGAACTGGATGACATTGAACGTCGGCACCGGCACCGTCTGCGCCCGGTCCTTGATGACCGCCTCACGGCTGACCTCGGACGAATCCCAACCTTGGATCTCGTAGGCCGTCCACTCGTTGTGGATGCCGCTCGCGCCCCACTCGGTTTGCACCGCGCCGAACGTCCAAAGCTGCGGGGTGACGTTCTGGATCCTCGTCTCGGTTCCGAACGGCGTCTCGCGGGTCGCCCACGACGGATTGATGATCGTGAAGTGTTCTTCGACGACCGTCAGGCCGAACCCGTCGGTGACAACCGAGGGCGGCTCTAGGGAGCGCGTGTAGAGCCATACCGTCGGCTCACCGTAACGCCCCTCCCAAGGCCAATACTGCTCGATGTAGCGCACCCCGAAGTCGACGAATGCCGTGCCGACCTCCAAGGAATCAATGCCGCCGATCCATCCGTAGTAGCGCCGGGTGTTGACGACCTCGGGCTGCCCGAACGCTTCCTCCGACGGGATGCCATCGGGGAAGATCTGCGGGGTTTTCTGGACGACGACCCAATGCGAGACGAAGCCCGGCTCGATCGGCTCCGGGGCGACGTTCCGGTTGGCGTAGGCGATGAGCGACTTCTCGTTCCACGCCCGGCCCTCGTCGAAGGCATCGAAGCCGGCGACCAGTAGCGCGCGCCCGGTAAGGTCGATCAGGTGGGTGTAGGGGAACCGGGAGTCGATGTGGCCGTAGGCCGCCATGACTCGGTTGCGGTTTTCCACGAACCAACTGATGTAGGAACCGAACGCGCCGCCATCCTCCGGCCCCGGCGAGAACAACTGTTCGACGATCTGATTGCGGTTCCAGAGGATCGGCGAGCCCCACCGTTCCGACGGGTTCGCCGCTTCGAGCGCGGTGCGGAAGCCGGACGCGAATAGGATGCGGGGAGAGCGCGTAAGCTCCGCCTCGCCGAATTCCGTGAAGGAATCGCCGCCAATGTTCTCGACCGTCTGCGTCTGGTCGTGCGTGAAGCTGTCGCCCCACTCGATCGCATCGAACCCGACCGGGTAGACGTAGTGCGTCGTGTCGATCGCGGTCTGACCAAAGGTCAGGAAGAAGCTCCACGGAACCTCGACGAACCGAATCGCATAGGCAATCAGCGCCGTGCCATAGCCGCCCTCGATCGGCGCGGCGTCGGTAAGGTCGATCGTCCTGACCCCGCCGGACAGGAATGCCGTGCCGAACTCTCCGTCGATCTTCCCTGTGGTGGTGACGCCTTGATTGGCAGGCGGCTCGATGCGCGTAGCATTCGGGACGCCGAGCGCGGTCGATACCGTGAGCGACGGGGGCTCAATGAATCGTTGGCTATTCTCGACCCGGTGCGTTCCCCACAGCGGCGCGCGGTAGATCCCCGTCGGGTAGAGCTTGCCGTCCGTCCCTGCAACCGGAGTTCCGAATGCCTGCGAGTCCCATCCCTGCGGCAGCGACGTCTTGAGTTCGCCGAATGCGAAGGCGACGTTCTGTCCGGTGTCGGGCGCATAGCTGTCGAGGAAGTCGAGCAGCAGGTTGCGGGAAATGGCCCAACCGCTCAACCGGGCATAGCCGAAAGTGACAGATTCCCATCCTTGCTCGAATGCGCCTTGCGCGACATTCGTCAGGGTCGGAGTTCCGATCGCCCATTCGGCAATGCCGCCGGCCGCCATGACTGGCCGGTTGGCGCTGAAATCGAGCCGCGCGCTTACCGGGTTGACGGCCTCGACCGCTACCGTCAGGTCGAAGTTGACCGGGTTGCCGCGAGCGGCGAATGGGATACCCCATACCTGCGGGTTCTGGAACCCGGTCGGGTAAAGCAGGCGCGCATTGTTGTAGATCAGGTGGGTGGAGGGAATCGTCTCCCACGCGCCCAAGGTGACGCCCGCAACAAGCGGCTTGCCACCGAAGTAAAGCCCGACATTCGTTCCCGGCTGCGTGAACGAGACGGTGAGATCAAGCGCAAGCTCGCGCGCCTCAACATCGCGCGTGACGCGAGTTGCTATACCGAATCCGACGGCATCGAAACCGGAAGCGAACGCGCCCTGCGCGACATTGGCGATGCCGTGAGAGCCAAAGGCAATCGCGCTGCCAACGCCGGCCCCGGTTGCCGGCTGCGCCGTGTCAAAGTCGAGCCTGACGTTCGAGCCAAGTTGTGACTTGGCAACCGTCAGATCGAGAAGGACAGAGTTTCCGAGGACGTCGAATGAGACTCGGGCAATCCCGAGCGCATACGACGAGAACCCGACCGCAAACGCGCCCTGCGCGGCGTTGACTACACTTGCTGTGCCGAACGAGCCCTGACTTCCTGCCCCTGCCCCGGAGACGAGTAGGGTGGACATGGCGGGCCTAGATCAAGGTGCGCGATTCGTAGTGCGACAGAATGCGCGCGGCGCTCAACGCCGTCGGATAAACAGCGAGTTCGGCAAGATTGCCCGCGAACGGGGTCGTTATTACCCCCGCATCGCTGCGGAAACCGCCGATGCAAAGCGTCGACTTCGTCCAGTTGGTGAACGACGAGGTCGCGTCCATGTCGGTATTGTAGAAATAGCCGATGCCGATGCTCTGCGTGTCCTTGAGGACGCCGTTCTCGTAGATCGTCGCGGAGCCGGAATACTTGTCGAGGACGATCGCCACCAGAACATCGGAGCCCGCAGCCGGGGCATAGTTGAAGGTGACGGTGTCGTAGGCCCCCGTGTTGCGCCGGACGTAAGCCTGAATCTTGCCGGTGGTGATGACTTGGGTGATCTGCCAATTCACCGTCGAATCATCGGAGTTCCATCGTCCGGCGGCGATCAGGCCGGTTGCGGCCGGCGTGGCGCTCGTCGGGTTGATCCAGAACTCGATGGTGTTCCGCAGCTTCGACAGAGGGCCGCCCGGACCTTCGGCGCGCGCGCACCCGCCCGCGAATGCCATCATTGATCCGCCAGTCACCGGAGACGCCTGCGCCCCGGTCACGCTGCCATACCACGTCACCGTATCCCGCCATATCAGTTCGCTTTCGGTCGTCGCCGTGGCGGAGTCCATGCGAACGTAGATCGACGGATCATCGCTGATGACGTCCCTTGCGTAGCCGGTCAGCAATGGGCTCGATCCGATCATCAAGGCGTTGTAGAGATCCAATACCTCGGCGGCCGATAGCGTTGCCCGATACCATGCTGCCGGCCCGGTGGTGAAGTTGGTTCCCGACACCGGAGTTTGTCCGGTGGGCGCGCTTCCGTTGCCGCAGAACAAGATCGCGTATTGCCGCCAGTAACCGCCGTGCAGGGAATTCGGGACGGTGATTTGCCCAACGAGCGAAGTTGTGTGAACCAAAGCTCCGTCGAGATAGAGCTTGAGCGCGACCCCCATTTCCAACGTCGCTACCCAATGATGGGCCCCGTCAGCCAACCCGGCGTTAGTGTAGGTGCCGGTTGTGTAGTGATTCGTTTCGGTAAGGTTGAACGAGTAGTAGTTGTAGGCGGTCTGCTTGTTGAACACCCACGTCATCGTCTTGGACGTGCGATCCCAACTGAGGCCGATCGCAATAAAGAGCATGTCCGCCTGCCCCCACCCGCTCATTGCCGTCTGGTTCTTTACGGCATGGCAGGCTTGGCCGACGGCTGTATCGCAGACCCATTCGAGGCTGAACTTGGTCGGGTCGGCGTAGACGCTGTCTTGCGCAGCATCGTAGTGCCGGGTCGGGAAGTAGGCGTATCCGGTGAACTTGGCCGTCGGGTATTGCGGTGCGCCCGGCGTCATGGACGACTCATACCAAGTGACGCTGCCCGTGTTGTTGATCGGCGGGCCATAGGCCGGGTAAACCGACCGCGATACCGTCTGATCC
>Ga0316625_100000127_pt1 | contig 12259 bp, 9 predicted proteins | sample OWC_Aug_T1_C1_D1_FD_207655 | JGI IMG/M metagenome (GOLD analysis project Ga0316625, IMG submission 207655) | Wetland soil microbial communities from Old Woman Creek delta, Ohio, United States - OWC_Aug_T1_C1_D1_A | ecosystem: Environmental > Terrestrial > Soil > Wetlands | place: USA: Ohio... | reverse complement strand
AGCCTGCATCAGCCAGCGGGCCAGCACCGCCCCCGCGCCCAGCACCGCGACAGGCAGCAGCGGGTTCATCCAGCGGCGGCGGAAGTAGCTCTGCAGATAGCTCAGGTGCGGCGGCAGAAACTCTTCGCTCAGGTTGCGCACGCCGAGGTACAGGTTGAGCTTGGCGCTGGTGCGCATGACCCACAGCACCACGAAGGTGAGCGTGCCGACCTGGTTCGGCTGGCCCCAGGTGGCGGCGATCAGCGTGATGCCGACCGCGGCGATGGCCAGCTCGTGCCACAGGATGACCTGCAGCGATTCGCCCAGGCGCCGCCAGCCCGCCGCCCCGACGCTCAGCGCTGTCCTGCGCGGGCCGGTGATCCAGCCGCTGAGAAAACTCAGCTCGTGCCAGCCCCAGACCAGCAACGCGCAGGTGAAGGCGCAATAGGCATGGGCCACGCTGGACGCGCCCGCGCTGAGCAGTAGCGCGGCAAAGGCCGTCAGCGCCAGCGCCGACGACAGCCAGTGGCCCCAACGCAGCGCGCCATCCGGCATGCGGTCGAGCAGCAGCACCAGCCCGGTGCTGAACCACCAGATGAAGACCGCGAACAGCGCAGCCAGCGCGGCGTCGGGCATCGTCGTTGCCTGCGCTTGGTTACCAGGCCGGCGCGACGCGCACCTGCGCCGGCAGGGCGTGCTTGTGCACCGGCAGCAGGTACAGCCGCGCGAAGGTCGCCGCGCCAGCCACGGCCCACGCCGCCTGCCTGAGCTTGCCGATCACGCCGCCCTGCGCCTTGGCCGCGTCGATGCACGTCTGGATGTGGAACAAGCGCTCCATGCCGGCGCGAAAGCGCGGGTGGTCGATGTCCAGCGACACTGGGAACACCTGCTTGCTGATCTCGCTGCAGATGCGGAACACCTTGTAGTCGTAGTCGGTGCTTTCCAGGCCCATGGCCTGGTGCAGCATCGGCCGCGTGTGGTCGCGCACGTACATGGTGGCGTACACCGCCAGCAGGAAGAAGCGGATCCACAGCACGTTGGCGCCACGCAGCAGGTGCGGCTGCGTGCGCATGATCAGCGCGAAGCTTTCGCCGTGGCGGAATTCGTCGTTGCACCAGCGCTCGAACCAGCGAAAGATCGGGTGGAAGCGCTTGTCGGGGTGGGCCTCCAGCTGGCGAAAGATGGTGATGTAGCGCGCGTAGCCGATCTTCTCGGAGAGGTAGGTGGCGTAGAAGATGTACTTGGGCTTGAAGTAGGTGTAGGCCTTGGTGCGCTTCAGCCCGCCCAGGTCCAGCCCCAGGCCGAAGTCCTTCAGGCTGCTGTTGATGAAGCCGGCGTGGCGCGACTCGTCGCGCGCCATGAAGCGCATCAGCGCCTTGACATCCGGGTTGCTGATGTTCTTCTGGATCTCGTTGTAGAGGATGCAGCCTGAGAACTCCGAGGTCACCGAGGTGATCAGGAACTCGAGGAACTCCTTGCGCAGCTCCGGCGAGACCTTCGAGAAGACCTCCGCCACTTCCTTGGCGAACAGCTCGTTGCGCTGGAAGTGGTCGTGGTTGTTGTCGCCTTCGTACTCGGCCATCATCGCGTCCCACTCGGCGCGGATTGGCGACACGTCGATCGCGTCCATCGCCTTGAAGTCGGTGGTGTAGAAGCGCGGGCTGAGCAGCGTGTTTTCCTTGGCTTTCTGTGCCGCCTGGTCGGGCGTGGCGATGGCTTGGGTGGCGTTCATGGCGGGCGTCCCTTTAAGGCGTCAATGGGGTTGGGCGCTGAGCAGGCGCGCGAAGGCGCCGGCGTTGGTGGGGCCGAAGGATTCGAGGTCGACACGCTCGCCGGTGGCCGGGTCGGCCAGCGTCAGGCGGCCGTCGGCGCGGGCGATCAGCTCGAAGGCGGGCTGCGAACCCAGGCCCTGCTTGCGGCGCTCGCGCGCCATCGCGCGCAGTGCGCCGCGCAGGAAACCGGCCTCGCCGTGGATGGCGGCGATCTGCACGCCGTCTTGGCCGTCGAGCACGGCGACGCTGCCGTCGGGCCGGTCCTCGAAGCGCAGGCTGCGCGTGGCCAACGCGACGGCGTCCGGCGCGCGAATCGATTCGCCCGACAGGCGCACGGCGGCCACGCCGACCAGCACGGCCAGCAGCACCGCGCCGATGGCCCAAAGCGGGCCGCGCGGCATGCTGTCGCTGCGGCGTTCGGCGGCGAAGGCGTTCATGGCTCAGCGACCGGCCAGTGCCGTCTGCCCGCCACCGGCGGCGTGCGGCCGCGGCGCGGCCTCGACGGCCGGACCGGCCACGGCCAGGCCGGTGGCGTGGGACCAGGCCTGGCTCAGCAGCCGCGCCACGCGCTGCGCATCGGGCACGCTGCGCAGCATCGGTTCGGGCCGGGCCAGCTTCCAGGGGCGCGCGTGCGGCCACAGGTGCAGCCACGCGATGTGGTCGCCAGGCAGCAACGTCAGCGGCAGGTCGCCGCTGCCATCGGCATCCAGGTGCAGGCCGGCGGCGGCGATGCGCTTGTAGGGCAGGTTGAAGGTCAGCGTCAGCACGATGCCGATGCGCATGACGACCCGCTTGTCAGTCAGCGTGTAGACGGTGGCGCGCGCCGACAGCCACGCCAGCAGCGCGACCAGCGACATTGCCAGCGCCGCCCACGCCAGCGGCCACACGGCCGCGCGCAGCGCGTCGACGGCGCTGCGGCCGTCGCCGAGCACGAAGGCGGCGCGCATGACCACCAGCACGGCGAAGTAGATCGCCAGCTTGCGCAGGTGGAACGCGCGGCGTGCCAGCATCTTCCAGTCGGGGCTGCCCTGCCACAGCAGCTTCTCGCCGGCGGGCAAGGCCTCGGGCAGGCCGCGCTGCGCCTCGAATTCATGTTCGTGGCCCGTGGCGAAGTGTCGGTGCTCGGCTTTCATGCGGGTTCCTGTCGAGGGCGGGGCGCTGTCAGAACAGCGGGTCGACCCGCGACGGCTCGGCATAGAGCAGGCCGGCGCCGTAATAGGCCATGATCTTTTCCTCTTCCAGCTGCGTGACCTGCTCGGCGCTGCGCGTGCCGGGCACGGCGGCGAAGTGCCGGCCGAGGATGGCGTACACCTCGACCCGGTCCTTGCGGATGCGCGCAAAGTTCATCGGCAGCAGCACGCGCCGCGCGCCGCCGCTGATCTCGAGCTCGAGGTAGCGGAACAGGCTCTCGGCCATGTCCACCCACAGTTCAACCACCGTGCCGCCGACCTCGCCGTCGGCGCCCACCACCGGCAGGCCGCGCGGGTCACGGTCCTTGGCGGAGACCTGGAAGTGCGGCGCCGCGCGCAGCGGCACGATCTTGACGCGGCCTTCGAAGTCGAGGTCGGGCACGTCGGCACGGTCGGCCCAGGCGCCGGGGCCGATGCCGTCGAGCATCGGGTTGTCGTTGACCGGCACCAGCGGCGCGCCAGCCCAGCCATGCGCCGGCTCGGCCATCAGCTTCTGCGGCGACCGCGTGGGGTTGGGCACGATCGATTCGCCGCCGTGCGCCAGCCTGTAGGTCTTGGGTGCGGGGATCGGCCAGCCGGTGACGCCGCGGCTGCCGCCTTCGGTGTCCACCGGGTAGCCCTCGCGGTGGTTCTCGCGCACCAGGTAGAAGACCAGGCCGAAGAAGAAGATCCAGAAGGCGTACAGCACCAGCTGTGCGACATCCACGTATTGGGTGATGGCTCCGGTTCCCATGATGGTTTCCTTCTTGAACTCAGCCGGGCAGGTCGGCCAGGCCGAATCGGTGGGCGGCGCTGGGCCGCGTGGTCGTGCTGCGCACCAGAGGCCCGATGGCCACCAGCGCCGCGAACAGCAGGTAGATCTCGACGTGATAGACGAAGCTGTAGCCGGTGACCGGGCTGAGCAGCGCGTCGCCCAGCCAGCCTTGCGTGGCCAGGCCGGAGACGGTGTCGCGGATCACGCCGCCCGCGCCCACCGCCAGCCCCGCCGCGGTGGCCTGCACCGCACCCCAGGCGCCCAGCGCCAGCCCGACATGCTCGGCGCGTTCCAGGCTCATGGCCGCGCTGAGCGTGCCCACCGCGAACAGGCCGCCCCCGAAGCCGATCAGCACCACGCCGCAGCGGAACATCAGCGGCGAGTCGAGCGGCGCCGAGAAGATCACGGCCGCGAAGGCCGGCAGCCCGATCAGCGCGCCGACGGCCGCCACGCGGAAGGGGTCGGCGCCGCGGCCGAGCAGCCGCGCCGACAGCGCGAAGGCGGCCAGCGACCCGGCGGCCATCAGTGCCGTCAGTGCACTGGTCTCGCCCACGCTCAGGCCCAGGATCTCGCCGCCATAGGGCTCGAGCACGATGTCCTGCATGTTGAAGGCCATGGTGCCCAGCGCCACGGTCCACAGGAAGCGCCGCGCCTTCTTCTGCGCGATGAAGCTGCGCCACATCGGGCCGAAGGCCGGCGCCGGTTCAGCTTTGCTGCGGCGGCGCCCCGGTTGCCGCGCTTCCTGGCGCCACACCGCCACGACATTGAGCAACACGCTCAGCATCGCGGCGCCCTGCACCACCTGCACCAGCGCCTTGTCGGAGAAGTCGGCCAGCAGGGCGCTGCACAGCGTGCCGCCGCCCACCATGCCCAGCAGCAGCATCACGTACATCAATGACACCACGCGCGGGCGCGAGTCCTCGGACGCCAGGTCGGTGGCCAGCGCCAGGCCGGTGGTCTGCGTGGTCTGCAAGCCGGCGCCCACCAGCAGGAAGGCCAGCCCCGCACAGAGGTGGCCGACCCAGGCCAGGCCCAGCTGGCCTTCGCCGGTGAGCACCAGCAGCGCGAAGGGCATGATCGCCAGCCCGCCGAACTGCAGCAGCGTGCCGATCCAGATGTAGGGCACGCGGCGCCAGCCGATGACCGAGGCGTGGGTGTCCGAGCGGTGGCCGACGAAGGCGCGGAATGGCGCGGCCAGCAGTGGCAGCGCGACCATCAGCGACACCAGCCAGGCGGCCATGTGCAGCTCGACGATCATCACCCGGTTGAGCGTGCCGACCATCAGCGCCGCGGCCAGGCCGACCGACACCTGGAACAGCGAAAGGCGCAGCAGCCGCGGAAGCGGCAGCCCGGGGCTGGCGGCATCGGCGAAGGGCAGCGCGCGCGGCAGCCACAGCGCGAGGCGCTGGCGCAGCGGGTCCGGCAGCCGGGTCGTCAGCTTCACGTGTGCACCCACTCCAGGGCCTGCGACTTGTAGAAGCCACCGGCGATGTGTTCGTAGCGGCCGGTGTGCCAGGCGGTGAGCGAGGCGTCGGCAGCCATCAGGCGGCGCAGCGCGGCCGGCGCGATCGGCTCGATGGCCGGAGAGCGGTCGCTGCGCGGGAACAGCTTGCCCATGCCCAGCATCATCAGCGTGGCCGGCGTGCGCGGCGCAGCGGTGAAGACGATGGAATGGCGGGTGCGCCCGGCCAGCCGCGACAGCGCGGCAACCACGTCGTGCGCGCGGTAGTGGATCAGCGAGTCCATCGCCACCACGTGGTCGAACTCGCCGAGTTGTGGGTCGAGCATGTCGCCACTGCAGAAGTGCACCGAGCCGGTACCCAGCGACTCGGGCAGGCGCTCGCGGGCCAGCGCCACCAGCGTGGGCGACAGGTCGATGGCCACCACCTCGGCGCCGCGGCGTGCGGCTTCGATGGCCAATGCGCCAGTGCCGCAGCCGGCGTCGAGGATGCGCCGGCCCTGCAGGTCTTCGGGCAGCCACGACAGCAGCGTCGCGCGCATGCGCTCGCGTCCGGCGCGCACCGTGGCCCGGATGCGGCCGACCGGCGCGTCGGACGTCAGCCGGGCCCAGGTCTGCGCCGCGGTGCGGTCGAAGTAGTGCTCGATCTCGCCGCGGCGGTGCTGGTAGGTGGCGGTGTTCATGGCGTGCGCCTCAATCGAAGCCGAGCAGGTCGAAGATGTCGCGGTCCTTCATCGGTACCGCGCTCAGCGGTTCGCTGCCCAGCCACAGCGACGCAGCCAGGCGCATGTATTCGTCTTGCACCTTCTGCAGCTCGGGCGACGGCTCCATCTCGAACAGCGTGCTCTTCTTCAGCCGGCTGCGGCGGATCACGTCCAGGTCGGGAAAGTGCGCGGCCAGCTTCAGGCCGATGCGCTGGTTGTACTTGTCGATCTGGTCGGTGGCCGCGCTGCGGTTGGCGATGACGCCACCCAGCCGCACGTTGTAGTTCTTGGCCTTCGCGCCGATGGCCTGCACGATGCGGTTCATCGCGAAGATCGAGTCGAAGTCGTTGGCGGTGACGATCATCGCCCGGTCGGCATGCTGTAGCGGCGCGGCGAAGCCGCCGCAGACCACGTCGCCCAGCACATCGAAGATCACCACGTCGGTGTCTTCCAGCAGGTGGTGTTCCTTCAGCAGCTTGACCGTCTGGCCGACGACGTAGCCGCCGCAGCCGGTGCCGGCCGGCGGGCCGCCGGCCTCGACGCACATGACGCCGTTGTAGCCGGGGAAGACGAAGTCCTCGACGCGCAGCTCCTCGGCATGGAAGTCCACCGTTTCCAGCACGTCGATGACCGTGGGCAGCATCTTCTTGGTCAGCGTGAAGGTGCTGTCGTGCTTGGGGTCGCAGCCGATCTGCAGCACGCGCTTGCCCAGCTTGGAGAAGGCGGCCGACAGGTTGCTCGACGTGGTGCTCTTGCCGATGCCGCCCTTGCCGTAGATGGCGAAGACCTTGGCGGTGCCGATCTTCACGCTCGGGTCGAGCTGCACCTGCACGCTGCCCTCGCCGTCAGGGCGGCGCTGCGTTGCGGGCCCTCGTCGGATGTCCTTGACGTTGATTTCGGCGACTTCGGTCATGCGGTTGCTCCTTCGTAGACGCCTTCGAGCCGGTCTTCCAGCTCCTCGCCAGCACGGCGCAGGGCTTCGAGCATGTCGTCGTCGGGTTGCCAGAACTGGCGCTCCGATGCTTCCAGCAGCCGGGTGGCCACCTTGGCCGATGCGCTCGGGTTCAGCCTGGCCAGGCGCTCGCGCATCGCCGGGTCGAGCAGGAAGGTTTCGGTCAGCTGCTGGTAGACCCAGGGCTGCACCTGACCCGTGGTGGCCGACCAGCCGAGCGTGTTGGTGATGTGTACCTCGATCTGGCGCACACCCTCGTAGCCGTGCTCGAGCATGCCTTCGTACCATTTGGGGTTGAGCATGCGCGTGCGCGTTTCCAGCGCCACCTGCTCGCCCAGCGTGCGCACCACACCGTCGCCGCGTGTCTGGTCGCCGATGTACACCGGCGCCACGCCGGCATCCTTGCCCTTGGCGCGCTGGATGGCGCGGCTGATGCCGCCCAGCGTGTCGAAGTAGGTGTCGACCGTGGTCACGCCCAGCTCCACCGAATCGATGTTCTGGTAGGCCAGATCCACACCGGCCAGCACGCTGCACAGCAGCTTCGTCTGCGGCACCGGACGGCCGCTACGGCCGTAGGCGAAGCCCTTGCGGCGGCTGTAGGTCTCGGCCAGTTCGTCGTCCTCTTCCCAGCGGCTGCTGTCGATCAGGTGGTTGACGTTGGCGCCGTAGGCGCCCTCGGCGTTGCCGAAGACGCGCAGCGAGGCCGTCTCCAGGTCGCCGCCGTGCTCAGCCTGGTAGGCCAGCGCGTGCTTGCGGACGAAGTTCAGCTCCGCAGGCTCGTCGGCGCCGGCAGCCAGGAACGAGGCTTCGGCCAGCAGCTTGATCTGCAGCGGCAGCAGGTCGCGGAAGATGCCCGACAGCGTGACCACCACGTCGACGCGCGGCCGTCCCAGCTGCTGCAGCGGCAGCAACTCGGCGCCGGCCAGCCGGCCGTAGCCGTCGAAGCGCGGCTTGGCGCCGATCAGGGCCATCGCCTGTGCGATCGGCGCGCCTTCGGTCTTCAGGTTGTCGGTGCCCCACAGCACCAGCGCGACGCTTTCCGGGAAGGCATGGCCGTCAGCGCGGTAGCGTTCGAGCAGGCGCTCGGCTTGGCGCGTACCGTCCTTCACCGCATAGGCGCTGGGGATGCGGAAGGGGTCGAAGCCGTGCAGGTTGCGGCCGGTGGGCAGCACGGCCGGCGTGCGCAGCAGGTCGCCGCCGGGCGCGGGGCGCACGAAGCGGCCGTCGAGTGCGCGCAGCAGGCCGTCGATCTCGTGGTCCTTGGCCAGCTGCGCATCGAGCGTGGCCAGCCCGGTGAACAGGCTCAGCGAGCGGGTGTCGACCGGCATGCCGCCGGCCGCCAATGCCGCTGCCGGCGGCTGCCCGTCGACCAGGGCCGCGACCGCGGCGCGCTCGGGCCGACAGCCGTGCGAGGCCTCGGCCATCGACAGCAGCAGCTCGGTGCGCTCGGCTGCGCCGGGCGCCTTGCCCACCACGTGCAGTCCCTGAGGGATGAGGGTGTATTCGAGCTCCAGAACCGCGTCCCCGAGCGCGGCGATCCTGTGGTCGGCGACATCGCCCCATGCCGGCTCGGCCGCGGCCAGTTCCAGCGCGGCGGCCTGGGCCTGCAGCATCACCGCGAGCTCGGCGCGCTCGGTCTCGGCCTGCGGCTCCAGGCTGCGATAGCGGTCGAGCGTGGCCTTCAGATCGACCAGGCCGCGGTACAGGCCGGCCTGCGCCACGGGCGGCGTCAGGTAGCTGATCAGCGTGGCGGCGGCGCGGCGCTTGGCGATCGTGCCCTCGCTAGGGTTGTTGGATGCGTAGAGGTAGAAGTTCGGCAGCTCGCCGATCAGCCGGTCGGGCCAGCAGTCGCCGCACAGGCCGGCCTGCTTGCCGGGCATGAATTCGAGCGCGCCATGCGTGCCGAAGTGCAGCACCGCATGGGCATCGAAGTCTTCCTTGAGCCAGCGATAGAAGGCCGAGAAGGCATGGGTCGGCGCGAAGCCCTTTTCGAACAGCAGGCGCATCGGGTCGCCTTCGTAGCCGAAGGCGGGCTGGATGCCGACGAAGACGTTGCCGAAGCGCTCGCCGAGCACGAAGATCGAGCTGCCGTTGCTCTGATGCTTGCCAGGCGCCGGACCCCATTGCGCTTCGATGGCCTTGAGCCAGCGCTCGCGGCGCACGTGGTCGTCGGTGGCGATGCGCGCATGCACGTTGGCCGACGCGCCGAAGCGCTCGGCGTTGCCGTGGATGACGCGCTCGCGCAACTCGTCCACCGTGGCCGGCACTTCGACGCTGTAGCCCTCGCGCTGCATCGCCTCTAGCAGGTTGTGCAGCGACTCGAACACCGACAGGAAGGCCGCTGTTCCGGTGTTGCCGGCGTTGGGCGGGAAGTTGAAGATCACCGCGGCGACACGGCGCTGGGCGCGCTCGCTGCGGCGCAGATCGACCAGCTTGCCGACGCGCGCCGCGAGCATGTCGCAGCGCTCGGTGCAGGGGTGCATGTCGTGGTCGAGCGCCGCGTCGGCCACGTCGCTGCGGCCGCCGAAGACCATCGGCCCGGTGGAGCCGTCGAGCTCGGGGATGGCGACCATCATCGTCGCCTCCACCGGCAGCAGGCCGCGCTCGGAGCTGCCCCATGACTCCAGCGTCTGGAACTCCACCGGCGTCACCGACAGGTAGGGCACGTCCAGGCGCGCGAGCATGTCCTCGGCCGCCTTGGAGTCGTTGTAGGCTGGCCCGCCGACCAGCGAGAAGCCGGTCAGCGAGACCAGTGCGTCGATGCGGGTGCGTGCGCCGTCGAAGAAGAACTGCTCGATCGCCGGCCTCGAGTCCAGCCCGGTGGCAAAGGCCGGGATGACACGCAGGCCGCGCGCTTCGAGCGCGGTGATGACGCCGTCGTAGTGGCCGGCGTTGCCGGCCAGCAGGTACGAGCGCATGACCAGCAGGCCGACCGTGCCGCGCTTGCCGCTGGTGGCCACGCGCGGCAGCTGCTCGATGTCGGCCGACATGCCGCTGTGAAGGCCCGCGCCGGCCAGTCGCGGGTGGTAGACGCCGACCTCGGGATATTCCAGCGGCGCATGCGGTCTGGCCAGCGCGCGCAGCGCCTCGCGCGGGCCGGCGGCATAGCGCTGCACCAGCATATGCACCAGGTTGCCGATGTTCTGCTGCGAGCCGGCCAGCCAGTACTGCAGCGTCAGGAAATAGGCGCGCACGTCCTGCGCCGTGCCGGGCACGAAGCGCAGGATCTTCGGCAGCCGGCGCAGCATCTTCATCTGCTGCGCCCCGGCGGTCGCGCCGGTCTGGTTGTCCTGCGTGCTGGTCTTGCCGCGCAGCCGCTTCAGCAGCGCGAGCGCGCCGCTGGCCGGTTTGTCCATGCTGAACTTGCCCATGCGCGTCAGGCTCATCACCTCGGCCGCGGACATCGCGCAGACCATCGCGTCGCAGTGCTCGCGCCGCGCCCTCAGCGCGGGCAGCACCGGCAGGAAATGGTCTTCCATGAACAGCATCGTCACGATGACGATGTCGCCGCGGGCAATGTCGGCGCGGCAGCGCTCGAGCGCGCTGCCGTCGGCGCCCCATTCGCCGGCGGCATGCACCGTCAGCGTCAGCCCAGGCAGCGTGCGCGCGAGTTCGCGGTTCGCCCGTTCGGCCGCGCTGGCCAGGTGGCTGTCCATCGTGACGAGCACGACGCTCATTGGCGAGGCCGCCGAAGGTTCAGCGGCTGAAGTGCGCTTTGGCGTCATACAGCGTTTCCACAGTGATCAGCGCCACGCCGCGCTCGGCCGCGAAGCGCTCGGTGTTGCGCCGGGCCTTGCCGCGCACGAAGAACGGGATCTTCTGCAGTTCCTTCCGCGCGTCCGGGGCCCAGTCCGTGACGACGATGGGCGCCGCCGAGGGCAGGGTGGCGGTCGGGGCTGCACTTGCTGGCACGGCGGCGGTGACGGCCGCTGTCACGGCTTCGGATGCGTCGACCGCCGCGGCAGCATGTCGTGCGGCGCCATGCCCGAGGTGCGAAGGCGCGGCGCCGTCGTGGAACTCGAAGTCGCCTCGGAACATGGTCAGCAGGTGTTCTTCCAGGCCCATCATCAGCGGGTGCACCCAGGTGTCGAAGAGCACGTTGGCGCCTTCGAAGCCCATCTGCGGTGCATGCCGCGCGGGGAAGTCCTGCACGTGCATCGGCGCCGAGATCAGCGCGCAGGGGATGCCCAGACGCTTGGCGATGTGCCGCTCCATCTGCGTGCCCAGCACCAGCTCGGGCTGCAGCTCGGCGACGCGGGCCTCGACCTCGAGGTAGTCGTCGGTGATCAGCGGCTCGACGCCGTAGAGCTTGGCGGCGTCGCGCACCTCGCGCGCGAACTCGCGGCTGTAGGTGCCGATGCCCACGACCGTGAAGCCGAACTCCTGGCTCACCACCCGCGCCGCGGCCACCGCATGGGTGGCGTCGCCGAAGACGAAGACCCGCTTGCCGGTCAGGTAGGTGGAGTCGACCGAGCGTGCATACCAGCCGGAACGCGAGCGCGGGTCGTCCAGCGCCGGCTGCGGGTCGACGCTGGCCAGCGCCGCCACCTCGCGGATGAATTCCTGCGTGGCGCGCACGCCGATGGGCACGGTCCTGACCAGCGGCTGGCCGAAGTTTCGCTGCAGCCATTGCGCGGTCAGCAGCGCCACCTCGGGATAGAGCACGATGTTGAAGTCGGCGTCGCCCAGCCGCGCCAGGTCGGCCGGCGTGGCATCCAGCGGTGCGACCACGTGGGTCTCGACGCCCAGACGCTGAAGCAGATCGCGCACTTCGCGCAGATCGTCGCGGTGGCGGAAGCCCAAGGCCGTGGGGCCAAGGATGTTGCAGCGCGCCGGCTGGCCGGCCGCGCGTTCGCGCTTCGTGCCCGGCGCCGGCGCGTGCGGCCCGGCGAGCTTGCGCACCAGCTGGTACAGCGTCTCCGACGCGCCCCAGTTTTCCTTGCGCTGGTAGGCCGGCAGTTCCAGCGGCACCACCGGCACCGGCAGGTTCAGCGCGTCGGCCAGGCCGCCCGGATCGTCCTGGATCAGCTCGGCGGTACAGGACGCGCCAACGATCAGCGCCTGCGGCTGGAAGCGCTCGAAGGCCTCGCGCACCGCGGTCTTGAACAGCTCGGCGGTATCGCCGCCCAGGTCGCGCGCCTGGAAGGTGGTGTAGGTGACGGGCGGGCGGCGGTCGCGCCGCTCGATCATCGTGAACAGCAGATCGGCGTAGGTGTCGCCCTGCGGCGCGTGCAGCACGTAGTGCAGCCCGCGCATCGCGGTGGCGATGCGCATCGCGCCGATGTGCGGCGGGCCTTCGTAGGTCCAGAGCGTCAGTTGCATGATCAGGCGGCCAGCAATTCGCGGCGGCGCAGCGGGCGGGCGAACAGTTCGGCCAGGTCGGCGGCTTGCTCGTAGCCCTGGATCGGCGTGAAGACCAGTTCGATCGCCCACTTGGTGGTCATCCCCT